>WNEZ01015548.1_pt1 | contig 12319 bp, 11 predicted proteins | sample 5400521 | NCBI WGS metagenome assembly WNEZ01 (sample SAMN13153339, study PRJNA577476) | soil metagenome | isolation source: 120 cm saprolite under Douglas fir tree site 2 hole 1 replicate 1 | place: USA:California | collected 2015-04-18
AATACAAACCAAATAGCAACGAAACGCCGGTGAATTTGGATATGTCGTGTAAGTTCTTTAGATCTTGGGATGAAGGGGGAGGGTACCCCCATCGGGTAATCGGGAAATCTGGTAATCGGGTAATTGAAACCCGGCATCCTTGTGGCGTGGGATGAATTGTGTAGGTGCTTTGCAATCCTAGTTGAGGTATGGGGGGCCGCCCATCGGGTAATCGGGAAATCCGGTAATCGGGTAATTGAACGGGATCCTTGTGGCGTGGGATGAATTGCGTAGGTGCTTTGCAAGCCTAGTTGAGGTATTCCAGCGGTACGATTCGCCGCATTCTAGATCGTGATGGTCACAGGTATATTATTTGGATCATGCCAGAGTTCCCTGTAAACCAGCTTCGCGCTATGTTTCCCGCTTTACGGGATGGATTTATCTTCTTTGATAATGCGGCGGGAGCGCAGTCGCCCGCTACTGTGCTTGACGCCGTAGCCTATCATCTTCGTTATCGCAATGTTCAAAGAGGTGGACGATACCGGCAGTCGCAGGAGGTGGACGAGGCCATAGCGAGCGCCCGCTCAAGCGTCGCACTACTGGTCAATGCGCGGTATCCCGAAGAGATTTGCTTTGGCATGAATGCGACCTCTTTCATGCGGCTTATCAGTCTCGCCGTCGGTCAATCGTTGCAAGATCGCCGTGAAATCATTGTGACGGATCTCGACCACGAAGCTAACATCGCCGTCTGGCTGGCCCTGGAGCGGGAAGGCGCGAAGATTGTCTGGTGGCATTTTAGAGACGATGGCCGGCTTCATCCCGAAGACCTGGAGATGCTGCTCTCCGCGCGAACCCGGATCGTGGCTTGCACCCTGGCCTCAAACGCAATCGGCTCGATTCTGGATGTAGCCGAAGTCTCCCGGCTCGCTCACGCTGCCGGCGCTGAGGTGTTTGTCGATGCGGTGCACTATGGCCCGCATGGGCCAATCGACGTTCAGGCGTTTGGCTGTGACTATCTGGTTTGTTCAGGCTACAAAATCTTCTCGCCTCATATGGGATTCCTTTGGGGCCGTCGTGAAACGCTCGACGCTCTGCCCACTTTCCGTGAAGAATTTGTTCCTGACACCACACCCGCGAAATTAGAGATTGGCACCTGCATCTATGAAAACGTCGCCGGGATGGAAGCTGCGGTACGTTATCTGGAAGAGCTGGGACGGGTTGTCCATCCAGATTTAGCTTCGCGGCCGGACGCAACCTCGCGGCGTGCCGCGCTTGTCGCGTCTGCAGAAGCGATCCGTGACTATGAGACTCAACTCTCTTGCGCCATGCTGGATGTGCTGGCGAACGTGAACGCGACGGTATATGGCATTACCGCAAAGGACCAGATCTCGCACCGGACGCCGACATTGTGCTTTAATCTTCCCGGTATCTCGCCGGCTAAAGTTACCGAAGCGCTCGCGACCCAAAACATCGGTGTGCGCGATGGCCACATGTATTCACCGCGGCTGATGAAGCGATTGGCGCTTAGCCAGGAGAGCGGCGCTGTGAGAGCTTCTCTGGTGCACTACAACACGCTGGAAGAGGTGCGCAGTTTCGGAAGCTCCCTTGCAGAAATGACACATCACTAAAAGAACCATCACTAAAAGAACCATCACTATAAAGATCAGGGAAACCCATGCTGACCGACAACAGAATCCTGGAGATCAGGTCCCGCTTCCGCATCTTCCAGCGCAAAATCTATCTCAATAGTTGTTCCCAGGGAGCACTCTCAGATGCCGTCCAGATCGGCCTTGAGGATTACATTGCAAGTTGGCACGAGCAAGGCTCGCCCTGGGAAACATGGGTGGAGCACTACGAGGCGGCACGGGCGGCTTTTGCGAAATTCATTAACGCCAGCCCGGACGAAGTGGCCATTGTGACCAGCGCCTCGGCGGGTATCAACAGCATTGCCAGTGCGCTGAGTTTCCGGGAACGGAACAAAGTGGTGATGGGCGAGTTCGAATTTCCAACCATGGGTCACGTCTGGCTCGCGCAACGCGCCCGCGGCGCGGATGTGCAGTTTGTGAGTGCGGAAGGGAATCGCATCCCGTCAGCCAATTACGAAAAGATGATCGACCGCAATACGCTCATGGTGCCGCTCACCCATGTCTGCTTTAAGAATGGTTTTCGTTCGCAGGTACACGCCGTCACGCAAATTGCCCACCAAGCCGGTGCTCTGGTAATGCTCGACGATTACCAGGACTGCGGAACTCGTCCTGTGGACGTGAAAGCGATGGACCTGGACTTTTATGTAACTGGAACTTTGAAGTACCTGCTTGGTCCGCCTGGCCTGGCCTTTATGTACGTACGCAAAGATCTCATTTCAAAACTGGTGCCAACAGTCACGGGATGGTTTGCCCAAACCAACCCGTTCGCGTTCGATCCACAGCATATCGATCTTTCTCCCACCGCCCGACGATTCGAGTCAGGCTCGCCTTCCGTGCCCAATGTGTACGCGGCCATGCCGGGTTTTCAACTGTTGCAGGAAATCGGTATGGAGAACGTCTCAACCCACATCAGGAAACTCACGCAACTATTGTTGAGCACTGCGCTTGATATGGGCATTCGCGTCAAGACTCCGTCTGACAGTGCCGGCCCGCTGGTCGTCTTGCAGTCCAGCGATTCAAATCTACTGGTGCAGAAACTCGCTGAAAGTGACATCGTCGCATCAAGCCGGCATGACGGCTTGCGCATCGCCTTCCACGTGTACAACACTTTGGATGATGTGAATGCGGTCATGGAAGTTCTCAGGCAGAACATCAATCTCCTGGTCCGGGAACCCGCCGGTGTGGGCAGTGATGATTAATCGCGAACCTTCGGCGGCTCGTGCGGCTCTGAATGAAGGTGAACAAGTTCCGACGGCGGCTGGCGACGGTCTTCATCGCCGCCTGAGTCAAAGGCAGCTCACCATGATGGCGATTGGCGGCGCCATCGGTGTTGGTTTGTTTTTGGGAAGCAGCGTTACGATTCGGCTCGCTGGTCCTGCCGTGATCATTTCCTACCTTCTGGGAGCTGGCATCGCTCTCATCATGTCGTATGTTCTCACGGAGATGGCAGTCGTTCACCCGGTTGCGGGCGCTTTCGGAGTCTACGCTGAGAAGTATCTCAACCCCTGGGCAGGCTTTTCCGTTCGGGCTACTTACGGAGTGGCACAGATCATTGCCATTGGTGCCGAAGTCACAGCCGCCGGCATCTACATTTCTTACTGGCTGCCAAATGTTCCGCAATGGATTTGGCTGGTATTGGTTTCAGCCGCTCTGGTGGCGCTCAATGCAATGCAGGTCCACCGTCTGGGTGAATTTGAATATTGGTTTGCCATGATTAAGGTGGCCGCGATCGTCGCATTCATTATCGTAGGGCTGGCATTGATCTTTGACGTAGGCTCTTTTGGCATAGAATCCAGGCACGCGATTGGCCTGGCCAATCTGACGCAGCACGGAGGCTTCTTGCCCTCGGGATGGAAAGGAGTATGGCTTTCTCTGACTATCACGGTCACCAGTTATATGGGAGTGGAAATCATCGCGGTCACTGCGGGAGAAGCCCAGCATCCAGAAGTGACTATCCCACGCGCCATGCGGAACATTGTTTATCGACTCATTGGATTCTACGTGCTGGCGATTGCGATTATGGTCACGATGGTTCCGTGGAACCAGACCGGCAGTTCGTCCGCGCTTTCCGGCAGTCCATTTGTTACCGCGTTTGCGGCGGCACACATACCTTTCGCTGCGGCGATCATGAACTTCGTTGTACTCACCGCTGCACTGTCAAGCGTGAACACCAACCTTTATCTTTCAACTCGAATGCTTTTCTCTCTGGGCCGGGGCGGCTATGCTCCCGAATGGATGGGCAAGGTGAGCAGCAACGGGGTTCCGCATCGCGCTTTGGTCGCGTCAACCGCGGGGATCGTCGCAGCAATCCTGCTGGCAATCTTTGCGCCCAAGAATGCCTTCCTCATGCTTTATGGGACGGCGGTGGCCGGGATGCTTTTCGTGTGGCTGGTGATTCTCACCACTCACCTTCGCTTTCGCCGGGCCATCACCAGTGAGAGGCTATTGAGTCTGCCGATGCGTCTGCGCGCGCATCCGTTTTTCACTGTGATTGGTATTCTGCTGCTACTCGCAATCTCGGTTACAACTTTCTTCGTAGACGGCTTGCAATGGTCGGTTCCGGCGTTCTCTGTTTTCCTGGGTATGATCTCCCTGTTGTATTGGCGCAATCGGCGAAGCAAGGAGAGCTCTTTATGAGCAGCGCCAGCGATGAGCTCTACTCGTCCCTTCAACGCAGCTTTAGAGGCGATCTACTGCGTCCCGGCCAAAGTGGATTTGAAGATGCACGAGGCATCTGGAACGGCATGTTTGATCGCACGCCTGGTTTGATTGCACGATGTGCAGATGTAAATGACGTACAAGGCGCAGTGCGGGCCGCGTCGGCAGCCGGAGTGCTCACCGCCGTCCGTTGCGGCGGACACAGCCTTGCAGGTTTTAGTACCTGCGATGGTGGCCTGGTAATTGACTTATCAAGAATGCGACAGGTCAACGTTGATCCTGAGGCGCGCCGTGCGCAATTCGCCGGTGGGTGCTTGCTGGGATCGGTGGATACCGCAACGCAGAAAGCAGGACTGGTCTTTCCGTCGGGCGTGGTTTCCCATACCGGCGCCGCCGGGCTGATTTTAGGCGGCGGCACCGGCTGGCTCACTCGAAGATTCGGATTGTCTTGCGATAACGTTGAGGGCTTGACTCTGGTGACTGCGGATAGCTCGATTGTGCGTGCTAATGCAAAGGAGAACTCTGATCTATTCTGGGCGTTACGCGGAGGTGGTGGCAACTTCGGCGTGGTGACGGAGTTCGAAGTAAGGCTACATCCTCTTAGCTCGGTGGTCTTGGCTGAAGGTTTAGTTGCTGGAGCCAGTATTCGTCCTCTTCTTGAGCTCTGGCGAGATTTCATGGCTGAAGCTCCACACGACTTGAAATGGAACATCAATCTGCGTCTTGCCCCGGATCTGGCGACCGTGCCTGTTGAACTGCGCGGGCGTCCGGTGGCCAGCAGTTCCCTGGTTTGGACGGGTGTTCCCGAAGCTGGACGCAAGTATCTGGAACACGCACTCTCCCTGTGCAATCCTGATTCTGTGATCAGCAAGGTTGTATCGTTTACGAATCTGCAGACAATGGCTGATTTGGATTTTCCTCATGGCAGGCGCTATTACACCAAGTCGGGTTATTTCGCTTATCTTGACGACAATACTATTGATCGCTTGATGAATGCAGTTACAACCATTCCTTCAGCTGAAACCATAATTGAGCTTGCGTATCTTGGTGGCGCGGCGGCTCAGGTCGCTGCCCATGAGACTTCATTTGGCGATCGCGGCGCGCCTTTCGTACTGACTCTTCTGGCGAACTGGTCGGAAGCGTCCGCTGATGCCGGCAACATTGCGTGGGTTCGCGGACTTTTCAATCAACTTCGGCCGGCAATGAAGCCGGGAGTTTACGTGAATTTTATGAGCAGCGATGAGCAGGATCGCGTTCCAGAGGCTTATAGAGAACGATGGGACCGCATGGTCGCAGTCAAGTCACACTATGATCCGAATAACTTCTTCCGGCTGAACCAGAATGTTATGCCACGAAAAGTCGTGGCAAAGACGAACTGACCATAACTCAACTATTGTTCCGGCCCGGTGCGTTCGCATTTGTTGTGATTTCATTTCGCAAATCCCAAAGCTCCCGGTACGCCACATGTTGCATGCGTTGCTGCAGGACTTCTACCGGCGTCCCCATCGTCCCGATCACGCCGGCTCCTATGATGCGCTGCGCCAGTTTCAGGTGACGGAAGCGGAAAAACTGCAGCCGCTCATCGAAGTCGAGCATGCGCTCCGCCACGTCGTGCAAGCCAAAGAACTCTTCATGCCGGCGATATATATCGTGAGCGGTCAGACCCTTGCTGCGCAGTTGTTCCTGAAACGCGTCGCCGATCCTGGGTGCGATGTGCAGCAGGGAAAGAAATCCCGGCGAGTCCAAGCCGCTGCCATGTCCCAGACCGGCGCGAATGATGTGATAGTCGTAAGGCGTGATTGTCTCTAGAACACGGAGAAGGGAAATCGGGTGTTCAAGCATGTCGTCGGCTCGCCGCATGAGTCTGGCACAGTTCGGATAATTGCCTTCAGTAAGAGCCACACGGGCCCGCTCCAGTTCCCAACTGGCACCTTTCATCAGCAACTCTGATGATTGGTGGACTACCTGGAACGTAAGCTCGTCAGGATGAGAAAGGTCTTCCGTAACCGTCTGCAGCGAAAGCAGATCGTCGGTACGAAGGTAGCGTTCATAATCGGTAGCGCCCTTGCCTTCAAGGACAGGTTTCTGCATCTCATTTGCCATTGGATCAGTTGGCTCCCTCGGGGCTATTTGACGCGATTGCAGTCGTGACTGGCGTCCAACAAAGCCGCTCCGCCGCAGCTCTCACGGTCGCTTACTAATATTGATAATGATATCAAGTTGAATAACCGACGTTCGAGTCATTGGGCGCGAAAATACCGGCGCGAAATACAAGTGCAATGGCACCTGAGCTAGACGGAGCTATGCATTCTGCCGCCGCATCAAGCCGAGAACCATGCCGGCGAGAGCAACTGTCACCAGTCCTGATCCCAGGACTGCGACCGCTCTGGGCAACGGACCGTGGCTCCATGTCTGCATCAGGACGCCGAGCGGAAACAGCGCCGATCCAAGAAACAGCGCCCAGGCCAACTGCAGTTTGATTTTTTCCGGCAGGCCTACGTGATCAAATCCAATCGCCAGAACAATAAGGAGCATGGCGAGGCCGATCCAGTGTCCGTGCACATCTACCTGGCGATCGTCGGCTGCCTGGAAACCCGAGGAAAGTGAATGGCCGATTCCATCCAGCGCCTGGTGTTCTGCGAATACCGCGTACCAGAGACCATAACTCATCCCCAGAATGGCCAGAGAGATGCCTCCAAGTAAGAGAATCTGTCGGGCGCTCATGGCTGCGCTCCAGATGTCATGGCATCAACGCTGCCTGTGTAACGCAATGTACCGATCCACATGGCGAGCAGGGCCACAATCACCAACAAACCTCCGATGTCGGCGATGCCACCAGCCAGAAGTCCATACCGCATTTCCAGCAGAACGCAAACCGGCAACAGCACTGAGCCGCAGAGTAAGACTCCTGCCCAGCGGACCTTCCAAATTTCACTGAGCTGCACGTAAGGCTGAAAGAATGCAAGCAACATAGCCAGCAGTCCGAACTCGATGATGTGAGCGTGTGCGGCAATCTTCACTGCCTTATCACCCTGAAGCTGTCCGTAGTCAGTCATGGACTGGTTGATCTGAGCCTGGTTGTGTGCGGCTGCAGCTGAACTCATCTGCGAGAGAATTTTGTAGTCGGCCTCTTCATGACGGTAGAGGTCGCTGGCGGCATAATACGCGCCGTGCACAAAGCCTGCGAGAATAAGGCACAGACCTCCAGCCAGCAGCCACCGAGCCGCCGTGCTTCGATCGCGAAGAAGTTTATCGGGTTGGAATGCCTGACGCAGCAGGAAATGCCGACCGATACCTACCAGATAGCCAATGGTTGCGACCAGCACCAGCAAACCGCCGAGATCGGCAAAGATGCTGGCCCAGCCGATAGTACGCAGAGGACTGTGTGCCAGGCCAACGTAGTGAATCAGAAAGACGCCAACCGGTAGCAATACGGCGCCGAACACCAATAGCCACGCCAGTCGTCGCCTGCTGGCTTCAGCGAATTTCACCCAGGGCTGAACCAATGCCAGCAGGAGAGCTAGATAACCGAACGCGATCAGGTGGACGTGTGTGTCCACCTTGGTGCCGCGGTTCTCCAGAAATGCACCGGTGTTTTTGAAATGCGATGCCACGGCGGCGACATCACCATCCGCAGCGGCCTGGGCGGCAGAGGCCAGACTGCCGCCAACGTGGGCGGCGTTCTGATGCAGCACGAACACGGCAAAGATATCGCCAAAGATCATTCCTGCCAGAATCATTCCGATACCGGCAAGCGTCAAGAGTCGCCGCGCGCTCAACCGAGCGAAACCCTCGCTGTCCAATGGCGCTGACGCAATCAAAGGTTCGGGTGTCGCCATGTGAGATATCCTGAGAAAACTTAACCTTGCTTTTCGGGTGTTTCTGCCGGGGAAGCCGACCGATCGACGATCCAGATTCAGTGAGAACTTGACGGTAAAGTGTAAAGTTGAATACTTTAAGTGTCAATTATCTTCAGGCGACGACGGCGGCGCCACAATCGTTCAAGCGGCACCGTTCAAGCAATACCGTTCAAGCACGACGCGGGCTCCTGGGCTGGAATGTGAGCGATGACAAAAACCCGAGAAAAAACATTGTCGAACCCGAAAGCTCCGTCCACGCCGAATGTCACCCCTCGCGTGTCTCAAACGCCAACCGCGCATGTTGATACTTTTGCCCGCGAACACCTGCCGCCCAAAGAGCTGTGGCCGGTAATGAAAACGGTTGGCATTCCGGACCTTGACTACCCTGCAAGCCTGAATGCGGCGGTGGAGTTACTTGACCGCCAGGTGGAGAGCGGATCAGGCGCGCGTCCATGCCTGCGCACTGATAGCGAAGTATGGAGTTACCGGAAACTGCTCCAATATTCGAACCGCATCGCCAACCTGCTGGTGAGCCGCGGGCTTGTGCCGGGCGAGCGCGTTCTCTTGCGTGACGCCAACTCTCCCATGCTGGCGGCTTGCTGGTTTGCTGTTCTCAAGGCTGGCGGCATCGCCGTGACCACCATGTCCCAAATCCGGGCGCAAGAACTGGTGGCGATTGCCAACAAAGCGCGAACCAAGTACGCGTTGTGCGAACAAGGTCTGGCCGATGAGCTCATCAAGGCACAAAGACTGGCCCCAGAGCTAGAGGAAATCATCGTCTTTGAAAATCCAAACGGCGAAAATCCAAACAGCGCGGATCTTCCACCGTTGCTCGATGACTACTCTGCCGAGTTTGTAAACGCTGAAACTTCACAAGATGATATCGCGCTCATCGCTTTCAGTTCTGGAACAACCGGCGAACCCAAAGCGACGGTGCATTTCCATCGCGACCTGCTGGCCGTCTGTGACACTTTTTCAAAATACGTGCTCAAGCCGGGAAGGGAAGACATTTTCTGCGGGAGCCCGCCATTGGCGTTTACCTTCGGACTGGGCGGCTTGCTGCTCTTCCCCATGCGCGCGGGCGCCTCTACGCTGCTGCTCCCGAGTGTGAGCGCTGAAAGTTTGCTAAAGGCAATCGAGCGGCACCGCTGCACAATTTGCTTTACCGCTCCCACCCTCTACCGGCGCATGCTGGAATTCATGCATGGCTCCGACCTGTTATCGCTCAAGCAATGTGTCTCGGCGGGCGAACGCTTGCCTCTTGCAGTATTTGAGGCGTGGCGTTTAGCGACAGGGCTCCAGATCATCGACGGCATCGGCTCTACAGAGATGTTGCATATCTTTATTTCTGCCGCCGGTTCTGAAATCCGGCCGGGCGCAACAGGAAAGCCCGTGCCCGGATATGAGGCCATAGTAGTTGACGAATCCGGGTGTCCCGTTCCAGCAAACACGCCGGGACGCCTGGCTGTGCGCGGGCCTACCGGCTGCCGCTATCTCGATGCGCCAGAACTCCAGCGCAAGTATGTCCAGAATGGATGGAATATCACCGGCGATTCGTATCGCGTGGACGACGACGGTTATTTCTGGTACGAAGGCCGCACCGACGACATGATCGTGAGCGCGGGCTACAAGATTGCAGCGGTTGAGATCGAGGCCGCGCTTATGGAGCATCCCAAAGTGACGGAATGCGCGGTGATCGGGGCTCCTAGCGAGGAGCGCGGTGAAATCGTCAAAGCCTTCGTTGTTTTAAAGGACGGGACGCTTGCAGATGATGTGTTGCGCCGTGAACTCCAGGACTATGTGAAATCACAGATCGCGCCTTATAAGTATCCACGGGCGATTGAGTTTGTCTCTGAGTTGCCGCATTCCTCGACGGGAAAACTTCAGCGCTCCAGACTACGCGAGCAGCAACGGCGGAAGCCGAACCCGACACTCTGAATCTTGTCTCGGTAGCTCTTTATTCCGGAATTACGGCGGTGACTTCAATCTCCACGCGCGCATCGGCTTCAACCAGACCTGACACTTCCACCACCGTCATGGCCGGATAGTGTCTCCCGATGATCTCTCGATAGGCCGCACCCATTGCTTTAGCCGCCGCCAGGTACTCGCTCTTATCGAGCACGTACCAGGTCATGCGCGCAATGTGCTCTGGTTTGGCTTTGGCCTGGCCTAATATCTCAACAATGTTCAGCAGCGCCTGTCGCACCTGAGTTGCAAAGTCGCGCCCGGCAAACTGTCCTTGCGCGTTCCAGCCAACAACGCCGCTCACGAATACCATGCTTCCCTTGGCCGACACGCCGTTGGCGTAACCTTTGGGTCGCGGCCAGTTGGGTGGTTGCAGAACTTTCATCTCGCTCCTGATCTCAAAGAATACATCTGATATTGATCAACTCACTCGGACACAACAAAAGTCGAGATTTTCCTGCGCAGTCCGTCGGGAAATGCCAGTGCCGTATGGGAACGTCTGTCCGTAAGCACCAGCACAACTTTTCCGCGTACGCGCTCGCTCGCGTCCGGTCCGTAAAGCATGATATCGGCTTTGATCGAGCTGTTGCCCAGGTTGCGCACATAGAGTTTTGCGATCAACACTTCGCCCAAGCGGCTGGGCGAAACAAAATCCGCCTCAAGGTGCACCGTTGGCAGGCCCCAGCCATTCTTGATGACAATGTCGTTAAATGAAAAGTTCAAGCCGGCGCTGCACCAGTCCTCCACCAGGTTGTTGAACATCTCCAGAAAGCGGGGATAGAAAACGATTCCCGCTGGGTCACAATCGGCAAAACGCACCAACACCTCGGTTTGGAATGAAGCTGGTGCTCTGAAGGAAGAGGTTGCAGTCTGGGCTTCAGGCAAGTTCTTGCTCACTTTCTTTATGGGCCATGATAATGCCACGGGCAATGATCAACTGCTGCACTTCTGTTGCGCCTTCATAGATTCGTAACGGCCGGATCTCACGGTACAGACGTTCCACGGCCTGATCGCTGACCACGCCCAGAGCGCCGAAGATCTGGACGGCCGAATCGATGGCCTGCTGTGCAATCTCTGTCGCCGTCATCTTGGCCATGGCTGCCTCCACGGTAACGGGCTGCCCCATGTCCTTGAGCCACGCCGCGCGGTAGGTCAGCAGTGCCGCGGAGTCAATGTCGGTTGCCATCTTGGCCAGCTTGGCCTGCGTCAACTGGAAGTCTGCCAGGGCCTGGCCAAACATTTTGCGCGACGTGGAGCGCGACAAAGCTTCATGCAGAGCGCATCGGGCAAAACCAACAGCAGCAGCCGCAACGGAAGATCGAAAGATATCCAGCGTGGACATGGCGATCTTGAAACCTTGCCCTGGATCTCCCAGGCGCTGCGTAGCTGGAATCCGGCAGTCTTTGAAGACCAGGCGGGCGAGTGGATGCGGCGCCATCACTTCAATGCGTTCCGCGATCTCAAGTCCCGGCGCGTTAGCGTCAACGATAAACGCGGAGATTCCCTTAGCGCCTGCCGCTTCGCCCGTTCGTGCAAACACCAGGTAAAAATCGGCGATGCCTCCATTGGAGATCCATGTCTTTTCTCCGTTGATCAGGTAATCGTCGCGGTCTTTTCTGGCTGCACACTGGAGCGCTGAGACATCAGAGCCGGCATCGGGCTCCGATATCGCGAAGGCTGCAATCGCCGTGCCATTGCCCACGCGAGGGAGGTAACCTTTCTTCTGTTCTTGAGTGCCGAAGATTGAAATCGCGCCGGATCCTAATCCCTGCATGGCAAATGCAAAATCAGCCAGACCCGAATGGCGGGCCAGCGTCTCGCGAATCAGGCAGACCGCGCGGGTATCTATCGTATCGCCTGAAGCGCCGCAGGAGGTGCCGCCGATCGCGTACTTCAACCAGCCGCCCTCGCCAAGCTGGCGCACAAGCCGGCGACAAGCGTCATCCACCGCGCGTACAGAATGGTCCTTTAGGTTGTCCGACAGCTCACTACGCGCCCAGCGGTCCAGTTCTGTGGCCAGCGTTTTGTGGTGCGGCTCCAGAAAGGGCCAGTCAAGATGGCTGCTGCTGGTCATCCTCAATCTCCCTTGAATACCGGCTTTTGTTTGGCTACGAAAGCCTGGTACGCGCGATCAAAGTCATTCGTCGCCATGCAAATTGCCTGGGCCTGCGCTTCTGCTTCAATGGCTTCATCCACCCCCATGTTCCATTC
>WNEZ01004339.1_pt1 | contig 12317 bp, 11 predicted proteins | sample 5400521 | NCBI WGS metagenome assembly WNEZ01 (sample SAMN13153339, study PRJNA577476) | soil metagenome | isolation source: 120 cm saprolite under Douglas fir tree site 2 hole 1 replicate 1 | place: USA:California | collected 2015-04-18
GACTTGCCGTACTCGTCATCCTGGTAGAGCGCGGCGAACTTCTTGATCTTCCGCTGCCCCGCGAGATAGTTGATCATCATCTTCGACGATCGATCGCTCAAGGTCATCCCCTGCAGCACGTAGCGCTTTCCCCGTGTCACCGGCGAGCTCTGATACGGAAAGAGCAGCGGCACCTTGTTTTCCTCGAGGTACTCGAGCGTCGCGACGACCGGCGGCGAGCCCTGGGGAATGATGATCGCGAAGACGCGATCCTGCTCGACGAGCTTCTTGGTGTTGGCGACGGCATCTTGAGGTCGGTACCCGTCGTCGTAGTAGACGGTCCGGATCTTGCGCCCGTGGATCCCGCCGGCGTCGTTGACCACGCGGAAGTAGAGATCCACGCCGAACTTCGTGATCTGATCTCCCGTGAAGGCGAGCGGGCCCGAGAACGAGTTCGATCCGCCGATCACGATCTCGGTATCGCTGACGCCCTGCTGGGCGGCGACGGGAAGCGCGCTCAGCGTGATGGCCAGGAGCAGCAGGAGGCTTGCACGACTGATCATCGATCGTCTCCTTGTCGAGGGGGCTGAGCAGCCCCGGAGGGCTGAGAAGTCGGCCCGGGGATTCGGGCCGGGCGCGGGATCTTGCGGAGCGCGCTCGCGATGCCGCCCGGCATGAACAACATGGAGGTCACGAGGATCGCGCCGAAGATGAGCGGCCGATAGTTCTGAAAGCCGGCGAGCGAGTCGTTGAGCGTCGTGATGACGGCGGCGCCCACCACGGAACCGAGGATCGACCCGAGGCCGCCGACGATGATCATCGCGACGAAATCGACCGACAGGAACACGTCGAAGGAATCGGGCGAGAGGAAGCCGACGACCAGCGCGAAGAGTCCGCCCGCCACGCCGGTGTAGAAGGCCGAGACGACGAAGGCGAGCGTCTTGTACGCGGCCAGGTGAACGCCGCTCGCCTGCGCCGCGATCTCGCTCTCGCGGACCGCCAGGAGCGCACGCCCGGTCCGCGTCCGGCTGATGTTGACGGCGGCGACGATCAGGAGCGCGGCGACCACCACCACCAGATAGTACCGGGCGGTATCCGTCGCCAGCGTCCAGGGACCGAAGCGCGCGGCCGGCACGCGGAGGCCGTCGTTGCCGCGCGTGAGCCAGTCGAGGTTCAGGATCGCCTCGACCACCACGAAGCCGAACGCCAGGGTCGCCATCGCCAGATAGAGTCCTTCCAGGCGCAGACACGGCACGCCCAGCGCCAGGCCCACCGCCGCCGTGACGAGGCCCGCCGCCAGGAGCGTCACGGGGACCGGCAGCGCCGGCGCGCGGATCGTCAGGATCGCCGCCGCATACGCGCCGATCGCCAGGAAGCCCGCGTGCCCGAACGAGAGCTGGTTCGTGTAGCCCGACAAGAGGTTGAGTCCGATCGCCACGATCGCGTTGATGGCGATCAGGCTCGCCAGGAAGACGAAGTAGCGCGGAGCGGCCCACGGCCAGCCGAGTACCACCGCGGCGCCGGTCGCGAGGGCGGCGTGTCGCATCACACCTTCCGCCGCGCGACCCGCCCGAGCACGCCGCCGGGACGCACGATCAGGATCGTGATCATGACCAGGAACGGCACGGAGTGCTTGATCGATGCGGGGAGATAGAGGGGCGCCAGGTTTTCGAGCACGCCCAGCAGCATGCCGCCGACCACCGCGCCCGGCATCGAGCCGAAACCGCCGAGGACGGCGGCGGCGAACCCGTTGATGGCGACCAGTCCCATTTTCGACGACAGGAAGATGACCGGCGCGATCAGCACGCCGGCGACCGCCCCGACCACCGAGGCGATGACCCACGACGAGGAGTAGACGCGCTCGACGCTGATCCCCATGAGCCGCGCCGCCCGCTGGTTCTGGGCGACCGCGCGCATCGCGCGGCCCAGGCGCGTCCAGCGGAACAGCGCGCCGAGGGCCAGCATGAGCGTGAGCGAGGCGCCGATGATCCCGAGCGACACCGGCGCCACGCGAACCGGGCCCACGACGAGAGGCCGGTTGGCGAAGAACGAAGGGAACGGAAACTCGTCGTGGGTCCAGGCGACGCCGGCGCCCGAGCGCAGCATCAGCGACAGCCCGAGCGTGATGATCAGCACGTCGAAGTGGGTCGCCGAGATCGCGTGGCGGATGACGACACGCTCGAGGATCCATCCGAGGAGCGCGGCCGCGACGACCGCGACGACTAACGCGACGACCAGGGGCGCCTTGAGCACCTGCAACGCGGTCCAGCCGACGAACGTCGAGACCATCAGCATCTCGCCCTGCGCGAAGTTGAGCGTGCGGGTCGCGTTGTAGATGATCACCAGGCTGATCGCCATGAGCGCGTAGATCGAGCCGGTGGCGAGACCGCTGATGACGACGTGGACGAGGGACACCCAGGTCATGAGGCCACGAAGCGGCAGGCCGGCGCGCCCATGGCGACGCACGCGGTCTCGACGACCGTTCGTGGCTGACCGAAGGTCGCAACGGCGAGCGCTTCGAGGACACCACGGATCAAGTGACACACGGGGACCACGGAAGGCCCGTACGCCTCCGCCACGGGCGAGTGGCGCACGCTGACCGCCAGCTCGGTCGCCGTCAGACGCTCGAGGGCGAACTCTCCCCAGCCGATCTCGGCGCCGATCCGGAGCAGCCGGCCGACGCGCTCTTCCGCCGTTCCGTCGAGCGACGCCGTCGCCCGCACCCCACCGGCCCGGCCCCCGGCCGTGAGGCACGCCGCCGCGCGCCCGCCGAGCGCCCCCTCCATGGCCTTCTGGAGGCCCACCAGGGTCTCGGGCCGGATCAGCAGATAGCGCGAGCCGCCGAGCGTGAGCCCGCCTCGGCCGTCGGCCTCGAGCGCAGGGGCCGAGCTCACCGGATCGCCTTGGCCCACATCGGCGACTCCCAGCCCTGATCGAGGAAGCCGCGGATCTCGCGGCGACTGAAGTCGCCGAGCCCCAGGTGCTCGAGCGCTCGGCCGCGGCCGGAGAGCTCGCGCCCGAGCAGCGCGCGGAAGGTCAGCAAGATCCCCGAGACACCCGGCGTGTCGATGCCGGCTGCACGGCCGGCCGACTCGAAGAGCGCCAGGCCGAACGCCACGTCTTCGGTCACGTAGCGGTGCTCGAGCGTGAGGATCTCGCTCCAGAGACCGCTCGCGAGAAGCCTGGCCCTGGCCCCGGCGCCGTAGAGGCCTTCGGCGGCGCGACCCTCGTCGTAGTAGGTCGCGAGCTCGTAGTGAGGCGCCGGATATCCCCACCCCTCTCTCGTCGCGACGCGCTCGGCGTCGACCACGTCGATCAAACGCCGGACGCTCCGGGTGGTTCCCGCGGCGTGGACGTCGAAGCGCCCGCCGTCGATCGGGCCCGCGTTCAGGAGCACGAGCGGCGGGTGGATCACCGGCCCCGCGTTCGTCAGGGCCGCGTCCAGCGCGTCGACGCACGGCCGGACGGCCGGAAACAGATCGGCCAGCCGCGCGGCCGTCTGCTTGCTGCGCGACGCCGGAAAGACGCCGAGCGGGAGATTCGCGGCGCGGACTGGAGCCGACACCGCCGCCGGGCCGGTCTTCCGCGTGAGATAGGGCAAGGTGCCGGTCTCGGCGATGGCGTAGGGCAGCGCCGCGCCGGCGCGGGCGAACGCGCGCGCCATCGCGTAGCTGCCGAGCGTCCCCGGCGTGAGCAGGATGATCTGTCGGTCGTTTACGTGCGGCGCCAGGCGGTTGGCCAGGTCGTCGTGGCCGGTCGCGGGGATCGGCGCGATCACGATCTCGGCGCCGGCGAGCGCCTCGGCGAGCTCGGTCGTCGCCCGCGCCAGGCGCGCGGTTCCCGCGCGGCCCTCGGCGGTGAGGGCGATGGTGGGGTCCTTCGCCAGCGGACCCAAGGCCTGCGCGGTCCGGCCCCAGAGACGAACCCGGTGGCCGGCGAGGGCGAGGTCCGCGGCGGTCGTGAACCCGCCGTTGCTCGCGCCGAGAACCGCGACGTTCACGCGATCGCTCCAGTGGCGTGGAGCTCCGCGATCTTCACGTTCGAGTACTTGAGCACGCGGGCCAGGATCTCGTTGGTGTGCTCGCCGAGCCGCGGCGGCGGCGTCACCTCCAGACTCATCGCGCCGTCGATCTTGATCGGGGTCCCGAGTGTCTGCGTCTTGCCGTGGCGCGGGTGATTCATCTCCACGACCATGCCGCGCTGAAGAACTTGAGGATCGGACAGCACGCGGTCCACGCTGAGGATCGGGGTCGCCGGTACGTTCGCGCCCTGCAGACGCTCGAGCCATTCCCGGGTCGTCCGGGTGCGAAACGCGGCTTCCACGAGCGGCATCAGCACGTCGCGGTGGAGGACCCGGTCGCGGTTGGTCGCGAACCGGAGGTCCCGCTCCCATTCCGGGTGCTCGACCGCGCGACAGAAGAGCGGCCAGAACTTCTCGGCGAAGATCGCGACGATCAGGTGGCCGTCGCGCGTCTGGAGAGCCGAGTACGGAACGACCGAGGCGTGGCCGGAGCCGAGCGGCGTCGGCACTCGCCCGTTCGTCCAGAAGTACTGCGCGATGTACGTGAGGAGCGAGACCTGACAGTCGAGGAGCGACAGGTCGAGGTGGCCGCCCTCGCCCGTCCGCTCGCGGCGGAACAGGGCGCCGGCGATGGAGAAGGCGCCGAACAGCCCGCCCGCGAGATCCGCCATCGGCAAACCCATGCGGACCGGCCGGCCGCCCGCCTCGCCGGTAACGGACATCGCGCCGCCCATCGCCTGCAGCGCGAGATCGAAGGCCGGCCAGTCGCGGTACGGCCCGTCCTGCCCGTAAGCCGAGACGGAGCAGACGATGATCCGCTGATTGAGGGCCCAGAGCTTCGAGTACGCGAGTCCCAGGCGCTCCATGATCCCGGGCCGGAAGTTCTCCCAGACGACGTCCGCCTGCCGCACGAGGTCGTAAAAGACTTCGCGGCCCCGGTCCCGCGACAGGTCGAGCGCCAGCGACTTCTTGTTGCGGTTGATCGCGAGGAAGTACGCCGACTCGCCGTCGGGCAGGAACGGCGGCCCCATGATCCGCATCGGATCGCCGCCGTCCGGGTCCTCGATCTTGATCACCTCGGCGCCCATGTCGGCGAGCAGCATCGAGCCATAGGGCCCCGCGAGCATGCGTGAGAGGTCCAGAACGCGAACGCCTTCGAAGAGCTTCATGTCGACTCCCACCTCTCGGTCATTGAGTAATGGACGACCGCACTTGCTCGGACGTGATCGGCAGCTCGGCGAAGCGCACGCCGATCGCGTCCTTGATCGCGTTGCGGACGGCGGCGGCGACGGGAATCACGCCGGACTCGCCCAGGCCCTTGGCCCCGAAGGGGCCCTCGGCGTCGATGGACTCGATCAGCCGCACGACGATCTCCGGCATGTCGTCGGCCTTGAAGACGGCGTAGTCCATGAACGTCTGGCTCAGCACCTGCCCCTGCTCGACCACGAGCTTCTCGGAGAGCGCGTAGCCCAGCCCCATGTGGATTCCGCCGTGCACCTGGCCTTCGGCGGCGGCCGGATTGAGCGCGCGGCCGACGTCGTGCGCGGACACCACCTTCCGGACGGCGACCCGGCCCGTGTCGGGATCGACGTCGACCAGCGCCGCCTGAAACGCCGAGGTGTAGGCGGCCGACACGTTTCCCTGGAAGTCCTTGTCGAGCATCGTGGTCGGCGGATCATAGAACGCCTCCGCCACCAGCACGCGCCCGCCGCTCCGGAAGTGTCCCGCCCGGGCGACGGCTTCGTACTGGAGCCGGCGCGGCGGATCACGCTCGACGAAGACCCAGCCGCCCCGGACGCCGAGCGCGGTCGCCGGCTCGCCGAACTGGGCGGCGGCCATCTCGAGCAGCTGCGCCTTCACCTTGTCGGCGGCCAGGCGCGCCGCGTTGCCGGCGACGAACGTCGTCCGGCTCGCGTGCGTTCCGACATCCCACGGCCGCACGCTCGTGTCCGAATTGATGACGTCGACTCGCTCGAGCGGCACCCCCAGGGTCTCGGCGACGATCATGGCGAGCACCGTCTCCGAGCCCTGGCCGATCTCGCTCGCCCCCGTGATGAGCGTGACCTTGCCGAAGTCGTCGAGCTTCACGATCGCGCCGCATCCGTCCGAGCGATAGATACGCGCGCCGCCGCCGACGTGGAACATGCCGGCGTAGCCCACGCCGCGCTTCCAGCCGGGTACCGGCGGCGGTGGGCTCTTCGCGATCTCTTCCGCCGCCGCGTCGAGGCATTCGCGCATCGCGAACGACGTGAGCACGAATCCCTGAGGGTTGACGTCGCCCGACTTCGACGCGTTCAGCCGGCGTAGATCGAGCCTGTCGATCCCGAGCTGGTCGGCCAGGTCGTCCATCTGCGACTCGACCGCGAACGTGGACTCGGGGTTGCCGTAGCCGCGCATCGAGCCCGAGTAGGGGTTGTTCGTGTAGGCGATCGTGGTGTCGAACCGCACGTTCGGCACCCGGTAGAGCCCCGCCACCGTCGAGAGCATCACGTAGGGCGTCGTCGACCCCCAGGACGTGTAGGCGCCGCTGTCGATCGTCACGTGCGCGTCGCGCGCCAGGAGCCGCCCGTCCCTGTCGGCCGCCGTGCGCAACCGGATGGCGCAAGGCTCGCGCGTCGGACAGGCGACGAACTCCTCCACGCGGTCGAACTCGATCTTGACGGGGCGCCGCGCCACGCGCGCGAGCATGGCGGCGATGACGTCGATCGGGTAGATGTCGAGGCCGCGGCCGAAGTTGCCGCCGACCGGGGGCTGCAGCACCCGGACGTGGTCGCCGCCGATCCCGAGCGCCTCGCCGAGGTCGCGCTGGTACAGGAACGGCACCTGCGTCGTGCTCCACATCGTGAGGTTGCCCGCCGGCTCCCAGTCGGCGATCGCGACCATCGTGCCCAGACAGGCCGGCGTGACGAAGTTCAGCCGGTAGGTATCCTCGACCACCGCCACCGCTTCGGCGAACGCGCGGTCGACGTCCCCGTGAACGAACCGGTAGCGGAGATGATGCGCATTCGTGCCGAGCTCCTCGTGCACGACCGGCGCGCCCGGCTCGAGCGCGGCCAGCGGATCGAACACCGCCGGAAGCGGCGCATAGTCGGTGTCGATGAGCGCCAGCGCCTCCTCGGCGATCTCGGCCGTCTCGGCCGCCACCGCGGCGACCTCGTCCCGGATGCAGCGCACCTTGCCGCGTTTGAGGGCGAGCTGATCCTTGGCGAAGCCGAAGGGCCGCTGCTCGACGTCCTCGCCCGTCAGCACCGCGCGCACGCCCGGCAGCGCGCGCGCGCGGCTCGTATCGACACGGATGATCCGCGCGTGCGGCAACCGCGTCCGCAAGATTTTCCCGTGCAGGAGCCTCGGCAGCTCGAGGTCGTGGAGATAGCACGTCCGGCCCGTGACCTTGTCCTGGCCGTCCCGCTTCGGAGTCGACTTGCCGACGACGTCGAACGGCGGAGCCATCGTCAGAACTTCACCGCTTCCTTGTGCTCGCCGAAGACGTCCCGCATGGCCTGGGCGATCTCGCCGAGGGTCGCGTACGCCTTCACCGCCTCCATGATCGGGTACATGAGATTCTCACGTCCGCGCGCGGCCTCCCCGACCCGGCGGAGCGCGGCGCGGGCGGCGCCACCGTCTCGCTGGCCGCGGAGGCGCTCGAGCTTGGCCAGCTGGGACGCGTGCGCCCTGGAATCGAAGGCGTAGAGCTCCACGTCGCGATCGGCCTCGGCGGGAGCGTCGCCGACGTGACAGTTGACCGCGACTCGCGGGATCTCGCCGGAGACGATCCGCTGCTCGTAGAGGTACGCCTGGCGGGCCACCTCGGCCTGAATCGCGCCGCTCCGGACCGCCTCGACGACGCCGCCCATGCGCTCGACGCTCGCCAGCTCCTCCTCGATCCGCTTCTCCATCGCGCAGGTGAGCGCCTCCACGTAGTACGAGCCGGCGAGCGGGTCCACCGTGTCGGCGGCGCCCGATTCCTCGGCGCAGATCTGCATGGTGCGCAGCGCGATCAGCTGGGCCTTGGGCGACGGGATCGTGTACGCCTCATCGTAGGTCGGCAACGCCATGGTCTGAGCGCCCGAGAGCGCCGCGGCGAGCGCGATGTAGGCGCCCCGCACGATGTTGTTCTCGGGCTCCTGCATGGCGAAGGCCGAGCCGCCGCCGCCGATCAGGCTCCGGAACATCCACGACTTCGGGTTCGACGCCCGGAAGCGCTCGCGGAGCATGCGCGCGTAGAGCCGCCGGCCGGCGCGAAACTTCGCGACCTCCTCGAAGATCTTCCCCCACGCGGTGAAGTTGAAGGAGATCCGCGGCGCGAAGTCATCCACCGCCATCCCGCGCGCGAGCATCAGCTCGACGTACGCCGCGGCGATCGCGAGGCCGTACGCCATCTCCTGCGCCGTGGTGCAGCCGGCCTCACGGATGTGGTAGCCGCACACCGACACCGGGTTGGAGCGCGGGTAGTGCCGGGCCGAGAACTCGATGAGGTCCGCGACGAGCCGCAGCGACGGGTCGACCGGATAGATCCACGTCCCGCGCGCGATGAACTCTTTCAGGATGTCGTTCTGCGGGGTGGTGACCACGCACTCCGCCGCCACACCCTGCTTCTCGGCGACGGCGTAGTACATGGCGGTGATCGGCGCCGCCATGCCGTTGATGGTGAGCGACACGCTGACCCGGTCGAGCGGGATGCCGGCGAACGCCTCTTCCATGTCGGCGAGCGTGTCGACGGCCATGCCGACCCGGCCGACCTCGCCCTCTGCCTTGGGATCGTCGGAATCGAGCCCGAGCTGCGTCGGGAGGTCGAAGGCCACGTTCAGCGCGTCCTGCCCGTGCGCCATCAGGTACTTGAATCGCGCGTTCGTTTCCGCCGGCGTGCCGAAGCCGACGTACTGGCGCATCGTCCAGAGTCGCTCGCGGTACATGTGCTTGTGGATCCCGCGCGTGTACGGGTACTCGCCCGGCCGTCCGATGTCGCGGTCGAACTCGACTCCCGCGAGATCCTCGGGCCCGTAGACCGGCGCGATCGGGAAGCCGGCGTGCGCTTTGATGTCTTTCATCGTTTCCTCCTACGGCTTACCGCTCGAGAAAGCGTGTGAGGAACGGCAGGCTCTCGGGCGCTCGTTCCTCCGGCGGCGCATGGCCGCAGTCGGCGAGCTGGACGACCTCGGTCTGCTCGAAAACCTCCCGCCAGCGCGGGAGGTAGCGGGCGAAGGCCGGGTCCTTCATCCCCCAGATCAGGATCGCCGGGATCCGGGCGATCCGATCGCGCCGCCGCCAGAGGTCGTCGTACCAGGCGCTCGAGCCCAGCAGCTCGCGCGCGTAGACCCAGGTCGCGTGGCCGTCGAGCGCCTGCAGGTAGTGGCGCTCGACCTCGCGCGTGTAGCGACGACGATCGGCGACGGCGTGTCGCAGCATCACGCGCACCGAGAATCCGCGGCGCTCGTAGAGGTAGCGCCCGAGCCGCCCGCCGAGGAGCCGGGCGAAGAGCTCGACGTGCCGGTCGCCGGCGAACGACCACATCCACGTGTTGAAGAGCACCAGGCGGCGCACGTTCTCGGGGTGGTCGAGCGCATAGGCCAGACCGATCGGCCCACCGTAGTCGTGGACGACGAGCGTGAGGTCCTTGAGCCCGAGCGTCTCGATGAGCCGCGCGAGATTACGCGCCTGGTCCTCGGGCCGGTACGACCAGTCGGCGGGGCGATCGCTCAACCCGAAGCCGAGGTGGTCCGGCGCGACGCAGCGGTACCGCGGGCTCAGGTCCCGGATCAGGTGGCGATAGAGGAACGACCAGGTGGGTGTGCCGTGCACCATGACGACCGGGGCTCCCTCGCCCTCGTCGACGTAGCTCAGCCGACCGCCGTCGACGTCGAGACCTCGCGGCTCGAACGGGTACTCACGGCGGTCGACCCACGCAGGAATCAACGCAGCGGCTCCTTTGTATCGCTCGCCTCGCGACTCGCGGGGCCCCGCCCGCGGAAGTCCCTCGGCTCGCCCGGCGTCTCGTCCGTCTTGCCCTGCCGGAACGCCTTCACGATCTCGGGGAGCGGCGTCCCCATCGGGAACACGTGACGCACGCCCAGCTGCTTCAGCGCCTCGACGTCACGCGGGGGAATGATACCCCCGACGACCACCGAGATGTCGCCGGCGTCTTGCGCTCGCAACCCGTCGACCACGCGGCGCGCCAGCAGCAGGTGGGCGCCCGAGAGCACCGAGAGGCCGACGACCTCGACGTCCTCCTGGATCGCCTCCCGCACGATCTCCTCCGGCGTCCGCTTGAGACCGGTGTAGACGACCTCGAATCCGGCGTCGCGCAGCGCGTGGGCCACCACCTTGGCGCCGCGGTCGTGCCCGTCGAGCCCCGGCTTCGCGATCAGGACCTTCATGCCGGACGGAACGCCGGTAGCCAGCGCGCGTTCCCGTTGGGATCGTCGGCGACCCTGAGGGGCGACACCCGGACGGCCTGGCCGATCGCGACCTTCGCGGGCTCGGCGTCGACCAGGATCGAGAACACGCGGAGGCCGTCGATCTTCACGATCGCGAAGACGCGCGGCCCTTCGAAGCCCGGGGGCAACCCGACCTCCTGCACCGTGAATGCGTGGATCTTCCCCTCGCCCGACAGATCGACCCAATCGAACCGGTCCGACCCGCACTCGCCGCAGAACGCGCGCGGCGGCCAGGCGAGCCGCTTGCAGCCCGCGCACCGAGTCGTCGCCAGGCGCCCGGCGGCGAGCCGCGTGTAGAACTCGTGGAGCTTCGTGTGCTCCGCCGATTCCAGGGGGAACGGGTCGGTCGCCCGGAAATAGCTCACGGCGCCTCCCGCTGGCGCCTGAGCTGCCGGAGCAGGGCGCGCACCTTGGCTGTCTCGAACGCCTCGCGGTGATCGCCCGCGTAGTCGAAGAGCCCGCGCCCGGTCTTGGGGCCGAGCTCGTTCCGCGCGATCTTCTCCTCGACCAGCCGCGCCGGACGGAAGCGGTCGTCGCCGAGCGCCTCGGCGAGAAACCTGCTCGCGCGATGCAGGACGTCGACCCCACCCCAGTCGATGAACTCGAAGATGCCGACCGTCGCGTAGCGGAACCCCATGCCGGCTTTGAAGGCGCGGTCCACAGCCTCGGGTGTCGCGACGCCTTCTTCGACTAGACGGACGGCCTCGTTCATTAACAGGGCTTGCATCCGGGGCCCGATGAACCCGGGCGAGTCGGCGCAGCGCACGGGGACCTTGCCGAGTTTCTCGAGGAACGCGACGGTCCGCTCGACGACCGCGGTCGTCGTCGCTCGCCCGGGCACCACCTCGACGAGCGGAATGATGTGCGCCGGATTGAGCCAGTGGACGACGAGGAAACGCTCGGCGCCGCGGATCGAATCGGCCAGGTGCTTGGGCGAGATGGTCGAGCTGGTCGACGCGATGATCGCCTCCGGCGACACGCCGGCCGACACGCGCCCGAGGATCTCGCGCTTCAGGTCGACGAGCTCGGGCAACGCCTCCTGCACATACCCACAGCCGTCGAGTCCTTCGAGCCCGATCCGGTCCTCGAGCCGATCGAGCGCCGGCGCGATCTCTCCGGGCTCGATCACGTCCTCCTCGGCCATCAAGGTGAGGTCGCGCCGAATCTCGCGCCGTGCGTCGGCGAACACCGCGGCGGCGCCGCCGGCCTGCCGGTCCTTGACGTCGACCAGCGACACCCGACATCCGCCGAGGGCGAGCGCGAGCGCAATCTGGCGCCCGATCCTTCCGGGCCCGAGGACGGCGGCGTGGTTCATCGGAGCGCCGCGCCGGTCGGGAGGGTCCGCGTGGCCACGCTCATCGACTCTCGCGGCCGTAGATCATGACCACGTGCTCGCCCATCCCGCTGTTGTTGTGCGTGAGGGCGACGGAGGCGTCCGGCACCTGGCGGGCGCCGGCCTCGCCGCGGAGCTGGACGAATACCTCGGCCGCCTGAGCCACTCCGGTGGCGCCGAGCGGATGCCCGCAGCCCATCAATCCGCCGCGCGGGTTCACCACGACGTCGCCGCCGTAGTCGCTCCGACCCGCCGCCACGAAGGCGCCAGCCTCGCCCTTCCGGCAGAAGCCCAGCTCCTCATACGCGATCAGCTCGGCGATCGCGAAGCAGTCGTGGACCTCGGCGACGTCGACGTCCTGCGCCCTCACCCCGGCCATCCCGTAGGCCGCCTGGGCGGCCCGCGCGAGCGCCGGCCAGTGAGCGTAGTCCTCGTGGAGCGACGTCAGCTGGAAGCCGTCGAGCGCCTGGCCGGTGCCGCGGATCCAGACCGGCTTGTCGGTGAGGTCCCGCGCGCGCTCTTCCGACGCGATCAGCACCGCGGCCGCCCC
>WNEZ01021565.1_pt1 | contig 12314 bp, 11 predicted proteins | sample 5400521 | NCBI WGS metagenome assembly WNEZ01 (sample SAMN13153339, study PRJNA577476) | soil metagenome | isolation source: 120 cm saprolite under Douglas fir tree site 2 hole 1 replicate 1 | place: USA:California | collected 2015-04-18
TTATCTGGGCGGAGCATTACCCGTAACACCCGCACCGGCTCAGCGATATTCTTGACCGTCTGTGCGCCCAGGTCCTCATAGCTCAGCGCCAGCTTGTTCTTGATTTGCGCGTGGACGGTATCTGAGATGCAGATACTGCCTGGTTCGGCGAGACTCTCCAGCCGCGCGGCGACATTGACGCCGTCGCCGTAGATCTGCTCGCCATCCACCATCACGTCGCTGAGGTTGATGCCGATGCGAAATTCCATCCGGCGCTCGGCTGGCAACGTAGCGTTCTCGGCCTTGAGCGTGGTCTGGATCTCGACGGCGCATTGGACGGCATTCACGACGCTCGCGAACTCCGCCAGAACGCTATCGCCAGCGGAGTTGACGAAGCGTCCGCGATGCTGCTCGATAAGCGAATCGACAATCTTGCGGTAGGAAGACAGAGTGCGAAGGGTCGCCTCTTCGTCCTCCCCCATGAGGCGGCTATAGCCGTAGACGTCGGCGCAGAGTATGGCGGTGAGCTTACGCTCCACACTCACCTCACCAGGCGATTATTACTTCAGGCCCCCTTGGCCATGTCACCAGATGCTCCCCAAAAATGGTCCCCCATCGGCCCTTTTATAACGAACATTTGCCTTGCCCATTCGCGAGAAAATCCGGGGTTAATTCGCATAACTTCAGCGGCCTCCCCCCGCGCGTCATCCACGCGACCCACCTCGATATAGCAGGCGGCCGGCCACGCGTGGGCAATTATGAAGTTGGGATGGCGGGCAAGGTATTCCTTAAAAACCGGAATCGCCTCTTCATACCGCCCCATGAGGGAGTAGGCCGGACCCTCATACAGTAAGTAAGAAAAATTGGCGTAGATTCGGATCGAGCCGCATCGCCTTCTTCAATACTGCTATAGCCTCCGCGGGACACCCTCCGGGCACGCGATTATCCTGCCGCGTGCTAATGATTGTCAAAGCCTTGTACTCGTTCGGTACATAGGTGACACTTTTTGGATTCGAGGGGTTATGGCGCGCGCGGTGCGCCGGCGTCAAGGGCAAGCTCGCTGCGCTCGTCGCCGGTGGCGACCCTTGACCCCGGCGCACGCGCGCGCAGAGAGCGGTTAGGCCGCGAAGCCTTAGCTTCGCGGCGTGCGCCACGCAGGAACTCGAGCGGAGTGAGATAGCCGAGCGCCTGATGCGGGCGGACGGTGTTGTAGATGCGCTCCCAGGCGCGGGCCTCGCGGTTGAGACCCTCAACCGCAAAGCTGTCGCAGGGGCGCAGTTCGTAGAACTCCTCGGTATGCGTGCGCTGAGGGCGCTCGACCGCGCCGTTGAGCTTGGGCGAGCGCGGCGGCAGCACGAACAGGCGCAGGCCGCGGCGCTGGCACTCGGCTTCGAAGGCGGCGTGGAACTCCGAACCGCCGTCGAGGGCATTTTGCCGATTTTCCCAGAGAATCGCGAACATCGCTGACTGCTCGCTGGAGCGAGATGGATTCGAACCGGGAGTATGTACTTAACGCAACCTAGGTCCAAGATGTTCGCCCTTTGTTTCCTTCCGCTTGCGTGACCTACCGTTCCGTATTATACCGAAATATCAGCGTCGGTGATGTTGTTGTGGGGCGGCGGGACGCCGTCTTCCGAGATTTCCCCTAAAACGGAATTTCCTAAGACAGCCTCATTACCGCGTGCTCCGCCGCGACATGCGTGGTCACGGCCAGTCGGCCGACCCCGGCCCCAACTACGTCTGGTCGGTCGACGATCTGCTCAACGACATGAAGGGCTTTCTCGACGCGCTCGGCCTCGACCGGGTCCATTACGTGGGCGAGTCACTCGGCGGCATCCTTGGGGTCGCTTTCGCCGCCCGCTGTCCCGAACGCTTCAAGACTATGACGTTATGCTCGACGCCGCCTGCGATCTTTCCTCCGATCCAAAAAATGTTCGCGGTTGGCTACGAGAACTGGGAAATGGCACTCCAATAAAGTTGCGCGTTGGATTGTCTCTCTGCCCTCCATGGACTGTGCGCGCTCGGTGAATCTCGCCGCCCGAACAAAGTCCTCAACCTGGCGCGGGCTCGGCCAGGATCGGCGTGCGACCTCGACGCGAATATTCGCGCCAAATGCGCGGTTTCGCCCAGTTTTAGATCGCGAACATCAAGGACTTCCTGCTGGAGCGGGACGAATTCGAACTCTCAGGCGACTTAGTAAACGGTCAGTATTTCCAACAAGCACGAGGCCGTGTGCTTTGGGGGGAGTTGTATCCCGCGCTTCGGATGCAGGAGCAGACGAAGCGCTACCGGACAAGGTTTCAGTAGGAAGGCAGGCGCCATGGCGTGCGAATCAGAGCATGAGTACACCTCGGCGCCCTCATCATAATATCTCTACACTTGGGGCGGGTTGGTAGAGCCGCTCTTCACACGCCACTTGCTCATGGTCGATCTTGAGTAGGTCTCCCGTCACCTCGCCGGCCTCACGTTGCGAGACCTTGAATTTTTCGAGCGGGGGACCGAAGTGCCGTTTGAAGGCCGCGTGCAGTATTCCAACCTGTCCCTCAACAGACGGAGTTTGGGGACGCCGACTGCAAATAATTGTGGATAATTGAATCCGGTCAACTTTCTTCGGCCTTGGAGCCGCGATAGATCACTGGAAGCGGAGGTGTGCGGTGTGGCGAGGATTGGCCGCAATGATCCGTGCCCGTGCAGAAGCGGGCGCAAATTCAAGCACTGCTGTCTGGACACGAACCGAAACAACAAAAGTCTACTTCCCTCTGGTGTGGAGGAAGTACATGAGGCGCCCGATCTGCTCGGCGGCAAGACGCCTAGAGAGGCCGCGCATTGCGAGGCCGATCGCGACCAGCACACACGGCACTGCTCAAAGGTCTTGAGAACGCCCAGCGGCGTTACGCGCTGGAGGCGGAGCTCCCGCCCTATGATCTGCAATGGGTGGGAGACGAACTCTTGCTAGCGGGCCCCGGCGGCGGGCGCGAGACCCCAGCCGGGTTTGCTCAAGAGCTTGCCAAACAAATCGCTGGCAGGGCAGCGTCACTGACGCCACGGTTGAGTCGGTTTCTAGCCGATCACATCGATTCGCTTCTCGATTTTTTTGATGGTTTTGTTAAAGTTGCAGACGCTCAGTCCATAGCCGCCGAAGACCTTGCGAACGCCTACCTGCTTCTGCTCCAACAACAGCTCACTAACCTCCGCTATCTCATAGAGCGCGATTACGAGTGGGCAAAGCGGATGCTCGACAGTTTTCAGGATCGTCTCATTGGCGCCATCCGCAGCGGCGAGGTCTCAGGGCCTCAAATTGCGGCCATCGCCAGCGCGATGTCCGAGGCGAAGCTTCAACCGAGCGACAACCTGGTCGCGGCTTGCGACGAGCGGCTCGGCTTGGAGACGGACGCGTGTGCGGCGGGCATCGATCAGGCCTCCGTGGTCGACCAGATAGTGCGCGAGCACGGTTCGGATCCCTTCGACATTTATGAGGCCCTGTTTGCGGTTTCACACATCGGCTCAATCGAGTTTCGTGCCGCGGGTCTGCAGCTCATGATTAGCGCTCCCGCGGCGCCAATGCGGGAAGCAGCTGCGCTGGCCGTGTTGAATTCCAATCCGGCCGTGCGTCGCGAGGCGGCGCTCGCGCTCCTGCAACACTGCCACGACCTCACTCCGGCTGTGCTGCGCCGCCTGATCGTGATTCGCAACTGGCTACCGGAGGACGAGCGCCACCTGATCGACCAGGTCATAAAAGCCGCACGCCTGGCCGGCGTGGAGTGCGCGACATGGATGCCGGGCAGTGCAAATGGCGAGATCCAGGCGTCGGTGATCGACGGAGCCGGAGCCCAGGCCACGATGATTGTCACCCATGCGGGGCGGAAACACCGGCTTTCGGGGGTGTTGTTCAAGCAGGGGGTGGGAGTAGCCGACGCGTGGACTTTGGAGCCCGAATCGAGGAGACACATTGGGCGGACGCTTAAGGAGATGAAGGATTCCGAAGCGCGCCTGATGCCCGTGTCGCGCACCTACCTCGATCTCGCTGTCAGCCACCATCTGCGCACCGGTCTGGAACGCCGCATGCCGCCTCCCGCGCGACTGCTGCAGGTGGCGGAAACGATCGAAGCTTCGCAATGGCGGCCTGCAAGCGCGGGATGGCAGGAAATGCTGCGGGGACTGGTCGCCGAGATGCCGCAGGAACTGCTTTCTCCCACGTCGGTTCGGGCGATTCTTGCCTCAAGCGCACAGTGGGCGATGCAGGGCGGATGGGCCGACTCCTGGATTGAAGAGGATCAGGAGGTTAGGGGCCTGCTCGACAGCGTCGGTGGGCGCCCGCGGCGCGCGGTGCGTGATGCGGTCCTCACCGGGATCATCGAGAAGCGCAGGGCCATTTGGGCAGAGCGCTTCGTGCTGACCGCCCTATGGATGAAGGAGGCGATTTCCGACACGCATCTGCCGTGGGAGCGTTTCGCGATTGTGGCCCAACAGCTGCTCGAGGACGTCCCGCTGCGCAAGATCCCGCTGATGAAGGAGATCGCCGAACTGAGCGCCTCATTGTGACGCGACTGTTTGAACCGGTTAGCGAGGCTTGAGCTCGGGTGCCCTTACCTGAGGGCGGCAATTCGACCAACTCGCCGGTGTCGCACCGGGTCCAGCCGGGTAGATCATCGCCGTCACATCCACAATCGCGCGGAGTTTACATCGCCGCAGCGGCGGACGAATGTCTTGCGCTAGCGCCGGTGGAGCTTGCAGACCCAGAGGCAGAGGGGTACGCGATGTCTTGGGGCCGGAAGGGGAGGGTCTCTCGCGTCGCCCCACACGACGGCAAGCCACACACTTGGCGGGACTATCTCGGCGTTCTTGTCGCGGCTGAGCAGATTTCAGGCGCCGCTAAGAGTGATCGGCGTTGAACTACTGATCTGTCTTTTCGGTGACCGCAGGATCGACGAAGTTCCGGGGAGGGCGTTGAACTACTGATCTGTCTTTTCGGTGACCGCAGGATCGACGAAGTTCCGGGGAGGGGAATCGCGTCCAGCGATTGCAAGGTGTTGTTAGCGAGGCTTCCCTGCTCGACCCTGAAAGTTCCCTGATGGGCCCAAAGAATTCGCTGTTCGGCTTTTGAAATTCCCTGTTCCGTTGTGTAGGGAATTTGCTGAAAAAGCCCTTGTCAAGTCTGCACTTTTCAGCGTGCGCTCATCCCGATCGGGGCCTAAAACCGATAAATTCCCTGTTTTTTCACTAATGATCAGGGAATCTGACGGGGAGAGCAGTTCGTATCAGACTGCATCATCCAGCGAGTGGGCCACTGCGAACCCTATTCTCCATGGATAATGATCGCGTACCTCGATGCCGCGAATCGTCACCTCTGATCCAGCACTGCTCTTGCCGCATCGGCATCCGCTTCGGCGCCGCAATGGTTTTGAGCGCGGAGCCGGCGGCTTCCCGGCGCAGCAGGTCGCCGCCGCTCGGTGCTACTTATGCTCGTCGAATACGGCTTTTGCGATACCGGCCGCGGTTACCGCCGTTGGCCATCCGGAGTAGAAGGCCAGGTGCGTAATCAGTTCGCCGATCTCGTCTTTCGTTACGCCGTTGGTCAACGCGCGTCCGAGATGGCCGCGGAGCTGCTCCGGGCGATATAGGGCCACAAGAGCCGCGACAGTGATAAGACTGCGGTCGCGCTTGGACAGTCCGGGACGTTCCCAGACATCACCGAACACAACCTTGTCCGCAAGCTCGGCCAGCTTCGGCGTCACGGCGCGAAGGGCTGCCCTTGGATCAGACGATGGTGGTGTAGGCATTTTAATTCCTCCTCTTATGAGAAGCCGAAAATTCCGCGCCTCGAGGCGGATGCCCTCTCTGGCTCGCATGCGTTGCCGAGCAGGCAAGTGAATCGTTCTCGGCAATCCTCAGCGGTCGGGAACACCTTGCCTCCCAAGGCGTTCCGTATCGAGGCATGTGTATCGCCGTCCAACGCAAACGGCAAGTGGATTTGGGAACAACCTCAACCAACGGAATTTTTGGTCCGCTCTAGAAGCGGACCAAAGAACTCGATCGCCTGTTGGATCACGAACTCCGGTCTTTCTTCGGCGACGAAATGGCCACATCGCTCGATCTCACCGCCTCGGACGTCGTTGGCAACGTCCTGCCAGGCGGGCACGATGTTGCCAAGAAACGCCTGTCCGCCCCAAGCCGAGACCGGTATCGTCAACTTGCGAGCGCAGCCGCTTAGATTTTCAAGGTCCTCCCGCAGTGCGGTACTGGAATATTAAAACCCCGCGCGGAGTGCGCCGGGCGAGGAGTACACTCGTACGTACTCGGCAACATCCTCTTTAGTGAAAACCGCCGGACTATAGTTGTATGCGGTCGAAGTATAGAAATAACTCAGATACGCCTCGACATTCGTACTGACTAACGTCTCTGCCAGATCTGGTATGCCGGCTTGGAACAGAACGTGCCAAAGGCGGCGGGCCGCCTGCCGATCGATTTTGCCGCCGTTTCGTCCCAAGCCTGGGGGAATAATTTTCCGCCATTCGTACCAGGTCTGGGGCCAACCATGCAGAAAGACCAACGGATAACCTGAGCCCGCCACGACGAAATGCATGCGAAAGCCGTTCACTTTCATCGTGTGATGGGTCCATGGGTCCGGCATGGGTCGGCTCCTCCCTTGACGTGCTATTCGGACGGCGCCCGCCATTGCGCATTGCGTAATTTAGCGGCGCAGTACGAAGCCCGCGGCGCGGTGCAGCTATAAGCTTGGCGGGCACTAGTGCAGTGCACCAGTGCCGCTTGGCGCGGATTGCTTGACATCACAGGCGGCCAGTGGCAAGGCTACGAGCAGACTCGGACCCTCCCGCCCCTACGCCTGTCCGATCGAGGGAACGAGTCAGTCAGGAGTAAAGGACAGGGAATTGTAGAGCAACCGTTACAATCTTGAGTCCGCTCGATGACGAGCGAAAGGATGGCCCGCCATGGCTGATTATGATCTGTTAATAAAGAACGGCACGATCGTAGACGGCACCCGGGTGCCCGCCTATCGCGGCGACATCGGCATTCGCAACGGCCGCATCGTCGCGATGGGTAATCTGACGGAAAGCGCCAGCAAGACCATCGATGCGACCGGCCTGGTCGTCGCCCCCGGCTTTATCGACATCCACACCCATTACGACGCCGCATTGAGTGGCGGCACCAAATGGGACCCGTACGCCTCGTTGTCGGGCTGGCATGGCGTAACCACGGTAGCAATTGGCAACTGCGGCTTTGGCTTTGCGCCGGTCAAGCCCGAAGACCGCGACCGCGCGATGCGGCGGATGGAGCGCACCGAGTCGATTCCGCTGTCGTGCATGCAGCACGGGATGCGTTGGGACTGGGAGACTTTCCCCGAATTCCTCGACAGCCTGGACCGGGGCGAGCTGGGCGTGAATGCGGCGTCGCTGGTGCCATACTCCCCGTTGCGCGCCTATGTGCTCGGCAATGAAGCCGCTCGTGACCCCAAGTACACAGTGACCGAAGAGCAGCTCCAGCAGCTGAAGAATATTTTGCGCGAGGGGTTGAAGGCTGGCGGGTTTGGCTTTTCGGCGACCTGGAGTATGGCCAACCGCGACTACGATGGTGGCTATTTGCCAACTCAGGTGGCGCCACGCGAAGAATTCCTTGAGATGGCAAAAGTTATGAAGGAGTTCAACCGCGGCGCGATCGAGTGGACTATGGGCCGCGCGCTGCAGGGGCTCGGCCACGACTTCCTGGTCGAGTTGGCCCAAACGAGCGGACGGCCAGTCAACTGGAACGCGATTGCCTTCGATCCAAGCCGTCCTGACAACTGGCGCAAGGAACTCGATTGGGCGGAGAAGGCGTTCAAGAAAGCGGTAGTCTTGCCGGTCAGTATTTGCGTACCAATAGAATTCGAGTTTACCCTCCAGAGCATCGGCCTGTTCGACGCCCTTCCGGCCTGGAATGAAGCCACCGTGGGTACACTCGAAGAGCGCAAGGCCAAGCTCGCGGACCCGGCCCGCCGTGCCGCGTTGCGGGCAGATATGGACCGCGGGAGGTTGGCTCCGCGCGCCGAAGTTGAAAGGGGCAGCGGCGACGGTGAGGCCGGCCAGATCTCGATGTTCCGCTGGAATGAGACCTTCATTGACGAGGTGCATCTGGAAAAGAACAAGCACCTCCAAGGCCGCTCGGTCGGAGAGGTCGCCAAAGAGTTGGGCAAACACCCGGTCGACACAGTCCTCGACCTGTCGGTTGAAGAGGATTTGAAGACCGAGTTCAACATGCAGGGCATGATCAACAACAACGAGGATGCCGTAGCTCAGATCCTCAAACATCCGCTCTGCCTGGTGGGCGCATCCGACGGTGGCGCGCATACCAAGTTCCTGACGTTGGGCCGCTATCCGACTCATTTCCTGGCCCACTGGGTGCGTGACAAGCAGCTAATGACGCTGGAAGAAGCGCATTGGCGGCTCTCCACGATGATCGGATGGGCGATCGGAATCCGCGACCGGGGATGGCTGCGCGAAGGTATGCCGGCCGATATCGTGGTTTACGACCTCGAAAAGCTCCGCGTTAAGGAGATGGAAACCGTGCACGACCTGCCCGACGGCGACTGGCGGCGGGTGCAAAAGGCCGAAGGCTATCGCTTCGTGATCGTCAACGGCCAGATCACGTTCGAGGACAACGTCTGCACGCATGCGCTGCCGGGCAAGCTGCTCCGCAGCTATGACCATGCACCAGCCTGAGACGGTCGAGCCAGTTAAGGGATGACAGGGCGGCGGGTCTGCACCCGCCGCCGTTTTTATTCAACCGCAGTAGGTAGAAGCTTCGCGGGCGTATCGCCGCGCGACCACGCGCATCCCCGGGACGAGCCGCAATGTCCCGCGTTCGGATACATGCACATCCAGGGCACCCGCCTGAACCCGCCCGCGGCCCTCCACCCTTTACGCCCAGCCCTTGCTGAGCGGCACGAAGTGATAGAATTGCGCGTGCCGCTCGACGAACTTCCAGATATAAGCGTCGCAAGCTGGCCAGGTCTTGCGGAGACTTCTGGCAGCGAGTCTCTTTGGAACTTGTTGACGCTTTTTCATTGCTTACTGACCGTTCAGGAAGTCGCTCGACAGTTCGAATTCAACTCCCTCCAGCGGGCAGTCTGTTCAAACCGCCGGCGGTTATAATGCCGATCCATTGCGGAAGGAGCCGGCTGACTGACTGTTCAATGGTACTCCTAGTTCGAATCCACTCCGCTCCTGCGGGGAGGCGCCTAGGAGCCGATTTTTCAATCGAGGTGCACGAAAAAACTGTATCGCGCCTGACGCTCTACGCTTCCGGCGGCGCAAATACCGTCACGGCGAACAGTTTCTCGGCGCCGGTGCGCAGGGTATGCGGTGCGCCAGCCGGAATCGTCACGAAGTCGCCCGCCTTGATCTCGCATTCCTTGCCGGAGACTCGGCAGGTCGCCTTTCCCTCGATCACGTAGATTAGCTGGTCGCCGTTATGACTGTTTTCGTGATCGTTGCTGAATCCGGCCGGAATCGTAAACACCATCGACTCGGTTTGCGCGGTTTTGCCCAGCATCTGGCGGGACATCTTCGCGCCGTCGCCGCGATTAGCAAAAACGTTCGGAACGGCGCCCCCCATTCCGTCCTTGCTCTCCACGATCTCGTTCATATGCTGTGCAAAGAGCTCCTCCGAAATCACTCCTTTTCGGTACGCCCTGAGTAACTGCTGCACCTCAAAGTCTTTGTTCGGCATCGGTCGTCTCCTGCCTTTAGAGTTATGGTTAGGTTGTCGAACGATCGCACTCCCGTGCTTTAGCAGAAAATCGGGAAAAGCCTTAAGTCCCCGAACAGCGGCCGCTCCCAGGGTTTCCAGTGAGGTCCGCAGTTTGATTGCCCGTATGGCCCGTGAGAACTTTCTCTGGGGTGCGCCACGGATTCATGGCGAGCTTCTCATGCTCGGGTTCAGCCGTCTCCCAGGCCACCGTATCGCGTTACCTAGCCGCGGCTGGCAGACGGCCAGTACAGTCCTGGCGGACCTTTCTTCGCAATCAAGCCAGTGCATTCGGCCGGTATTCAGAGGAACGGTCGAGGCAATATGCACGCCTGCACGTTCCGTCTTGTTGGGCCAAGCTTGTGCAATCCCCGGCTGCGAAGATTTCGATGGTATGTGTTGGGCTCTGGCGTGGCCTTGGCCAACAACAGCCCGTCCTGAACGCTCGAAGAATTAGTCTCCGGTCCACCCAGTGCGAGCGAGCCGCTACGCACCGAGTACGTCGGCTGACCGCAGAATCTGGTGGTCTCCGAAAAGCGTGCAGCAATCGTTTTTCGATTTGCGTTGGAGTGCGAAGTCCACCGTATGAAGCTCGGGCCTCACCAACGCCGCGATCGCATGCGACTAAGGATGTTGCTTTTTCGCGTGGACCAGGTTTTGAGAAGGCACAGCTACCGCGCACTGGCAGAGGGATTCATTTCATTGAGCAAAGCCGCCGAGCTTTTGCGGCTGCCGGTGCCCGAGGTCGAGGCCGGTTTGAAAGGGCCGCAAAAGTCGGATGAGGATAATTGTCAGTGATAGCGGTTGTCTCATCGACCTCAGGAAAGCGTCACTGCTCGATGCTTTCTGAAGCTGCCTTATGAGATTCTCATCCCGAATATCCTGTTCGAGGACAAGCTTCTCAATTTCACAAGCGCTCAAAAAGAGGCGCTCATTCGCGGCGGCCTCAAGGTAATGGACCTGCCCCGGCGAATGTGTCCTTCGGGCGCAGCAGCTTGTGCGGGGCAACCCGCAGTTATCGATTCTGGACGGCTTTGCTTTTGCCCTCATAGAAAAGCATGCGGGCTGCATTCTCCTGACTGGGGACGGCCATCTGCGCACCCTCGCGACAGCCAATCATATCGAGGTGCGCGAGGTCCTTTGGATCGCTGATGAAATCCATGCAAAATGGGCTCAGTACGGCAGCATCACTTCAGGCAGCACTGCTGTTGCTTGCCGGAAACGCCACAGTCAGGCTCCGCGGCCGGAATTGACCGCGTCTATCAGGCGGTACGATGCCCTGCGTTGAGCCAGTGACAAACCAGCGCAGCCCGAGCGCTCGCCCGTCAGCACGTCCGGCATATCCGCCTTCATATAAATCCGTTTCAGATAACCCTATATGTCCCGCGGGAGCGCGACCTGCTCATTCGGACGGGTAGACCCCCAGCGCTTCCGCCCGCCACGCGCTGATGTAGTCACGCGGGATCACGCCTCTGCCTCCACCTTTGCATTGACGTAGAGCTTCCAGCCCTTGTTGCGGTGGGAGCGCTTCTGCCGCTCTTTGGCCAGGAGCACGGTCGACTGCTTTGCGTGTTCGCGCACCCACTCCTTGAGGGCCGGAACCTTTGCCGCGAAACCAAGATGCTCCAGCAGGTATCCGAGCCGTTGCGCCCAGGAAACAGGCGCTGTCCGCGCGACGGCGGCCAGTTTCTCCGGGTCGATCCGCTCGGCGAGTTCAGAGAGGACCGTCGCCACCTGATTGAGTCCGCCGGCATGACCAGCGTATCCGACAAGGTCGACCGCCGTCGCTTCAGGCGTCGAAACGAGCAACGTGCCCCTCGGCGTGCTGAAAGGCTGAACCGGCACATCCGGGAGGCGCTTGCGCGCCATGAAGGCGACGCGGACTGCTCCGCATCGGATCGGCCGGCGGTTCCTCGCGACGAAGACCTGGAATTGCTGCGGGCGCTGATGACCCGCACCGTGATATTGTGCGGCGGACAAAAGGCCGGTGTAGTAGGAGAGGTTGAGACGCTTCATCAGCGCCGGGATAAACTGCTCGGCGGGAAGGCAGCCGAGCGCGCCATATTCCGGTGGGAGGACGACGTAGAAGCCGCGCGCCGGAGAAGCGATCAGCTTTTGTTTTGCCAAGCGGTTCAGCGCGAGCTTGGCGGCAACGGCGGAAACGCCGAGCGCCGCCCGAGCCTCGCGAGAGGTAAAGTGATACTGGCCGCTGGCGGCGAGGCCACTGACATATCTTCTGGCGCTTGGACGGCTAAATTCTGAATTCACAAGCGTAAAGCATCATTTTTTGATACTTTGCGCTAGCGTATTCTCATTACAAAGGGTCGATCTCATAACGAACAGGGCAGAATCTGCAGGATATTGCTGGGTGTTCTTCAGGACTTCCACAGAAACTTACACATTTTCACATTGCTCGAAAATAAAGCTAATGATATCAAGCACCTACAGCTATATGAAAACGACTTAAAATCCTCTGGAGCGCAAGCTCCGTGCGGGTTCGAGTCCCGCCCCCGGCACCAAGTTATCCCAGCAACCATAGAGATTACTATGTTATTGGGCCGTCCGACTGAATCATAAGTAACCTGAGCGTCGAT
>WNEZ01004342.1_pt1 | contig 12312 bp, 7 predicted proteins | sample 5400521 | NCBI WGS metagenome assembly WNEZ01 (sample SAMN13153339, study PRJNA577476) | soil metagenome | isolation source: 120 cm saprolite under Douglas fir tree site 2 hole 1 replicate 1 | place: USA:California | collected 2015-04-18
CCTTCATCTGGAAAGATGATGCTGTTGGCCAGGAATTTCAATCACACCTGGCCCGGAAAGCGGCAGAAGGCGTTGCAGTCTACGTCATCTTCGATCGTTTTGGCAATCTCGTGGTTCCACGAGCCTTCAAATCGTCTTTTGTCCCTCCGATGCATGTGCTTGAATACAGCGCTCTCCGCCGTCCGTGGCATCTGCTTGATCCTCGTCGCTTCGCACTGGACCACCGCAAACTGCTCATCGTCGACGGCAAGACGAGCTTTATCGGGGGCTACAATATCGGCTCGGTCTACGCGACGCAGTGGCGCGATACGCACCTGGGCCTGCGTGGCCCGGTGGCGGCGGAACTTGCCCGATCCTTCGCTGCTTTCTGGAATCGCTTCTGCCCGGCAAACGAGAGGATAACGCAGCGGCATCACAGCAGCGTTGACTCGCGTATCACCGTCAGTCAGAATGAGGCTATGCGCCTGTCTTTCCCCATTCGCGATCTCTACATCGCTGCGATTGATGAGGCAGAGCAGTTCATCTTCCTCACGACTGCCTACTTCGTGCCCGACCGGATGCTCCTTGAAGCGCTGAAGGCGGCTGTCAGGCGCGGCGTCGATGTGCGTGTGCTTATACCCTGGGACTCCAACCATAGTGTGGCCAACTGGATTACGCATAGCTACTTTACTGACTGCCTGCAAGCCGGAATTCGCATCTTTGGCTACCGCTATACCATGCTGCACGCGAAGACCTGCACCATCGATGGAGCGTGGTCAACGGTCGGAACATGCAATCTCGATCGTTTGAGTCTGGTCGGGAACTATGAAATCAATGTCGCGGTCTACAGTGCAGCGTTTGCCCAACAATTGTCCGCGCTCTTCGCAGAAGATACGGCCGAGAGGTTTGAACTGACCATGGAGCAATGGAAGAGTCGACCGTGGTATAACAAAGTGAGCGAGCGCATCCTGGCTCCCCTGCGTTTCATGATGTGAGGTACTGCTTCTCTCGCAGGAACACCTTTGATGAACTGCGAAGCCTGTACCATTGCCGCATGCCAGAGCAGATCGCTGAAATACGGCAGGACGTGGGAGCAGAGCAATGTGCCGCTCCGGTCGCACGGGTGAAACCACGGATGCGCAGTTCGTGACAAGAGCCGTACAAGAGCGAGCGCTCCTGGAGGAACGCTATGACAACCAACCAGCACGTGGTTCCATCCGAATGGGCGCCGCTGCAGATCGCTGCTTTCCGCACGATCTGGTTCGCCTCGCTAGCGGCAAATGTCGGGACGTGGTTCCAAAATGTGGGAGGCGTGTGGCTCATGACGAGTTTCACCGCGTCTCCCCTTTTGATCGCGCTGATGCAGACGGCAACGACGCTGCCCGTTTTTCTCGTGGGCTTGCCCGCCGGGGCGCTCGCCGATATCGTGAACCGCCGCCGCCTGCTGCTCGCCACGCAGGGTCTGATCCTGGCCGCCGCCGCCGCACTCAGCATCCTGACCTGGGCCTCGCTCATGAACGCGCCCCTGCTGCTCGGCTTCACCTTCGTGCTCGGCCTGGGCGCGATCCTGGCGAATCCAGCCTGGCAAGCGGTCAACGCGGAACTCGTTCCACCAGATGAACTGCCCGCAGCGGTCACCTTGAGCAGCGTCTCCTACAACCTGGCGCGCGCGGTGGGCCCAGCATTAGCAGGTCTCATGATCGCGGTGGCGGGCCCGGCCGCGGTATTCCTCCTCAACGCCATCGCCTTCTTGTACGTGGTCGTCGTACTCTTTCGCTGGCACCCAGCTCCTCACAGAGCGGTCCTGCCCGCCGAACGCCTGATCGGCGCCATGAGGACAGGGATGCGCTTCGTGCAGAACTCACCGGAGATGCAGACCGTCCTGATACGCACCTTCTGCTTTATTTTTTTCATCAGCGGGCTGTGGGCGCTGCTGCCAGTGATCGTCAGCCAGGATCTGCGCCTTGGCGCGCCTGGGTACGGGTTGCTGCTCGGCTGCATCGGCGTGGGCGCGGTGGTGGGTGCTGCCGTGCTGCCGCAGATCCAGCGCACGATTCCCGTCGTCGATCGCCAGGTGATCATCTCCACGGTCGTTCTGGCCCTGGTGATGATCGCACTCGGCTATCTGCGCAACCTGCTCCTGCTCTGCCTGATCGTAACCATCGGTGGGATCGCCTGGATTATGCTGGTGTCCTCCTTCAACGTTGCCGCCCAGGAGGCCTCGCCCACCTGGGTACGTGCGCGGGCGTTGGGCGCTTACCTGGTCGTCTACCAGGGCGGGACCGCTATTGGCAGCCTGCTCTGGGGTGCGGTCGCGGCTCGCCTGGGTGATCCCCTGGCGATCTCGCTGGCGGCGCTTGGAGCCGTCGTGGGGCTTGCTGCGGGACTGCGCTGGCCATTAGCGGACAGCGAAAATAAGGATCTGCGACCCTGGCACGTCTCGGTGCCCAGATTGCTCATCGAACCACGCCTGCAAGAAGGTCCTGTCATGGTGCAGATCGAGTACTGCGTCGAGCCGCAGCAGGCCGAGGACTTTCTGCGTGCCATGCGCGAGGTGCGCCGCATGCGCGAACGAGATGGCGCCTTCGGCTGGTTCCTGGCGCGCGATCCGGCCACTGAAGAGCGCCACGTCGAGGCATTTATGGCCGAGTCGTGGCTGGACTACCTGCGCCAGCTCGAGCGCATGACCAACGCCGATCATGCTATAGAAGACTACGCTCGCTCCTTTCAGCAGGGCGGTGCGCCCCCGACCGTCACCCCCTTGATCGCGGAGCACCCAAACTGGCAGGGGGCTCCAGAGAGAGTGGGATAGGCGAATGGCTGCATTGCTCTCCCAATAATCTTCCCCGGTGGTTCATTGCCCCGCAGTTCTTCCCTCTCGAGAGCTTTTTGTCGCAGCAGGAAGACTTCAAAAGAGCTAATCTCTTTTTCCTGGAAACCATCAATCGGAGAGTATCCACTTGTGAGGAAGTGTAAGATCTTTGGTGAGGCAAGCCACACATCTCTGGAAGCCACGCCGTATGAATAGACATCCTGCCTCTCTTGTGTTTGCGCAAATGGTCTGGTATAGTTGTTCTAGTTCCCTATTATGCCCGGTGTCGAGTATGACCACCTCTACCGGGCTATGCAACTGGCCGATACGAAAGTTGAATATTCATGCGCCAGAGCAAGCCGCGCCGTATATTCTACTCAATGGTCATAGGACAGCTACGCAGATGGACTTGTTCACGTGACTTTGGACTCAATGCTCTAACAAGAAGAATATACTGCAATGTTGTAAGGAATAACTGCATGTGTTTGACGGACTGAACCATATGCAGGAACTGACTGAGATCAATACGGTACTTCCTCCAGTTCTTGCCTTCCTCAAGGTCCTTGGTGGGTGAGGGAATGCTGCTGGTCCAAGGCAGCCAGAACGGCATCCTCAGCCGCATAATCAAATTGTTTGTCATCAATCACCACTGGGGGATTTGTCCGTTCCCATTCAATAGTGCGCTTCAACGCTTCATCCAGGGGAACAGGCTCGCTGTATCCCAGCTCCTGTTGTATGCGCGTAGAATCGGTAACGAGGTGCTGGTTCGTGTCGATCTCCTCTGCCAGGTGAGCCGGGAGACGGTCTGCCGGTACAGGAACGATTTTCCCTTCCCACCCGGCAAACTGTGCGATCTTGCCTATCCATTCGGCTATAGTAAAAGCGTTTGCCTCGCCGACATTGTAGATGCGATTGCTGGCGCGTTCGTCGGCCACGGCCAGTGCAATGGCGGACGCGACATTCTCCACATACCCGTGGGTCCAGCGCCACCGCGCCTCATCTTCGCCAAGCAGGATGGCGGGCCGCCTGTCATCCATGCGCTTGAGGAAGGGGAACAGGCGGTGCTGGTAGTCGCCCGGGCCATACACCATTGGTAGTCGTAAGATAGTGCCGGGCAGCTTCGGATCGCCCATTACATGTCGTTCGATGAGAATCTTGTCGTAATCATCGTTCCATCGCCCGGGATCATCGGGCGCTCTTGGCGTTTCGCCGCGATAGGGATAGAGTTTTTCCCGCAGTGGCGCGTCCTCTGTAAGAGGAACAAGGTCGGGCGGGCCGGGTTCGGTGCGGTTAACCCGCCCGTAGGCTCGATAGACATCCTGGCTGCTGATGGCCACAACTTGCCGTGCAATACCTGTGAAGGTATTCATGATTTCACGTGCATCCTGCTCGATCACCGGAGCCATATCCAGTACGACATCAGGGGCGAGGCGCTGGAGATCCCGTGCATGGGGTGCAAGCGGTCGTCGATCACCCAGCATCTCCTGCACTCCAGGAAGAGTCTCCACCCTGGTTTGACCGCGATGAAAGAGCGTGATATCGTGACCTTGAGCATGCAGGTAGCGTACAACCAGCGGACCCATAAAGCGTGTACCGCCAATGATCAGAATGCGCATCTTTGCAAGTTCCTTTCGGCACATGATTTAGCAAAGTATACCCTTAATGATACCTGCTGTACGCATATATTTCAACCGCAAAACTATGCTGTTAGCCTGAGTGGCTGACAAATTTAATGAATCACACTTACATGATAGCGAGAGCAAGGTGTTGAAAATATGGGAAGACGTTGCCGTGGAGGCATCAAAGACGTGCTGTATTTTTCAGGCGGTGAATCGTCTATTTGGTAGGGTGTGCGTTGTGTATTAGAACCATGAAGAAGTGATAGCACAGAGGAAAGGGCAACTTCCAGGCTAAAATGGCGCGAAGCTGTCATCTGGTGCAAAGTAGCTTGTGATTGTTTCTGTGCGACTCTGCTCAGGCAACAAGTGAAAGAATACTATGATTAAATGACGGAGGGCAGGAAATGGATAAATATAAAAGAGCGCAGGTAGCAGGAGCAGCCTATGCCGTTGTTGGTGCTTTCTTTCTAGCCTACATTGTCATTAATCTTATTCAACATTGGCTCAGCTTACCAGCCCTGCCACCGTTGATAGCATTAGCATTTGCTGTACTCATAGCTGTACCTCTGGCACTTGCTTTTATATGGGAACGCCTAACCTCGGTAAAAGTACCTAATATTGTAGAGATAAATCTTGCTGATGTTACAGTACAGCCAGACATAAAACTATCAATCGAACTCGAGGGAACTGACCCTTCGCGACTACCAGGTAGCGGAACACCAGAGATCTTGGCAAACATTAAAAATGCAATTACGCAAGGGCTGACGACAGAGTTAATTGGCGTGAACGTAGGTTCCGGAAAATCATGGTGGTCAACACGGTTGTACCTGCTAGTTGCTTTGGCAGAGAATTATACAGGAGCCAGGTATATCTTCTTCGAAGAGGGCAATGATAGTTTTGTGGGCATTGCAACCTTAACAGCTACACGCTGCGCCTTAGCGCTCGCATTCCCAGTGCTAGAACAAGCATATCGAGTTGCATATAGCACAGCTCTTGGTTCGCCGAAAGAAGCATTGCAAGTCTTAATGCCATCACAAGAAGCCGAGACAGTTTTATATAACTATACAAACCAGCTGGGGATAAAGGGAGGGGAACAGAGTTTGAGTGCCTTGGTAACGAAGCAACTACTTAAGGTGTGCTTACAAGAGAATTTGATTGAGCCTATCGTCGAGTGCAAAGGTGAGGAGTGTGATACTGGCCATCCATCACTATTGTTACTCCATAACATCATTAACTACCCCGCCCCATTTGTAGCACTTGTTGATGATCTTAAGCTTAAGCGAATGGTGAAGCTGATCAATCGACAGGAACTAGCGAATCATGTCAGTCATATTGTCTTGCAAGAACAATTAAAACTTCCCAAATAATATAGGGGTAAAGCTATGAATCCACACAAGCGATGGCCTGCCGCTGCATGTTCCCATACTTCAGAGTAACTTCCACGTCTTACCCGCTGGTGCAATAAACACACCTCTACATTGCCAAAATGAAAAGTCTGTTTAGATTAAATTTGTCAGCCAGTCAGGTCGTTAGCATATACACCAGAGCTAGTTATGCTAAGGGCATACTTCCCGCCTTGATATCCCTTGGCGTTCAAGGTGCTCCGGCCTGGTTCGTTATTGTGGTAGGATGTCTCTATGTGGCGTTTAGTTTCTTTCTCGAAGTGCAAATCTATCAAAAGTCTCTTTGAAGCAAGGAGGAGCGGATGAGCAGCAAGCAGCCGCGTCAACATGTATCAACAGGTTCCCCCTACGAACCTCGCCTCGGCATCTCGCGCGCAGTTGCCGTGCGCCCGGGCCGCGTCATCGCCGTAGCCGGTACTGCTCCACTGGGACCGGATGGTCGTACAGTGGCGAAGGGGGACCCTGCCGCCCAGGCGCGGCGCTGCCTGGAAATCATCCGCAATGCCCTTGAACAGTTAGGCGCGAGTCTCGCAGATGTGACACGAACTCGCATAATACTCACGCGCATAGAGGACTGGGAGAGCGTGGGACAGGTACATGGCGAGTTCTTCAAGGAAATCCGGCCCGTAAATACAGTCATGCAGGTAACCCGCTTTATCGATCCCGACTGGTTGGTGGAAATTGAAGTGGACGCGGTAGTTGAGGTTTAACCCTCCTTCGGAATCGATGCATCTATTGACACTGAACGATCAGCCCTCTACACTATGTGGGTAGGACCCTTGCTGCTGTACTTTCACGGAGGAACCTTTCATGCCGCGCTGCCCCAATCCCCGCTGCCAGGCCGATTACCCACCGGGGACCCTCCAGTGTGTCAATCCATTCTGTCGCTGTATATTGCCCGGGGCGGTTGTAGCCGGTCGCTATGCCATTGAAACGCTGCTGGGCCTTGGCGGTATGGGGGCAGTGTATCGTGCGCGTGATACCTTCGAGATGCAGCAGGTAGCGCTCAAAGTCATCTCGGCGGTCAGTAACAACATGGAGCTGGCGACAGCGGTGGAGCGCTTTCGCCGCGAGGCTCGCTACGCGCATCAATTGCGCCATAAAAACATCGTGCCTGTGCTGAACTTCGGCCAGGACGGGACCTTGCTCTACCTGGTCATGCCGCTCATCACCGGCGGCACGCTTAAAGCCATGCTAAAGGCGGAGCAGCCCTTGCTCACGGCGCTGGCCCAGCGTTACCTCAGTGAACTAGGAGAGGCCATCGACGAGATACACGCCCATCCCAGGCAGATTATCCACCGCGACATCAAACCCTCCAATCTTCTCATTCACCAGGACGATGGGCGCCTGGTCGTGGCCGACTTTGGGATCGCTCGCGCCTTGCAGGAACAGGCGCTCACCCAGCGCGGCTGGGCTCTGGGCACCGAACACTACGTCGCCCCGGAACAGGAGAAAGGCAAGGCGGAACCCGCCAGCGATATCTATTCTATGGGGATAGTGGCATACCAGATGTTCACCGGCCTGCTCCCCTTCCAGGCAGTTGTGCGCAGCCGGGCCACCGAACTCCCCCCGCCGAGCAAACTGAACGCATCCTTGCCGCCTGCTGTAGACGTGGTCATCCTACGCGCAATGGAGGTTGACCCGGCGCTGCGCTACCGCTCGGCGCGAGAGTTCGCCGGGGCTCTCAATAATGCGCTGCAAGACACGCCAACGGAGGCAACGCCTACCGTGTCAGCGGTGCCGGGCAGCGCCAATATCATCGTGCGTACCATCATTCCTGAGAACCCCTGCGGGGCCTGCGGCCAGGAGAATCGCCGCACTTCGCGTTTCTGCAGGCGCTGTGGACATAGCCTTGATGAAACCTCGCCGCTTATCACCGACGTGTGCCAGGTTGGCTATGTCAGCGACGTAGGACGCCGTTACGCCGCGCAAGAGAACGAGGATATGCTGCTGATCGTGCAGGGATTATGCGCCAATCTTGCTCCTCCACCGCGCCCATTTGGCCTATTCGCGGTGGCCGACGGACTGCGCGGCCAGCATGGCAAGTCCACCGGTGGGCACGAAGCGAGCCGCCTTGCCATAGAGACGGTGACCGATGTCCTGGTGCCCCTACTGACATCACCTTCACACTCAACCTCCTATAAAGTATCAGCAACCCCGCTATCGCATGCCGGGGCGAAGCAGCCCAGCGGCTCATATAAGGCTTTGCCATCGCCGGAGTCTGTGATTGAACAATGGTTGATCGAGGCAGTACAACAGGCAAACTCGGTCATTTACCACTGCAACGCCGACTACGAGACCAATATGGCGAGCACGCTGACGGTGATGCTCATGTACAAACACCACGTCTACGTGGCAAACGTCGGCGATAGCCGGGCCTACCATTATAGCCCGCACAAGGGCATCCACCCAGTCACAGTCGATCATACCCTGGCGGCCAACCTGGTTGATGCCCATCTCTTCACTCCCGAGGATGTGTATAAGAGCGCGAAGCGCAAGCAGTTCTACCGCATTCTTGGACAGGCCAGTTCAATGCGTGTCGATTTCTCCCAGCATGCCGTGGAAATAAATGATCTGATCCTGCTCTGCACGAATGGCCTGTGGCATATGTTGCAGGATGACAAACTGGCAGAGATTCTGGCACAGGGCGGCGATCCACAGAAGCTGGCGCGTACGCTGGTTGACGCGGCCAACCTGGCAGGCGGCGAAGGGAATGTGAGCGCGGTCGTCGTGAAGGTCCAGTAATGCGCCTGTCGCTTATCCAGCGGCCAAAATCCAGCAGCGCAGCAGTTCCGAGACACTCCATGCCTGTGCGAAACAACCTGCCGGTGTGAAGGGTGGCTCTGGCTCTGCAACCTCGCTGATCGTTCCCAGGCAGGCGTCCCATAAATGCTCCACCAGCGGCTGCAACAGCGGACGCAGTGCCTTCCGGTCCTTGTAAACGCGGAAATGCACATCAATGTAAGGACCGATCAACCAGGGCCAGACCGTCCCCTGGTGATAGGCGCCATCGCGCTGTTCTCGATTGCCGTTGAAATGACTGCGATAGGCGGGGTCCTCAGGGCTCAGCGTGCGCAGGCCCAGCGGCGTGAGGAGCTGATCTGTCACGTGCTGTAACATGCTGCGCACCTGCGCTTCAGAGAGTAGATTATTGGTCAGCGCAGCCGCAAATAACTGGTTGGGTCGCAGCGAGGCATCGTTCTGGCCTGCTATTCCTTCTACGTCAACCACGTCATAAAGATAGCCACCGCGTTCGTACCAGAAACGCGCAGTGTAGTTTTGTTGTACCAGGGAGCGAAGCTGGCTATATTGTGTGGCATCGGTGGAGAGACGTACTGCCCAGGCTTCCATGTAGGTGAGCACACAGTACCATAGGGCGTTCACCTCTACCGGCTTGCCGTGGCGCGGCGTCACTACCCAGTCGCCGACTTTGGCGTCCATCCATGTCAGCTGTATACCAGGTACCCCCGCGTGCAACAATCCATCGTCCGCATCGACACCAATGCTATAGGCTGTCCCACGTATATGCCATGCAATGATCTCCTTGAGCGTGGGGAACAGCTCTTTCAACAGCGTCTGGTCGCCTGTCGCCGCGAGGTAACGAGCGATGGCGTGGAACATCCACAATGTGGCATCCACGGTATTATACTCGGGCGCTTCACCGCTGTCGGGAAAACGATTGGGAATAAGCCCTTCGTGAGTAAAAGACGCGAAGGCTTTGAGCAGGCCGCGCGCTTCGCTGTACCTGCCCGTGGCGAGCAGCAGGCCAGGCAGAGAAATCATACTATCACGTCCCCAGTCCGTAAACCAGGGGTAGCCCGCGATTATCGTTTTCCGCTCGGGCGACAGGTGCAGTTGCCTGTTTCCATTCGCGTTCTCCGTGTACTCTGGACGTGCAACGATGAATTGATCAGCGGCAATAACCAGGCGAGCGCGTACGGGATCGCATCGCGGCAGGTCGCTTGTTGTGCGATCCGCCACGGCCAGGAGTTGCTTGGTGCGCCGCTGGCGGCGTGCCAGGGCCTGTCCCACATTTTCTTCGTGTTGCGGTCCGCCAAACTCGCTGCGTGCCTTCTCTTCAGTGCTCAACACGAGCGTTACCCGCTCTCCCGGCACGACCTGTGTGCGAAATGTCCCCGGCTGATATACGTCCTCCAGGCCGGGCAGACCACGCTCAATGTCGCGGCGATGCAGCACCTTCCAGTACCACAGTCCCGTGGCAGTGAAATGCGCGGCGGGGCCCGCCATAAGGTAGTAAATAGGAGCGCTATCGAACGCACGTACACGACAGAGATTCCCCTCGTTTTCAACGAGAAAATGCCAATCTGCTGCACCCTGCGTTGTGGCGTGATGATCGCGCGAGAGACAGAACGGGGATAACGTCAGTGTCAATGGCGCCTCGTTCATTTCATCCTCGTGGGTCCCATGCACTGTATATTGCACATATGTGGTATTCTGTCCATACTCCATCCAGACGCGTTTGTGCAGCGTGAGATTGTCTCCCAGGCGATAGATAAAATAGAGCATATCGCCTTCTAATGAGACGCTCTCAAGATACTGGTACCCTTGTGGATCGATGGTGCCATCGTGGTACTCGTTTACTCCCAGCTTGAGCTGATGCCCGCCGGGAAGTTCAACCTCTTCATCTATCTTCGTCACCAGGACGACGCGTTCGACAGGTGGACGTAGCGCGGCTACCAGCAGTCCGTGATAGCTGCGGGTCGTGGCCCCGGCGATTGAACCAGCAGCGTAGCCACCCAATCCATTGGTAACCAGCCACTCATGGTTGAGTCCTGCTTGCACATCTCCGCACGTTTCTCGCCCCAGGTAGAGATTCCATGCGTTTGTGGGTGGGCGATCCAGCGCGTCCGTGTCATGTTCGACGATCATAGTTGTGATCCCTCCTGCTCTAATCCCGAACATTCTAACCGCTGTATGGATGGTTGTAGGTGGCTTAACTTACGCATTAAGCTGGCAACACGTAGCAGTGGCACTCGAGCATAGTAGAGTTCCTTAAACGGAGACAGGGCTACGCCTCCATAGCCGCTCTCATGCGCCGTAATGCCGTCTCGATGCGCTCATCTGGTGCAGTGATGGAGATACGTACATAGCCTTCACCTAGATCACCAAAATTTGTACCCGGTGTAATGAAAACGCCTGTCTTGTCGAAGAGCCAGCTACAAAAGTCTCGTGAAGTCGTATATAAGAAGTTATCGGGGATAGATGCCCAGATGTATAACCCCGCCTGGGCGATCCCGGTGCGCATGCCCATAGCTCTGCAGCCTTCTACGAACAGGTCGCGCCGCCTCTGGTAAATAGCATTTCGCCTCTCTATCCAGGAGACCGGTAAATGTAGAGCTTCAATGGCAGCGTACTGGATAGGACGGAAAATGCCGCTGTCAATGTTACTCTTCAAGCGGCCCACGGCATCTACCAGTTCTGGGTTACCCACCAGCATGCCCATGCGGAACCCGGCCATGTTGTAGGTCTTGCTCAGCGAGTGCAGTTCGACGGCGACTTCGCTCGCTCCCGGAATCTGTAGTATGCTCATGGGGCAGGAATCGTCGAAATAAACCTCGGCGTAGGCCATATCGTGGACGATCATAATGTCATGACGGTGGGCAAACTCCACGGCGTGCTCAAAAAAGCTGCGATCGGCGCATGCAGCGGTCGGATTGTTGGGATAGTTGAGCCAGAGCAAGCGGGACTTCGCCAGGATATCCTGGGGAATACTATCCAGGTCGGGCAGGTAGTTGTTCTGCTCCACCAGGGGCAGCATGTATGGCTGTGCCCCTGCTGTGGTACTGGCGGAGACGTAGACCGGGTAATAGGGATTGGGAATGAGGGATATATCGCCGGCGTTCAGCACAGCCGCGCCGGCATAAGCCAGGCCTTCCTTGGAGCCAAGCAGTGGCAGGATTTCTCGCTCGGGCATGAGGCGAACGCCGAAACGCCCTTCGAACCAGGCAGCGATGGCTTCGTGCAGCGCGAGCATACCGCGATACTCCGGGTAGCGATGATTCTCGGGGTCCTGCATGGCCGTACACAGGCGGTCGACTACTGCCTGTGGCGCGGGCAGGTCAGGATCACCCATAGAGAGGCTGATGACATCTACCCCGGCAGCCCTGCGCTCGGCTATCTTCTGCTTTGCGTCGGCAAAGTGGTAAGGTGGGAGGTCATTAATTAAATTGGACAGTTGCACGAAAAATACTCCTCATGATTTGTCACAGAACCTCCGTTCTGGATACCCGCCTCCATTCATGGGGCGGGAGGAAAGAACGCTGCCCGCAGGCAGTCTCCCCTTGCGGGGGAGTGTTTTTGAACGGAACACTCAAACCGCCCCGTTAAGGCTGGCTTGCGCCAGTATCGGGCATTGCTGCCCATATTCCCTTCGCCACTGACTGCCAGAGGGAAAGCGGATTAGGGAGGCGTCCGCAATGTCTGGTGGATTGCCATTCGACCACTCGCAGTTCAGTTCCCTTCAAACGGCCCCGTATCA
>WNEZ01004343.1_pt1 | contig 12312 bp, 13 predicted proteins | sample 5400521 | NCBI WGS metagenome assembly WNEZ01 (sample SAMN13153339, study PRJNA577476) | soil metagenome | isolation source: 120 cm saprolite under Douglas fir tree site 2 hole 1 replicate 1 | place: USA:California | collected 2015-04-18
GACGTGACGGGTCCGGACGGCAACGGGGGGAGGGGCTGGCTGTTCACGGCCCGGCACCGTAGACGATCGGCGCTACCACGGCTGGCTCTCTCCGTACCCGTCGCCGGCGCGTAGGCTGAAGCTCGTGCATGTTCCGATTCCCATCGACGATCCCGCCGACCCCCGCGTCGCCGACTACGTCGGCCTGAAGGACGCCGCGCTCCGGCGCTGGCGGGAGGAACCGGGGGCCGGCGGACCGGGTCTGTTCATCGCGGAGGGATCCCTCGTCGTCCGCCGCCTCCTCGCCTCGTCCTACCGTCTGCACTCGGTGTTGCTGACCCCCCAGCGCTACGGGCCGCTCGCGCCCGATCTGGCGGACGCTGCCGCCCCCGTGTACCTGGCGGGCCAGGACGTGATGAACGCGGTGGCCGGCTTCGACATCCACCGGGGCGTGCTGGCCAGCGCCGAGCGCCGTCCCCTGCCGCAACCGCCGGAGCTTCTGGTCGCCGCCACCCGGGTGGTGGTGCTCGAGGACATCAACGACCACGAGAACCTCGGTGTCATCTTCCGCAACGCTGCGGCGCTCGGCATCGGGGCGGTGCTGCTCTCCCCCGAGTGCTGCGACCCGCTCTACCGACGGTGCGTACGGGTCTCCATGGGCCACGTGCTCGACCTGCCGTTCGGTGTCCTCTCGCCCTGGCCCGACGCGCTGGCCACCGTCGCCGGGGCGGGGTTCGAGGTCGTCGCCCTCACGCCCAACGCCGGGGCTCGGGACATCCGGGACCTCGCCCTGGACGGCCGGGACAAGGTGGCGCTCCTGCTCGGTGCAGAGGGCCCCGGCCTGTCGGCAGGGGCCCTGCGGCGCGCCGGCGTCCGGGCCCGGATCCCGATGACCGCCGGGGTCGATTCGCTGAACGTCGGCAGCGCCGCCGCCATCGCCTTCCACGCCGCGATGCCCGATCGGCGGCACATCTCGGCGAGGAGGACCAGCGGTGACGATCAACGGTAGGTGATGATCGACACCTTCTCGTAGACCACGACGTCTTCCGGCCCGGCCTTTGGCGTGGTCGCCCTGACCACCGGGACGATTTTGAGGGTCAACTGGGGTCCCTTTTGCAGCGCCTGCCGGACGGCATCGGTGGCAATGACCACCTTGCGGGCCGGGGTCAACTGGTGTGCCGAACGGGGGTCGAACTTCCGGCGGGGGCGGACCTCGCAATGGCCCATGTCGTCGCCGTAGCAGCCCCCGTGGCCGAAGATGTGGTAGGCGCCTGCATAGCCGTTCTCCATCGTCGTCGGCGTGCTGGCGTCGGCGTCGGGGTTGTTGAGGAAGACCCGGCCCTCGTACGTTGCGCCCGAATGGTCGACCCCCTCGAACTCGATGTCGGCCCGGGAGAAGTCGGCATCGAGGTTCTCTGCCGAGATCGTGACCGGGGCTTCGTACCTGTTCGTCATGTGCGGTCCCTCCTTGGCCGTCCGTCCTTCATGCCTTCGCCTTGACCCGGCGTGCGCGAGGTTTGCGCTGCGGCGTCGGGGCCGGGGTTGGTTCCGGCGTCGGGGCCGGCGGCGGCGTGGCCGTGGCGACGGACCCGGCGTACTCGTAGCCGAGGCGTCCGATGTCGAGGACGTCGGAGACCGTCAGGCCCCAGGGGGCAAGCGTCTGGTGCAGGTAGGCGGGCGGGATATTGGTGACGCCCCACCGGATCTGCCAGAGGTACCACAGCCGGTCGATCATGCAGTGGTGCGACCAGAAGATGGGGTCGAAGGCGGACGTGGCGATCACGCCCATGTCCCCGGAGACCCAGCCATGGACGCTGTCGTGCAGGTCCTGGACCTGGTTGGAGAAATCCACGAAGCTGGCGAGCCCCAGCACCATGTCGACGTCCGCCTTCGACGGGAGGTTCGCCGGGACGTCGGGCGAGCGCTTCGTCCTGCGGGCCCGGCTGCCCGGCATCGCCGGCATCGGCCCCGAGGCGAGCGGGTTGGGCTTCCCGTCGGGCGTCCTGGGGGCAGTGTAGGAAGCTGGGATCCCCGCCTGGGTGCTCCAGTCCCACCAGGGCAGGACCGCTCCCTCGTTCTGGTCCCGTGCCGCATGCTCGAAGTACTGGAGGTACGCCCGGTGCCAGGGCAGGAACAGGTCGTAGGTGAACCCGTCCCTGCCGGTCCGGCCGTGGTGCCAGCACCTGTACTGCGGGAACCCGTGGTAGCCGGCCCAGAAGATCCAGCTCCGGTTGTCGGTCCCGCTCAACGCCTGCATCTTGCCGTACGCGTCCCGCAATGACGCGATGTCGGCACTCTGGATCGTCTTCCGTATCACCACCGCATTTGCCACCCGTTTCTCCTTGGTGAGGATCGACCGTGCCACACTAATGCACCATGGCTCCCGAACCCCAGCAATCCGTGACATCCATCTATCAGTCCGGGCACATCCGGGTGGGTGCCGGCCCGGCGGGCAGTGACTTCGAGCGGGCCGACATCGTGTTCGACGGGGTCGAGCAGGCGGGGGGATCCTTCGAGGCACGGGTGTTCCTGAACAACCCGTCGGCGGACGCCACCACGCCGAAGACCCCCGAGCACGGCTACGCGGGGGCGTTCCACGTCTACGGTTACGGGCTCTGGCCGGGCGGCGAGGGCGAGGTTTTTACGTCAGAGGGAGCGAGAGCCCCGATGACCCGATCCGTCATTGCCACGGACGCGGTGCGGGCGGCCCTGGAGCAGGGCGACGAGGTCGAGGTGACGACGGTGGTCGTGCCCTCGGGCGGCGGCACCGCGGCGCCTGGCTCGCTCGATCCCGAGCGGGTGTCGATCCGGCTGGACGCGCCGCCGGGCTGAGCCCGGGCCTCCACCCGGTTCCGCCGACCTCTTGACATCGCCGCACGGCCCCCCGATACTTATCGAACATAAGTTAGGGCTAATAACTTAGCGGCGAAAGGGGAGTGCGATGAAGGCTCTGGGCACCTTCGCGGTGGCTCGTCGGAAGTGGATACTGCTGGCCACGCTGGCGTTCGTCGCGCTGGCCGGCATCCTCGGTGGCGGCGTCGCCAAGAAGCTGTCGTCCGGAGGCTTCACCGACCCGGCGGCCGAGTCCTCGAAGTCTGCGGACGCGCTGTCCGCCGTCTTCCACACCGGCACCCCAAACCTTCTCCTGCTGGTGACCGCGAGGTCCAGCTCCGTGGACGCCCCCGACGTCGCCGCCGAAGGCACGGCCCTCACCGCCGAACTCGCCGCCTCCCCGGGGGTCGGCAACGTCGCCTCCTACTGGAGCCTCGGCAACGTCCCCCCGCTGCGCAGCAGGGACGGCTCGCAGGCGGTGGTGGTGGCGCGCATCACCGGGACCGACGACGAGGTGCGGGCGCGCATCGACACGATCTCCCCCCTGTTCACCCGCCATGACACCGCGATCAGCGTGCAGGTCGGCGGCTCTGCCGAGGTCTTCCGGCAGGTGGCCGTCCAGGTCGAGAAGGACCTGCAGAAGGCAGAGACGCTGAGCCTGCCGATCACCCTGCTCCTGCTGGTGCTCATCTTCGGCAGCGTCGTGGCGGCCGGGCTGCCTCTCGGCGTCGGGATCGTGTCGATCCTCGGGACCTTCCTCGTGCTGCGGGTCCTCGCGATGTTCACCCAGGTGTCGGTCTTCTCCCTCAACCTGACGACGGCGATGGGACTCGGTCTCGCCATCGACTACAGCCTGTTCATCGTGTCGAGGTACCGGGAGGAGATGCGCGGCGGCCTCGATCCCCGGGCGGCGGTCGTCCGCTCCGTCGAGACGGCCGGCCGCACCGTGCTGTTCAGCGCCCTGACCGTGGCGGTCTCGCTTGCCGCTCTCTGGGTGTTCCCGCTGTCGTTCCTCCGCTCCTTCGCCTACACCGGGATCGCCGTGGTGGCCCTCGCTGCCGCCGGGGCGCTGCTCGTGCTGCCGGCGATGCTCGCCGCCCTCGGCCCGCGGGTCGACTCGCTGGTGCTGTTCCGCCACAAGCCCAAGCCCGAGGGGACCGGGTTCTGGCACCGGCTTGCGACCCTGGTCATGCGCCGCCCGCTCGTCGTGGGGATGTCGGTCGTGGTGCTCCTGCTCGTCCTGGGGGCGCCGTTCCTGAAGGTGAGCTTCGGCCTGGCGGACGACCGGGTGCTGCCCGCCGGGACCTCCAGCCGCCAGGTCCAGGATCAGCTGCGCCAGCGTTTCGCCTCCAACGAGCTCAACGCCATGCCGGTCGTGGCCGGCAGCGTCCCCGACGCCGCGGGGCAGTCGCAGGCCATCGCCAGCTACGCCGCGGAGCTCTCCGCCCTGGCGGGGGTCGAGCGTGTGGACGCCGCGACCGGGTCGTACGCGGGTGGGAGCCAGGTTGCCCCCGCCAACCCCACATCCGCCCGCTTCGCCGCCACCGACGGGACCTGGTTCTCGGTGATCCCCACGGTCGAGCCGTTCTCCGCCGCGGGGGAGGCGCTCGTGCACCGGCTCCGGGCGGCGGCGAGCCCGTTCCCCGTGCAGGTGGGCGGGGGAGCGGCGCAGCTCGTCGACACCAAGTCGTCGCTGCTTTCGAGGGTCCCCCTCGCCGTCGGCCTCATCGCCGTGGTGACCCTCGTCGCCCTGTTCCTGATGTCGGGCGGCCTGCTCGTGCCCATCAAGGCACTCGTGCTCAACCTGCTCAGCCTCTCGGCGACCTTCGGCGCTATGGTGTGGGTGTTCCAGCAGGGCCACCTGTCTGGGCTCCTGCACTTCACGCCGACGGGGTTGATCGACACGACGACGCCGATCACGATGTTCTGCATCGCCTTCGGTCTGTCGATGGACTACGAGGTCTTCCTACTCTCCCGGATCAAGGAGGAGTACGACCGCAGTGGCGACAACACCGCATCGGTGGCGCTCGGGCTGGAGCGGACGGGCCGCATCGTCACGGCGGCCGCGGCCCTGCTCGCCGTCATCTTCATCGCCTTCGCAACCTCGCAGATCACCTTCATCAAGCTGCTGGGCGTCGGCCTGGCGCTGGCGGTCCTGATGGACGCGACGTTGATCCGGGGAACGCTGGTCCCCGCCTTCATGCGCCTCGCCGGGCGGGCGAACTGGTGGGCCCCGGCCCCCCTTCGCCGGCTGCACGAGCGGTTCGGCATCAGCGACGCCGAGTCGCCGCCCGTGGCCGCGCCGCTGACGGTGGAGCGGGTCGAGGCGTGACGGAGGCAGGGAAGCTGGCCAATGGAGCCCGGCGGCGACGCCGGGCTCCCCGGGGCCAGGGCGAGAAGCTGCGGGAGGAGATCCTGGCGGCCGCCGAGCGGCTCCTGCTCGAGACCGGGGACCAGGGGGCCGTCTCGATCCGGGCGGTTGCCGACGCCGTCGGGGTCACCCCGCCCTCCATCTACCTGCACTTCGCCGACAAGACGGCGCTCATGTTCGCCATCTGCGAGCGCCACTTCGCCCGGCTGGACCTGGACCTGGAGAAAGCCGCCGCCGGTTCGGAGGACCCGCTGGAGTCGCTGCGGCTGCGGGGCCGGGCCTACGTGCAGTTCGGGCTCGACCACCCCGAGGAGTACCGCATCCTGTTCATGACGACACCCGCCTCGACCCCCGAGGAATGGAAGGACGAGCGGATGATGCAGCGCCCGGCGTTCTGCCACCTGGTCGAGGCCGTGCAGACGGCGGTGGACGCCGGGGCGATCCGCGCGGAGAACCCGATGCTGGTGTCGTTCGGACTGTGGGCGGCGATGCACGGCCTGACGTCGCTGTTCGTCGCCAAGCCCGGCCTGTTCCTGGTGAACGGGGAGGCCTTGATCGACCACGTCCTGGACGTTCAGATCGCCGGGCTCGGCGTCACGTCAGGGCCACCAGCCGGGGCAGCACCTCACCGATCGGCGCCCGCAGCACCGCGGCGGCCTGCCCGTCGAACGGCGTTGCCTGGGCGTTGACGATGACGAGGCGGGCTCCCGACTCCACGGCGATCTGGGGGAGGTAGGCGACCGGGTAGACCCTCAGCGAGCTGCCGATAGCGAGGAAGACGTCGCAAGCCTCCGCCGCCGCCTGGGCCCGGCGGAGGTCTTCGGGCACGAGGGGTTGGCCGAAGGATACCGTCGCCGACTTGAGGATCCCGCCGCAGGTCCGGCACCGCGGATCGGCTTCGCCCGCCCTGACCCGGGCGAAGGTGAGCTCAGCCGGCCCCCGCTCCCCGCAGGACAGGCAGGCGACGTCGCGCATGGTGCCGTGGATCTCGACGAGGAGGTGCTGGCCGGTCCCCGCCGCCAGGTGCAGCCCGTCGATGTTCTGGGTGACCAGGCACTGCAGGTGACCCCTGCGCTCGAGCTCGGCGAGGGCGACGTGCCCTTCGTTGGGGGCCGCGGTCCAGGCGGGGTGGGCCATGCGTCGCTGCCACGACTCGACCCGGATGGCCGGGTCCGAGACGTAGGCGTCGATGTGGGACAAGCGCTCAGCCTTGGGGTCCTTCGTCCAGACGCCGTTGGGCCCGCGGAAGTCCGGGATCCCCGACTCGGTGGAGATGCCCGCCCCGGTGAGGGCCATGAGGCTGCGGGCCTCCCGCAGCCAGGAGGCGATCTCCTCGAGTTCGGTTTGGCGGGCCTCGGAGTGGCTGATGGGCGTCGTTTCACCTCCTGGCCTGTCCTGGCCTGGCGGCCGCGCCGGGGGCTGGGGCGTCTCCAGACTATCCAGGCCATCGCCTCACGTCAGCCTCGTGTGGGCTGGTGTGGGTTTCCCGCAGGCCCGCCGTGGGAGACTCTTGCGGGATGGAGTTCATCGAGGAGGCCGTGTCGGCCTACATGCGCAGGCTGTGCGACCGCTTCGACGAGCCGGTGCTCGAGGAGATGGAGGCGCTGGGCGAGGAGCGTCACTTCCCGATCGTCGGCCGGGTCGTCGGCTCCACCCTCGAGCTGCTCGCCCGGAGCGTGCGGGCCCGGCGGGTGTTCGAGATGGGGTCGGGCTTCGGCTTCTCGGCCTACTGGTTCGCCAGGGCCGTCGGGGAGACCGGCGAGGTGTACCTGACCGACACCGACGACGCGAACCGGGCGTCGGCGGAGGACTTCCTCACCCGGGCAGGCGTCTGGGGCCGGTGCCACTTCATCGTGGGCGATGCCGTAGCGGCCCTGTCGGCGGCGGAGGGCGAGTTCGACGTGGTCTACAACGACATCGACAAGGAGGGCTACCCGGCCGCCTGGCAGCTCGCCCGCACGAGGGTCGGGCCGGGGGGCCTGTACCTGTGCGACAACGTGCTGTGGAGCGGCAGGGTGGCGGCCGAGGGCGACGAGTCCCCGCAGACCCGTGCGATCCGTGAGCACAACGAGGCCGTCTACGCGGACCCGGACTTCACCCCCGCCATCGTCCCGACCCGGGACGGCGTGATGGTGGCCCTGCGCCTGCGCTGAGGGTTTTGGCCTCTTTGGGGGCGGAGGGCGCTCGGCCAACTCGGTGTTCGCCCGACCAACTTCGAGGTCTGCTGGCTGTCCACTCTGAGGCATCTCCGCCTCGAACCTGGCCGTCGCTCACTCTGAGTGGGCAGCCCCACGGTCACCGGAGGAGACGAGAGACTGCTTCGTCCGATTTCCGTTTCCGGCCCGACGTTCTTTGAGTACCATCCGTCGTAGAGCAACGGTTTGTACTCAAAGTATTTCCGGGGAGCCCTTCGTCGGGGAAAAGGCCCTTCACTGAGTGTGGCGACGGCACGTACGGTGGATAGCCCGTTGTGTCAAAACAACACTTGGGGGTCTCCATTTAACCGGAGTAGGATGGCCTGGTGCAGAGGCCCCGTGCTGGCGTGCACTATCCCCGGTCGGTGGGCGAGTTCCAAGCCTGGTTCCGAACCGATGCGGACTGCCTCGACTACCTCGAGTGGGTGCGCTGGCCCGAGGGGTTCGTGTGCCCGGCATGCAGCTCCAGCGGGGGCTGGTGGCTCAGCGATGGCCGGATCATGTGCGCCGGCTGCAGCCACCGGACCTCGGTGACGGCGGGCACGATCTTCGACAGGACACGGACGCCGCTCACGGTCTGGTTCACCGCCTGCTGGCTGTTCGCCAGCGCCAAGGACGGGGTCTCGGCACTCAGCCTGCAGAAGGCGCTCGAGATCGGCTCCCACCAGACCGCGTGGGCCATGCTGCACCGCTTGCGCTCTGTGCTGGTGCGTCCGGGCCGGGACCGGCTGAACGGCACGGTCGAGGTGGATGAGACCTACATCGGCGGGGATGAGCCGGGGCTGCGCGGCGGGCGGGCCAAGGGCAAGAAGTCCCTGGTCGGCGTGGCAGTCGAGCTGAAGCAGCCCCGGGGATACGGCCGCTGCCGGATGGCGCTGCTCGCAGACGCCTCCGGCGCCTCGCTGCACCCCTTTGTCACCGCGCACGTCGAGCCGGGCTCGACGGTCATCACCGACGCCTGGCAGGGTTACACCGGCATCGACACGCTCGGCTATGCCCGCGACCGGCGCAGCCAACGGGCTGCTCGCGCACGCGGGGAAGACCCCGGCGAGCTGCTGCCCGGGGTGCACCGGGTGGCCTCCTTGGCCAAGCGGTGGCTCCTCAGCACCCACCAGGGCTCGGTCGATGAGGCGCATCTGCAGAGCTACCTGGATGAGTTCGTGTTCCGCTTCAACCGCCGACGCTCTCGCAGCCGCGGGCTCGTCTTCTACCGACTACTCGAGCTCGCTGTCGGCCACGACCCGGTGCGCTACCGCGACCTCGTCGCCGGGAAGCGGCCACGGAAGCTGCCGCCGACACCGCCGACAGCACGAGGGCACCCTCCGAGCTTGGAGCGCCCAGGCGCGGACCGCCCGTGGAGAGTTCCTGACCTGGGCAACTCCGGTTAAATGGAGACCCCCAACAACACTTATGCCTGCTATGGCTCAAAGTTGCCCCTGGTGTGACGGATTGAGCATGCCTCGGGCCCAGAGGATGCGGGTGGCATCAGGTCCCCAATCGGGCGGGGGCCTATAATCGCCAGCCGGGGCGCGTAGCTCAGCGGGAGAGCGCTGCTCTCACACAGCAGAGGCCGCTGGTTCGATCCCAGCCGCGCCCACAGAGGTGTTTCCGCAGGTCAGGGCCAGATTCGGTGCCCCAGCCCGCGCTCCTTGCGACGTGCTGCCGGTCCCCAAGGACGCAAAACAGTGCCGGCGTCTCGCATACTTGCCAGCTCGCAGCTTGCCAAGCAGCCCCTTCAAGGGCGCTGCGGTTGCCTGGCGGTGCTCCCTTGGTCCGCTCATGGCGTGGCTTCGCCATCACCTGCGACGCCCCCCTGCGCAGACAGTCCGCTCCCGCGGCAAGTGGGAGATGTCGGCGACCCGGGTCGATACTTCGTCGCCATTTCGACCCAGGGTGGTGGTCGGACCAGCTGTTGAGTGGTCAGGACACGTGCTGGACGGAACAGGCATGATGGAACCATGAGCATCCGACGAGATCAGTATGCGGCGCCAGCCCCGGGCGGAGGGTACGCCCTCCGAAGTGTGGTGGTGGCCGACGACCTGGATGCCCTGCACGGCCCGCTGCACGGCAAGGTCCGCCTGCCCTTGCACCTGGACTCGTCCGCTCCCACCGTCTACGACCTGGACGACCCCTATTTCCGGCAGTTGATGTACCGGGTGGTGCTCCTGGAGGCGGCCAGCGTGGAGGATGTGAACGCCTGGCTGGACCGCAAAATACTCATTGAATCCTGGCCTGCATTGCACCTCCCCCCGGTGGTCCGCGCAGCATGGGAGGATCGTCACCCCGTCCTGCGCGAGCGTGGCGCCGGGCCACACGTCCCTCACGCGTAGCGCCCGTGGGCGTTGACCCGTTCCAGGCGGAGGTCGCCCGGATAGCTCTCGAGGTCGCCCGGGAGCACGGGTTCGCCCTGGCAGGCGGGAATGCTCTCGCCGCCCATGACCTTACCGACCGCCCCACAGAAGACGTCGACCTGTTCACTCCGGAGCCTGGCGGTCCCGGCGCGGTCGCCGAAGGGGTCCGCTCCGCACTGGAGGCTGCCGGCTACCTTGTACAGGTCATCCGCCCCGCCGAACAGAATCGCGGGGAGTTCGTGCGACTGTCGGTGACCCTCGGCAAAGACACAATGCTCCTCGACCTGGCACGTGACTGGCGTCAGTGGCCGCCCGTCGACCTCGATATCGGTCCTGTACTGCATCTGGACGACGCCGTGGGGTCCAAGGTGACGGCCATGGTCTTCCGGCGCCTGCCCCGAGACTTCATGGACGTCGCGGCCGTGATAGCTGTCTACAGTCGAGCCGACCTCATGCGTCTAGCCTTCACCCGGGACCCAGGCCTTCGAGTAGTCGACTTCACAGACGCCGCCTTGGCGCTGGACGAGGTTCCAGCCGCGGCCTTCGCCCCATACGGGCTCCCTGACGACGCCGTCGAACATATCCGTGAGCGCTTTGCAGACTGGCCCCGCTACGCAGCTGCCGACGACGAGGGACATGCCATCTACCAAGCTGTGAGGAAAGAGGAATCGATTGAGGAGGACCAGGCAGGCCCAGCGGGTCCGTAGGTCGCCTAGGCGCTTGTCACGGCACCGCACGGGGGGCCTATTGCCCCGCCCAGCTGGAAGGGATCGCGACCGTTCCCACTCAGGGCTCGATCCGGCCGAAGGCAACCTTCCTGTGGAACGAGCAGAGGCCATCGCGCTCCCAGGCCCGGCGGGTGCAGCCCGGCCAGGCGCAGGCCAGGGTCCCGGCCATCGCGTACACCCGCTCGAGATGGCGCGTGCAGATGTTGCCGTGCTGCGCGGGGGCGCTGCAGGGGTGGTTGCAGTTGGCGGGCCAGACGCATAACGCGGGCATCCCAATCACCCCCGCCAGCGCCGGGCGTCGAAGAAGTTGCGAATCTCCGGTTCAAGGGCAATGCTCTGCATGGCTCAGCAGCATCACGCCGCGCGGTCACGGGGAGAAGGGACGGACGCTGGGACGCTCATCGGGACAAACGCCGGGACCTCGGCTTTCCAACGAGGCAAACCCCCACCTGCGCCTCGAGCGTCTGGCGCGTCGCTGGGAGCAGGACGACGTCGCCGCCGGCCTCGCCGAGCTCGCCGTCTGGCTGGGCGAGGCCGCACCGGGCGTGGACGCCAACCTGGTCAGCAAATGGGAGCGGGGCGCCCGCACCCCCGGGCCCTACTACACCCCCCGCCTCTGCCTTCTCTTCCAGCTCCCCCCGGAGCGGCTGGGGTTCGTCCCCGGCCCCCGACTCGCCTCGGAGTGCCGCAGGCTCTCCGAGGTGCTGGGGCTGGCCCTGGCTCCTACAATCGACTCCGTGAGGCGCCGGGAGTTCCTGAAGCACCTGCTCTGGGGCGGAGCGGTCCTGGCAGGCTCGGCCGTTGACGCCGAGCGCCTCATCGCCGCGGCCTCGGGCCACGTCGACCGCCGCCTGGTCGACGACCTGCACGTGGTCGCAGACGACGACGCCCGGCGGATGCACGCGGACGTCCCCGGGGACCTCCTGCCCCAGGTTGAGCGGCACCTGGCCTACGTCCAGTCCTTGCTGCGAAAGGGGAGGTCCCCCGCCCAGGAGGTCCGGCTGCACCTCGTCGCAGGAACGCTGGCCGCAGTCGCCGGGAAACTCTCCTTCAGCCTCGGCAACCAGGGCGACGCCCATGCATACTCCGTCGCCGCCGAGGGCCACGCGAAGGAGGCGGGTGACGGCCCGCTCCGGGCCCGAGTCCTGGGCCTGCGCAGCGAGCTCTACTCCGATGTCTGGTTGGGCTGGCGGGGCAACGGGTCTTCGACGGCTCTCCAGCTCCTCGACCAGGCTCACGCCGTCGCCGGGGGCAGCTCCTCACCGTGGCTGCGCACGTGGCTCTTGGCATGCCGAGCCGAGGAGCACGCCATGCGGGGTGACGCCAGGGCCGCCCGACGAGACCTCGAGGACGCCGACCGCCACCTCGGCACCGCCCTCTCCACGGACGATGGGTTCTTCGCCCACTGGTACGAATCCCCGGCCGCCGTCTTGGCAGGCTGTCGGGGGAACTGCGCCCAGTTGCTCGGGGCCAGCGCGGAGGCCACGACCATCATCGAGGAATCCCTGGCCGCCCTGCCCCCGTCGCGGGTCTCCGTTCGTTGCTTCGAAACGGCGGACCTCGCCATGGCGTATGCCAAGGAGGACGAGGTCGAGCGCGCCTGCGGGCTCCTCACGGAATCGCTCGACCTCTGCTCCGAGGGGGGCCTCGTGGCCCACGTCCAGCGGGTTGTCGGCGTGAGGCGGCACCTGAATCAGTGGCGCGACACCCCAGCGGTCCGCGACCTCGACGACCAGCTCCATCAGGTCACCTGGGCCCCGGTCTGAACGACCTCGGGCCGCTCGTCGACTCCACCTGGTTGGCCGCCCACCTGGGCGATCCTCGCCTGCGCGTGATCGACTTCCGTTGGCAGGAAG
>WNEZ01016494.1_pt1 | contig 12310 bp, 9 predicted proteins | sample 5400521 | NCBI WGS metagenome assembly WNEZ01 (sample SAMN13153339, study PRJNA577476) | soil metagenome | isolation source: 120 cm saprolite under Douglas fir tree site 2 hole 1 replicate 1 | place: USA:California | collected 2015-04-18
GTGTGGTCGGTTATTTGGCCAAAGACCCCAACGCACAGTTCGTGGGCGGAAGCCTCCTTGGAGCTCCTGTCTCCGAGACTGCGGGGCGCAACAGCGTACCCACGCCGGGGCTCAATGTTTGGGATATGGGCGTTGTAAAAAACACCTATATCACGGAGCGGGCGCATGTCCAATTCCGAGTGGAAATGTACAACGCCTTCAACCACCGCAACTTCAGCCTGAACATCCCAACGGTCCTCACGGTGCTTGACCCGGGCAATGCTCTGGTGACGGGTTACGCCAACGTGACCAGCGGCAGTAGCTTCCTGAATAGCCACCAGTTCAGCGGCGGCAATCGCATCATCCAGTTGGGCGTAAAGCTCATCTGGTAATCTACCTCTTAAACCAAGCCAGCCAAGACGGAGAGGCTCGAAAGAGCCTCTCCGTCTTGCATTTTAGGCGCAACGAGAGTGCGACATTCGTCGCCTTGAATGCAGCCTGCCCTCCGGTGCGACTGACTCCAATGTTGCATTGCAATTCGGAGCTGTATTGCGCCAGAATGCAAAGAGAGGCAGCGCTTCGGCGGTCTGGTGCATCATTAACAGTTGAGTGTGAAACCGCGGCCGTGCGAGCGGCGGACAAGGTACTTCGGGCTGCCCGGCCCTTCCAATCCTTGATTCGGTGCCAAATATGGAGGAAGAAATGCGCAAAAATAGGATGCATATTCTTGTTTTGCTGCTGGTCTTGAGTCTCAGCGTTTCCTGCTCGCGAATTGGGGCGCCCAGCGATGACGCGATCGCGACGGACATCAAGGCAAAAATGTTTTCCGAGCCCGCGCTCAAATCCGCGGCCGTTGAAGTCTCGAGCAAAGGCGGCGAGGTGACGCTCACGGGACAGGTCCCCGATGACGCGGCGCGGCTGACGGCGTATAAGATCGCTAGCCAAGCCAAGGGCGTGACCAAGGTGAACGATCAGATGAGCGTGGTTACCGCTCAGGCGGCTCCGGAGCCGATTGCGCCGGCGTATACGCCCACCCCTGCACCGGCGGCCAAGCCGGCGCGGAAGCCGAAGCCGGCTGCAAAATCCGTGAAAAATGCTGAAGGGGCTCCTGCGGCTGCTGCCGAGCCTGCTTCGCAGTCTGCTACACCAGCGCCACCACCGCCGCCGCAACCCGTGACGGTGACGGTGCCGGCGAATTCGATCATGACGATTCGAACGATTGACGCCATCGATTCGAGCACGAATCATGCGGGAGAAGTCTTCAAGGCTTCGCTGGATGCGCCGATTGTGGTGGATAGCAGGGTGATCGTGCCGGCGGGAGCGGATGCGTACGTGAAACTTGTGAGCGCGAGTTCAGCGGGCCGCATCGCGGGGCGCAGCGAATTGAGCCTGGAGCTAGCGAGCATCGTGTTTCAGGGCAAGACGTACAACGTGGTTTCTAGTGACGTGAAACAGACCGGCGCGTCGCGCGGCAAACGCAGCGCGGCGACGATCGGCGGCGGCGCGGCTCTTGGCGCGTTAATCGGAGCGGTGGCCGGAGGCGGCAAAGGCGCCGCTATCGGCGCGGCCGTGGGTGGCGGCGCTGGGACAGGCGTCCAAGTGCTGACGAAAGGGCAGCAGGTGAAGATTCCTTCGGAAACGCGGCTGGATTTCACGCTACAGCAGCCCCTGGATATTACGTATTTCCCGGGGAAGAAAACGCGCGCGCGTTCGAACCCCGACCAACCACCGACGGATCCTAACTCGTCGAATCCACCGTCGAATTAGGAGTCATGCAACTTCGGTTTTTTGTGGGGCAGAGGCAACTCTGCCCTTCTTTTTTTGTTTGGGCTAATCTTTCGTTTATCTTGACAACCTGCGCTCGCCCCGGATAAACCTCTTCCCTGCCATGCACAAGCCAAATCTGGATCCTGTTTTTCGAGCTTCGCGGCGCCGTTTCTTGAAGAGTACGGCCGCAGCTTCCGCGTTTGCTCTTGCGCCAATCGCGAATGCCGCGGCTGAAGATAGCGCGGAAACGCTTCCGCCAGCGTTCTCCGGGCTCAAGCCGCTGGGCTCGCGGGTTCATCCGATTACTGCGGATGAATTTCACGAGCGCCTGATGCATGCGCAGAAGCTCATGTCAGAGATTGCGCCAAAGTTCGATGCGCTCTTTTTTGCGCCGGGAACTTCGCTGTACTACTTCACCGGGATTCGCTGGGGAGTCAGTGAACGGCTGCTGGGGCTCATCGTGCCGCGGACAGGCGCTCCGATCTTGATCGTGCCCGGATTTGAAGAAGGCCGGTTGCGCGAAAAGTTGGGGTTTCCGATCGAAGTCCGCGTCTGGCAGGAAGATGAAAGCCCGACGAAGATTGCAGCGGGGGCGCTGGCAGAGCGCGGCGTTCGAACGGGGCGGCTGGGCGTGGAAGAAACCGCGGCGTTCACGTTTTTCGATCGTCTGCGCGCGGCAGCGCCGGGATTCGAATGCGTGAGCGCTGATGCGTTGACGATTGCCTGCCGCGGGCGAAAATCGGAGCACGAATTGGAGTTGATGCGGCTGGCGTGCGAAGCGACCTGCGACGTTTTCCGCGCGGTGTTCGCCTCGCTCAAAGAAGGAATGTCGCAGGACGACATCGGCCGGCTGGTGGAAGCGGGATTTTCGAAAATGGGATTGCATGGCGGCGCGCTGGTGCTGCTGGGTATATCTGCGGCTCTGCCGCATGGCACGGTGCACCCGCAGAAACTTAAAGAAGGGGATGTGGTGTTGATCGACGGCGGATGCGCGGTGGACAGCTATCAATCGGACGTGACGCGCACGGGCGTTTTCGGCAAGCCATCGGAAAAAGTGGCGCGCGTTTACGAAATCGTGAGGAAAGCGCAGGATGCGGCGCTCGATGCGGCGCGGAAGGGAAAATTCTCCGGTACGGTGGATGACGCGGCGCGGAAGATTATTACGGACGAGGGTTACGGGCCGGGCTATAAGTTTTTCACGCACAGGCTCGGTCACGGCATTGGACTCGACGGGCACGAGTATCCTTATCTGGTTCGAGGAAGCAAGACCGTGCTGGAGCCGGGAATGACGTTTTCGAATGAGCCGGGGATTTACATTCCCGGTGAATTTGGACTGCGGTGCGAGGACGACATGGTCATTGCCGCGGACGGGCCCGCGCGGATTCTGACACCGGGGTTCGCCGTGTCACTGGAAAAGCCGCTGGGCTAGCGTGTGGATCTCCAGATTGCCTCGCAGAAATCGACGATGCACTGTTCGGCCCAGAAGCGCTCGGTTCCCGAGTGTTTTGAAATGAAGCCGCAGTGGCCGCCGTATTCGGGCGCGACAAAACGGATGGCGGGATTATCGCTGATCCGCGCAGCCAGGAAGGAAGCGTAGGTAACGAACGGATCGTCCTGGGCGGTGATCATTAAGAGGGGCACGCGGACGTTTGCGGCGACGCGTTTCGCGCCGACGTGGTCGTAATAGTCCTGTGCGTCGCGGTAGCCGAATTGCGGCGCGGTGATGAAGTCGTCGAATTCGCGGACGGTTCGAACCGGCCGCGAGCCGTTTTGCGGATAGCGATCGGGAAACAACCTTTGCTTCCTTGCGTAGCGGGACATCAGGCCGGCGACGAAGTGCCGCTGATACAGATAGTTCTCGGTGCGCTCGAGGGCGTCGGCGCAGGCGCCAAGGTCGAGCGCGGGGCAGACGACGCCTACCCCGCGCAACGCTTTGGGCGCTTCCGAACCAAATTCGCCGGCCATTTTCGTGACAAGATTTCCACCCATGGAATAGCCGGCAAAGAAAATCTGTTCGAATCCGTCGCCGTCTGAAAGCTCTTCGAAAACGGCGCGGTAGTCGCCGCTCATTCCGGAGTTGTAGAGGGTCGGCGTCAAGGTTTCCGTTCCACCGCAATTTCGCTGATTCATGCGCACGACGTGGAAGCCGCGGTGGAAGGCTTTCTCGGCGATGCCGCGGACGTAATTCGAATCGCTTGAACCTTCCAGCCCGTGGACGATGACGAGTGTGGGGACGTCCTTTTGTTTTCCAGGCTGCCAGTGGCAATGCCCCAGGAGTCTCGAATCGGTTTCCACCTGAAACAGGCGCGCTTCCGCGGGAGGGATGTTGAACCGCCGCGGAACGAATGCGGTCGCGAGAGTCATGGCGTGAGCACTCTTCAGGAACGGATGCGGCTCAAATGGAGGGATACTGGGTTCCACTAGTAGACTGTATTTCACGGAGGTAGCGGTGACAAGCCAAAGTCGACATCTGGGGATGGCCAGATTGTGCTAGCTTGCCGACTCGCCCCGCACAGTTCTACGATCGCATCACATTGTCGCATACGGCGCGAGCTAAGACGCACTAGTGTATCTACACTATGGTTTTTCATATTTCTTTTATACCTGATTCTGTATTCTTCATAAATTGATAGGCGAATCTAATGTAAAGTAGTTTTTATCAATACTTTACATCTTTATCTCGATGGCATATAAATTGCGATTCGGTCAAGGCATCTAGATCCTTGAGCTCGATTCCACGGAGTCGACTGATCACGGATCGTTCAGTCCGGATCGTTCAGTTAAGTCACGGCCGAGAGTGTTTAAAGAGTCTGCAGAGTGGATTTCTCGGGGCATGATCCCAGGCTATGCGGGCGATTCCGCCCGGCGGCTTCTCTCGGCCAGTCCAATCCGGGATTCGGTGAATTTGTCAGGGCGCTCTACGCAATAGACTGCGTGCCGGGCTATTGCGAGAGCTATAACAACTTAGCTGGATCAGGGGGTAATAAAAAGAAATGAAAAGGCTTGCTTACTTGTTGTTAGTTGGGGTTCTACTTCTCAGTCTGGGCAGCGGCAACGCCTCCGCTCAGGCCACTGCGAGTGCGGCCCTTCAAGGAACCGTAACCGATCAAAGCGGGGCGGTGGTTGCAGGCGTCCAAGTCACCATCACGAGCAAGGATCAAGGGTGGAGCCGAACATCGACCACCAGCGACACCGGACTTTATCGGTTCGAGTTGCTTGCGGCTGGCGCTTATTCCCTCAGGATCACTCACGCGGGATTTGCGACAGTAAGCGTGGACCGCGTCGAACTTCAGGTCGGAAAAACCACAACGTTCGACTTCGTGCTGAAACCCGGACAAGTCTCCGAAACGATCGAGGTCTCTACGGAGGCCCCGGTCGTGGACACGGAGAAAACCCAGGTCGGCTTTGAGATCACGCCGAGCGACGTCAACGATCTTCCCCTCAATGGGCGCGATTTCGGCAATCTGGCCTACCTAGCTCCCGGCGCGCGGCCCGTGGACTCCTACGATCCCACCAAGAATCGCATCGCCATCTTCGGGATCAACGGCTCGAGTGGCCGTAACGTCAACGTCACGGTCAATGGGATCGACAACAAGGACAACACCGTTGGCGGACCCGTCATGCAGTTGCCGCTCGGGGCCGTTCAAGAATTCAATATCTCCACGCAGCGCTTCTCCGCCGCCAACGGCCGAAGCGAAGGCGCAGCGGTTAACGTCATCACCAAGGCTGGTTCGAACGCTTGGCACGGCGCGTTGTATTACTACGATACGGAGACCTCCCTCAATGCTAACGATGCGCTCTCCAAAGAAGCCAAGAGTCCCACGCCTCAGTTCTCGCGCCAGCAGTTCGGCGGCAACGTCGGCTTTCCTATCCGTCGCGACAAGGACTTTTTCTTCTTCGCCCTTGAGCGCGAGCGGGAACACACCGCCATCCCTGTGGACTCAACTGCCTTCAACGAGCTGACCATCGTCAAGAATGCGGGCAATTCCTTGATGACGCCAGACCCTGCAAGCGCGATTCCAACGCCCTACTTCGATTGGCGCTACTCTGGCCGATATGACCATCGCTTCACTGGCCAACATAGCCTGTTTGTCAGTTATAGCGCGCAGAACAACACCGGAGACAACGACCAGTCGACTAGTTCCAACGACTTGACAGCCGGCAACTTCACCACCAACCATCTCATCATCGGCAATGCCACACTCAATTCTGTCTTGACCCCTCATGTGGTGAACGCCTTGACCGTCGGCTACCAGTATTGGAACAACTTGATTGACTCGAAACAAAAGGTGCCAACCTTCACCTTCCCAGGTGGCATCACGTTTGGAACAAACACAAACGTTCCACAGCAGTCGATCCAGAAGAAGTGGCAGCTTCGCAATGACCTGTCCATCATCAAGGGCCACCACAGCTTCAAGACCGGCTTCGACTATGTCTGGGAACCCGAGCTGGGCGGCTTCTTCGAGTTCAACCCCACGCTCGAAATCGACTTCTTCGACGTCCCCAGCGTAATCACTACGGACGCGGCGAAATACCCTCAACAGTTCGCCACCCCCGGTGCCGTCAGCGGGATGTCGAACACAGCTGGCGACCCGCACTTCTTCTTGAAGAACGGCGCCAAGATGCTGGGTCTTTACTTTCAGGACGATTGGAAGGTGACCCGCAGACTCACACTGAACTTGGGCATCCGCTGGGACAAGGACTTCAACTTGATCGGCGGAGGCGACCAAGCCAACAGCCGCACGTACCAGCAATTGAAGGCGATCGGCGATCCGCACACGGCTTCTCTGCCGCACGATGACAACAAGGACTTCAGTCCGCGCGTTGGTCTCGCCTACGACCTCACAGGCAAGGGCAAACATATTCTCCGCGCAGGGTATGGTTTCTACTTCGGCCAGACGTTTGAAAACATCCCGTTGTTCATGCTTCCCCTCAGCCAATGGCGCTTCGGCGTAGATCCAATGCCGACGAATCCCCCGCCGTCTTCGCAACTGGCAAAGGGGGCTGTCGGCCGGCTCATGGACCCCAAATACCGCAACCCGTACTCCGAGCAGTGGAATGCGGGCTACACTTGGGCGGTCAACTCGATCACGGCGGTCGAAGTGGACTACATCCACGAGCTCGCCATCCATGAGTCGAAAACCATCAACATCAATCCGATTAACGTAGCGACCGGGACCCGCCCACTCTCAGCGGCGTTCTCGGCAGCGGGATTGCCTGTCCTTGGCCGGATCGATAACGAAGAGTCCATCGGGCGTTCTCGCTACGACGGCCTAAACGTATCCCTCCGCCGACGCCTCTCGCACCGCTTTAGTGTCAACACGAGCTACGTATTGTCGAAAGGTGTGGCTTACAAGGGGAATGCGGCGGCATTCCGCAACCGGCCGTCAAATCCCCTGGACCCATTCAATCCTGTCGACTTCGGCCCAGTGCCCACCGACGAGCGTCACCGTTTCGTGTTCTCCGGTGTCTTTGAGATGCCTTGGGGCTTCCAAGTTGCGCCCATTTTCCAGGCAGCCTCCGCCCGGCCTTACGACGGCATCGAAGGTCAGGACGTACTGGGAATCGGCAGTGGCCGCGGAAACTACAACATCGTGGTCCTCAACAGCGATCCCTCAAACCTAAAGAGCACGCTAGGCTTTTCCAATGCGGCCTTACGGAATTGTCTCTTTGTAACCAACACGTGCCACGCTATCGGATTCGACAAGTTGCGAGGTGATCCGTTCATCAACATGGACTTGCGCGTCGCCAAGAACCTGAAGTTTGGCGAAAGAATGAACTTGCAACTCCTCGCGCAATTCTTTGACCTGTTCAACCGCGCCAATTTCGGCAACAACTTCAGCGGAAACATCCACAGCAGCCTGTTTCAGGACCACACTGGCTTCATCACCCCGAGCGGCGTCGTCGTTCCGAAGTCGTTCCGCGCGGAGTTTGGAGCCGAGTTCCGGTTCTAATCCTGTTTTTCAACCGGGGGTGTGGCCTCTCACGAGGCCCCACCCCCATTATTTTTTCCCGCCTCTTCTCCGAGCGATTGCATGTGATCCCCTCAACTTGACCGGAAGTGCGGGTACCCCTACAATGGTTAATTCACTGTGACGCATTTTTTCGATTTGATGGATTCTGCTTCCAGCCCGGCGGGCACCTGCTGGGCTGCGCTGTTTTATGGCGCGAAAATTCAGGCGCCCATTTTTCTGGGGGTGAAGCTGGAATGATGGATGGTTCGATTCCCGAAGGTCTCACTTTTGACGACGTGCTGCTGCTGCCGGGCAAGTCGTCCGTGCTGCCGATCGAGGTAGACACGCGCACACACTTCACGCGCAAACTGCTCTTGAACATTCCCCTGGCCTCTTCGGCCATGGACACAGTTACCGAATCACGCCTGGCCATCGCCATTGCGCGGCAGGGCGGCATCGGCATCGTGCACCGGAACATGACCATTGACCGCCAGGGCGAAGAGATCGACCGCGTGAAACGCTCGGAAAGCGGGATGATCGTGGACCCGGTCACGATATCCCCGGACATTACCCTGCGGCAGGCGCTGGAAATCATGACCAAGTACCGCATATCCGGACTGCCAGTGACGCGCGGCTCGCGGCTGACCGGCATCCTGACCAACCGCGACCTGCGCTTCGAAAAGAATCACGCGCAACTGGTCAGCTCGGTGATGACGAAAGAAAATCTTGTAACTGTACCGGTGGGCACGACGCTGGAAGAAGCCGAGCGCATCCTGCAAAAGCACCGCATCGAAAAACTTCTCGTGGTGGATCAGGACTTCAACCTCAAGGGCCTCATCACCGTCAAAGACATCCAGAAAAAGCTTGAGTATCCGCACTCGACAAAGGACGACCAGGGACGCTTGCGCGTTGGCGCCGCCGTCGGCGCGACGGGCGATTTCCTGGAGCGCGCGGTGGAGATGGCCAAGACCAAAGCGGACGTGCTGGCAATTGATACGGCGCACGGCCACTCCGAGCGCGTGCTCGAAGCGATCAAAGCGATTCGTCACCGCTTGCCGGAAATGCAGATCGTCGCCGGGAACGTGGCCACATTCGAAGGCGCGAAGGATTTGATCGCGCTCGGCATTGATGGACTGAAAGTAGGGATCGGCCCGGGATCCATTTGCACCACGCGCGTGGTGACCGGCGCGGGCGTTCCGCAACTGACGGCGGTGATGGAGGCAGCGCGCGCGGCGAAAGGCACCGGCGTGCCCCTCATTGCCGATGGCGGCATCAAGTATTCCGGCGACATCACGAAAGCCATCGCGGCCGGGGCATCCTGCGTGATGATCGGCAGCTTGTTCGCCGGGACGGAGGAGTCTCCGGGCGAAACAATTCTTTACCAGGGCCGGACCTTCAAGGCGTATCGAGGGATGGGCTCGACGGGCGCGATGGATGCGGGTTCGGACCGCTATGCCACGGTTCAAGATACGGGCGACCGCGGGAAATCCGTACCCGAAGGCGTCGAAGGGCGCGTCCCTTATAAGGGGCCGCTGTCCGCGCTGACCGACCAACTCGTGGGCGGACTGAAAAGCGGCATGGGGTACGTAGGGGCAGCAACGCTGCAGCAACTGAGCGAGAAGAGCAGCTTCGTGCGCATCACGGCCGCGGGGCTGCGCGAGAGCCACGTCCACGACGTGGTGATCACCAAGGAAGCGCCGAACTATCGCATGGAATAAGGGCGGATGGAATAGGCCGTACGGAAGAGGTCCAGTAAAAATGGCAGAGGGAGTACGCTCTTAGTGCCTGACCCGCAGCCCTGGCGCAATCCGCGCCCCGCTCCGCAGCTCTCCGAGATTCAATCGCGCCTGCGCCCGCCGCGGGCGTGGAACTGGCTTCGCGTCTGGTGGCCGGCCATCGCCTGGGCTTGCGTGATTTTCTCGATGTCTACGGAGACCTTCTCGGCGGAACATACGGCCTCGGTGTTTGAGCCTCTTCTGCGATGGCTGATGCCTTCGCTGACAGAGCACCAGTTCCGCTCGATCCATTACTTCATTCGAAAGAGCGCGCACTTCAACGAATACTTCGTATTTTGCCTCCTGCTGTATCGCGGCGTCAGGGGCGGACGAAAAGGCTGGCGGTGGTCGTGGGGACTAGCGGCACTGTTCTGCGCGGCGGGGTATTCGGCGCTGGACGAGATCCACCAGGCGTTTGTAGCAAGCCGCACGGCGTCCCCGTATGATTCGCTGCTCGATTCCGCGGGGGCATTCGCCGCTTTCGCCGTGCTGTGGCTGTGGTTTCGGTGGGGGCGATCCGTGGGCGAAGCGGAACTTTCCGCGGGTAAAGCACCGGCTGCTTGATGTACTTTGGCGAAGGCCCGTCCCCGGACTAAGCGAGGGGACGGGCTGCTGAATACTTTCGGTGAATGCAAACGCCGAGGCTAGCTCTTGGCTTCGACGGGTTCTTCCTTCTTGGTTTTTTCCTTCTTTTCCTTGGCTTTGTATTCGTAGCCAACGAGCTCGAGGATGGCTACCTTGGCGTTGTCGCCGACGCGGTTGCCGGCGTGGATGATGCGGGTGTAGCCGCCGGCGCGGTCGGAGAACTTCGGCGCGATCTCGCTGAACAGTTTATGCGTCGCGGCGGGCGTCATGATGTAGGACGCCGCCTGGCGCCGGGACTGCAGCGTGTCTCGCTTGCCGAGGGTGATCATTTTTTCGGCCACGGGACGCGCGGCTTTCGCACGCGTCAATGTGGTGGTGATGCGCCCGTGTTCGATGAGATTGGTGACGAGGCTGCGAAGCACGGCGCGGCGGTGAGCCGGCTGCTTCCCGAGTTTTGATCCAGAGTTGAGATGTCGCATCGCTTATATTGTTCCTTGTCGCCCTACAGTTGTCCAAGCGCGTCTTCTGACGCCGGTGCGGCGGTTTGGCTTGGCAGCGGCGGCCAGATGATGCGGCCGTGCTCGTCAAACTTCATGCCCAGCGCGAGGCCCATCTTTACCAGTATATCTTTGATCTCGTTGAGCGATTTGCGGCCGAAGTTCTTGGTCTTCAGCATTTCATTTTCGCTCTTCTGGACGAGTTCGCGAATGGTCTGGATGTTGGCATTCTTCAGGCAGTTGTAGGAGCGCACGGAAAGCTCGAGTTCTTCGACCGAGCGATCGAGATGCTCGAGGCGCGGATCGTGGCCGGTTTCTTGCGGCGCTTCGATGGTCTCCACTGGCTCTTCAAAGTTGATGAAGATGCTCATGTGGTCTTTCACCAGCTTGGCGGCCAGGCCGATGGAGTCCTGCGGCGTGATGGCGCCGTTGGTCCACACTTCGATCATCAGCTTTTCGTAATCGGTCATCTGGCCAAGACGCGCGGCTTCGACGGAGTAGTTAACCTTTCGCACGGGCGAGTGAACGCTGTCCACCGGTATGTAGCCGATGGGCAGGTCTTCATCGTAGTTGCGGTCGGCTGCGACGTAACCGCGGCCGTTCTTCACGCGCATCTCGATCTGGAGCTTCCCGCCCTCGCTGACCGTGGCGATGTATACGCTCTTATCGAGCACCGCGAAGTCCGCGTCTTCCTCGATCTGCGCGGAGGTGACTGGGCCGGGCTGCTCGACGTTGAGGTAGATCGTCTTCGGCAGATCGGTGTTCAGCTTGATCGGCACCTGCTTCAGGTTGAGGATGATGTCCGTGGCATCCTCGACCACGCCGGGAATCGAAGAAAATTCGTGCAACACGCCTTCGATTTTCACGGCGGTGATGGCCGCGCCTTCAATGGAGCTCAGCAGCGCGCGACGCAGCCCGTTTCCTACCGTCGTGCCCCAGCCGCGTTCAAACGGCTGTGCGGAAAAACGCCCGTACTTCTCTGTGAGCGATTCCAGCTCGGATGCAAGACGCTTCGGTTTCTGAAAACCCTTCCACATCGTGTTCCTTCCTTCCGGGCCAGGAAAATCGGCCCCAATACTGAAAACGGTTGACCCCGGCCAAGCCGGAGCGAATTACTTCGAGTACAGCTCGACGATGAGCTGCTCGTTGATGGGCGGCGTTTGCACGTCATCCCGCTTGGGCATGGCCACGACTTTGGCCTTGAACTGCTCGCGTTTCTGTTCGAGCCAGGGCACGGCGCTCTGGCTTTGTGCGACGTTGCGCGCTTCAAGCACCATGGCGTTTTGATGCATCTTTTCCTTGATGGCCACTTCTTCGCCGACGCTCACGAGGTACGAAGGAATGTTGACCTTCTTGCTGTTCACGCGGACGTGGCCGTGAAGCACAAGCTGTCGCGCCTGCGAACGCGAAGACGCCAGGCCCGCGCGCCACACGACGTTATCAAGGCGGCGCTCGAGCATGATGATCAGGTTTTCGCCGGTGGGCCCTTTGGCGCGCTCGGCCTTCTCAAAATAGTTGCGGAACTGCCGCTCCAGCAGCCCGTAGGTGCGCTTGACCTTCTGCTTTTCGCGCAACTGCAGGCCGTAACCCGCGACCTTGGGGCGCCGTGACTGCCCGTGCTGACCCGGAACAAAGTTGCGCTTCTCGATCGCGCACTTCTCCGTAAAGCAACGCAGGCCTTTCAAAAACAGCTTCTGCCCTTCCCGGCGGCACAGGCGGCAGACTGCATCTCGGTGTCTTGCCAACTTCTATT
>WNEZ01005786.1_pt1 | contig 12306 bp, 6 predicted proteins | sample 5400521 | NCBI WGS metagenome assembly WNEZ01 (sample SAMN13153339, study PRJNA577476) | soil metagenome | isolation source: 120 cm saprolite under Douglas fir tree site 2 hole 1 replicate 1 | place: USA:California | collected 2015-04-18
ATCAAGGCCGCGGCGATCATCCCGCCGCGCAACACGATGTCCGGCTTCACGCCGAAGAATGCCGGCGACCACAGCACCAGATCGGCGAGCTTGCCGCTTGCGACCGAGCCGATGTGCTCGGCGAGACCATGTGTCAGGGCCGGGTTGATCGTGTACTTGGCGACATAGCGCTTGACGCGGAAATTGTCGTTGGCCTCGCCGTCTTCCGGCAATTTCCCGCGCTGGCGCTTCATCTTATCGGCGGTCTGCCAGGTGCGGATGATGACTTCGCCGGCCCGCCCCATCGCCTGGCTGTCCGACGACATCATGCTGAAGGCGCCGAGGTCGTGCAGGATGTCCTCGGCGGCGATCGTCTCGCGCCGGATGCGAGATTCGGCAAAGGCGACGTCCTCGGGGATGCGCGGGTCGAGGTGGTGGCACACCATCAGCATGTCGAGATGCTCGTCGATGGTGTTGACCGTGTAGGGCCGGGTCGGGTTGGTCGAGGACGGCAGGACGTTTGAGAGGCCGCACAATTTGATGATGTCGGGCGCGTGGCCGCCGCCCGCGCCTTCGGTATGGAAGGCATGGATGTTGCGGCCCTTGAACGCGGCGATCGTGTCCTCGACAAAGCCGGATTCATTGAGCGTGTCGCTGTGGATCGCGACGGCGATGTCGAGCTGCTCGGCGACGCCGAGGCAGCAATCGATCGCCGCCGGCGTCGTCCCCCAATCCTCGTGCAATTTGAGGCCGCAGGCGCCGGCCTCGACCATCTCTATGAGCGCCCTCGGCTCGGACGCGTTGCCCTTGCCGAAAAAGCCGAGATTGACCGGGATGCCCTCGGCGGCCTGCATGATGCGGGCAAGGTGCCACGGCCCCGGCGTGCAGGTCGTCGCGGCGGTCCCGGCGGCCGGCCCGGTGCCGCCGCCGAGCAGCGTCGTAATGCCGCTGTAGAGCGACTCCTCGGCGAGTTGCGGGCAGATGAAATGGATGTGCGAATCGATGCCCCCTGCGGTGACGATGCGGCCTTCGCCGGCGATCACTTCGGTGCCCGGGCCGATGACGATGTCGACCCCGGGCTGGATATCGGGGTTGCCGGCCTTGCCGACCGCGCTGATGCGGCCGCCGCGGATGCCGATATCGGCCTTGATGATGCCGGCGTGGTCGAGGATGACCGCGTTGGTGATGACCGTGTCGACGGCGCCCTCGGCCCGGCTCTTCTGGCTCTGGCCCATGCCGTCGCGGATCACCTTGCCGCCGCCGAACTTCACTTCCTCGCCGTAGACGGTGCGGTCCTCTTCAATTTCGATGACGAGCTCGGTATCGGCGAGCCGCAGCCGGTCGCCGGTCGTCGGCCCGAACATCGCGGCATAGCCGCCGCGCGAGATCGTGGTTGCCATTTTAGACCCCTCTCCCGCATTGCGGGAGAGGGAGGGGCCCGTCGCGCAGCGATAGGAGGGTGAGGGTGACGGCGTTGTTCCGCGCCCCGGCCCCCCTCACCCTATCCTCTCCCCCCGGCCGGCGGGGGGAGAGGGGAGAATCTCATAGATCGCCGTTGATCCGGCCGTTGAAGCCGACGACGCGGCGGGCGCCGGCATAGGCCACCAGCCTCACCTCGCGGGTCTGGCCGGGCTCGAAGCGGGTCGCGGTGCCGGCCGGGATGTCGAGGCGGAAGCCGCGCGCCTGCTCGCGGTCGAACTGCAGGGCCGCATTCGTCTCGTAGAAATGATAGTGCGAGCCGACCTGGATCGGGCGGTCGCCGCTATTGGCGACGGTCAGCGTGACCGTCGCGCGGCCGGCATTCAGCTCGATGTCGCCCGCGGCCGGAAACAGCTCTCCGGGGATCATGGCCAGCGGGCCGGTGTTGTCAGTGCCGTTGTGCGACCGGCACGTAGTGGCGCGGCGGCGAGCCGGTGAACAGCTGGCGCGGCCGGCCGATTTTCATGTCCGGGTCTTCGATCATCTCGGTCCACTGCGCCACCCAGCCGACCGTCCGCGCGATCGCGAACAACGCCGTGAACATCGAGGTCGGGAAGCCCATCGCCTTCAGGATGATGCCGGAATAGAAATCGACGTTCGGGTACAGCTTACGGCTGATGAAGTAATCATCGTTGAGCGAGATCTTTTCGAGCTCCATCGCCAGATCAAGCAACGGCTCGTCCTTGATGCCGAGCTCGTCGAGCACTTCGTGGCAGCTGTCGCGCAGGACGCGGGCGCGGGGATCGTAATTCTTGTAGACGCGATGGCCGAAGCCAAACTGGATCTCGTGTTCGTTCTTGTTTTTGACGTGCCTGATGAATTCCGGGATCTTCGATTTGTCGCCGATGCGCGCCAGCATCTTCAGCACCGCCTCGTTGGCGCCGCCATGCGCCGGGCCCCACAACGAGGCGATGCCGGCGGCGATACAGGCAAACGGGTTGGCGCCGCTCGACCCGGCATTGCGCACCGTCGCAGTCGACGCATTCTGCTCGTGGTCGGCGTGCAGGATGAAGATGCGGTCCATCGCCCGCGCCAAGGTCGGGCTGACCTTCATCTCCTCGCAGGGCACGGCGAAGGCCATATGGAGAAAATTCTCGGCATAGCCCAGCGAGTTCTTCGGATACATAAAGGGCTGGCCCTGCGAATATTTATACGCCATCGCCGCGATCGTCGGCATCTTGGCGATCAGCCGATATGAGGCGACCATCCGCTGATACGGGTCATGGATGTCGGTCGAGTCGTGATAGAAGGCCGAAAGCGCGCCAACGACGCCGCACATGATCGCCATCGGGTGCGCGTCGCGGCGGAAGCCATGGAAGAAGCTGCTGATCTGCTCGTGCACCATCGTGTGATGGGTGATGTCGTAGACGAACTGTTCTCGTTGCGCGGCGGTCGGCAGCTCGCCGAAGAGCAGCAGGTAGGAGACCTCCATGAAGTCGCTCTTGGCCGCCAGCTCCTCGATCGGGTAGCCGCGGTAGAGCAGCACGCCTTCGTCGCCGTCGATATAGGTGATGCTGGAGCGGCAGGCGGCGGTCGCCATGAAGCCCGGGTCGTAGGTAAAGTACCCGGTCTGTGCGTAGAGCTTGCGGACGTCGATGACTTTCGGCCCGATCGAGCCTTCCATCACCGGCAATTCAACCGATTTGCCGGTGGCATTGTCGGTCAAGGTCATCGATCCACTTACCGCGCCGACATTGGTGTTGTTGCCGTCCATGGATCACCTCGATGTGACGCCCGCAGGCGGTTGGCCGATCTGTCGCGGAGAATAGCCGCTAGGCGCCAATTATCAAACGCCGTTCGAATTTTGCAATGCAATATCGCAGATGCGAGAAACATTCCCGAGCATGGAGGCTTTTGGTGGGTTACGGGCGGTGCAACGCAGCATCCTCAATCCGCGCCAAACTTTCCTCGCGGCCCAACACCTCCATCACCTCGAAGATCCCGGGCGAGGCGAGCGAGCCGGTCAGCGCCGCCCGGAGCGGCTGCGCCACGGCCCCGAGCTTGACGGCGTGGGACCCGGCGAACTCGCGCAGCCGCTCGTCGAGGGTCGCGCCGCGCCACTCGGCATCCGCGAGACGGCCCAGATCGACGGCGAGCGCGCCGAGCCGTTCGCGGGCTTCTGGCGTCAGCATCTTTGCGGCATCGCCGCTCGGCGTTACCGGCCGCTTCATGACATAAAACCGGGAATTTTCGGCCAGCTCGACGATCGTCTTGGCGCGCGGCTTGAGGCCCGGCATCGCCTTTAGGAGGCGCTCCCGCTCGCCTGCCGCCAAAGGCCGCCCGAACTCGGCCTCCAGCCGTCCGGCCACCAGCCCGACGAGGCGCGCATCTTCGGCGATCCGGATGTAATGGGCATTGATGCTGTCGAGCTTGGCGAAATCGAACTGCGCGGGGGCGCGTCCGACGCCGGCAAGGTCGAACCAGGCGATGGCCTGGTCGGTGGTGATGATCTCGTCATCGCCGTGACCCCAGCCGAGGCGCACGAGATAGTTGCGCAGCGCCTCGGGCAGATAGCCCATCTCGCGATAGGCCTCGATCCCGAGCGCGCCGTGGCGCTTGGACAATTTGCTGCCGTCCGCGCCGTGGATCAGCGGGATATGGGCGAATTCGGGCACCGGCCAATCGAGCGAACGGTAGATTTGCGTCTGGCGGAAGGCATTGCGGAAATGCTCGCCGCCGCGGATGACATGGGTGATCCCCATGTCATGGTCGTCGACCACGACCGAGAGGTTGTAGGTCGGGCTGCCGTCCGAGCGCAGGATGATCAAATCGTCGAGTTCCTGGTTGTCGACGCTGACCTCGCCGAGCACCAGGTCGCGGATCGCCGTCGTGCCGTCCTGCGGCGCCTTGAGGCGGATCGCCGGGGCGATCCCCGGCGGCGCTTCGGAGGGATCGCGCTCGCGCCACGGGCTGTCGATGCGCACCGAACGCTTTTCGGCGCGGGCCTGCTCGCGCATCGCCTCGAGTTCTGCCGGCGTGCAATAGCAGTAATAAGCGCGGCCGGCGGCGAGCAGCTGGCGGGCGGTCTCGGCGTGCCGCACGGCCCGCGCGGCCTGGTGCACGATCTCGCCGTCCCAGGTGAGGCCGAGCCAGTCGAGCCCGTCGATGATTGCGGCGACCGCCTCTTGCGTCGAGCGCAGGCGGTCGGTGTCCTCGATGCGCAGCCGGAAGATCCCGCCATCGCCATGCAGCTGGTGGTGGCGCGCGAACAGCCAGTTGAACAGCGCCGTGCGGGCGCCGCCGATATGGAGGAAGCCGGTCGGCGAGGGAGCAAAACGGACGACGACGCTCATGGCCCGGTATGTAAGCGCTGCGCGGCGATCGCGCTATCCAAGTTAACTCCCTCTCCGCCCTCGGGGCCGGAGAGGGTTGGGGTGAGGTGGGGGATTCCAGAGCGCCTGGCCGATGCCCACCTCACCCTCCCACGCCTTCGGCGCGGGCCCCTCCCTCTCCCCCCTCAAGGGCGGAGAGGGAACATGAAGACGTGTCTCGCTTAGCTTACGTCGGCATCGTGCCCATGAAATCGCGCTTGCCGAGGACGATGCCGAGACTGCGCAGGATGTTGTACGCGGTCGTCGTGTGGAAATAAAAATTCGGCATCGCCAGGTGATAGAGGTAGGTCTGCGCCTTCATTTTGCGCTCCTGGCCGCCCTGGACGAGCGTGACCTCGGAATCTTCCTTGCCGTCGAGCTGATCGGGCCGCAACCCCTTGACGAAATCGAGGGTCTTGTCGATCCGCACCTGCATCTCGGCAAAGCTGCTGTCCTGGTCGGGGAGCGTCGGCAACGGAACACCGGCGACCCTCCCGGCGCCGAGCGCGTGCGTGCACGCCTGCCGGACCTGGCGCTCCAGCGTGAACATATCGGGATAAAGCCGCAGCGTGAGGATGTAGGCGGGATCCCATTTTTGCGCGGTGACATGCTCCTCGGCCTTTTGCAGCACGCCCTTGAGGCCGCCCAGCAACTGGACGAACGTCGGAACCGCGCCGGAATACATCGTGGTGGCCATGGATGCTTCTCCTGATGACTGATGGCGTCTCTGCCGCAGCGATCTTAACGACTGACGCGAGCGGCGGGAAGGTGGGGATCATCGCCGAAGGCGACGGAGCGAGGCTTCAGGGCAGCGGATTTCGCTCGGGGGTCGCCCGAGCCTGCTCACGCTCGCGCGCGGCGTTTACGGCTGATAAGCGCCGGCGCGGATGACAGCGGGATGGCCAAATCCGCGCTGCGATAATCTATCGGGATCTGCGGTTCCGGCGAGACGCTAGAGACCGCACCCTTGGATCTCCTCCCGTCGAGCGCGGAGTGATGTCGTGCGTGGGCAGCCTCCGGAGCTCCCACGGCACACCCGCTCTTTGGGCAGGTGAAAATCTACCGTCGTCCCTCTGCCAGGTTCGCTGGTTATTTCGATCGTGCCCTCGTGCAGTTCGATCAGCCGCTTGGTCAGCGGCAGTCCGAGGCCGACGCCGTCATATTTGCGGTTCAGGCCGCTATCGACCTGCCCGAATGGCGACAGCGCGATCGGTATCTGTTCGGCCGACATCCCTATGCCCGTATCCGCCACCCGGAAGGTCAAGCCCCCCTGGGATTCCCGCGCGATTCTCAAGAACACCTTACCCCCAGCCGGGGTGAACTTGATGGCGTTGGACAAAAGATTGACGAGGATCTGCGTCAGCTTGGCCGCATCGCCCAATACATTCGGCAAGAGATCCTCAGTCTCGATGATGAAATCGACCTCGGCCTTGCAGGCCAACTCCTGCACGATTCTAGAGCTAAGATCGACGACCCGGCCGATCTCAACCTCCTCCTCGGCGACAATCAGCCGGTCGGCGTCGGCTCGGGCGAGATCGAGGATGTCGTTGATGATCGCCAGCAAATGGCGTCCGCTATCGCCGATCACGGCGGCATATTCGCTATATTTCTCGTTGAGCGGCCCAAACATCCGGTCGCTCATCATCCCCGAGAAGCCGATAATCGCATTGAGCGGCGTACGCAGCTCATGGCTCATATTGGCGAGGAATTCGGATTTGGACCGGCTGGCCGCTTCGGCTGCATCCCTCGCCGCGATCAGGCGCTCTTGATTGCGGCGGAGCTCATCGAAGGCTCGGCTCGCGCGCAGGATGTACCGGACGCGGTGGTTGAGAACCAGCCAATTGACCGGTTTCGGGATGAAGTCGGTCGCTCCGGCGTCGTAGGCGCGGGCAATTGACGGCACGTCGTCGAGGCTGGTCGCGACGACAATCGGCACATAGGCCGAGGCAAGACGGCCGCGCAACTCCCGGCACAGCTCAAACCCGTCCATGCGCGGCATCATGACATCGACGAGGAGCAGATCCGGGTGGTGCTCTTCGTAGAGCTGGCAGCCTTCCACCCCGTCGACGGCCTCGATCACCTCGAAATTATCATTCTCCAGCGTTGCACGCATCAGCGAGCGCACGACCGGATCATCATCAACGATGAGGATCGAGGCCGTCCGGCTCAGGTTCGTCTCATCCATCCACGGCTCCAACCCGCTGCCACAACCACAATCTACCGCTGTTTTCGCTCAGGACCGACGCGGGTACCCGGCCCATCCTGCGAGCGCTTGATGAATTTACTGCTAAGGGTCCGACCCAAAAAGAATCCAATGTTTTCAACATATAGTGATCCTTTGCTCGGTATTCCGGCGAAGGCGGAAATCCAGGGACGGCAAGGATTTCAGCGGCTGCTCCCAGGTCAGGTCCGGGGGCAGGCGCTGGACCGAATGATACAGCGAACTTCTTTGAGCCGGGCTCCGAGTAGCATCGAAACGCGGGCGCGCCGGCCCATCCGATCTCAAGCCACGCGACTATCGACTTCGGTCAGCTCGCGCAGGTCACGGATCGCCGTCGCCAACTCGCTGTCGAGCGCATTGAGCACCGCTTCGATGGGCAAGACGTTGTTTTCGCATGCCATTGCCTCGATCTCCGCGCAACGCCGCGAAACCCGATAGGCACCAATTGCGGCGGCGCTCGATCGCAAATTATGTGCCACTTGCCACACACCTTGCAGATCGCGGCTTTCGGTCTTCTCGCGCATCGTTGCCACGAGGGGCGGCGAAATCGCTGCGAATTTGCCGACAATTTGATCGAGTAGCGAAGAGCCTCGCTTGGCGGCGATGGCGCGAATTTTACCGATAGCTACCATGTCGAGCGTTGGTTCCGAGATGTCCGAGGCTGCCGGCATCGGCGCGGTAGCGATCATCTCGCCGCGGGTCAAGGCAACCTCGCGCGGAGCCAGCCATCGGCCGAGCATGTCGACCATCTGCTCCTCGTCGTACGGCTTTACCAGGAAATCGTCCATGCCGGCTTCGAGACAGCGCTCGCGCACTTCGACAAGGGCGTGCGCGGTGAGCGCGACGATAGGTAGGCGTGCGCGCGGCGGGTCGATGCCACGCAACCCTCCCATGACCTTCTCGATCTCGCGAATGCGCTTGGTCGCATCGAAGCCATTCATGACCGGCATTTCGCAATCCATCAGGATCAGGTCGAATCGTTCCTGTGCGCATATCTGGACTGCCGAGCGGCCATTCGGCGCGGCGACAACGGTACAGCCCATGTTCTCAAGAATGCCGGTGGCCACGTCCCGGTTTATCGCGTTGTCCTCAACCACGAGGATGCGCGCATCGAAAGTGACCTGCGCCTGGCGGACGCTCTTTCGCAAATAGAACGACGCAACGCCGTTCTCGCGGGCGCCCGAGGCGATCGACGCCAGGCAATCGAACAACACCGAGGGACGTGGCGGCTTGGTCAACAGTGCGAACGCGCCAACACTTTCCAGGCTGGCGTCGGCAATCGAGCCGTCGAGGGCGATCAACAGAACCACCTCGGGGCGGGCGCCGCCCTCTTCGGCCCGCATCTTGCGGGCGAGCTTGACCCCGTCGCATCCCAGCCCCTTGACGTCGATGATCGCCACATCGAACGGGCGCCCTGATCGTACCGCCTCTTGCCACGCAACCTCGCCCTCGGCAGCGGTGCTGTGCATGACCGCATCGATGCGCCAGCTCGCGAAGTACCGCGACATGACATCCGCGCTGACGGCATTGCTGTCGACGACGAGCACGCGCAGCGCGTGCTCGATCGCACGCTGATCCCCGCCGACACTGCGGTCTGTGGCCGAGCGCGCCAGCTGGACCGTGAACCAGAACCGGGAGCCTTGCCCGACCTCGCTCTCGACGCCGAGTTCACCACCCATCAACTGCACGAGCTCCTTGACGATCGAAAGCCCGAGCCCGGTGCCGCCGCGCGAGCGCGTCATCGACGCATCGGCCTGGTGAAAGGACTCGAAGATCCGTGTCTGCTGGTCGGTGTCGATGCCGATGCCGGTATCCCTGACCGACGACAGGAGGGTGATGTGATCTTCCCCGCCTTTGGCTAGCGACAGCTCGATGAGGATCTCGCCGCGCTCGGTGAATTTCATGGCGTTGCCGACGAGGTTGATCAGCACCTGCCGCAGCCGGGCCGAGTCGCCGGACAGCCGCCGCGGCACGTCCTCGGCAACGAAGTAGACGAATTCGAGCCCCTTGCTGGTGCAGCGCTCGCAAAACAGATCGGTCACCTCGGCAACCAGTTCGCGCGGATCGAACTCGACAATCGCGAGCTCAAACCGCCCGGCTTCGATCTTCGAGAGGTCGAGGATGTCGTTGATAATCCCAAGCAGCGCTTGACCGGATCGCACGAGGTTTTGGACGAGCTGGGTCTGGCGTTCGTTCAGCGGCGTCGTCGCGAGCAGGTTCGCCGTTCCGAGCACCCCGTTCATCGGCGTGCGGATCTCGTGGCTCATCGTCGCCAGGAACTGCGATTTGGCGCGGTTCGCGGCCTCTGCCTGCCGGCGGCCGTTTTCTGCGTCATTCTCGAGCACCTTACCGCGCGCCACTTCCGCCTCCAGGTCCTGCGCCAGCTCCACCTGGCGCCCGGCAAAGGTCGCAACCAGGGTGATCGCCATGATCAGGACGATGAAGACCGTGATCAACGCCGCCAAAAACATCGGCGACATCGCCATGTTGGTCAGCGGCGCGTCGGGCAACGGAAAGAAGATCGACGCCTGCATCGCCGTGTAATGCATGCCGGCGACCGCGAACCCCATGACCGGAGGGGCAGCCACCGTTGCTAGCACGCCCGGCGCACCCAATCCGCGGAGGCGAAAGCGAATACCGAGCGAGACGAAGGCCAATCCGACTGCGACGACGATCGATACCCCGACCAGCATCGGATCATAGCGCAGCAGCGCCTCCGGCTGCATCGCCGCCATCCCCGAGTAGTGCATCAGGCCGATGCCGGCCCCCATCAATACGGCACCGACCGCCAGACGCTTGAACCCCGGCTCGGTCCGGTGGCTGATCACCCGGAGCGCGACCCCGCTCGCGAGGATGCCGGGGATCATCGAGGCCACGGTGCCGACCGGGTCGTAGCCGACGCCGCATGGCAGCGTAAAGGCGAGCATCCCGATGAAATGCATCCCCCAAATGCCACCGCCCATCGCCGTGGCCCCGGCGAATGTCCAGGCCCACCGGGCGCCGCGAGAGTCGGCGGCGACGATGCGCCCGGACGTCGACAGGGCGACGAAGGCCGCCAAGGTGGCGACGACGACCGACAGCGCGACGAGGCCGGCGGAGTAGGCGTCGCCATAGGCCGATGTCGGGTCGATCGCGTCGAAGACCGGGAAAAATCGCCAATCAAGGTGCAGCATGTGCGACTCGCGATGAAATGAGACGCCCACACCATCGCAAGGGTTGGTGAAAAGTTTCTAAACGGCGCGCGTCTCCGCGACAGGATGCCCCAGTGGCAGCTTCGAGCCGGCCTTGGCAGGGGCTGCCGGGGTGCCGGCCGTTAGAGGCTGGTTGGAAACGGAAGCAATGCTTTCAACTTATCGTGATCGTTCCTAAGCGATCGCGATCAGCGCGGCCGGCACCGCGCCGCGCAGGAGGGCCTTCTTGGCCTGCCATTGCGTCGCCCCGTCGAGCTCATCGAGGAACTGGACCTCGCCGCCGGCGAAGAGCGCGACCGGCAGGCCGTCGCGGTACAGGACACGGTTGGAGGTCAGCGCGGCGAGCTTGGGGCCGGGGGTGAGAATCCCGACCAGGTTGAGCGGGTCGGCGCCCGACAGCGACAGAAACTCGCCGGAACCCGGCTTGCGCCGGATCTCGCGCAACAGGCCGACCGCCTCGGGCAGCGCGAACTGCTCGCCGGAAAACCCCGCGACAAAGCGGCCGCCGCGGATCTCGCCGCGCGCTTCGAGCCGGCGATAGACGCGCAATAGGTCGCGCCACGGCGGCAGCCAGGCCGCTTCGCGTTCCAGCATGCGCCAGAAGACAATGCCGTACCGGCGCAAGAGCGTGCGCGCCAGATGCTCGACCGAATCGCCGGGATCCGACCGCGCCTCACTCGGGACTGGCCGGGTGCGGCGCGCCAAAGCCCAGCGGCCGGAATCCTCCATGCCGAACAGCGCGCGGCCACGGCGCGCCTTTCGGCGCCGGTCGGCCGGCATCAAGAGCGCGCGCAACCCGGCGAAGCTGTCGGAATTAACCAGGCCCAGCGCGACGAGCTCCGCCAGCGCCTCCTCGATCTGCGGCCGCAACAGCCTGGTGCCGTCGGCCAGCTCGTCGAAAAACGAGGCGCCATTGTCGCGGATGAAGCCGGCGATCGTCTGGGCCCGCGGGCTCGCCTGGGCGAGGTCGGGCATCGGCGACAGCGATGCCCAGAGCGGCGCGTGGCGGCGCGCCAGCAACGTGATCGGGGTCGTCCGCACCGGCCCGGAGGGACTGGCCGGGCCGCGGTCGCCGGTGTCCAGCCGGCTATTGCGCGGGCGCAGCCGGGTCCAGGCGATGCGCCCCGCCAGGCAATGGTCGTCGAGCCAGCCCGGGTCGTATTCGGCGACGCGCGCCGGCAGGATCTCGGTCTCCCAGGCGCCGGCCGGCGCCTCGAACCCTTCGAGTTGGCCGAGCACCGCGGCAAGCGCATCCGGGCCTTCCATGCGGGTCTTTTCGGTGACGCGCTGCCACTCGGCGAGAAAGCGCAGGAAGTCGCGCGCCGCGACCGGCTCGATCTCGGCGCGCAGCCGGCCGATCGTATAGCGGTGGATGCGCGCCAAGAGCCGGCGCTCGCACCATTCCTCGGTCGCCGCGCCGGGCGTGAATTGTCCCCGCAGCGCAAAGCCTTCGCCTTGCAGCGTCATCAGCGCCCCGGCGATGCCTTCCGGCGTCAAGCCGAGCGGGGCGGCGAGCGCGACTTCGCCGACCGGACCCAGCCCTTCGAGCCGGCCGCGCAGGATCTCGACAAGCGCCTCCTCGGGCACCCATTCGCGCTCGGCATGGCCGGCCGGAGCGGCGATCGGCGGATCGAGCCGCGCTTGCGGCCACAGCGCCATGAACAACGGCAGCCGCTCGGCCGCGACCCATAGCCCATTGTCATCCCGGCGAAGGCCGGGATCCATGCCGGTGATCGCACGAACCGCGGGTAAGTGGATCCCGGCCTTCGCCGGGATGACATCTTTTGGGTGCGCCTCGGGAATACCGCGACAGGGCAATTGGAGCAGTGTCGCCCGTCTCTCTTGCGCGAGTTCGCCGAGAAATTCGCGCCAGCCCGCTCCCGCCTGCGCTTCCTGCGGGGTCACGAAACCGAGCCAGGCCAGGGCGTCGTGCAATTCGTCGCGGTTGGTTGCCTCGGGCCAGGCTTCCTCCTGCACCCGGGCGATCGCCTGCGCGTCGAGGCGGCCCAGCTCGGCGGCGTCTTCCGGCGCCAGCCAGCGCCGGCCCATGACCGCCTGCGTGCGGCGCTCCTCTAAGGGCGCGTCGTCGAGATAGGCGTAGGGCCGCGCCGACAAGACTTCGAGC
>WNEZ01004872.1_pt1 | contig 12305 bp, 17 predicted proteins | sample 5400521 | NCBI WGS metagenome assembly WNEZ01 (sample SAMN13153339, study PRJNA577476) | soil metagenome | isolation source: 120 cm saprolite under Douglas fir tree site 2 hole 1 replicate 1 | place: USA:California | collected 2015-04-18
CGCAGGGGCTTTGGCTGCTACGTCAGGCGACTGGAAGGTGGCGCGTATCTTCAGCCCCACGGCCAGCGCTTGCTTTAACACTTCATGACCGACGTTTCCACTTGCTCCGGTGATCAAAATCATTGCGGTCTCCCTTCAATGAACGACACTACCATACATTTCGCTCGCGTCGGCCAGCGTCGAGCGCGCCACCTTGCCGCGGAATCCCATGTGGTACAACTTGCCCTGCATCGAACGCAGACAGGCCTCGATGTCGCGCAAACTCTCCCGATAGGTCAGTTGCGCGAAGACCATGGCCAGATACTGATCCCAGCAGGAAAATCCGCGCAGCCGGATGTCCCCTGATAGCGCTCGACCGAAACGGCGAAAACTCCCGGTCGGGAAGGAAGCTGATCAATTGCGAAAAGACGGTGCGGCCCTGATTCATGAGCCATTGTCTGCCGTCCCCGCGCCCAAACCAACCGCTCCGACGTTCAAATCGCGGCACGCTCGAAACAGACTCAACTCATTACCGGCCCGTCACTTGCTGTCGGCACACCCTGCTTTAGCCGGACAGCAGTGGTAATCACATTCGGAGTCTTGCTGAAATCGTTGGGCGTACAATCGGGCCGTGGGACGGAGTTCGGAACATGGAGTCATCTTCTTCGCAAGCTCTGGTGGCACGACGAGGGCCAAGACATCGCCGAGTATGCGGTAATGCTGGGCGTTATCCTGGTATTGGTGGTTGGTACGATTCGCCTGATCGGAAGCAATATGAACAACGCATTTTCGGCCACAGCCAGTTCAATTCAATGACCCTGCAGTGGTAAGCGGGGAGGAGCCCGCGCCCGATGGAAACTATTGTGATGATCTCGTTTGGATCCGTGCTGTGCGCGATGACCGCACTGAGCTTCATTGAACTGCGCCGCATCCGCAAGAAGCTGGAATCCAAGTAGGGGAACTCAAAATCGCCATCTCACCAGTGATGCCCTTTGCCTCGGTCTTCGAGAACTTCGATTGTCGGCGTTGTAGTCGGAGTCGCTGGAACATGAATAGAAGTATCGCCAAACTCCAACGAAGAGGTTCCATTGTCCGGGTGCCAGTGGGAATGGATCATCCCGTAGGTCGCATAAGCCATTTCGATCCGGGCCTGTTGCCAACTGGCAGCACGATTCCGGACGAATAGTCGCCAATCCGGGAGTTGGGAACTCCGGCCCGAATACTGCTCTGTGTCCGACAGCTGGCGACTCGTCGACGCTGTCCGTGAGGTCGAGTGGCTAGTGGATGGCCGGGATGCCGGGAGGGAAGCTCATGGAAATCGCGTCGTCTGAGAAAAATGAAATGACGATATTGGTTTCCGTCGCGACGGGCTGGCCATCTTTGAGGTAGGGGCGGTAGCGCCATTGGCGAACGGCGCGGACTGCGGCCGCGGCGAGCGCACGGTTGCCAGAGACGACTCTCACGGTACGCACGGCGCCATCAGAACCCAACCCCGCTGTCAGAGAGACTACACCGCGAGCGCGGACATCCGGATAGACCGGGTATACGAAACGCAACGGCGGTCTCGATGCCTGGATACCGCTGTCTTGGCCGGAGAGTGGGAGGTTCGGAGTCGAAGCCGCATCGTGGACGCGAAACCCCCGCTTCGCAGTTGGGATGACTGCGGCGATCGATGCCGGCATGACGGCAGCTCCCGGGGCAGCGAGGAGCTGGGCGGTGGCGGCCGACGGGCCGATGGCGGTAGGGCTCTCGGCAATGGTCGCTGGCCTTGCGGAGTGTGGAGAATTCGGCACTGCGATCCCGTTGATGTGCTGGAGCCGAGGCTGATTGTGGGCTTGGGAGGCTGGTATTGCCTGGATTCGATGCCATGCGACCACGGAAATGATGCAGAGGGACAGCGCGCCGACTGTCGATGCAAGCCTGGACCAGGCGAATATGGGCGAAGATGAGGGAACCCGGTTAGGCTTGGGCGCGATTTCGGCGCGCTGCGCTACCACCTTTCCTTGCCGTTCCTTTTTCTGGGCCAGCGAAGCATCGATCCGCGCCGTCGGCGGCACGAAATTTTCAACAACACCGATCACAGGCAATGGGTTGTGCGAATGCGACACGACGCCCGCGTTATTGCGGAAGAGGGCGTTGACCAGTGCGCGCTGGCGCGGGTTCAGAAGTGGGATGGAGAGCTGGCGAAAATTACGAAACGTCCAGAGCAGATAAATGCGTTGCCAGAGAGAAAGTTCAACGCGCACCAATCCATGCTGTGTTTCAAATAGTAAGAAGCCGGATTGGAGCCTGTTTAGAAACACGGGTACCGCCCAGGACCGGACCCTTAGATATGCACCTTGGGTGCCACAGAGTCGGATTGTAACCTATAGATAACAGACTTGTTATTCGTTATGGAGAGACACCTGGGGTGAGCTAGTGCAAAGGGTTTCATGCGCACGCCCTGTAGAATGGATACCGTCAGCCATCAAGCACCCATTCGCTCCGATTCGGTCGTCAAGTGGGATGATGACGGTCGTATGAGACTCCACCAACCGTGGCTCAAGAAGGTTTAGCCCGCCTGGCCAAGCTGGGTATCGACCTGGAGACGTTCGCATTGGGTGACTTCGCCGAGGTTGAAGGAATAAAGGAGGGAAAGATCAATGCGACATAAACTCGTGCTCCGGTTTCTGCTAGTGCTTGCTGGATTTCTTATTGGGTTCATCCTGCAGTATTCCAGACTGCAGCGGGTACAGCAGGAGCTGTCGGCCTCGACAAAACAATTAGGATCCTGTCAGTCCAGCCAACAATTGTCGCAGCTTCGCGATACAGCCACGAAGATGTATCTGGAGGTGGTGCAAAAAAACTACGGGAAGGCCGGGGAGTATTCCAGGGAGGTTTTTGATCAAGCTCAGCAAATTGCGAGTAGCACGGAGGACCCCGCACTCCGCAACTTGCTTCGCGACACCCTGGCAACCCGCGATCAGATCACGGCGGACCTGGCGAAGGGAGATGCCGCTGTACTATCGGAAATACAGCCAGTCTTGTCTAAACTCGAGCAGACTGCGAAGCATTGACGGACTGGCGCAGGTAAACCTGCGCGACTCTCCGAGACACTCAGAACCGGTACAGGCGGGAGGACGTTGATGATTCGTTTCTCTGCACTCCTTCCACACGTTCGGCTAGATGCCGCAGCACTGATTTAAGAGACGATCAATTCTGACCAGTTTTCCGAAGCCTAAAGTTTAATACTGGCGATTCACAAGGCCACCCCGGCCGGGAGAAGTCGATCTGCACCTGGTTGTGATACGCCCACAGGTCCATGATCTGACTGGTAAACTCGGAACCGTTATCGCAGAACAACACCTTCGGAACTCCACGTTTCCCGCGGATCTGATTCAAAGTACCGACTACATCCTCGCCCTTCAGCTTCTGTCCAACTTCTATGGCCAAGCTCTCTCGCGTAAACACATCCAGGATCGTTAAAGCCCGGAACCGCCGCCCATCGGCCAACTGGTCGGCCACGAAATCCAGACTCCACACCTGATTAGGTGCGATTGGCCGGAAGCGCTCGCGGCGATGCAGCGCTGCACGCCGCTTCCGTCGCGGCTTGTGCCGCAGCGTTAAGCCTTCTTCCCGGTACAGCCGATACACCAGCTTCTTCCCTACTTTCCAGCCTTCGCGGTTCAACAGCACCCGGATCTTCCGCTAGCCGTAACGAACCCGAGTTTGGGCGATCTCCCGAATCCGCAGCCGCAGTGCCGTCCTCGGCTCCAGCATGCTCTCGTAACGAAAGGTCGAGACTGGAAGTCGCGCCACACGGCATGCACGCCGCTCGCTCACCTGGTAGGTGTCGTGCCAATAGCTCACTACCGGGCGGCGCTTGATGCGGCCGGCGATTCTGTAACTGCGAATGCCGCAGCTGATGCGGACGTCTCCTGGCGCCCCGCGCGGTTGTAATAAACACCTGTAGTTCCGGGTCATGCTTGAACGACTCTTGCGCCTTCTTGCGGTCTTCGCGACCCATGCCGCACTTCCCCTATTTGCGAGCGCACCAATGTACGTAAAACTGGGGGCGGACGTGAGGGTCGAAGGTCGCCAACCTGGCGCCACTAACCCATGCCTGCCCCCCAAAGGGCTGTCCGCCTTCTCAGGGGCACTGCCGCATTAAAGCTGCTTGCACAATACTGTTTCTCCCAATGGCATGACTGTTCAAGATTGTTCATTTCCTCAGATTGTTTGAAAGGTTGACATCCTGCCCGTTGTTCAAATTCGCGCGCCCTCCACGACTGAGTTTTCCAAGGGACTACATGCCCTTCAAGTACGCCTTGGGCTCAGCGGAATCCTCCGAAGCACTTGCAAGACGGCAGGGATTTGACGGTCTAATTCAGCGGCGCAGTTGACGGGTCGGTCAGAGCGATCAGTTTTCCAAGCGGATATGTTCTTGCGTAAGAGGAGTCTCGGGCTGGGTGTTGATGATCGTCAGCCCTTCACCGCTGAGAGCTCCTCGGACGAGTAGGCGGTCACTCTCGACGGCGACGATTCTGTATTGCTCGTCGAAGATTGACGGAAGAGCGCCGCACGCGAGGGGTTGAGCAAACAGTCCTTCGGGTCTGTCGAGGGAGAGTGTGCGATTTTGAACAGCTTTTGGGCGCACGTTGTTCGATGATGGAAATTGTGAGGAACCAAACGGCTCGATAGCGACGCGGATCTACGATCCGTTCGTAATGTTCGTCTCACTGAAAAAATGGCCACATGAATAACTGGATCAAAACGTGTTGCGCACTGACGTCGCCATCGATTGTGAGACTGATACACAACCCCGCAACCGTTATAGTGACCATCGTTGTGCTCGGATCGACCGCACTCCCCCAATCGGATTGCGAGAGACTCGGAATGTCGGCGAACGAACTGGCACGGAGGGTGGTCACCAACGAACTGAAATTCCAACATGAGGATCACGGCCACTGGATGTACCGGCTCGAAAAAGAGGAATCCAGGAGGAAACAGGTCCTGGAAATCCTCGAGACAAACAATGGTTCTCTCAGTCGACTCCTCTCCGTTGATGGCCGCCCACTTGACGCCAAACAGCAGCACAAAGAGAACCAGCGCATGCAGAGGCTCGTGAGCCATCCAGATGAGCAACGGAAATTACAGCAGGCGAGCAAGAAGAAGGCAGAACAAGGGGCGCGCTTGTTCAATATTCTGCCTGATGTATTTGTGTTCGGCTACGGGGGTCGTCAGGGGGACCTCGTAGCGCTAACCTTCAGACCAAACCCGAATTTTCAGCCGCCTTCCCTTGAAGCCCGGGTCTTCCACGGGATGCAGGGTGAGATGACGGTCGATACCAAACAAGAGAGACTGGCAGCGCTCAATGGCCATCTCATGGAGGATGTGAAATTCGGAGGCGGACTGTTAGGACACTTGGACAAGGGGGGCAAGTTTGAGGTTAGGCAGACAGAGGTGGCACCGGGTCAGTGGGAAATGACTGTCCTGGTTGTGGACATGAAAGGGAAAGCCCTCCTCTTCAAGGCGATCGGCGTGCAGGAGACCGAAAACCACAGCGACTTCCACCGAGTGCCCGATGACCTAACGCTTGCTGAGGCGGCGGGCATGCTCAACAGCCAGATAGTTGTAGCGGATAATCGCTAATGCATCGCAAAGAACTTCTGCCGACTTACACACCCGTCAGTGTCACTCTCAAGCAGACCCGCTAGCCGGCATTTCCAGCGACGGCGGTGTTCGCCAGCAACCAAGGACCGGTATTATCCAGGGCAGCGTAAACACGGGTTGGGTTGCGCTTAAGCTCGCTTGCTGAAAATCCGAGGACCGGAGCCCGAAGAAGAGAATGTTTCGTGGTTTCTAGCGGCTCCCGGATCAAGGAGGCCTCAGGAATGTTTGTACGCCACAGGGAACGACATCGCACGGGACGCATCGGCTGGCAGTTTCGCTCTTGGAGCAGCCATGCCTCTCTTGGTCACCGCCAGGGCCCCGGCGGCGGGTTTGACCCCACTTGTTTCTGGAACTTCACTGGTGCTCCTCGCCCTTTTAGGCGGGTTGGCTGCACGCGCGGGCGGCGCAGGAGCGAAGGGGGAGCGATACGAGTCACGTTCTGGGGTGCGCTGGCCATGATGCTGACCGCAGGCGTCGGGGCGCTGTTCGAAACAGTCGCCTGAGCGACCAACTGGAGGGTGACATGCAGGGACGCTCCGCAATCACTCGGTCTGCTTCTGCCGCAACCATGCCCGTCAGGCTCAGCAAGTGCTCTTTTGTGGCAGTGTTCAAATCGAGCGGCTTGTCGTGGCTCCAGCCAATGGCGCATCTGCGCGCGGAAAACGCATGTCTGATCAGGTTGCGAATATGAGCGCGGTTGCTGAACGAAGTCAGGTACGGGTGCTGGAAATGACTCCGCCGTCTTCGATCTCTTCGTCCGAAAAGCTGCTCAGCAGAATCGCGACTCTGCTATTCATATTGGTGGCTGGCTTGTTGACGATGTTCGGCTACTATGCGAGCTCGATTTGCATCACAGTTGTCCTGGCAGGATTTCTCGCGATCCTGTTTGACCCCGTGGTAGTCAAACTGGAGAAACTGCATCTGCCGCGCGGTGTGGGCGCGGCAGGCATTGTGCTCGCGGGGATGGGTCTAATCGGGCTGCTGGGTTACATGCTTTACGGAAGAGCGATGAGCTTTGCGGAAGAACTTCCAGTGTATGCATCGAAGGTTCAGCAAACCATTGAGCCAATTAGCCGGAAGATCCAGAACTTTCAGCAAAGTGCCGGAAACCTTACGAACGACGTGCATCCTACCAAGAAAGTCCCCGAAGTTCGGCTGCAGGAATCGCCAACCTGGCCTGATTATCTGGTGCGCGGTGTGGGATCTGTGCGGGGAGCGCTCATTATTGCCGGCGTGGTTCCATTTCTAACGTTTTTCATGCTCTGCACCGAGGACCAAATGGCCATCCGAATGAATGGCCTCTTCGGTTCCAGGGTAGACGCGGCTCGGTTCATCACGAACCTGAACCAGATGATTCGCGGTTTCGTAGCTGGCAACCTTGTCGTCGGCTCTGTGATGGCTGCGGCGACCACGCTGGTCTTGTGGGGTGTTGGCATGAAAGGCGCCATACCGCTCGGTATCGCCAGCGGGCTCTTGAATCTACTGCCGTTCCTCGGACTGATCGCTTCGCTTGCTCTTCCTTTAGCAGCGGCGCTCCTTCAGTTCAACACACCGGGACCATTCATCAAGCTGGTCGCAGATTTGCATCCGTCCTTATGTCACTTGTCCAACATGCTGGCGCTGACGCCGCGTCCGACTGCACGTTGGGTACGCTACGGCGAAACGGCTTTGGAACGGGCAATTCCTTCCTTGCGTCCCCGTCCTGGAAAAGTTCCTGTAGCGCGCAAACCCTAGGCGACCGAGAAGTGAGGGGTCAATTCCCGCGATTGCCTGCGCGTCAATTTCTTGGCGGTGACCCGGTCTGCAATTTTGTCATACTCTGTCTTCGGCATGATGCCCCGCGTCACCACGTCGCCAGGTTCGCTATAGGGACACCCTGCAATCACTCGGTCTGCTTCTGCCGCAGTCACGCGCGGCAGGCTCGGCAACTGGTCTTTTGTGGCAGTGTTCAAGTCAAGTTGCTTGTCGCGGCTCCAGCCCTTCGCTGATCCCTGCCGCCACAGCCTTGGCATCGCGTTTCACATCCGCCGTTGCTTGCGCGGTTTGCTCCTTTAGGTTCTGCGAGCTTTGTTGTTGAGTGCAACCCGCGAGCGGAGCGAGCAGCAAAACTATGAAAACGTGCCGATATCTGAGGAAATCCATTTTGATCAGCTCCTTTCCATTGTATTCGCTGATATCTTTAGCCCTGTCTGGTTGGTCATGTTTGTGGCGACGGGCCCTCTGCCGATGCGACACTCATAGACAAAATGGATCATCGCGAACCCGAGGAGGATGGTTAGAGTCCGGTCACCCCAGGCAATACCTGCGCTACGCGTTTCCCCGAACAGGTTCATCCGCCTCAACCCCGAGCATCGTCAACTCGGATGATGAACTGGCGCAGACTGGGACTACATTTCCGAAAATAAGCTTGAGCGCTTCCGGTGAGTGGTCAATATTGAACACACTCGTCAGGACGCGTGTTTGTATTTTTGAAGCTTTCTCTCAAGTGCAAAGCGAAAGGGTGCCGATCATCGAACGAGCGCACAGGCTCGGACTACGTTTTCCAAATCAAAAAAATCCCGGATTGAGGGGAGATTGTTTTATGGTTCGCGAAATGATCCATTTTGAACAGTATTACTAGAGCAAGCGAGCGAATCTATTCGTGTCTCTAAAGGACAGTTTGCCCGCCACCCCAGACGGCCTGACCAGGCCGACCCAGATACAGACACGGTTTGCCCGGTCGTCCGGGTCGTGACAGAAATGAGGTTGTCCCATGAAAAGAGCAATGTTCTTACTTGCGATGTTGAGTCTCGGCACGCTGTGCTGGGCGGGCTCGGCCCGGGAAGATGCAACGGACCGACTAAACAACGCTGCCCAAGTGTTACACGAAATTATGGGAATGCCAGACAAGGGAATCCCGGAAGAAGTGTTGGAGCACGCGAAGTGCGTAGCCGTTGTGCCGCATATGGTCAAAGGCGGCTTTATCTTCGGAGCTAAAGAAGGCAAAGGCGTAGCCACCTGCCGCACGGCGGATGGCTGGAGTGCGCCGGCATTCATCACGATTTCGGGCGGAAGCTGGGGGCTGCAGATCGGGGTGGAAGCTGTGGACGTGGTGCTCATCATTCAGAATGACAAAGGGATGCAAAGGCTGCTCGAGAGTAATTTCCAAATTGGAGGGGACGCTTCAGCGGCAGCGGGTCCAGTTGGACGGCATGCCGAGGCCGGTACGGATTGGAAGATGGATACAGAGATCCTGACCTACTCCCGTGCCAAGGGTGCGTTCGCGGGGCTCACATTGGAAGGTGCATCGCTCCGCCAAGACAGTGATTCCCGGCACGCGATGTATGGACGCAACGTCACAACTCGGGCTCTGCTGTTGGGCGAAATGCCAGTTCCATCTGCAGCCCAGCCGTTCCTTGCGGAAGTTCGCGGAGCAAAAGCGCAGGCCAGAGAGAAAGATCAGAAGTAGAACTTGCAGAATTGGACGCCGCTGTTTGTCATTCAGCCGGCTTTGTGTGTTCAAGTGGCGGACAGTCCCATCATCTACCCCCTTGTCCGTTCGCGAAGCAGTTCTCTCGCGAAGCGTTAGATGAGATTCACATTCAGGTGCTCGCAAATGAGCATAGGAGGTCGACATGCTTTGGACGATTTTCGTTGTTCTTCTGATTTTATGACTTCTGGGTTTCAGTCTGCATATCGGCGGAGGCCTGGCCCACTTGCTTCTGGTTGTGGGTTTGGTGGTTCTGGTCATTAACCTTCTGAATGGACGGCGAAGTGCGGTTTGAAGAAAGCCACGAGTCCCGGCACCAGGAGGTCTTGGTTTAGCCTACTGGCGCCTTCTTCACCCTGTGTTCGGTCCCAACCGGACTATACCGTTAAGGAGGCCGCAATGTCCTCGCCTGACCGCTCCGTCACTCACCTGCGGGGCTGGATTACGCCATATGGAACTACCAGCACACGAGGACTTCTGCGCTCCCGAAAACGGGTTGGTGGTAGGAAATGAACCCTGAAGAACAGTGAATGGAGTTGCTACAGAAACATAACTTCGACTTGGTGCGGCAGCGCAAGCACAAAATCTTTCGCCCAGCGCGTTTCGGACACCCGCTGGTCAAAAGCGTTACTTGCGACAACGAAAGGAGATCCAACGGGCTGTTAGACTGTATTCTGTCGAACATCTCCGGAAGCTAAATCGGTTGGGACTTGGTTCCGAACAATTCCATTCTGGCACAACAAAGCCCACTCCAAACGAAGAAGGGGGGGCCTCAGCAACAGAGCAGCACGGGGGGATGGCACATCTTGTCCGACTAAACTCGGTTTGGTCTTGAAGGTCAGCGTTTACGAAGTCCCCCTCACAGCCCGTTTCGACGTGTTCGCGCCGCCTCCCTTGACGCCCGGGTCTTCAGGCAGTGTCCTTATTCCATTCTGCGTTGATCGAAATCCGGTTTGTGCAAAATTGACCAGACATCCTAAGGGATAGCGGAATATCGTTAAGGTGAATCCCCTTCGTAGGGGATGATTTAAATAGCACAGAGGCCGCCCTGGCTAAGTTCCGGGCGGCCTGTCTCTGAAAGTTATGCTAGTGATTGAAAATTTGCCGTTTTCTATTCCTCTTCTTCGGCCTCCCAGACGAGTTGCGCCAGTTGTAAATACTTCTCCGACCGCAGCACTGGCCGCACCGCCATTAAAGGCGACTTGGGCGGTTGTGTCCTTTGAGAGAGGCCATATGAACGTGTTGGGGTTGGGAAGCTCACCGGGACCTACCCGTAGAACTGATTTAGAACAAAGATCAATTCTGACCAGTTTTCCGAAACCAAAAGTTTGATACTGGCTACTCACAACGTTTCGACGGCAAATGAAACGTCGTGAACAAATTTGGGCTTGTGGATGTTCTTGATGCAGGCTTGATGCAAGGAGGTTTCGATGAATCTAAGTCTGATGGATCCGAAGTTGGTTGTGCTCGCCGCCATAGTGATTCTGATCGTCGCGGTGCTTGCTGTGCTGTACGTGCGAAAACGTAGGAGTACGACTGCAGACCTGCGGCAAAAGTTTGGGCCCGAATACGAGCGGGCAGTGCTGAAGCATGGGTCAGAACGAAAAGCAGAAGCGAAATTGGCCGATCGTGAGAAGCGGGTGGAAAAGCTCAACATTCGCGATCTTGATCCGGTGGAACGCGAACGCTTTTTGAAACAGTGGGAGTCCGTACAGTCTCGCTTTGTCGAATCCCCGAAGGGGGCAGTCACAGAAGCTGATGACCTGGTGTCCTCTTTAATGAAAGTTCGTGGCTATCCCGTATCCGATTTCGATCAACGTGCCGCCGACGTTTCTGTCGACCATCCCCGAGTGGTGGAGAACTACCGGTCTGCGCATGAGATTGCGCTGCGGGTTGGGAAAGACGCAGCAACAACGGAAGGTCTGAGAACGGCGATGATTCACTATCGCTCTCTATTTGAGGAACTGGTGCAGGTACCAACGAGTGTTGAAAGGAAAGAGGTGGCGTAATGGCTGAACTGAAGACAAAAGAAGAGGAGCTTACGACGGCCGAACGGGCGAACTACGGCGTTGCGCAAAAGCAACCCGAGGGACCCAAGCTGGTGAAAGGCCAAGAGCCGGAGACTCTGGATCGAGCGGCTGACGTTTCAGGGCCTATGCCCTTGTTTTCTGAATCGGAGATGGGAGATTTCCGATCGCAGTGGAGCAAGATACAGACTGGTTTCGTCGACGAGCCGCGCCGGACGGTCGAAGACGCAGACAAGCTGGTAGCTGCGGTGATGCAGCGACTCGCGGAAGGTTTCGCCAACGAGCGATCGGGCTTGGAAAAGCAGTGGGACCGCGGTGACAACGTGTCCACTGAGGACCTGCGGGTAGCCCTACAGCACTATCGTTCCTTTTTTGACAGATTGCTGAACCTGTAACGACGAACACTCTTTAAACGCAACCTGTTTAGACCGGCGAAATAGAGGGTCAGGACGGTTCGATTGACATACAACCGTCCTGATAACGTCGACGTGATTTTGGCAGCATCATCTTGGAGTGCCCATGCAGTCTCCGTCCCTGGTTAAGCTCAAGTGGTTTGCAGCGGTTGTACTTTTCTGGATGTTAATTCCTTCTCTGCGCGCGCAATGCGCGCGCAAACATCCGACGCCCAAGCAATTGGATCAAAATCGTGGACTGCGATAACTGAAACGCACCCGTCCAACACAAATCCGACGCGGACGACGGAATCCCACAGGCAGTCGGGTAAGGGCACTGTGGATATTCAGAGAGTCGAGCGCCTCGGAGCTGACGGTCACTACGAACCGTACTTCGATATCGAAAAAGAGTCTGTTCAAGTAAATGACACAACGATACGAACCGTCGAGCGCACCTTCAGCAGGGATGGCAGCGGGCAGAAGATCCTGACACAGGTGACGGAAGAAGAAAAGCAAAGTCTCACGGCTGGGGACGAGAAGGTGGTGCGCACCACGTCGGATGCCGATCTGGACGGCCATCTTCAGGTCGTGCGGCGTGAAGTTACGGATACAAGAAACGCCGGCCCGGATGCGCAGGAGAAGAAGACTACAGTTTTCTTGTCCGACAGTCGGGGTGGGATGGCCGCAAGCATGCAGATCCAGCAGCGCGAAAAACGCAGCGGCGATCACACGGTAGAAGTCCAAAAATCAACACTGCTTCTCGATGGCGCCGGCAACTGGCAAGTG
>WNEZ01004352.1_pt1 | contig 12299 bp, 13 predicted proteins | sample 5400521 | NCBI WGS metagenome assembly WNEZ01 (sample SAMN13153339, study PRJNA577476) | soil metagenome | isolation source: 120 cm saprolite under Douglas fir tree site 2 hole 1 replicate 1 | place: USA:California | collected 2015-04-18
TTTCGATCACACTCGACCGCTACCCAGGTATTCGCTCGATGATGGGCGGGACCCTTGACGACAAAACCAAAATCAAGCCCCGCTTCAGCGTGTGGTGCTCAGCAGGACAACCATGGCTCAAAATGCCCGACGAGATTGCTTGCTTCGAGGATTACCCGGACGGTACGTTTGGCGGCTAGTGCAAGGTTTCGTTTAGCTGATGATACACCTACACCACGTCCATCTCTTCTCTCAAGACCTCGATGCCACGGTTGCCTGGTACAGGCGCGCGTTCGACGCTGAAGTATACTACGACGGCGACTTCGGCGGGTCCCGCAATGTGTTCATGAAGATCGGTTCAGGTCGAATTCATCTTTACGCGCAACCGCCGCGCGACAATGGCAAAGGCGCCATCCACCATATTGGAATTCGCACCAGAGACCTCGTTGGCCTGCGTGACCGTCTGCTACAGATGGGAGTCCGATTTAGGAGCGGAATTCGCGAATTCGGCACATGGCGTTACCTCATGTGCCCCGCGCCAGACCAGATACTCATCGAGCTGTTCGAAATCGAGACTGCTTCGATGCCTCCAGAACTCGCGCGCTACTTCGATGACGTGACTAGCAACTAGAGCAAGTGCGAGCCTTGCTCTTCGTTTCTAACCCGCTATGCGCGATATTTAGGTAATTATCTACAAGAGGAACAGTACATCGGGAGTGTCTCGTTCATGTTGTTGTGTTCGGAGAACAACACCTACGCCGACTTCTGAAAAAACTATCCCTCCTGTTACAACCGGGTCAGGACCATCTCGCCCTGAACAAGAACGCGCCCGAGTTCCGGCCTCCGCAGCGGGTGGGCCACATTCTTGAATTGCTACTGTTGGGCGGATTACATTCATCGCTACGTTAATTCTCGCTGACCACGATAGGATTGTGGAAGCGACCGCTTACAAGGTATTTTCTTTCGCTCACGTCTGAGCCTCCTTCATGTCAGCTGAGTTCAGTTGGTTGGCAGTAGTGTGCAGTGACCTGGTCAACGAACTATTACCGGACCTGGCCGTAGCTGGGGATAACGATGGCGGCGCTCGCCATTCACAAAGCCCACGGGCCCCAATAGACACTCTGATCCCGACAATGATGACACGCGCGCAAATTGGTTCACCCGCAGTTTCCGCTTCTGCCGGCCAGCTCTCTCGCCCTCTCAAAAGAAGACGAACGATCTGACCACGAGGTTCTTGCGGCAGGGAGCGTTCTCCGGCGCGGTCGGGTCGACGCACGAAGTGTGGAACGACCATCGCGAGACGGAACCATCCGTGACGGAGTCGTAGCATTTGAGCATCGAGACCTCGTTGGGCTTCTGCTGGGGAAACCAGTACCACTCGTGTTCGGGACGGTAGGTGAAGCGGGTGGTCTCGCCGACCCGATCGTCGTAGATTCGATAGTTGGTGATGTACGGCTGGTCCGCGAAAGAGGGCCAGGCACAGAGCACGAAGGGGTACTGGCCCACGGTTTCCATCGGCTTGGCGAGGTTGATCGACATGAACCGGCGCGACATCTTCGCGTCAGCCTCCTCTTCCGTGTAGTGCACCTGTCGCCCGAAATTCCGCAGGTTCTGGGTGAGCAGTTCACGGCAGCGGACGCGGCCGCTGTTGTCGTTAAGGTCGTTGTGCACGATGTTGGCGTAGTTCACGTTCACACCAGGGTTCTTGGCGGCCTGGTCCTCTTTGCGGTCGCCCGTGTAGTCCTTGTTGAACACGTCGTGGTTGTAGACGAGCGCATCCGTCGCGCCCGAGAAGAAATCCAGAAGCAGCTTCTCGATCTCAGGGTAGTACACCCGTTCCACCTCTGCAGAATCGTAAAAGTTCTTACACTTGGACTCGAGGTGAGCCAACGATACACCCAGCTTGTCCATGCACTTGGGGCTGTAGGGCGAGAGACCCGGATAGTACTCTTCTATCCGTCGCGCATCGCGCAACACCTGGGGAAAATAAAGCGATCGTCCCCCTATCTGTTGCTCTACCTCGCGCAACGCCTTTGCCTGGGCCGCACGCGCTGGGTCGCGCCAGACCGCGTTGGACGAGACGACAGAATAGGACGGCCGCTCATAAATGGTGTAGTGCAGCGGAACCGCTACGCCACCTTCAGGCGCTTTAATATTTTTCTCTCGAATATATTCCAGGCACTCTGCGTAAGTGCGAAAGCCGAGACCCCACTTCGTTTGGATAGGGCCGGGAGGAGCCTTTTCTATCATATCGATAACGGCTTGGCCTTCTCCGCTGGCGATCTCCCGAAATGCTGTTTCCATCGCTGCGGCAGTTCCCGCATCGCCCTCTCGGTCGAACGACATATAGGATAGACCCCCGTTCGCAGCGATCGGCGGCGGCTGCCCTTCTGTAAGTTGGAACGGTGGCACATAGGCGGCGGAACCGTTCTTCTTCCTAACTCCCGAAAACCCGGCTTTAATCTCTTCCATCATATGCCTCCTCAGTCTAAGCCTAAATCGCACTCATCATCTGAAGTCTTCAATCGGACCCGCTACTTAGTGGATCGATTCTTCAATCGCCGAAAGTTTTTGGGACTCCTGCGCAGCTCATAAGTAGAACAACACTGCCCCATTGCAGCTCTGTACATTGCTCAACCGCGCGGCGTCAAAAGTTTTCCTTAAACGGACGCAGTTCCAGCTCCATCGTCCACGCGCTTTTATCCTGATGCGCGAGGTGCCAGTAGGTCTCCGCAATCGCGTCTGGCTTCAGAAAGTCGTCGTCTTTCAGGTTAGGCTTTAGGCCACGCGCTCCCGGGATATCGATGCTGCCATCGACGTTGATCCACGCCACGTGGATACCTCTCGGACCAAGGTCGCGCGCAAGTGATTGCGCCAGACCACGCATCGCGAACTTCGCGGGTCCAAATGAAACCGATTTCGGCCCGGCCTTCACGCCGGCGGTCGCCCCTGTAAAGAGTATTGTGCCATGTCCGCGCGCAATCATTGCGGGCGCGACTTCTTTGGCCGCGACAAACGCCCCGAAGGCGTTGACCCGCCAGTCCGCTTCGTACTGATCGGGAGTGATTTCTGTGATACCTCCGAAGGTACCGCTGCCGGCGTTGTAAAGGAGCACTTCTGAGTCGCCTAACTCCTGGCGAATAGCGCGAAACGCATCCGTTATTTGCCTACGATCTCTGACATCGCAAGTCAGATCCTGCACCGTAGCGCCGCTTTGTCGAAGCTCGCCCGCGAGCGCCTTCAGGTAGGCAGCTTTGCGCGCAAGGATGGCCATTGAGTATGTTTGAGCAAAACGTCGGATCAGTGAAGCGCCGAGTCCGGGACCAGCACCAATAACGACCGCCACAGGCTTCTTCGGTTGATTATCCATTTGCTTTCCTTCGCGTTTGAGGACCGAGCGCCTATTCATCCAGTGCTACGTTCTCAGCGTTCGGTGTATATGCATCTTCCACCGATGACGCTTGAAGACCGTGTTTGCCGCGGGCGTCACCGGCGAATGCAAGTTGATCGCCTCCACGAGCTGAAACCCCAGTTGCGTAAGGCGCGGGCTGACTCGCAAATCGCGACAACTTTAGCCGTATGCGAAGTGGTGTTCATCGCTGCTCAATGAAATCGTTCAGTTCTCCGCCGGCTGGTGCTTGCATATTCAAAACTCGGACCAGAAAAGTCTCAGGCTGTGCATCAACCGTCGTCGTGATCTCTTGGCCCTATCGGCGAATTCGCGATGCTTACTGACCCGCTCCCTGTTTCATGGAGATCGGGCAGCGCTATTCTTATCCCTAGTCATGAACAGCCAGCGGAATCAGGTCCAGGTGCGCGCCGGAAAGAGGCGTGCGGCGTTCTGGCGCAAGCAGGATTTTCCTAACCTTAAGCGCGCCAGGGAGCAGCGATTGACTCAGCTGGAACGGTCCAGGCCGTACTATCCTGTCGGCTCGAAGGAGCTCATCAGACGCGTCAAGCACGGTTGGATGGCGGCCGTTTTCGGGTTAAGGGACCGAAGGTCTATGAGACGATCAAGACCCCGGACGACAAATGCGCCGAGATCTATCGGGGCATGCGTTCTATAAACCTCCCGACCTGAGACAGATGCTTAGACACTTGATCCAGGGAGCGGTCTGAACATTCCCGTCGGGCGCCTCTCAATATCACGGCTGGGATGTGCAGAGAGCTTTGTTGCGATCAAAGTAATTTTCCAACAAACAGGTAACCACTCAGCTCCCCGCGTTCATCGCACGCGCCAAATCCATCACTTGGCCGAGCGTCGCGAGTTTCTCACGAAGATCACGCCCCGCAGGAGCGACACGCAGCGTCGTTACGCCGACACTCTTATAGGCTCGGATTCGTTCGCGCACCATCTCGTTGCTGCCCAGCAGATTCGCCTGGATGACCAACTCTGACGGCACCTTCGCAATAGCTTCGGAACGCTCTCCGGCGACCCAAAGGCGCTGTACCTCGCGGCCAACCGCCTCCCAACCGCCGCGTTTGAATGCGTCGTTGTAAAAATTTGTCGTCGCCGAGCCCATCGCACCGAGCGTAAAAGCCATCGCGGGCTTCAAAGGCTCCACGAGTGCGTCAAGATCATCGCCAAACGCAACCGTGCCGCCGACCTCAATCTCGATGTCGGCTAGGCTGCGCCCAGCCTGTTCGGCGCCCCGGCGCAGATAGTCGAGGTGCGCAGCTGCGTGTTCCGTTGTAAACGACGTGCCGAGCCATCCATCGGCCACGGCACCGGTATATTCGAGGGCCTGGGGTCTTAGGGTGGCCAGGTAGATCGGAATGTTGGAATTGCCGGGTTGTGACAGGCGGAGAGCCTTGCCCTGTCCGCCAGGCAGCGGCAGTTCATGATATTTACCGTGGTACTCGATCCTTTCGCCAGCGAACGCCAGCTTGATGATCTCCACGGTTTCTTTGAGCCTGGTTAGCGGCGCTCTGAATGACCGACCCTGCAACCCTTCGACAACTTGCGGACCGCTCGTGCCAAGGCCCAGGATGAAGCGATCGTTGCTTATTGCGGCCATCGTTAGCGCTGTCATCGCGGTCATCGCGGGCACTCGCGAGCTGATCTGCATGATGCCCGTGCCGAGCCGGATCCGGCTTGTGCGCGCGGCCAGATAGGCAAGTGGCGCAATCGCGTCTTGACCCCATGCTTCAGCGGTCCAGACCGTATCTACGCCAAGCTTTTCTGCTTCGACGACGTATTCCACCAGTTGGTCGAAGTCGCGCCTTTGGCCCGAGGCCGCGCCACCGATCCCAATGCGGACTTTCATCCCATCGGCTCCTTGAGCTGATCATTGTCGAGGGCAAGCTACAGCATAATGCAGCGCGAACTCCCTTGTCGTGGGGATCCTTCGAGTCGATCAGCGAGATGGACGGCGAGAGCAGGGGACTCGGAAGGCGGAAGGGGGTCTGGTGTTGGAACTACTCGACTTGCGATACCGTGCCTGGATTGCTTGCGAGCTGTTTCATGTAGATCGCCATCGTGCTCAACGTTTGTTGAACGATCGCCGGGTCCGCCGTCTTGGGGCTTCCCGAGTTGAAGGGCGGCTCGGGATCGTATTCCATTGCGAGCTGCGTAAACTTTGCCGCGTCGTCGCAGCTTCGCGAGTACCACCAGACCGGAGTCGATTCCGGCGGTCACGCCGCTACCCGTGATCCGATTGCGATCGACCCCACGCGTGCATCGGTGGGCTCGGCTCCGAACGCGCTGAGGCCTTCGCGCGCCGCCCAATGGGAGGTCGCCTTGTAGCCCTGGAGCAAGCCAGCCGCACCCAGCAGCAGCGAGCCGCTACAGACCGAAGTGACGAACTTGGCGCGAGCGCCGCGGTCCGCAAGGAAGGCGATCACCTCGCTGTCGGCCATCAGATTCTGCTGCCCGAACCCTCCGGGCACGAACAGGATGTCAAGCTCGCGAGGGCAGGTGGCGAACGTCGCGTTCGGCTTAACCCCAATCCCGGTATCGGTCCGAACGAGGTCGGTCGTCTTCCAGACCAAGTGGATGTTCGCGAACCATGAGAAGACGGTGTGGGGACCGATGAGGTCGAGCAGGGTCAGGCCGGGATAGAGCAACATCCCGATTTCGAGCGGCTTCTCGCTGTGATTCATTGTTGGTGCTTCCTCGCTTTGGATTTGGGTTTGGCTCGATGATGCTCGATCGCTGATGCACGTTTGCCACGCGGTGGCAGTGCGCGGGCCAGAAGCGCGTCGAATGCGGTCTGCGCGCGCTGGTCGGCATCGGCGGAGCGGAGAAACCGGTGCGCCGCGTGATGGCTCAAGTAGATGCCGCACAGCTCCCAGACGAACTGCTCGACGTCCAGATCGCTGCGCAGATGTCCGAGTTCGACCGCCCGCAGCACCAGCGCTACCAACATGCCGCGGAACGACGACTCCATCTCGAGTATTTTGCTCCGTACCGCGCCCTCAACGTCGTCAAACTCGAACAGACCCGCCGCGACCGGACATCCGCCCGGTAGCCCGGCGCGTTGCGCCCATCCCAACCAGTTGCGAACGAGCGCCAACAGCTGAGGCAAACCTTCGGCCGCCAACCGAGACGGGCGGATGACACATTCGGCCGCGAACTCGCTCATGTAGTTGAGTAGCTCGATCTGCACAGCCTCCTTGGAACGGAAGTGCGCGAACAAGCCGCTCTTCGGATATCTTGACCTTGTCGGCGAGCATACCCAATCCGCGGCTCAAGATTCCGGTTCTCCAGCACGGGAGCTTCGTGCTCACGGAAAGCGCCGCAATTCATCTCTGTTTCTCGGTAAGGCTGCAGGGGGTCTGCTCCCTCTGTTAGAAGGCGTTTATAAACCTGGCTCCTCGGCGTCGTGAGCGTGGCCAATAGCTCGGCGAAGGCGCTGGTCTAACTTGGCGCAGTTGAGAATGACCTTACCCGAATGAACCGATTCCACCGCGTCGAACGGAACCGCGAAGTCGCCGGCGTTCTCGACGTAAATGATAAGCTCGCCTCTATGGTCCCCGATCGCTCGGACCGCGCCGAACTCTTCCCCGCCGTCCGACACATATGCTTGGAATCCGATTTCGATCTCTTCTGTCATGGTTCACACCTTGCTCACGCAGCTTCAGCGACCTGAAGCAACACCTTACCGCCGCGCTGCGCGTGAAGAACGGCTTCACGCAACGCGGCGAGTGGATAGATTCCCGCGACGGGTACGCGAATCGCACCGGAAGCGACAAGCGGCACGCATTCGCGCAATGCTGAGGGTATCTTCGCCTCGGTATCCGGATGGTTGAGGAAGAAGCCCTTGGCGACGATGCGCTTCGCGATCAGGTCGAGTGGGTTGATCATGACTGGGCCGCCGCCCACACGCGCATAGACAACCAGAGTGCCGAACTCGCTGAGCACGCCAGCTATTGTTGCACTGGACTTGCCACTGACTCCGTCGACCGCGAGCGGCACGCGATCCTTACCGATTGCTGCCCGTATTCTCTCGACGGCGCCATCGTCATCGACAATCACGAGATCGCCGCCGATGGCCTGTAGTTTGGAAATAAGCTCAGGGCGCCGCACGAGGTTAATCGTTTTCAAGCCCCGTGCTTTTCCGATCGCGATGATCGACCTGCCAACGCCCGAGTTGGCCGCGTTTTGCACCACCCATTCACAAGGCTTCAGATCGGGGGCCTCGTCGAGCAATAACGACGCCGTCGGTGGATTGATGCCGAGCATGGCGAGTTGTCGAGGATCGGCCTCGGGCAGGCTGAATAACCCGGTAGCAGGCACAACCAAGCGTTCGCGCCAACTGAAGGCATAGAGCGGGACGAGAACCCGATCGCCGACCTTGAGGTGATCCACAGCGTCCCCGATGGCTAAGATGCGCCCCACGCCCTCGTTACCGACGATGCTTGGCAGCGAAGGGCGAATCAGAAATACGCCCTGAATCGGGGACAGGTCGTTCAAGTTGATCGGCGCATACTCGACGCCGACTAATACTTCACCCGCGGCCGGCCGCGGAGGTTCGGGCAGGTCGACAAGATGAAGCACTTCTGTCGGTGGCCCGAAGGCCTTGATCTGTACTGCACGCATCGCGGGGTTCCTTCACGGAATCAGTGGTCGCCGAAATTGACGACGTCGCGGCCGGCGAGCGGGCCTCCGGCCTGCTGCAACCGGCCGCCGGTTGCGAGACCACCCAGGTAGATGGGCGCAAAGCCGAAGCTCTCGATCAGGCTCATGACAAAATCGTTCGACTCAGAGTGATCCCCCGAGACGAAGATAACGCGCCGACCGCCGTTCTTTATGGGGCCTTCATTGAAGCGCGCGGTGACGATCGAGTTGAACGCCTTGACAATCCGCGCGCCGGGGGCAAGCGAAGCCACCACTTCGCTTGCCCCCTTGCCGCCCAGATCAGCCAACACGAGCCGCGGACTCGTCTCAATGAACGGATTCGTTGCATCTATGAGTACTCGGCCGTTCCAGGCGGGCAGCCCCCGCAGCGCGTCCTCGACGTTTAGCCAGGGAACGGCCAGCAAGACATAATCGAGGCTCGCGGCCTCCTTGACTGTGGCGGCGGATGCGGCGCGACCGATCTTAGCGACTGTGTCGGCGAGAGCGTTTGGACCACGCCGACTGCTCAAGACCACTTCGTGGTCCCTCTTCAGCGCCTCCTGCGCGAATGCAAGTGCGACTGTGCCGGCGCCGATTGTTCCGAATTTCATGACCCATCTCCCACTTTTTCGAGAATCGATGAGAACGAAGCTCGCTCGACCTGCCTGGTTGACACACGCGCGACCACGAGTGCCGTTTGGCAACCTCGCAGAAGGCTCATTTGGCTAACGGCCATGGAAGACAACCTTCTCGCGAAATTGGCCGGGCCCGTGTTGAAGCAGGGCCTGAACCCCTGCGCGCATATCCGCGCTGTCAAACAGCGGCGGAGCCAACTCGTCCACCATCGTATCGGCCTTGCGGATGCCACCCTCGAGATATGCTCGGACGAACTTCTTGCCGGCGGCGAAAGCCAAAGTCGCACCTCCGGCTAGTCGCTCCGCGAAAGCCCTGGCCTCCGATGCGAGCCTGTCATCGGGAACAACCCGGTTCACGATGTTCCATCGCTCGAAGGTCGCGGCGTCATATTGGTCAGCGGTGTAGACGATTTCGCGCGCCCGAGCCGGGCCGGCACGCTCTGCCAGGCGTTGAATACCGCCCAGCAGCGTGGTCGTTCCGATCGTCGCTTCGACCTGTCCAAAACGCGCCGAAGAAGCCGCCCAAATGAGGTCGCACGCCAGCACGAGTTCAAGTCCCGCGGCCATGCAGGCCCCCTGGACGGCCGCAATCGTAGGAAACGGCAATTCTTCCAGATCGGCGATCGTTCGTAGGTGGCTCGTGAAACGCAAACGCGCTTCATCGGCCGTTCTTCCCTTGAAGATCGCGACGTCAGCCCCGCCAGAGAAATGTTTACCGTCGGCTCGGACCAGCAGCGCGCGGAGCGGAAGCTGCTTGGCCTGATCCACCACCGCCCGCAGGTCAGTGATCAACTCTTCATCGAATAAATTTAGCGGCGGGTTTGCAAGGGTGAGCAAGCCGAGCGCGTCTGACTGTTCGAAACGAACCTTGTTCATGGTTACTTTCTCCTGGGTCAATCCTCACCGGTATTTAAGGCACGTAAGCAAACTCGAACTTCAAACCATCGGGGTCATTGAAATAGACCGCGAAGTATCCCGGCGAGTACGGATATTCCGCGGGTGGATCGAGGATTTGCGCTCCGATTTCTTGCAGAAGATTGTGCATAGCTTCGATATCCGCCCTGTCTTCCGCATAAAAGGCCATATGGTTGAACCCCGGCGCGTCTCGATTGTGCAATCGGCGCGCGAAGTCACCTTTCGACGGCCGGATCGAAATTGAGTAGCCCGGTCCCACCCATGACCGGAGCGGCGTCTTCATGGCTTGCTGGATCGAAGCGGGAACCTCGTCCCGCAAATAGCCCATGAATTTAAAAATCTTGTCGTAAAACTCGGTCGAGCGATCGAGATCGCTGACCGTTAGTGCGATATGACTGATACTTGCCCGAGGCATTAGGATATCCTCCGCGTTGATCTTTTGCGTTTGACCCCGTTACTAAGTGCACTTTGCGACCCGTCTCTACTGCGGTCCAAAAAGGTGAATCCGGGAGTGGGTTCTCCGGCCCGGGAAGGCTTCCTGTTCAAGTGGCGGCCGCGCTCCGCCATGAGAATGGTGCAAAGTGACCGTTGTTGCGTCCACTCACATCGTTCATCCGCAAGTCGAAGACGGAGAGAACGCTCCTGCTTGCGCGCGCCAGGGCAACGCGCTTGTTAACTGGATGTATGCTGTTGTCGATGACGAGAGGCTCGCCTGGAACAGTCGGGCTTGGGACGCCCTCAACGGCCTGATCGAGGGCGCCGGGGATCAAGACCGAGCGCCGCAATCCATCTTTCTCGAACCGAATCGACCTCTTTTCGACGCCTAGAAAGGAACTGATCAATGGTCTGAGCGCCGCCATTGGTCCTCCCGCTTGACCGCTTGCGATTGCTGCGAGCGCCTGCTCCTGCGCTGCGTCGACTCGCTCATCGACGATGAGCCCGACCTTCCAGTTGCCCTCGCCCATCTCGCCGGGCGCGACTCCCACAAGAGCGAAGCAGAGCCCGTCGAGGGACACGTCGGCGAAGCGCCCTCGATCCACGCGGAAAGCAAATGCAAAGACGCACTCTCCCTTCGTCGGCGGAGCTGTCAGGTTGGACGAAAGACAAGGGCAAAGGTAATCGCAGGTGCACGTTTCGAAGTAATCGCCGCTCGCGTTCCAAGCAGGGTTTGCCATCTTTTTCTCCGCTGAATATCAGAGCGCCGGATGATCGCTGACTGTTAATGCTATGTGATTGATACTTGCCCGAGGCGTTCGGTTAACTCTTGCGTTGTTTGGTTGTGTTTGTGACGTTCGTGCGCGCCGTCTGCGGGCGCGACAATGATGCCCTCAGAACTTTTCTTTGAACGGCCTCACGTCCATTTCATGCGTCCAGACGCTGCGATCTTGATGAGCGAGATACCAAAACGCGTCAGCGATAGCCGGCGGACTGAGCAGATCTTCTGTCTTGGCGTCAGGACGAAATTTGCGCAGCATAGGCATGTCGATCCCGCCGTCCACATTGACGTACGCAACGTGGATGCCTTGCGGATGGAGATCGCGCGCCATCACCTGAGCGAGGCCCCGCACCGCAAACTTGGCTGGCGCGAACGCCGCGGAGTTCGGCCAGGGCCGGATCCCGGCCGTCGCTCCCGTGATCAGAATCGCGCCCCGACCACGAGAGAGCATCGACGGTACGACCTGCCGCGCCCATAGAAATGCCCCCAACGCATGGAGGCGCCAGGTGCTTTCGAATACTTCCGCGGTGGTCTCCATGAGCCGACCGATCGGCCGGCGCCCGCCGTTGTAAATCAGAATCTCGACCGCACCGAGCTCCCGCACGATACGCTCGTAGCTCGCCGCTATCTCGGTCTCGATCGTCGCGTCACTTTGGATTGGCCGGGCGACTCCGCCGACCTCGGTGATCTGCTCCGCGGTGCTGCGAATGACGTCCGGGCTTCGCGCGATTAGGGCAATTTTGTAGCTCTCCGCGAAACGACGCGCGAGCGCCGCCCCCAGGCCCTCGCCTACACCAACGACTACGCATGCTCCGTTCAATACGCGCTGCGTCTCCTGACTCATCTCGGCTCGCTCCGGGCGTTTTCTTCTTGAGAGGTTGATTCCGCGACCTAACTATTGATATTGATGACGTTCGTAATCAAGCGAGTCAACAGCCTAGAGCGAGCCCATCGTGCAAATGCGAAATGCCACTGTGGCGGTGAACGGAGCCGGCGACTACATCGGGGCGGCGATCGCGAGAAAATTCGCCGCTGAAGGCTTCATCATTTTCGCGGGTCGGCGCGATGGCGATAAGCTCGCGCCCTTGGTCGCAGACATCGAAGCACACGGAGGGCGTGCGGTCGCGCGCCGCATCGACGCGCGCAAAGAAGACGAGATGAGCGGGTTCCTCAAAGGCGCCGACGAATGGGCGCCGCTGGAGGTATGCATCTTCAATGTTGGCGCAAACGTTAACTTCAGCTTCGTCGATACCACTGAGGGGGTGTTTCGTAAGGTGTGGGAAATGGCCTGTTACGCGGGATTCCTGGCCGGGAGGGAAGCGGCGCGCCTGATGCTGCCACGAGGCCGCGGATCTATCTTCTTTACCGGCGCAACCGCGAGTCTTCGCGGCAGTGTGGGCTACGCAGCGTTCGCGAGCGCCAAGTTCGGTCTTCGCGCCGTAGCACAAAGCGCCGCGCGCGAGCTCGGTCCGAAGAATATCCACGTGGCGCACCT
>WNEZ01006687.1_pt1 | contig 12299 bp, 8 predicted proteins | sample 5400521 | NCBI WGS metagenome assembly WNEZ01 (sample SAMN13153339, study PRJNA577476) | soil metagenome | isolation source: 120 cm saprolite under Douglas fir tree site 2 hole 1 replicate 1 | place: USA:California | collected 2015-04-18
CTCAGGGCCTGCTCCCGCAGGCGCCGCCGGGCCTCCCGCTGGAGGTCCGGGTGGATGCGGTCGATGAACAGGACCCCGTCGAGGTGGTCGATCTCGTGCTGGAAGATCCGGGCCGTCCAGTCGCCCATCGCAAGCTCCACCCGTTCGCCCCGGTCGTTCATGCCGATGACCTTCACCCACTCGGCCCTGAGCACGGGGTAGCTGAGACCAGGGAGCGACAGGCACGCCTCGTCTGCCTCGACCTTGCCGTGCTGTTCGACGATGGCCGGGTTGGCGAGCGCCCCCTCCGAGCCCTCGTAGGTCCAGACGAACACCCGCCGGGGCACGCCGATCTGCGGCGCGGCCAGCCCCACGCCGGGGGCGGCGATCATGGTGTCGCGCATGTCCCGCATCAGCTTGCGGAGCGCCTCGTCGGGGGCACCGACCTCGGCAGCCCGCCGTCTCAGCACCGGGTCTCCAAACGTTCGGATCGGCAAGACCGCCATCGTCACCACTCCCTCGGATCCATCTCGACGAGCAACCGCTCTCCGGCGGACGCCACGATCCCCCGCAAGGGATCGAGCACCTTCTCCCGGTCGCTCACTTTCAACAGTACCTCCGCCCCAAGCCGGCCTTCGACGGGACCGAGCAGCTCGGTCCCCGGCAGTTCCGCCAAGCGGTCGAGGACCACCGTGGCGATCTCCTGGCGCACCGCGCGGACGCGGATGAGCGTGGAGAACGGTGGGACACCGTTCGCCCTGCGGGCTTCCAGCTCGTGGCGGGCGAAGAAATGATAGTCGCCCCGGACCACCGCCTGAACGACGTGGTGGCCGGGCGTGTCCGTCTCGAGCAGCAGGCGGGCCCGATTCGGTCCCCCACCCGATCGCGCCAGGAGGCAGGCAAGCTCCCACAGCGCGGCGAAGGCCTCCTCCGCTGCCCGGCCCGTGGGGCGGTGGATCATCGAGTCCACCCCGAGCGCCACCGCGGTGGTGACCGCCGGCCGCTCCACATCGGCGAGGGCACCTTCCGTGGCGACGATGACCTCCGCCCGCAGCGCCCGCTCGAGCGCCCCGGGCCCGTCGAGGGCGGCCGGGTCGGCCCGGGCGATCACCGCCGCCGGCGCCACCTTCCGCAGGTAGGCGGCGACCTCGGCCGGTCCGGGGCCGGACGGGCTGGCAGCGAGGCGCGGCACCAGGATCAGGACCCGCTCCCCCGCCCGCTGCGCGGCCAGCACCGCGGCCACCGCACGCTGGGGCATGGGGGCGGTCCGGGGCCGCTCCAGCAGCTCGACGAGCGGCCAGGAGGCCCGCATGGCGTCGCGGGACGGTTCGACCACGGACCAGCCGCCCTGCTGGGCACGGGCGAGCGACCGGAGGCTCGGCCCCTCCGACGCCAGCACCACTTCGGCCCCGTAGGCCACGGCCCGGGCCTCGGCCACGTCCCTCGCGTCGTAGTAGGGGGACCGCTGTTCCTTGAGCGTGCGGTCGGCCTCCGAATGGACCACCACCAGGCCGAGCGGGAATGCCGGGACGAGGGCGGCGGCCCGGCCGCCGATCACCACCTGCCGCCTGCCGCGGGCGACGTCCCAGAGGGCCCGGGAGCGCTCGGCCGGTTCCTGCCCGCTGTGGACGACGGCGACCGTCTCGCCGAAGCGGCGCTGCAGGCGCTCCAACACCAGGGACCCCTCCCGGACCTCGGGCACCACGACGATGGCGCCCCGCCCCTGCGCCAACACCCGGGCGATCGACTCGGCGTAGATGGCAACCGGGTCCTCCCGGGGTCCCAGCCGGCGCAGGGTGCGACCCGCCTCCACGCCGATCGTCCCTCGAGGGGCCGTCGCCGGCAGCCCCTTCGAGCGTCCGAGCATCTGCGGCGGGGTCATCAGGTGGAGGAACGACGACAGCGGATGGACGTAGCGCCGCGCCATCGCGTAGGCAGTCCCGAGCAGGGCGACGTCAAAGACCGGGGCGGGGCCCGAGACGCCGGCGATCGGCGACAGCTCCTCGTCCGGCTCGTCCTCGTGCCCGCCGGAGGTGGAGAGCACCCACCCCCGCACCCGCCGGCCACGCAGCGGCGCCCGGACGATCACCCCGGGGACCACACGCTCGGCCAGGGCCTCGGGGATGCGGTACGTCAGCGGGCGGTCGAGGCCCCAGATGTCCCGGTCGAGGACGACCTCGGCCCTCTGTGCCCGATCTCGGGCCCGGTCGCGGCTGCCGGACAGCTACAGGTCTCGAACCGCTTTGGCGATCTCCTGGGCCAAGTCCGCCCGCTCCCAGGTGAACGTGTCCTTGTCGGTACGCCCGAAGTGGCCGTAGGAGCTGGTGGCCTTGTAGATGGGCCGTCGGAGGTCGAGGTTGTGGATGATCGCTGCAGGGCGGAAGTCGAAGAACTCCCGGACGAAGGACTCGAGCTTCTGGGGGTCCACCTTGCCGGTGCCCCGGTCGTCGACCGACACCGACACCGGGTGGGCCACGCCGATGGCGTAGGCAAGCCGGACCTCGCAGCGGTCGGCGACCCCGGAGGCGACGAGGTTCTTCGCCGCGTACCGGGCCATGTAGGCCGCCGACCGGTCGACCTTCGTCGGGTCCTTGCCCGAGAAGGCGCCGCCGCCGTGGGCGCACATGCCCCCGTAGGTGTCGACGATGATCTTGCGGCCCGTCAGCCCGGTGTCGCCCTTCGGTCCGCCGATCTCGAAGCGACCGGTGGGGTTGACGAGGAACCGGATCTCGTCCGACCAGAGCGCCTCGGGGACGGTGGTCTTGACCACGTAGTCCATCAGGTCGGGCTTCAGCAGCGTCTCGATGTCCACCTCGGGCTGGTGCTGGGCGGAGATCAGGATGGTGTCGATCCCGACGGGACGGCCGTCCTCGTACACCACGGTGACCTGCGTCTTGCCGTCGGGCCGGAGGTACGGGATCGTTCCGCTCTTGCGCTCCTCCGCGAGCTTCTCCGCCAGGCGGTGGGCGAGCCAGATGGGCAGCGGCATCAGCTCGGTGTCGATGTCGTCGTGCTCGTTGGCCGCGTAGCCGAACATCATGCCCTGGTCCCCGGCGCCCACCCTGTCGAAGTCGTCACCCGCGACGCCGGCCGGACCCACTTCCCGCAACTCGAGGGCGGTGTCGACCCCCTGGGCGATGTCGGGCGACTGCTCCTGGATCGAGGTGATGACCCCACAGGTCTCGCCGTCGAAGCCGATGTTGGAGTGCGTGTAGCCGACGGCCTTGACCTCATCGCGGACGATGGTGGGCACGTCGACGTAGGTCTGGGTGGAGATCTCGCCGGCCACGACGACCAGCCCGGTCGTGACGAAGGTCTCGCAGGCAACCCGCCCGTAGGGGTCGGGGCCAAGGATCGCGTCGAGGACCGCGTCGGAGATCCGGTCAGCCAGCTTGTCGGGATGGCCCTCGGTGACGGACTCCGACGTGAACAGGTGTCGCCTCGACATAGATTTCCCTCCAATCCACGGCCAACGGGGCCGGCTCGCTGTGGCAGCTTCTTCATCGGCGACGACCGCCGGCTCGGTGCGGCTGATTATAGGGTGCCACCGGGAAGCTGAACGTTTCGGTCAGGTATCCTGCCCAGCTGACATGCGACTCCGGAGACCGAAGACCCCCACCACCGAGGCGGCACTGCCCCCGGAGCCCCCCTCCCCTCCCGGTCCCGGCGTGGCCGCCCGGGTGGCTCCCGCCGCCCCCGAGCCGAGGATCCCCGAGGGCGACCCGGCCATCGTGAGCCAGGTCCTGGGAGTCCCGTGGTTCCACTCGATCGACGTGGGGGGCGGGGTCGTCACTCCCGGGCACAAGCGGCCGGAGACCCTCCAGGAGGAGTTCCGCCTCCTCGGCCTCCCCGATCTCGACGGGCTCTCCGTGCTTGACATCGGCGCCTGGGACGGCTTCTTCTCGTTCACCTGCGAGGAGCGGGGGGCCGCCCGGGTGGTGGCCCTGGACCACTTCGCGTGGTCGCTGGACTTCCCGGCCCTTGCTGCGTACACGGCCGAGTGCGCCGCCCAGGGCGTCCCACCGCAGCCCCACGAGACGGTGCCCTCGGTTTGGCGCCCGGACACCCTGCCGGGCCGCGCCTCCTTCGAGATGGCGCACCGCCTGCGCAACTCCAAGGTCGAGGTCGTGGTCGGGGACTTTATGACGATGGCCCTGGCCTCCCTCGGCCAGTTCGACGTCGTGCTGTTCCTGGGCGTCCTCTACCACCTGCGGGAGCCCTTCGAGGCGCTCCGGCGCCTGGCGAGGGTCGCCAAGGGCATGGCGGTGGTCGAGACCGCCTGCGCCGTCGTGCCGGGCATGGGCCACCATGCCCTGTGCGAATTCTTCGAGTCCGACGAGCTCAACCACGACCCGACGAACTGGTGGGCGCCCAACCGGCGGGGCCTCATGGCGATGGCGAGGGCGGCCGGGTTCACCAGGGTGGAGTGCCCGGTGGCGCCCCCCGAGGATGCGGACCCGGGAGAGTATGAGTGGCACTACGGCCGGGCGGTCCTCCAGGCCTGGCGGTAGGGCCTGACCCTCCGACCCCGGTGACCTGCTTCTCGTTGCTGTTGCATACCCTCTCGGTACCTCAGAACAACGAGAAGGTTTGGTAGTGCCACCACGAGTCTGCTTTACACGTGCCAGCACCCTTGATCGGTAGGTCCCGAATGAGAGAGAACGGGTCCACACAAGGGGGACCGCCATGAATCCTGCACGAGGAACGACGACCGCCGTCGCTGCTTCACCCTACGAGGGAGCCGACGTCCATACCGTGGCCGAGGTACTGGACCGGCTGGAGGAGATCCAGCGCTATGCCGAGGCGCAGGAGCCGCGAGGCCCTGACGACGGCATCGCCTGCTTCAACAGTCTCTATGCCACGATCACCAACACGGTGTTCGAGGCGCTGCAGGGCTCGACCTTCACAGACCAGCCGTTCATCACTGTCCTGGACGTGACGTTCGCCAATCGGTACTTCGCCGCCCTGCGTGCCGGCGCCTTGAGGGTTCAGATCCCCGAGGCCTGGGGCATCCTGATCGAGAAGCGCAACGATGCCCGCATCAACCCCATCCAATTCGCCGCGGCCGGCGTCAACGCCCACGTGAACCTGGACCTGGCCGTCGCTGTCGCCGACACCTGCGCCCTCCTCGACTCGGACCCGGAGTCGGGCACCAAGCACGAGGACTACGGCGCGATCAACAAGATCTTCGCCATGCACATGAAAGAGCTCAGGGAGCGCTTCGAGAAAAACTCCGTCGTGCGCCTCCTGGACCATGTCGCCGCTCCGCTGTTCAACATGGTGGACGACCTCGCCGTCGTCGAATCGCGGGCGGTCGCCTGGAGGCATGCGGTCGAACTCTGGGCGCTGCGGGACCGCCCTGCCGAGCGGGCCGCCTTCCTGAGCGACCTCGACCGGAGAGCCAAGACGCTTGGGCTCCTGCTCATGGTGAGCGAGCCCTGACGACCCACGACGCCATTCTAAAAACTTCTGTTCATTTTACCGCGCATAGCGCGGTCAAACGAACAGTCGATTCAAAAACTCTGGGCAGGGGACCGCCGCGGCCCTCCCTCCAATCCCGCCGGTGGTAGCCTCGCCGGGCGGGTTTTCGACGGATGGGAGCGTTGGCGAGGCACCAGCACGCGGCGGCGCGGTTAGGAATCGTGGCCGGCGCGCTCCTCCTCGTCGGTCTACTCATGCCGGCGCTGCCCCGCACCGCTCGCGCTGCCCCCTCCCTTCCGCCGGTCCTCAGCATCCTGCCGCCCGGCGAGAACGGACTCGTCAACCCCGCCCAGGCGCTGGTGGCCCAGCTACCGGCCCCGCTGGGGCAACGGCCGCCAAACAGCAACGACCAGACCGCCCCCTACGCTGGGCTGCTCTACGCTCCCCCGGGTCTGACCGATCAGGCGCTCACCGGGTACTTCAACGCCGAGACGCTCGGAACCCCGCCGGACGTCAGTCGCATCGAGACGCTGCACCCCCCGGCCGGGTCGGTGACCATCACCCGGGACAGCCACGACGTGCCGCACATCAAGGGCTCCGACCCGGTCGCCCTCGGCTTCGGCGCTGGCTACGCCGCCGCCGAGGACCGCCTGTTCCTCATGGACGTGCTGCGTCACTACGGCTCTGGCACCCTCACCGGGTTCCTCGGCCCCACGTGCGCCAACGAGCAGATGGACCACGACCAGCTCCTCGCCGCCCCCTACACCGACGCCCAGCGCCAGGCGCAGGTCGACGCCCTCCCCGCCCGCTACGGCGCCCAGGGGGCCCAGCTCGTCGCCATGGCCACGAGCTACGTGGCCGGCATCAACCAGTACATCACCGAGAGCCGCTTCGACCTCTCGAAGCTGCCGGCCGACTACGCCGCCACCAGCACCCCGTTGCCCCTGCCCTTCACCCCCGCCGACGTCATCTCCGCGGCCTCGCTGGTCGGCGGCCTCCTCGGCAGGGGCGGAGGGGCCGAACTTCGCAACGCCGCTCTCTACCAGCACCTGCTGGCCATCACGCCCAACGCGGCGGACGCCCGGGCGATCCTCGCAGACCTCCGCCAGGCCAACGACCCCGCCGCCCCGACGACGATCCGGGACCAGGCTTTCCCCTACGAGATCCCCGGTGCCATCGACCCCGCGACGACCGCCCTGCCGGACGACGCCCGGGCAACGCTGGCCGCGATGGGCCAGCCAGGTGCCGACGAGCCCGACTGCCCCGGCGCCCCCAACCCGATCACTGCGGCGATCTCGCCGTTGCTGGACGCTGTCGCCGCCCTGCCTGCCGCCCTCGGTAACATCGGCCACAGCAACGCCCTGGTCCACTCCGCGGACGGCCATCCCCTCGCGGTCTTCGGCCCCCAGGTGTCCTACTTCGCCCCCCAGGTGCTCATGCAGGAGGACCTGCAGGCGCCGGGGATCTCGGCGGCGGGGGTCGCCTTCCCGGGGACGGGCTTCGTCGTCGAGATGGGCCGGGGGCAGAACTACGCCTGGTCGGCGACCTCGGCGGGCACCGACAACACCGACGTGCGGCTCGAAGCCCTGTGCGATCCCGCGGGCGGCCCGGTCGGGCCCCGGGAGCCGTTCTACCTATTCAACGGGTCCTGCCTCCCCATGGACCACCAGAGCTTCACCGTCACGGCCCTCCCGACGGTGGCCTCGATCGCGGCCGGGGGCATCCTGCCGAGGGTGATCACCCACGACACCTTCCTGACGAACCACGGCGTCGTGCAGGGCTGGTCGACGGCGGGCGACAAGCCGGTGGCCGTCGTGGCGCAGCGGAGCACCTACAACCGCGAGGTCGATTCCGGCATCGGGTTCCTGGCGTGGAACCAGCCCACCCTCACCCATGACGCCGCCTCGTTCATCGCCGGCACCGCCAACGTCGGCTACACCTTCAACTGGTTCTACCTCGACGCCGCCCACATCGCCTACGCCGTCAGCGGGCGTGACCCCATCCGGTCCCCCGGCGTCGACCCAACCCTGCCGTCGTGGGGCACCGGCGGCGCCGAATGGCAGGGGTTCCTCTCCCCCGGCGCCCACCCCCACGAGGTTGACCCGCCGCAGGGTTGGTTCACGTCCTGGAACAACAAGCCGGCCCCGGGCTTCTCGGCGGCCGACGACCAGTACGGCTACGGGCCGGTGTACCGTTCCCAGTCGCTGGACGCCGCCATCGCCCAGCAGCTCGCGGCCAAGGGGGGCCACCTGGCCCGGGCGGATCTCGTGGCGGCGATGGAGCGAGCGGCCACCGTCGACCTCACCGGGGCATCGGTGCTGCCGGAACTGCTGCAGAGCGTCGACCCCGCCACCCAGCCGCCGGCTGTGCGGGCGATGCTGACCGAGCTGGGCGCCTGGCTCGCCGACGGCGCCGCCCGGAAGAAGGCAGCCCCGGGCGACGCCCAGTACCGTCACGCCGGGGCCGTCGCTGCGATGGACCACCTCGAGGTCCAACTCGTCCAGGCCCTCTTCGGCAACGTCCTGTCCGACCCCAGCCTGCCTAACGGAGGGCTCGACCTCGTCGACGGGGTCCCCTACGACTACTCGGTCCTGCCGATGGTCTTCGCCGATACGCCCAACAGCCGGGGTGCACGCCTCGGCAGCGCCTACGACAGCGGCTACGAGAGCTACGCGGTGAAGGTGCTCCGCCAGATGCGGGGCGCGCCCGTAGCGGCGCCGTTCGGCCCCACCCTGTCCGCCCGCTTGTGCAGCGGCGGCCTCCCCGCCTGTGCCGGCGCCGTGGCGAACGCCCTGCAGCAGACCGCCGCGGACCTCGCCGCCGCCAACGGCGGCACGACGGACCCGACACGCTGGAGCGTCTCGCCGGCCCTCGCCAACGCGAACCGGGCGGCTGCGGCTGCCTTCCCGCCGGGCGCCGCCCAGACGATGCCGCAGTACGACGCCATCGCCTTCCGGGCCCTCGGGCTGCTCGGCCAGCCGAACCTCGACTGGCAGAACCGCCCGACCTTCCAGCAAGTGGTCGAGTTCCCGGGTTGACACGCTGTCCGCGGGCTTGCTCCTCGTCTCCGACATTGAGGACTCGTCCCGGCTTCCGGTGATCCTCGAGCCGCCTGACTCTTCAGCGCCAACAGGTCGGCCCTGCTTGGCGGCAAGGAATTGCTCGGCGTCGGGACCGAGGACCGAGCGAACGAGTGGCTCGCCGCCTGTTTCTCGACGCGGAGAACCGTCGAAGAGCCGGCGGGGATTAACGTCGGGGATCCCTACGGCATGAGTTGGCGGTTAGGCAGGCGATGGTGGACAGACCGTTGATCGAGGAGGGCCCGGCATCGGGTTGCTCTCCGGAATGAGCCACCTGCTCACAACGCTCCGGCAACCCCGGCAAGGTGGCGGGCAACCGCACGCGCGATGGGCTGGCCGGTGTGGCCCTCGTAGTAGTCGTACGCCGGGCAGGGGTTTGCCTCGAAGCACACTACCCGCTCGGTCGGTGTGATGCGGAGGTCGATGCCGCTGAACCGCAGTCCCAGCCGTTCGGTGAACTCGACGCAGCGCTGTTCGACGGTCTCGGACAGCCGGATTGCCTCCAGCCGGGCTGGCTGTCCACCGTTGACACCGGCGTACCGGTAGTCGGCCGCGTCGGACGTCACCCGGGTTGCGTAGACTTGGCTGCCGATGACGTGGACCCGTACGTCGACACCCTCGACATAGGCCTGGAACTGCACCGGACACCAGCGGATGTCGTGGAGCCGGGCCAGCGCCTCGTCGTCGAGTTCCCGCACGATCGACCGGGTCCCGCTGATCGACTTGTAGACGACCCGGCGGTGCCGCGCCACGAAGTCACGCACCAGGTCGGGCTCGTTGGTGATCAGCGTCTCGGGCACGTCGAACCCGGCGGCCCGGATCAGCTGCGCCTGGTAGGGCTTCGAGCCGTTCGAGGCCATCGCCATCCCCCGGTTCACCACCCGCCCTGGAGTCAGCTCCATCCAGGTGATGAGGGCATCGTGCAGGCGGCGGCAACGGACCCGCGCCGGCGCGTCGGTGGGCAGGCCCTTCAGCTCGGGCAGGAACCGGTCGTCCATCAGTCGGGTGTAGACGGCCACCACGTCCTCGAGCCCCACCGCCTGTCGTTCGAGCTTGAGCGTGCCGCGCAGGCCCTCGCCGTCGATCCGGTATTCGCAGTCGCTGTCGGCGGCATGACGCTGGTCGAACCAGGCGACCGGCACGCCGAGCCGATCCAGCTCGGCAGCCACCCGGGCCAGCGCCGGTTCGCTGCGGATCCCGGCCAGCAGGATCATCGCGCGTCCAAACCGCGCCAGGTCCTCTTAACGGCCACGGCGGACGAGCGCTGTGTGGACAGCGTCGGCGACCCGGTCCCCGAGCCGGCTGAGACACGCCAGAAACGAGACGGTCCGCAGGGCGCCGCCCGCGGTAAGCCGGGCCTCCAGGAGGTCGAGCCCGGACACCCGTTGGAGCTCGATGAGCCCGGCGCCGACCTCGGGTGGGAGACCGTCATCGAGGACCTCGCCGTCCAGCACGATGACGACCTGGTCGTCGACGTCGCCCGGGGAGTCCCACCCGTCGTCGCTGCCGTACGGCACGATCGGCAGACCGACCGAGCGGGCGAGGGCACGCCACTGCCCGGGCGTCCGCCACGCGCCGGACAGGCCGATGCCGGTCGGCCGGTTGAGCACGCATGGTCCGAGGCTTTCCAGCCAGCTCAATCCCAGCGCGTACAGCCTTTGGCGATCCAGCGTGCCTCGACATCACCGTCCTGCCCGACAACGAGCCACATCACGATCGTGTCGTCCCGCCGGCATCGGCGCCGAGCGGCGCGCGAACGGTGCGGACGGGCTCCGGCGGTCGGAGTTCGTCGGCGAGGTCCGGCCCAGCGCGGCCCCGCAGATCGGGCTCGCGCAGCAGAGCGGCCGCGGCCAAGTCGGGGCGCAGTTCCGCGCTAATGAAATGGCGAACCGGTTCGCCGGACTGTTTCGGCGTTGTGAGGACCGCCTGTGCGCCCGGGCCGGGCGGCGCGACAGGCGGGACTTCTCTGTGTCCCTCGCCCTTATGGCTCTTGTCCCTGAAGTCCTTATTCTCATCCTCTTTCTCTTTTCCTTTGTTATCGGGGTTGTCTTTGTTATCCTTACCCTCCTTGCCATCTTTCCCGTCCTTGTTATCCTTATTATCTTTGGTTGATTTATCAGGGTTATCCTTAGCATCCTTGTTATCCTGATTTTCCTTGGACTCGTTCTTGGCGTCCTTGCTGTCCTTCGACTCATCCTTGGCTGCGGCCAGCAGCGCCGCGAGCGCCACCAGATCCGGGCGGGAGCCGATGCGGTGGGCAGCGGCCTGGCCGTCGGGCCCGTCAACCTGAGGCGACCCGGACTGTCGCAGCAGCCGCCGCACGTCGCCCGGGGTCAGCGGCGGCCGCTTCGGACCGGCCAGCTGCACCCCCTGCAGCGCGGCGACGGCGCCGGCCACCATGGCCGCGGCGCCAGACGTGCCACCGAATTTGTTCGTGTACCAGATGTCCTCGCTGGGGCCGCCCTGCAGATCGCCATAGCCCAGCGTCGTCACTTCGGCACCCCAGCCCTGCGCGTCGGTACCGGGGGGAGGTGCGCCGGCGCCAACCAGGATCGCGCCGCAGTCGGCGCCGGCGCGGTTGAACGGGTTCTTCCACGTCGATGGGAAGCCGGGGGCCGGAGTGTTGTAGATCGGGTCGTCCAGCGAGACGGAGCCGTTGCCCGCCGGCTCGATGACGATCACGCCCTTGGCGGTGGCGTAGGCGATAGCGGCGAAGTCGTCCGGCCACCACTCCAGTGGCAGGAAGCCGGCGGAGCCGACGCCCGTCGAACCCGGTCCGGGCCGCTGCCACTCGATGAGGATGATGCCTCCGGCGGGCAAGGCGTCGGCGGCGAGCCGGATCGCCGCCGCCGTACCCAGTCCGAAGGTCGCCACCTGCCGGACCTGGCACGCCGGTGCGATCCCGATGACCCCGCGGTCGTTGCGGGTCGCGCGGATCGTGCCGAGGATCGCCGTGCCGTGGTTTCGGAAGCTGATCGCGTCGATCGGCTGACCGCCGATGATCCCGCCGACGTTGCTCACGAGATCCTCGTGCGTCAACCGCCACGCTCCGCCGACGTTCACCACCTGGACACCGGCGCCGTCACCGCCGGCGATGGTCCACGTGCTGCGAGCGCTGACTCCACCTGGGGCGGCGTCGAGATAGCTCTGTTGCGGGCTGAAGTCGGGCGTGACCGCCGTGAGTGGCGCCGCGACGGCGGCCGGCGCTGCCAATGCGCCAGGCCCGGCTGAGCCAGGCCCGGCTGAGCCCGCCGGCGGATGGGGATCGATCGCCACCGGCGGCTTGACGAAGGCGCCGGCGATGCTCTGGTCCTCGTTGAGCCGGGCTGCTACCGCCTCGTGGTCTCGATCGACGGCCACCCGGTAGTAGACGGACAGGTCCGGCAGGTCCCAGGGCGACGCCCGCCGATGTGCCTGGATGCGCTCCTCGCTCGGGCCGAAGAGCGGCCGAGCCAGGGCTCCGGTCTCGGTCAGGGCCTGCTCGAGCGGAGCGGGGTCGCCCGCCGCGCTGCGGACCTGCGAGCCGTCGATCCGCAGCTCGGCATCCGGGTGCGCAACGACGATGAGTTCCGGGTGAAGTTGGGATGGGTCCTCGGCAGCTGTGGTCATGCAACGAGCTCCTTGAGTCTGCCGCCGGTCCGAGAGCAGCCTCTCGGATACCGACGTCCGAATGAAAAAGGAGGTAACCGTCAATTCCGGTGAGTGTATCTTCTCGCCGGCCTGAATACACATGTCCGCCACGGCTCCTCCATCCATGAACCGAGGACCACCTCATCACACATCCATCTGTCGGAAATATGCCGGAAATATGTCGGAAAC
>WNEZ01010949.1_pt1 | contig 12297 bp, 12 predicted proteins | sample 5400521 | NCBI WGS metagenome assembly WNEZ01 (sample SAMN13153339, study PRJNA577476) | soil metagenome | isolation source: 120 cm saprolite under Douglas fir tree site 2 hole 1 replicate 1 | place: USA:California | collected 2015-04-18
CCAGGGAATTCTTCCAACTCATTAGGCAGCACTTGAACCCTGGCGGCACCTACTACTTCAACACCACGGAATCCGTGGAAGCTGTGGCCACGGCGCTCAGCGTTTTCCCTTATGGTCTGCGGGTTCTCAATTTTCTCGCGGTCAGCGATGCCCCGCTGACCGTCGCGACGGAGCGTTGGCTAGCCGATTTGCGTCGGTATCAGATCGACGGCCGTTTGGTTTTCGACCCCGCCAATCCGGAGACCCAGCTCACCCTCGCTCGCTACGCGGCCCTGGCGCAAACCCTCCATCAAGCGCCGTTGCGCATGGGTCTCGAGAATTCCAACTCCATGCGCGCCCGCATGGGCAATCCCCGCCTGATCACCGACGACAACATGGGCCTGGAGTGGGAGCCAAACGTTGATATCACCTGGCACTGATCAATAGATCACTTGCTTGGAGAAATCCGGTGGCTGGTATCACGCCAGGGCATGCTGCAAGGAAACGCGCAACAAGTCTTGCTTTTCCGCGCTTGGCTTCTTGGCTTGCTCCGTCAGGTAAAACACGTCGATCGCTTTTTGCCCTTCGGTATCGATCAGCGCGACTTCGATGTTGCATCCGAGGCGGGCGAGCGTCGAGCCGATGTCATAAAGCAGTCCCGGCCGGTCTGGTGCGACTATTTCCAATAGTGTGCTGTGTTCGGACGAACTGTCATCAAAGCCTATGCGCGTTTCGATAGTGACCTTTGGTGGCCGCGCCCGGCTCGCACTTTCACGGCCACTCAACAGCGGCTCGAGCGGGGCCTTTCCATTCACCACATCCTTAAGACTCTTGAGAAATCGCTCGATCTCCGTCGGATTCAGCTCGAGCGTACGGTGCAAATCCGAGAAGTGAAACGTATCCAGGACAATTCCGGCGGCGTTGGCAAACGCGTCGGCCTTAATGATGTTCATTCCCCAACCGGCCAGCACGCCGGAAATGGTTGCGAACAGTGCCGGACGGTCGGCGGTGAGCAGGGTCAGGGAAAATGCGTGCCTGCGCACTTGCAGCTCGGTCTGGGCGGGCTCCGCACCAAGCTTTTGGTACAGCGCGAAATGCGCCACAATTTCGGCCGCGGAATGCACTGCCAAATAACGGCGCGGAAATCCTTCGAGGAAGCGCTCAATATCCTCCGTGCTGGCGCCGGCGGTATGCGCGCGCACCTGTTCCAGGAGCGAAACCTCGTCGTGTGCGTGCAAGCGGTCGGTGTCCAAAGTGCGGCTGAAGTGATTGGAAGTGGCTACGTAGAGTTGCCACAGCATCTCTGCTTTCCACGGGGTCAGTGCCTCGGGGTTTACCGCGTGGATATCCGCGTAGGTCAGCAGGCAAAGCCGTTGCAGCCGCTCCTGATTTCCGACGGTCGTGGCGAACGCAGAGACGGTGGCGGGATCGAAAATGTCGCGCCGCTGCACCGTAGCGGACATATCCAAATGATGCTCGATTAGAAAGTGAATTTCGTCCTTTTCGTCCGCCGATAATGTAAGGCGCGCGGCAGCGCTCTCCAACGCCTCGAGGCTGCCGGTCACATGGTTTCCCACGGCCATGCCTTTGCCGACGTCGTGCAGCAGCAGCGCGAGAATCAACAAATCGCGGCGCTCCCCGGTCTTCCACAATTCCTTGAAGTGCACGCCGCGAGCATCCGCCGACTCGCTCAATTCCTGCAAATGCTCGATGGTACGCAGCGTGTGCTCGTCCACCGTGTAGCGGTGATAAAAATCGCGAACGACTAACGAATCGATGCGTGCGAACTCCGGCAGGATTTCCGTCAGCAATCCCAGTCGCTGTAGCGGTCGCAACGCCACGCCCGGGTAATCCGCGCCAAGAATCTCGCGCAGCGTCGCCCAGGTCACGTCCGCATTCTTCACCGGCAATTCCGGATGCTTCATGATATACGCGATGCTGCGCTCTGCGCGGCGGCTCAACGGGATTCCTGCGCGCGCAGCTTCGGTGAAGAGAGAAAACAGGACGCTGCGGTCTGAAATCTCCCTCGCGTCGAGTAATTCGAACCGCCCGTCGCGCACCACGAACGATTTCCCATTCCCGGGCTCGGATTTTGCCGAACGCGCCGCGTTTAAAAGGCGCTGCCGGAAAGTTTGCGGCGCCGGCGCCCTTTGCTCCAGATAGCGCAGCAATTGGCGGTTCAGCGTGCGCGCGTGCCGAAAATACAACCGCATCCACTCCGCCGCATCGCTCGGAATTCTATCCCCAACACCGAGAGAGCGCTCCGCGGCGCCGGCTTGCAACTCGTAGGTCAAAGTATTGTCGTTGCGCGCGTTGCTGTAATGCAGGAAGCAGCGAATGGCGCTGAGAAAATCCACCGCGTAGGAGGCCAGCTCTTCTTCTGCGGCGCTGCTGCTCAGCGGTTCCCGCTTCTCGCCGCCAATTTGGCGCAGCCACACCGCTGCCTGATAGTCGCGCAGCCCACCGGGTGCATCCTTGACGTTCGGTTCGAGATGAAAAATCGTGTTGCCGTAGCGCGTGAGCCGCTCCAGTGTGAGTTTGTGGAGCTGCGTCAGCAAAAACGGCCGCGCGGCCTTTTCCGAAGAGGGCAGCACGCGCTTGTCGAGTTTTTCAAAGAGTTCCGCATCGCCGGCCAGAAACCGGCGGTCCAGCAAGGCCAAATGAAATTCTGCGTTGTCCTCTTCGATCCGCTTGCATTCCTCCACCGTGCGCCCCGCAGAACTCACGCGAAAACCCAAGTCCCATAGCGTGCGCGCGAAATCCGCGATCAGCGGACGGAATTCTTCCTCCGCCTTGTCGCCGCCGAAGAGAAAAAGGATATCGAGGTCGGAATACGGAAACAGGAGCTTGCGGCCGTAGCCGCCCAGGGCCAGCAGACACAATCCCGAAGCGGGCGCGCTGTGCACGCGCAGCACCTCGCCAAAGACTTGCCGGATGTTGTTGTCGGCTAGCGCGCACAGCGCGCGCAGAGTTTCCCGCGCACTCGCACCCGCTTCAAACTCTCTGCGGATACGGTGTCGCTCGTCATCGGCTTGCGGGCCGAGTACGGATAATGGTGTCAGGGAACTGTGCATGTTCCGATCAGGTTGGCTTTCCGGATTTAGACCCGGGCGAGCTCGGTCGTCACTTCGTTTAGAGCGCGTTCTCGCCGCGCTCCTCATTGCGGATCCGGATGGCTTCTTCAACCCGCGATAGGAATATCTTACCGTCGCCAATCTTTCCTGTCTTGGCGGTCTTTAAAATCGTGTCCACAACAGTATTTACGAGTTTGTCCGGCAGCACCATCTCCAGTTTAAGCTTTGGGAGCAGGTCCACCGTGTATTCCCGGCCGCGATAAACCTCCGTATGCCCCTTTTGCCGCCCGTGCCCGCGCACTTCCGTGACCGTCATCCCTTCGATGCCCGCTTCGCGCAGTGCATCCTTGACCGATTCGAATCGCGAGGGCTGAATGATCGCTTCAAGTTTCATCATGGAAAGTTCTGTTCTCCCGCCGCCAAATGCCTTCTCATTCCACCTGCTCTCACGACTCCAGGTTGTAGGCCTCTTCGCCGTGCTGCGTAATGTCGAGGCCTTCGATCTCCTGGTCTTCCGTCACGCGCAAGCCGGTAATTAAATCCACGACTTTCAGTATCACGAGCGTTCCTACCAGCGCGAACCCCCAGGCGATCAGCACGCCAACAAGCTGGTTGCCGACTTGGCCCCAATGTCCGTCACTGCCGCCGACCGCTTTCCCTGCGCCAAAAATCGGGTTGATCACTTGCGTTGCAAACACGCCGGTCAGCAGCGCCCCAATTGTCCCGCCCGCGCCGTGCACGCCAAAGGCGTCGAGCGCGTCATCATACCCGAAGATCGCTTTGACGCGCGTGACCATCCAGTAGCAGCAGGCGCCAGCCACAAGACCAATGATCAATGCGGGCATCGGCGCCACAAAACCAGCCGCCGGAGTGATCGCCACCAGCCCAGCCACCGCGCCGGAGATTGCGCCGAGTGCGCTTGCGCGGCCGTTCTTAATCCATTCCGCCGCGCTCCAACTCAACGCGGCCGCCGCGGCCGCAAAATGCGTAGCGACAAACGCGCTCGTCGCCAATGGGCTCGAAGCCAGCGCGCTGCCGGCGTTAAATCCGAACCATCCGACCCACAGCAAACATGCCCCGATAAAACTCAGCACCAGGCTGTGCGGTGGCATCGGCTGCTTCGGGAATCCGGTGCGCTTCCCGAGGTACAGCGCACATACCAGTGCTGATACTCCAGAGCTAATGTGCACAGTGGGCCAGCGGCGCATACACGACCAGAAACCACAGGATCATAAACACCACTGTGCCGCTGAACTTCATGCGCTCGGCCGTCGCTCCGGTGATCAGCGCTGGGGTGATGATCGCGAACATCAACTGGTACACCATGAAGGTCATCTGCGGAATCGTCCCCGCATAGTCGGCGTTCGGCTCCGCGCCGACACCCCGCAAGAATGCATGCTCAAACCCGCCGATTACCGGGCCGTTGCCGCCAAAGCACAGACTGTAGCCCACCAACGCCCACATGATGGTGATCACGGCCATGAGCATGAAGCTTTGCATCATGATGGCCAGCGTGTTCTTGCGCCGTACCAGACCGCCGTAGAAAAGTGCCAGCCCCGGCCCCGTCATCATCAGCACGAGTGCTGCGCTCACCAGCATCCAGGCGTTGTCTGCGGAGGATTGCGCCCCTGTCACGCGCTGATCCAACTGGGCCAGCTTTTCATTTGTGGGATTGGAAGCCTGCCTACTTGAGGGTGAGCTTTGTGAGGCAGGCGCTGCGCCCAGTTGCCGCGCGTGGACCGGTACGGCTGCGGGCACCATGGCAAGGAGCATGCAACACTTCCACACCAAGCTCTTCATATTCCGTATCCGCTCCGCTGCTTATGAGATGACCCACGCGGCCAGTGAGTCCAGCCGCTTCCCATTTGCCAGGTCTTTTCCGGGGACTAGAGACTTCGACGCGCCGAATTATACGCGCGGCGCTGGCATATGGCTCTGTCATAAATTTTCATACCGACGATTCAAAATTTTGATACGGCAATTATCAAAAACGTGGCTGGCGGTCGTATAATCCCAGCGGTCTTGCTTTGCGCTGTAGCGCCGGTTCCATCGCGAGAGAGCCCCGAGAGATCGTTAATGTCCGAGCACGCACCCATGGAGATTTCCGTTCGGCAGCAAAACGGCATTGATTTGCTGGAAGTCCACGGACGGCTCACCATCGGCGAACCCGCCGAGCAGTTTAACGAAGCGCTGCAATCCATCGTGCGGCGCGGCGGCCGCAAAGTTGTCATCAATCTTAATGGTGTTCCGCAGATCGACAGCTCCGGCATCTCCTCCCTGGTGCGCATCTCCATTCAGCTCGCGCGGGAAGGTGGCGCAGTTCATCTCGTTTGCGGCCCTGGACGCGTCCGCGACTCCCTTACCGTCACCCGCCTGATCGAAGCCATCCCGACGTACGAGTCCGATTCTGCCGCCGCGGCGAGCTTCGCGTAGCGAAGCTAAAACTGCTCGCGCCGAGCCTACCCCTTGCAAACGCGGTTCTCCGCGCCGGCCCCAATTGGCCTCTAAACCAGCTCACAATTCTCGGGGGGATTGTTCCGGTGGTCGTCGACGTCGCTGTTTCGTTCCGCTCGGCTGCGATCTCACCGCAGGCCCCTTCTGCAAAGGCGATTCGTAAGAAATTCTAACCGCTACCCGCTCTTCTTCAGCTCCGCCAGCACCAGCTTGGCCACCTCGCGCAGCGTCTCGAATACTCCTTGCCCGGTCACCGCCACAGCCTCCAGGACCGGCTCGCCTTTCTTCTGCAATTGCTTGGTCAATTCCGGCACCGCCAAGGCATTCGGCAAATCGCGTTTGTTCAGTTGCAGCACATATGGGATGGTCTCAAATTTCAGATTGTGTTCTTTCAAGTGCTCCTGCAAATTTTCCATGGTCTCGAAATTTGCATCGAGCCGCTCTTCCTGCGAATCAGCAACAAAAATGACTCCATCGGCGCCTTTCAGGATCAGCTTGCGGCTCGCTTCGTAGAAAACCTGCCCAGGCACCGTATACAAATGAAAACGGGTCTTGAATCCGCGGACGGTCCCTAAATCGAGGGGAAGAAAGTCAAAAAAGAGGGTGCGGTCCGTTTCTGTCGCGAGGGAAACCATCTTGCCCTTCTGATTTTGGCCCGTGTGGTCGTAGATCCATTGCAGGTTGGCGGTTTTTCCGCCCAGACCTGGACCGTAATACACCAGCTTGCAATTGATTTCGCGCGCAGGAAAATTGATGAAAGGCACGTGTCGTTGGTCCGAACTCGGTCAGGAACTTATAGCACACGCGCCGAGGGCAAGCCAGCATAGCGCCAGCGGAGTGTCGCGTGTCTCATACTCATACTCATATCCATTTTCCGCGAAGTCTCGGCTTGACAGCTAAGTCTTTGCGCGGACAGCCGCTTGAAGGTGACGTTACCGTTATCGCGCAGCGCACACTGCCCTCGTTGACGCGCGAAACCTCCTCTGCTACATTCGCGCCATGGCAAAAGCGCACAGGCCCTCTTCGGGCGCATCGAGGCGGGCCAAACGAGCGAGCGACTCATCAAGTAAAATGCTGAAAAAGAAGAACTTAACTCCTCCTCATCCGCCCCAACGTGGCGGCGTCGAACTGGTCGATCCCCGTGTACAAGCCCAGCTCAAACTCTACGACGAAGCCCTCGCCCTCTTTCACCAGCAGAAATTCTCGCGCGCCAAACAGGAGCTGGAAAAGGTTCTGGAAGGCCCCAGCAAAGAGCTCTCCGACCGCGCGCGCATGCACATCAAAATCGCCGAGCAGCGCATGAAACCGGTCACCGAACAAAATCCGCGCACCGCCGACGAGCATTATCAGCGCGGCGTGGCCATGATGAACGTCGGCCGCTGGGACGACGCCCGTGAAAGCCTCGACAAAGCGCGCAAGGCCGCCCCCAAAGCCGACTACATTCATTATGCCCTGGCCGCGCTCGATTGCCTCACCGGCGAAGCCGATTCGGCTTTGAAGAATCTCAAAGTGGCCATCGAGTTGCGCCCGGAAAATCGCTATCACGCGCGCAATGACGAAGACTTTGCATTTCTTCAAGAAGACCCGCGTTTTACCGAGCTCCTTTATCCCGAAAAAGACGGGACGGCCGGCTGATTCGGTTCTCAGCTAATTTCCCGGCATTATGGCCTTAGCTCTGTGCCCGCTGCTTTCTCTATTTTGAATTCTTGTTTCCAAAATGATTATGCATCGTTTGCAGTGAAGAAACGCATTTCCAATTCGAAGCAGCCCCCTCGCGGCCTCAATGTGGTTGCACTGGGTGGCGGCACCGGTCTCTCCACGCTCCTGCGCGGTCTGAAGGAATACGTTACCCGCCGCCGCGACGATCCCGTCAATCTGCAGCAGCCTGTCAGCGATCTCACCGCCATCGTCGCCGTCACCGATGACGGCGGCAGTTCTGGCCGTCTTCGCCGCGAAAACCGCATCCTTCCGCCCGGCGACATTCGCAACTGCATGGTCGCGTTATCGCAAGACGAAGCTTTGCTGGGCCACCTCTTTCAATATCGCTTTCACGCCGGCCGCGGCCTCGTCGGCCACAATTTCGGCAACCTCTTCCTCGCCGCTCTTACCCACGTTACCGGCGACTTCGCCGAAGCGGTTCGCGTCAGCAGCAAAGTGCTGGCGATTCGCGGACGGATTTTTCCGTCGACGATCTCCAACGTGACTCTGGTCGCCACGCTCGAAGGCGGTCGCAAAGTTCACGGTGAAACGCGCATTACCGCTAGCCGAAAGCCAATCAGAAAGCTCACCCTGCTTCCTCGCAACGCCCGCCCGTTGCCTAAAGCAATCGAGGCCATTCAAGATGCCGACCTGATTCTTCTGGGCCCAGGTTCGCTCTACACCAGCATCCTTCCTAATTTGCTCATCCCTGAAATCGCCAACGCCATCGCCAAATCCACAGCACCGCGCGTCTACATCGCCAATCTCATGACTCAGCCGGGCGAAACTTCCGGCTACGCGTTGGCCGATCATCTGCGCGCCATTCAAAACCATACTCCGCGCCGCGTCATCGACTGGGTCGTCGCCAATCGCCAGCCGGTTTCCCCCGAAGTCGCCAAGCGCTATCGCGCCCAAGGCGCGGAGCCCGTGGTCATCGATATCCCGAACCTGCAGAGGCTCGGATATCGCGTCATTCTGGACAATCTCCTTGAACAACACGGCGTCATCCGTCACCATCCCGCCCGCCTGGCCCGTCTCTTGCTCGAAGAATTTCTTTCAGGTTCGCGACATTAATCTCGCCAACCTCAAATGGAACGACGACCTCAATGCTAAAAACGCAAATATACTTGGTGTCAAGAACGCGCCGGAAGGATTTGTCGCCTACGCGCTGAAACGCGGCGCCATCCAAAAGGAATCAGACAATCCGTAGCTCAAAACTTCAGAGCTAATAGGCCCAGCGCAGTAACAATCCACCTGTCGTGTAGCCAGCGCCCACGGCAGCAAGCAGCACGAGGTCACCCTTTTTCAGGCGCCCCTGATCCACCGCGTCGCGCAAACCAAGTGGAATTGTGCCCCCGGTCGTGTTCCCGTATTTGTCTATATTCACCATCACCTTGGAATCTTCCAGGCCCAGCCGCTGCTGCATGGCTCGAATAATTCGCAAATTCGCCTGGTGCGGCACAACCAACGCCAAATCGTCGCCGCTAAATCCGTTGCGTTCCAGAAGGCACGCCGCCAGCTCCGCCATGCGCCGCACGGCATACTTGAACACTTGCGAACCCTCCTGATGCACCACGTGCATGTTCTTGTCGATCGTCTCGTGCGTGGAAGGATGCAGCGATCCGCCGCCCGGCATGTACAAATATTGCCCACCCGAGCCGTCCACGTCGTGCGAAAAATCTAAAATGCCCTCGCCGTCCTTCGCCGGCTCCACCAGCACCGCGCCGGCGCCATCGCCAAACAAGACGCAAGTGGCACGATCGTGATAGTCCAAAATCGAGCTCATGACGTCGCTGCCGATTACCACTACTTTCCGGTGCGCTCCGGAGCCCACGAACTGCGCTCCGACCGTCAGCGCATAGGCAAAGCCGGAGCACGCCGCGGAAAGATCGAAACCCCACGCTCTCTTCGCTCCCAGGCGGTCCTGCACCAGGCACGCCGTCGCCGGAAAAAACATGTCGGGCGTGACGCTCGCCACAATAATTAAATCAATTTCTGAAGGATCGGTCTTCGTGTTTGCCAGCAGCTCTTTGGCCGCTTCGGTAGCCAGGTGCGAACTGGCCATCCCACCCTCTGCGATGTGCCGCTCGCGAATCCCAGTGCGCGTGCGAATCCATTCGTCATTGGTCTCCACCATCCTTTCGAGGTCCGCGTTGGTCAGCACCTTGGGCGGCACGTAACCGGCCACGCCGGTAATCTTCGCAGCAATACGATGGGACATAACTCTCCTTGAGTTCCCAAAGGGTAGCACAGCCACTCTTACTGACTAAGTGGGATTAGCGAAATACGCCGCCACCTGCCGTCCATCGACCTACGCCTCACCGCAAAATCTCATAGCGCCAACTAATCTCCGCTGTCTTCTTCAGCATTGCTGCCACCGAGCAATATTTCTCCTCGCTGAGCTCGATCGCGTGCTTCACCGCGCCCTCATCCAACTCGCCGCGCAACCGATAGACGATCTCAAGCTTCGTCCAAACCGTAGGGGGCTCGGCGGCTCGCTCCCCGGAACAAACCACTTCCAGCGATTCCAATTTTTGCCGCTTTTTCTTTAGGATAGAGACAACGTCGGTCGCGGTGCATGCCCCTAGCGCCATCAGGACCAATTCCATCGGCCCTGGCGCCTTATTCGACTCGCGGTCTGAATCTATTGCCATCGCATGACCCGAAGGGCTCGTGGCCACAAACTCTTGCTCCCCAATCCATTTCACCGCCGCCGTCGGCATACGCCCTCCTGCCATGGCACCACAGAATAGCAAACAAGACCGCAGCGCTTTGTCATTACACGGTTTCCGGGTCCGCTCCCAGGGCACTCCGCACCTGACACGCAATAAAGATGACATCCCTTTGACTCTGCGATGACAAGGCTGACCCACGAGCGCCGTCAAAATCAGAGAGGTTTATATGAATTCAGCAGCCAATCCGTCCGGTGCCGACGCCAAGCAGCAACCAGCGCACTTCGCAAGGAAGGCCCGCTCGCGCGTACGCAGTGCGCCAACGCAACAGGCGGCACCCGCCAGTGCGCAGGCGGCAAAGCCCCTGAAGCCGGATGCCCCTTCGCTCAAAGAAGCCATTCGCCTGGCTCAGCAAGGCGACGCTGCTGCCTTCGAAACCATCTATCAACTGCACTGCCGCCGCGTCTACGCTTTATGCCTGCGCATGAGTGGCGACCCCGTCGAAGCCGAAGATCTGACGCAGGAGGCATTCCTGCAGCTTTTCCGCAAGATTCACACCTTCCGCGGCGAATCTGCGTTTTCCTCCTGGATGCACCGCCTCACCGCCAACATTGTGCTTATGCGCTTCCGCAAGAAAAGGCCCGTCCCCGTCTCTCTGGAAGAAATAACTCGCCCCGACGGCGAAAAAGACCGTCCCACCTTCGAAATCGGCGTTCCCGACCTCCGCCTGACCGGCCTCTTCGATCGCATCAATCTTCACGCTGCCCTCGAGCAATTGCCGCAAGGCTACAAGTCCATGTTCCTTCTTCACGATGTTCATGGCTACGAGCACAACGAAATCGCCGACATGCTCGGCTGCTCGGTGGGCAATTCCAAATCGCAATTGCACAAAGCTCGCAAGCGCCTGCGCGAACTCTTGCATCAGGTGCGCCACTATGCCGTTCACCAATTGCCGGAAACTGCTACCGCCAGCGCCTGGAAATAGCCTCACGCCGCAAACACTCGCCTCTGCAATCTACTTTCGCTTGCGGGTGAGATGGAAGACCATGGGCATGTCCATTCCGTCGTGCCGCCAGGTCCATACTTCCGTAATGTGATCTTCATCCTCGAATTGGATTACCAGGTGATGCTGGTGACCTGTATTCGGCGAGGGTAGATTGCCGGCACCCTGAAAATCGAACGACAGCTCCTTCACTTCATCCGTGCCGGGAACCGCACGCATGCGCGGCTGGTTGTTCGTAGGACAAAAATGAATCAACGCGATTCCGTCGCCGTCCAGGCTATACACCGTCACCATCTCCTCCATCCCCGAAGGCGATAGCGTTTCCATTACGGCGGTGTTCGAAACGATGGATTTAAAGTTAGTTTTCACCGGCCGGTGTTTGTCGTCAGTGCCCTCCCACTCACCCGCCAGCGCTTGCAGCTTCTTGAAAGCGGCGGTGACGTGCGATGCCGCCAAAAGATTACTTGCCGTTGCGACAACAAGGATGGCAAGGATCGGAACACGTTTGCTCATGGAAACCTCCTGGCTTGAGCCGGCAACCAATCACGCTTGCGCCTTTGGACGGGAGATTCTTCGGAAGGAAAGCAGGCAATCGCTACGACTTTCTTGTTGCCGAGGCTACTTCTATGATCGGACTTGGCATCGACTTCATCGTGCGCACAAACGCCGCCACGACCTTCGCGTCAAACTGGGCGTTAGCACAGCGCTCTAACTCCGCCAGCGCTTCTGCGGCTGCGCGCGCCTTCTTGTACGTGCGGTCGCTCGTAATCGTGTCATAAGCGTCCGCCACCGCGATGATCCGCGCGCCCAAGGGAATTTTCTCGCCCCCTAGGGCGTTCGGATATCCCGAGCCGTCAAAAAACTCATGATGGTGCAGCACCATATCCCTTATGCGCGCCAGAGGTGTCAACGGCTCCAAAATTTTCGCGCCAAAAGTTACGTGTGACTTCATCGTGTCCCACTCGTCGGGATTCAGCGGTCCGTTTTTGTTCAAAATATTCTCTGGAATCGCCACTTTTCCGATGTCGTGCAGCACTCCTCCCAGCCGAATCTCCTCGACCTCCAGGTCATCCAGTCCTAGCGCCTCGCCGATCAGCGCCGCATATGCGGATACCTTCTGCGAGTGGCCTTGCGTGTAGTGATCCTTGGCGTCAATCGCGAACGCCAGCGACGTCACCGTGTCCAGCACCGCCTGCGGCAGTGCCTGCGGCCCCTGCGAAATGGCCGCTCCTCCTGTTGCACCATTCGGCCCTTCCGTCGCCGCCAGCGACTCCGTGAATTGCTTCAGTCTCGAATAAATCTCTTCAAACGCTTCCGGGCCGGTGGCAAACAAGCGCTTCAGCGTCACTCCCAAATACGCTTCCAGCACGTCTCGCTTCCATTTCTTTGCTTCGTTGGGGTCGAAATGGTCGGCCGT
>WNEZ01007004.1_pt1 | contig 12295 bp, 11 predicted proteins | sample 5400521 | NCBI WGS metagenome assembly WNEZ01 (sample SAMN13153339, study PRJNA577476) | soil metagenome | isolation source: 120 cm saprolite under Douglas fir tree site 2 hole 1 replicate 1 | place: USA:California | collected 2015-04-18
CGAGGCGAAAGTTCTGGATGGTGCGCATCCTTTGGCAGCGTTTGTGGAAGGAGCAGGCCAACGGGCTTGTACCGTACCTACGAGCGCATCCACGCTGTATAGGCAGTATAGCACAAATGTACAACAAGTGCAAGATTTCCTGCCTGCGGGCAGACATTTGGAGAGAATGCCTGTCACCCTGAGCGCAGCGAAGGGTCTGACTCGCCGGACGAAGAGATCCTTCGCTGCGCTCAGGATGACAGCCAGGACACCTCTCAAGTCCGCTCACAGGAAGCCTTCTCTCCAAATGTCTAGCCTGCGGGCAGCGGCGCTTTCATCCCGTCCCGTGAACGGAGACGGGACTTCCCGCGCCGTTTTGTTAAAACACAACATCAAGCTTGACCAGCAACAGAAGCGAGGTATATTCATGATTGACCCTACCCTTTCGACCAGTGAATCCCCCGTCATCGAGCAGACTCCGATGCTAGAAGAGACAACAGAACAAGCACCAATCCTCGATGAACTGGCGTTGGAAGAAGAGATCGAAGAAGAACTCATCATCGAAGACTTCACCATCGATGGCATCTGTGGCGTCTACTGAGTCTACTGTGTCTATTGTGTCTACTGTGTCCACCCGAGAGCGCTTCCAGGATCGCGTCGTATTTATCACCGGCGCAGCCCACGGCATAGGCCGTTCACACGCGCTCGCCTTCGCTCGCGAGGGCGCTCGTCTCGTCCTGTGTGACGCCTGTCGTCAATACAACACCGTCCCCTATGCGCTAGCCCAACCTGAAGAATTATCAGCTCTCGCCCGCGAGATCGAGCAGATGGGTCGTCCCGTCATCGCCTCGCAAACAGACGTAACCCAGCTTGCAGCTATGCAAGAACTGGTCGAACAAGCACAGCACGAACTGGGTCCCATCGACATCGTCGTTGCCAATGCTGGCATCTACTCTTTCGCTCCAAGCTGGGAGATGAGCGAGGAACAGTGGGATGAGACCATCAACGTCGATCTAAAGGGTGTCTGGATCACCTGCAAAGTCAGCATTCCCCAGATGCTCACCCGGCGCAGTGGCAAAATCATCTGCATCGCATCCACAGCAGCTATCAAAGGCATGGCAAACCTGGCCCACTACGTCGCCGCCAAACACGGCGTGCTCGGCCTCGTCAAAACGCTCGCCATCGAACTGGCCCCTTACAATATCAATGTCAACGCCGTCTGCCCCACCAGCGTAGACACCGCCATGTGCCGCAATCAGGCATTGTACGATGTATTCGCCGGTGGTCCTGGTCCGCAAGCCACCTATGAACACATGTTGAGCCTGATGAATCAACTCAACCTCTTCTCCGACCGCGATCTCATACCACCCGAAGCCGTAAGCGCAGCAGTGCTCTGGCTGGCATCAGACGAAGCCCGTCACATGACAGGCTGTGCCTTGCCGGTGGACGCCGGGTATTTGACGCGGTGACGGAGCTATTCTTCCTCACTAATTTCCTTCCCTTTAGCCCAAAAATATGCTATACTACCAATGGGCAAACACTCCTCGCTTGCCTTAGAACTAACCAGGGCTCTACGGTCCAGAACCTCGAAATTGCCACAAGCTATGTCTCAACAAATACTTGGTCCCAAGACCCTGACCCGTCCTGATATCTTAAACAGGAGAGAAGAAGCATGGTAACAGACAATGATAGACCAACTGCCTCATCGGCTGAGGTGCATATCCTCTTCAATGGCTATGCCGACGAACGTGTAGCATCGACAGTCGCTTTCGTGCGCGATGGCGACTTCCGTGTAATCATCGACCCCGGCATGGTTCCCAATCCCAGCGTAATCCTGGAGCCACTTGCCGACCTGGGTGAATCACCCGCTGCAATTACCGATGTTGTATTCTCTCATCACCACCCGGACCACACTCTCAACGCAGCACTCTTCCCCAATGCCCGCTTCCACGACTACTGGGCCATCTACAAGGATGACGTCTGGGAGAGCCGCCCAGCCGAAGGATTTGCCGTCTCCCCTTCCATCCGACTGATCGAAACGCCCGGCCATACTCCGCAGGACATCACAACTCTTGTCGGGACCAGCGACGGCGTGATCGCCTTTACCCACTTGTGGTGGTCGGCTGACGGACCAGCCGAGGACCCACTGGCAACCGACTCAGCCGCACTGCATACCAATCGGTTGCGCGTTTTGCAGCTTGCAACGCAGATCGTCCCCGGTCACGGTGCCCCCTTCACCCCGAACGAGAAAACACCTCGCTAAATGGCAGCAAAGGAAAAGAATGACAGCCACCACCAACACACTACCCATCTTTGATGGCCACAATGACGTCCTGCTGCACCTGTATCTACTTGAACGTGGGGGTGAACGTAGCTTCTTCATTCGCAACGATCAGGGCCACATCGACCTGCCGCGTGCCCGCGAGGGTGGGTTTGCTGGTGGATTCTTCGCCGTCTTCGTCCCGGCTGACCCATCGCTGCCAACATCGGCAGAACCAGCCATAACCCAAACCGGTACAGGGTACGAGGTACGGCTCGCACCCACTGTAGACCCCGCTTACGCTCAGCGAACAGCTATCGCCATGACAGCTCTTCTTTTCCGACTGGAGGCCGAGTCGCAGGGACAGGTCAAAGTTGTGCGCACAACTCATGAGCTAGCCAGGTGCCTACGCGCGGGTGTTCTTGCTGCGATCCTTCATTTTGAAGGGGCCGAGGCGATTGACCCAAATTTGGATGCGCTCGAGGTTTTCTACCAGGCCGGATTGCGTTCGCTCGGCATTGTGTGGAGTCGGCCTAACGCCTTCGCACACGGTGTGCCCTTCAAGTTCCCACATTCGCCCGACACCGGTCCAGGCTTGACCGATGCCGGCAAGGAGTTAGTGCGCGCCTGCAATCGCCTGGGCATCATGCTCGACCTCTCGCATCTCAACGAGCAGGGCTTCTGGGATGTAGCTTCGTTGTCCAATGCGCCCCTGGTGGCGACGCACTCGAATGTGCATGCCCTCTGCCCATCGACGCGCAACCTGACCGACAAGCAACTGGACGCGATCAAAGAATCGCATGGCATAGTTGGACTCAACTTCGGCGTCTCTATGCTGCGCGAGGATGGTGATAACGAGGAGGACACTCCACTTGACACGATGGTGCGCCACATCGATTACCTGGTTGAACGTCTCGGCATCGACTGTGTCGGTTTCGGCTCCGACTTTGACGGTGCCAAAATACCACGAGCAATCGGCGACGTGACCGGCTTGCCCAGGCTCGTCGCCGCCCTGGCCGTGCGCGGCTATGACGAAGTGGCTCTACGCAAGATCACACACGAGAACTGGCTCCGCGTCTTGCGTAAGACCTGGCGTGAATGAGGGATGAACGAACGGATAAGGCGTAGGGACCCGATTTATCGCGTCCGCGGGGTGGGGTCTGGCTCCTACGCCGAATTATTCGCCAATGGCATCACAGTTTCACCAATGTCAAGCCAAAGATGTCGCCTGACGCGCCGATTTCTTGCAATGCCCAATCAGGGATAGGATCATCCACCGAGATAATCATCAGTGCGATATCGGTCGCACGCCGGGGATCATGTGGGTGAGGTGTGCGCACGATTGGACCTACATCCATGTGACGAATGTTGACCTGCGCTTTGCCCAGGGTCGTGCCCACCCGGCCAATCATGCCTGGCTGATCTGGATTGCGGCAGAACAGAATATATCCCTCCGGCACAAACTCCGTCCAGTAGCGCCCTACACGCACGATACGCGGCTCACCATGCATCACCGTACCACTGAGCACCTCCACATGCTCATCACCAGAACCGGGTTTGCCAGCGAAAGATGCAGCATGCCCATTGGCGCTCAACACTCGCAGCGTTACCAGGTTAGCGAACTCGCTTGGCGTGCTGGATTTCTGCTCGGTGATCTCCAGTCCCCACTGCTTTGCCAGCAACTGAGCATTAATCATGTTGACATGCGCGTCGGAGACCGACTCAAGCAAGCCTTTAATCAATGCTGCCTGCAAGGGACGCAGATCATAGTTGGCAATCTCGCCACTGCACGACAATTCGACCTTATTCAATGGTCCAGGCTGCAGTTGCGTATACAAACGCCCCATCTGCTCAACCAGGTGCATGTAGGGAGTCAGTATCTTCAGCGTTTCCGGCAGGATGAGAGGCGCATTGACGGCTGCTCGTGGGAAGCCTCCGCGCAAGACCGACACGATCTGCTCCGCAACGTCTATAGCGACCCCCACCTGCGCCTCTTCCGTTGATGCCCCCAGGTGTGGCGTGGCAACCACCCGCTCGTGTGCCAAAAGTTGTTTCAGCACACCATCGTTGCGCACCGGTTCCTGGCTGAAGACGTCCAGCGCAACCCCCGCCAGTTCGTTCTCATTGAGGGCATTGAGCAACGCTTCTTCGTCAATCAAGCCGCCGCGTGCGCAGTTGATCAAGCGTGCGCCCGGCTTGAGCAGGTTCAGTTCACGTGCGCCGATTAGTCCCCTTGTGCCACTTGGACCGCTGGTGAGCGAGGTATGCAGTGTTACAAAATCAGCCTGTTTCAGCACTTCTTCCAGGCTCAGCATCGTTACACCAATTTTCTGTGCATGCTCAGGTGCTACATAGGGGTCGAAGGCGATAACCTGCATCTCTAATCCCTGAGCGCGTCGTGCAACTTCTGTGCCGACTTTGCCCAGGCCGATAATGCCGAGCGTCCTGTTGCGCACCTCGACGCCCAGAAAACGGTTCTTCTCCCATTTGCCCGCTTTCATGCTACTGTTGGCAGCGGGAACGTGCCGTGCCAGCGCCATCAACATAGCAATCGTATGTTCTGCAGCCGCCACGATATTGCCCGTGGGTGAGTTGACGACCATGATGCCTAGCCGCGTGGCTGCCTCGGTGTCGATATTGTCAACCCCCACGCCGGCGCGCCCGACAATCTTGAGCTGTGTTGCCGCCGCCAGTACATCACCCGTAACCTGGGTTTCACTGCGCACGATCAGCGCAGTGTAGTCGCTGATCACCGTCCGCAACTGTTCCGGCTTGATGCCTATGCGCTCGTCAATCTGTGCCTCTGGCAATTGAGTGCGCAGCAGATCAATGCCCTCCTGCGCAATGCGATCAGTAATGAGTATCTTGATCACCTGTGCCTCTATCATTAATCCTCGTTCCTCTCTACGGTAAGGCCTGGCGACCGCAAGGGTCGCCACTACGCTTTTCGACTTCCAATGTCTCATGTTGTGGCGTAGTGGCGACCCCTGCGGGACCCTGTCTGGGGGACAGGTATGCCAGGTTCCAACGCTGCCCAATGACTAGCCCGTAAAACCGAACTCGCGCAGGCGCTTCTCCAGCAAATCCATCGCCTCAACCAGGTCGATCTCCTGGAAGAAGCCAAGGTGTCCCACGCGGATTAACTTACCTTCCAGGTGTTCCTGACCACCAGCAAAGACAACACCGTCCTCCTCGCGCAATTTCTTCAGCAGTGCCTTTACATTGATGCCTTCCGGCATCGAGATCGCGGTGATGGTGTTCGATGCGTACTCATGATCGGCCAGCAAGCGCAAATCCATCCCCTTAGCTCGCCAGCGTATGTAGTCGCCGATACGCTGGTGCCGTTCAAAGATGGCCTCGCGTCCTTCCGCCAGCATCATTTCCAGTGACAGGTCTATAGCATAGAAAAGAGAGATGGGCGGCGTCGATGGATGTTGTCCAAGCTCGAAATGCTTACGGTAACTGGCCCAGTCAAAGTAGAAGCGTGGCAACTTCGCGCTTTTGTTCGCCTCCCAGGCACGCTGGCTGGCTGCTATCATCATCATGCCTGGTGGGATCATCCAGCCCTTTTGCGAACCAGTGAAGACGACGTCGATATCCCAGGCGTCCATTTCCAGGGGCACACAACCCAACGAGCTCACCGCGTCGACAGCAATTAATGCATCTGGGTTGAGTCGTCGGATTACTGTTGCTAGCCTCTCTATGTCGTTAGTGACGCCGGTCGAAGTTTCATTATGCGTCATCAGCACGCCCTTATATGGCGCTGATAGCGCTGCAGCCTTCAGGCGTTCCTCAACGATGTTGGCGTCTGCTGCCTGACCCCAGGGAAAATCGATGCGCGTCACGTTGAGTCCATATGCTTCGGCGATTCTCGCGAAGCGGTTGCCGAAGGCTCCAATGGAGATCGCAATCACGTGGTCACCAGGCGAAAAGAGGTTGACCACAGCTGACTCCTGTCCACCTGTGCCGGAGGCTGCACATGTCAAGACAGGTGATGCCGTCTGGAAGAAGTATTGCAAGCGTGCGTTAACACGACGCATAATGGCGGCGAACTCTGGCCCGCGATGATTAATCATTGGCCGTGCCATCTCTGCCAATACCTCTGCGGGTACAGGCGTTGGACCAGGGATGCGCAAATTTTGTTCGGGAATGGGAGCGCGGGGCTCCACTTGTGGAATAGGAATAGCTTTTCGTTCCTGGATAGTCATGAATGGTGCTCTCAATCTTATACTATTGCAGCAAGCGGTGATACTGCTGTGTCATATTATGCCCCATTGCAACAATGTGCGGCGGACAACGACCGTGTTATCCGCCGCATCGCTCGATAACTCTACGTTCACAGTATAGCATAGGGGAGAAAGATGTCAACGCAATAATTGCTCTGGAGTGTGCGTAAGATTTGTGCGTGCTAAGAAGCCCTGAAAAGCCTCCAACACCAGAAAAGCGTCAAAACCAGCGCGATCGCTAATAATGTCGTCAGTGCAATACGCCAAGGTGTATCCAGTCCACTACTCGTAGGGGGAGGTGAAGAAGGTAGTGGTGTTGAGGATCCGCTTACGGTAGGAGTAATACCTGGAACAGGGGTAGGCATAGGAAGCCTGAGACCGACCCACGCAGGCTGTGTGCCATCGACGACAGGAGTATTCGTTTTTGTGGTGCCACCGTTTCCCTGACCTCCATGCCCCCGATTTCCAGTCGAGGTGGATGATGAGGTAGGAGTTGAGGTCGGTTGTGATGAATTGTTACTTGCGTCGATGGTTGGCGTATTGGTTACCTGCCACTTGCTCGCCCCATCGGTGATACGAGCATACGACTGATCTCCGGCCAGATTCGGTACCGTGATTTGGTCGATGGTCACTCCAGAGATCAGCAGGCGTAGCGTCGATGTCTCCCTCAGAACGAATGTTGCATCTATACGGGGAAAGATGACGAGGAATCCATGTGCTGCTATGCTCGCACCGAAGGGGAAGTAGTAAGGGTTCGTCGTCGGGCCGCTGTCGAGATAGGCATGTGCTGCGTAGAGGTTGAATGATTGGTTTTGCGGATTATATAACTCAACCCAGGCATCCTGGTCACTAAAAGTCGACCCTGGCTCCGAGCAATTCCAACGAGACTGAGGATTGAGCAGCACTTCGTTGATGAGGACCACACCCTCGGTTGCGGGGGCCGGGGCGGGTGATCCTGGTACGGATGGAGGAGTGGATGGAGCGCATCCATGCGCAGCACCAACTGGAGGCGCGTAAAAGACGGCCATACTAGAAAGAAGCGCTACAACAGACAACACCGCAAAAGGCCGCACATAACCTCCCCATTACGGTTTTAGAATAACCAATCAGCAGGGTTCTTAGGGGCGCGGGGTACCCTATTGAGATAGGATAACCAATCCAGCAGGGTTCTTAGGGGCGCAGCCCCTAAGCGGGGTGTGGGGTGTCCCCACCTCACTCTTTCCCCTCTAGCAGGGTTCTTAGGGGCGCAGCCCCTAGCGGGGTGTCCCCACCTCACCTCTTTCCCCTATTGAGACAGGTATTCAAATGGCACCGGGCGACTGACCGAGAAGAGCTTATTCATGACACTCCGTGCAGCTTCCATACTACTCTCACCAAGAGTGAAAGCAATAACTGAACCGATGATAATGCCACAGATGCCACCAATAGCAATACCTTCAAGAAACATGCGGTTACGAAACAAAGTCATCGTTGACCACCTTTTTACATAATTATTGCAGATATACCACCGTTTTTGCTGCATTCCAGAGGCGCTCCAATCTATAATACTCTCGTTCCTTCGGGCCGAAGATGTGTACGATGACATCACCAAAGTCCAGCAGCAACCAGCCGGTTTCCGCTTCACCTTCGCGGTGAAGCAGATTAGCTCCCTGTTTTCCTAATTGCTCTTCAATCGCATCAGCGATAGCTTGAATCTGGCGTGTGTTGTTCCCACTACAGATGACAAAGTAATCGGCGAACGTGGCAACGTCCCGAATATCTAATAAGATGACATCCGAAGCTTTTTTGTCAGATGCGACGTCTACCGCCACCCTGGCTATCTGAGCTGGATCGAGTAGGACTCCTTCCACAAGCACTCCCTGTTGGCATATCGTCTGCAAGGTACATTACATGTATCTTGTAGTATATACGTACTATTGTAACCGAATTATAGCACGGCATTGCAAGCCCTCTGTTACGAGTTACGAGGGCATTCCTGGCAACCCCAGCCACTCTTCCTTCGTGGTATGGCGTTCGACATCTACGCCGCCCACGATTTCTGCACGGAGTTCAGCGAGCGTTCCCCATCCTTCGGCCTCCACATCATATTTGTGGATCGTCTCTTCGTTACGTTGACGGACCCACACGAAGCTGTCATCAGGCAAGTCTGTATACTTCTCGAGGACAGCGCGCAGAATCTCGCGGGCCACATCCTCGACGAAGCGCGGATTGGCATGTGCTTTGTTGACGATGTAGAGTTCGTCGGGACGCTTGAGCAGGGCGTAGTTTTCAGAACTCATGGCACTCTCAGCCAGCACTACAAGCTCCCTGACATCCAGGCTCTTGTCTGTGCCGATCATCAATGTCGCTCGCCCACGCTGGTTATGCGTCGCCAGGGGAGTCACCGCTAGCATCTTCTCAATGACCTCGTCGGCAAAGCCCTCCTCCTGCAAACGCACCCGTGCAAAGGAGTGGACCATATCTTGCGCACAGGGGCAAGCAACCATGCCTTCTACCTCAACTCCCACCATATGCCGACAGCGTTCCTGCGTGGCTACAGCCTGGGCGATCAACCCATACACTTCCTGGGAGCGACGACCAGAAATCGGCGTCCACTTTTGCATAGGGTAGACGGTGCGGATAAAGACTTCAGCACGTACAACCTTTTGCCTCTCGACAATGGTTCTGGCGATGTGTTCAGCCAGCAACTCAATTTTCGGCCAGGTATTAGTGCCAATGCTGTCCATGACCTCTTCTAGCGCATCACTAAAACGAGACATATGAACGCCTGCTTGTGTCGCTCCAAGGTCAGCATACAAGTCAAACGTGGCATCGAACCACTGATTCTGTCCTTCATTGCCAATCAGGATCGCTTTTCTCATCCCGACGACTCCTGCACGACCAAGGCGCACATGGACCGATGGACGACCACTCTGGATGTCTCGCTCCAGCAAGATACGCAGATCGGGTGCCAACTTTTTCACTCCATCCTCTGAGACTCCCTGCAACAAACTCTGCGCCGTCTGCCCACTGACGGGATCAACCATGTCGGGAGCAATCTCTGCCAGTGGTACCAGCACAAATGCCCGCTCTGCCATTCTTGGATGAGGTACGGTTAAGTCATCTTGTTTGATTTGCAGATCATCGTAAAAAATGATATCAATGTCGATCGGGCGGGGACCATTGCGAAATGATGGCTGCCGTCCAATACCGACTTCAATTGCTTTGGCGTATTGCAAAAGTTCTGACGCGGAAAGTGTGGTTTTACCCTGACAGACAATATTGAAGAAACGTGGTTGGTCAAGGTAACCAACCGGTTCTGTCTCATATATGGATGAGATAGTAGAAATCTCCACCACTTCGCGTAAACGTTGCAGTGCTGCTGCGAGATTGCTACGGCGGTCTCCCAGATTGGAGCCAAGGGCCAGGTAGACAGTATGTATAGTGGTTGGCTTGTTCCCATTTTGGGAGAGCAAACCTGAAACGGTAGTGTCCAAGCTCATAATGATATAACGCAAACCTGAAACGGTAGTGTCCAAGCTCATAATGATATAACCTTTTCTAAAAGATACTTCCTCACTATGATAACAAGTGACGGGCTGTTTTTAGTTCCTGGCAGCTCTTCTAGCAAGATTGCTGAGGAGAAAAAAGGTCTACAGGAGGTTGGGAATATCCCAAGCCTCCTGTAGACCCTTTTATATACGAGCTAATTTGGGGTCCAGTAGCGCTCCAGGTGGACTGTTTCTACGCGACGTATGCCGTGTGTATAGTCTTGCATGACCTGGTACATCGCTGCCTTGTCACGAAAGTTCAAATGTAACTGAGAGGTGTACATTTCTGCTGCCTCCTGACGCAGGTGAAGCATCTCGGACATCTCAACAAATGCCGGCTCTAATGTACCGCCCAACTCCTGCAGTCGCGCCTCCAGCGCACCAGCCTCGAGTACATAAGGGAAGTCTTCATAGAGTTTGATGTTTGCGCCCCGTTGAATCAGACGGTCAATAGCAGAACTAACAATCTGGTGGTCGACATGACGGCCTGCACCAAGTGGGGCATACCAGACGGTATCAGGTAAGCGTTCGTGTAATGTAATCAGGTCTTGAGCCAGTTGCGTGTCAATCCCCATGTCGCTGGGGTGAACCTCGTCTATTAACTGCCCATTCCCTGCGTAGTATGCTGGTGTACCACGATAGATGGCGTCGGGGAAGTCGAGCCAGAGGTAATCAGCTTGCAGGTAATCTAGTGCACTGGCATCTTCTTTACGCCGCGTGGCGACTACTTCTTCCACCGGTGTGTCTTGTCTGAAGCCCATTCTTTTGTGTATCTGTGAAGCAAACGGACTCAGTTCCAATACTGTGGTTGGTATGCCAGCAAAGACAGTGATGACCAACGGATGCAGCCCACAACTGGCCTGTACTCCAAGAGTACCACCACAAGAGTACACAACATCATCGAAATGCGGTGAGAGAAAAATATGCCGGTTATTCAGCGTAATATCTTGCAAACTTTTGAGTTGCAACGGCGTACTCCTCTATGCTATGAAAAGGTTAAATGACTTTACTGTTGTCACGCGAAAATGCTGGCTTTAGTATACACGATTGGCACAAGGACTAGAAGTGCCCATAGATGTATGACACTCACCCCGGAAGTCGTACACCGTCCTCAGCATAATCCAGCAATCCATCTTTGACCAATCCGGCCACAATTTTCTCGAGCCAGGGAAGATCGTCGTCACAAAACGACGACTTAATCTGCTGTCCCAAAGTTGCTAAAGTAATACGCTGACCGGCAGGCACAGCGCGCAACAAGTCGACGATGCGACCACGAAAATAACGGTTTGTACTGGTAAATGGCTGAGTTTGATAGGTTGTTTTCTTTTCAGCAACTTTCCGTAACTGGCGTAACACCGTCCCCGACGGAAAAAGGCTTAGTTGACTCATCTCTGTATATGCGGCACAGTTGGTTTGCAAGGGACAGTCAGTACACTGCGGATTATTGCCGGTGCATATGGTTGCGCCCAGGTCCATGAGTGCCTGGTTCCAGTTGTAGGCTTCATTTTCTGGCAATACCTGCTCTGCGAGGGTGAGCATCTCAGCCTCACTGATTTTTGGTTTGGGGTACTCCAGGCCGAGAAATATGCGATGCAACACACGGCGTATGTTCGTGTCAACGGTGGCAACTTGTTTGCGGTAGGCGAAGCAAGCAATTGCACCTGCGGTGTAGCGACCAATGCCTTTGAGTTTGAGTAGATCGTCAATCGTGTCAGGGATTCGTCCATCGTACTCTGCAATAACCTGGCGGGCAATCGATTGTAAACGCACTGCACGCATGTTATAGCCTAGAGGCACCCATGCAGAAATAACTGCTGCCGTGGAGGCAGCAGCAAGATCGGCCAGGGTAGGGAATATTGCCAAAAACTGTTGATACTTTGGCAATACCCTATCTACCTGCGTCTGCTGGAGCATCATTTCTGAGACAAGAATAGCATATGCATCATGTGTAGAACGCCAGGGCAAATTGCGCCTTTGGGCAGTATACCACTTCAATAAGTGGCGATGTACCAACGCTAGCAGGTCGGGTGCAGGCTGAGAAGAAAGATAGGAGGACAAAGACTGCTCGCTCTCACTCATGAGATTCAAGATTTGCTGGGCTGGGGTGTAGCATCGCCTTGGGTTTCCTGTTCACCTGTGGCTGCTTGTGTCTGATTGCTTCTACGAGCCAGCAATGAAAATAACGTCTCGCCACCCTCTTGCCAGCATCTTGCATCAGGCGCTGGTAGGTTTTCGCAGAGAATCCAGTCGTTGGCGTCTTTCAGCACATGTCCCTTGATGCACTTAGCATAACTGACATG
>WNEZ01010903.1_pt1 | contig 12293 bp, 9 predicted proteins | sample 5400521 | NCBI WGS metagenome assembly WNEZ01 (sample SAMN13153339, study PRJNA577476) | soil metagenome | isolation source: 120 cm saprolite under Douglas fir tree site 2 hole 1 replicate 1 | place: USA:California | collected 2015-04-18
TCAGTCATGATCCATCACGGGGCGGAAAGGCTCACTGACGAAGCATTTAGAGAAGAAGCGAAAAAGCATGATGTCGTTATCACCACGTATGCCCTCGCTCTGCGCGACAAAGAGCATCTTTCTCCTATTGAGTGGGAATATGTCGTGCTGGACGAGGCGCAGAATATCAAAAACGAAAGCGCCAAGCAGACCAAAGCTATACGCAGTCTCAACGCCAGGCATAGAATCGCTTTGACTGGCACACCGGTGGAGAATCGGCTCTCCGAACTCTGGTCCATCATGGAATTCCTCAATCCGAACTATCTCGGCTCCGGTCAAGACTTCAGCAAGAAGTTTGCCATTCCTATCGAGAGGTACCATGATAAAAATCGGGCAGAAACTCTCAAGCGCTTGCTTCAGCCCTTCGTCCTGCGCCGCTTGAAAACCGATAAGGCAATCATCCAGGACCTGCCCGACAAGATGGAGATGAAGGTGTTCTGCAACCTGACCCAGGAGCAGGCCTCGCTTTACGAGGCCGTGGTGAAGGAGATGATCGAGAAGATCGAGCAGTCAGAGGGCATCGAGCGCAAGGGATTGGTGCTATCTACCCTCCTGAAGCTCAAGCAGATATGCAACCACCCTGCGCAGTTCGTCGGTGATGGCAGTAGTTTGCCTGACCGCTCTGGCAAGCTAGCTCGCCTTGAAGAGATGCTGGCGGAGGCCCTGGCAGCAGGCGATAAGGCGCTGATTTTCACGCAATTTGCGGAGATGGGTAAGATGCTCCGGCACCACCTCCAGGAAACATTGGGATGTGAGGTACTCTTCCTGCACGGCGGCACCCCCAAGAAGCAGCGCGATGCCATGGTGCAGCGTTTTCAAGAAGACCGCCGTGGGGCGCCGATCTTCATCCTCTCGCTCAAGGCTGGCGGTGTGGGTCTTAACCTGACCGCTGCCAACCATGTTTTCCACTTTGACCGCTGGTGGAACCCGGCAGTGGAGAATCAAGCCACCGATAGAGCGTTTCGCATTGGACAACAGAAAAATGTCCAGGTACATAAGTTCGTCTGCGTCGGAACCTTGGAAGAACGTATCGACCTGATGATCGAGCAGAAGAAGGTGCTGGCAGAAAGCATCGTGGGGAGCGGAGAGAATTGGCTGACCGAGATGTCAACAGACCAGCTCAAAGAACTGTTCGCTCTAAGCCGCGAGGCAGTAGGAGAATAAGTCATGGGATACAGGCGGGGTAGAGGTGACTATTGGGGTTACTACGAACCAACTGCACCAATAAGAGTAAAAGACGGAATTAAGGCTAAAAGCGAACGCGGGGGAATTGGCGAGACGTGGTGGTCTAAACGCTGGGTAGGCGTTTTAGAATCCTTCAGCCTGGGAACGCGGCTGACTCGCGGTCGCAGTTATGCCCGCCAGGGGCAGGTAATCTCAATTGATGTTGAACCGGGCATCGTCAAGGCACAAGTCCAGGGCTCGCGACCCAAACCCTATAGTGTCAAGATCAAATTAATGCCGCTTTCGAATCAGGACTGGGACAGGGTTACAGATGCCATGGCTTCGCAAGCCATATTTGCCGCCAAACTGCTTGCCGGTGAGATGCCCACAAATATAGAGGAGGCCTTTAACGCGGTACACGTATCGCTTTTCCCAACTGCCGTGACAGACCTCGATACCGATTGCTCTTGTCCCGATTGGGCCAATCCCTGTAAGCATATCGCTGCTGTCTATTACCTGCTAGCAGAGCGGTTCGATGAAGATCCATTTCTCATTTTTAAGCTGCGTGGTCGCACAAAAGAGCAAATTATCGAGACATTGCGCGAGAAGCGTGCAGAAACCCTCGCTGCCGAAAGCTCCTCGCTTTCCGCTGGTGGAGATGGCTTGATTGAGGCCGACACCGCGTTGCCTCTTCTTGAAGAAAATCTGGACGCATTCTGGCAGGCAGGAGAAGCGTTAGATACTTTTACCGTGAAGCCTGGCGCTCCTGAGGTTGATAAGGCCATTCTTAAACGCCTGGGAGAGGCCCCCTTTGCGGTGGGAAACCAGAATATTGCTGCTCTGCTGGCCAAAGCCTATGATGCGGTAGATGCAGCCATTCGTAAAGAAGCTGAGGAATAGTAACTCTCGTTTGCTGAAGAACGCTGTCAGAAGCGATACTTTTCAACGATCTCTTCTCGAACCTCGACGCCAAGTCCCGGAGACAGCGGGACATCAATCCAGCCGTTTTTCTGCGTGAACGGTGTCGTCACCAGTTCATGCTGCATTGGGTTTTCCAGTGGCTTCATTTCAAACAGCAGGCAGCGGTCGGAAAGCGCGGAGAGCGACAGGCTAGCTGCTGTGACGATGGCGCTGCTCCAGGCGTGGGCGTTGTACCAGACATCGGCTTGCTCTACCAGTTGGATCAGCTTGTAAAAGCCGGTGATTCCCTCTGCTCGTCCAGGGTCGCACCCCACAACATCCACGATACCCGTTTCGATCAATCGCTGGTAGCCTTCGAGGTTCCATTCTCTCTCGCCGGTGGCGATGAGGGTCTTCACGTGCTGGCGCAATTTGTGGAATCCCTCGATATCGGTCGGCTCCAATGGCTCCTCGATCCAGCGCAGGTTATATTCCTCGAAGGCATTGACCAGCGCGATGGCATGAGCAACGTCCCATTGCAACGACTGCCCCCGGTCGATCATGATATCCGCTTCTGGCCCCACCGCTTCGCGCAGCAAGCGCATGAACGCAATATCGCGCTCGGCTTCGTAGCCCAGGCGCGCTGCTCCGCGTTTGCCGAAGCCAATTTTCACGCCCCGGTAGCCCTCCTCGCGCACGTATCGCCCGTGACGCTCAGCTTCTTGCTCGATGCCTGGAAGAAAGGCATGAGTGCTGGCAATGACCGGCAGGCGTTCACGATAGGCCCCACCAAGCAGCTTGACAAGTGGCAAACCGAGCAGTTTCCCTTTCAAGTCCCACAGTGCGATGTCTATGGCGCTGAGCGCAAACGAAGCAATGCCACCCTGATAGCCGTACCACCACATATGCGACTTGAGTCGCCGCCAGTGATTGATGTTATCGAGAGGGTCGCTGTCGATGAGTAATGTGGCCAGTCCGGCGACCAGTTGTTCGGTCGCACGGGATGACTCCGGCCACTGCGTGATGGATTCGCCCCATCCGACGGTGCCATCGCTCGCTTCGATGCGACAAAGCGTCAGGTAACGAGTGTTATTGTTGTCGTTGGGTTCGGGGTAAGAAACGGAAATGGGCGTTACCTTGCGAATACGCATACTTCACCTTTCCATAGATTTGCCCAGGTTTCCCCTGCGCTGTGCCTGTGCCATCAAACCGCGTCAATACATCAGGAAGCCGCCGGTGATATTGATAGTTGCCCCAGAGATAAACGAGGCATGATCGCTGGCAAGAAACACGACCGAACCGGCGATCTCTTCTGGCTGGGCAGGCCGTCCGAGAGGAGTTGCCTGGTTCGATGACTCAAGGGAGGAGGGGTCGAGTCCACCGAGCAGCATCGATGTCATGACAAAGCCGGGAGCAACTGCATTGACCGTGATCCGATACGGGCCGTAGGTACGAGCCATACCGCGTGTCATCGTCACAATGCCGCCTTTCGCCGTGTTGTAGACGACGGAACCACCAAAGCCGCCTGTCCACCAGCCTTGCGACGTGAAGGTGATGATACGTCCTCCCTGGCCCTGCTCGCGCATAACCCGTGCGGCAGCGCGGCAAAGGAAGAAGCTCGCTTTGAGGTTGAGATCAACCTGAAAATCCCAATCTTCTTCGGTGACATCGTCTATGTTGTACTGGCGGCGCAAGACGGCAGCAAGATGAGCCAGAACGTAGAGCGAACCAAGTTCATCGCGTGCGCGGTTCACCAGCGCGTTATGCACCGCCAGGTTACGCAGATCAGCGCCAACAGCGATATGGCCCTCACCTTCCATACTGGTCACCACCGCTTCAACGGCATCCTGCTCAAGATCGACCGCCATTACGCGGGCGCCGGTCGTCGCGAACGCCTCGGCAACCTGGCGACCAATGCCGCCAGCCGCGCCGGTCACAATGACGCCTTTTCCTTCCAGTCCCGCGCCAATACTCCATGCCATACATGCCTCCTCTTTATCCCTATTTCGCTGCTATTCCTCAGATGTATCTGCTGACCAGAAAACCCTTTCATCCGCAATGATCACCTCAGCGTGTCCAAGGAACAGCGGACGATCTTGCGCGAGAAGATCTACGATCTCAGGGTCGGCAAAAGCCTTTTCCACTGCTGCGGCATTATCAAACCAGAGTTCGCCGACTGCGTCCCATTCGGCAGACCGGGGGCCTACGACTCGCGAGAGAACCATCTTACGTACCCCAGGCATCTTTCGCACTATATTCCGGCGTATCAGGGAAATGCGTTTAATCACAGCAATCGCTCACTTTCTTCCCAGGAACGTCTGTGCCGCCTATCTGGGAATCGCTGTTTCTGCTATCGCCGCCCGCGCCATGTCACGGAACTGGATAGTCTCACATGTGTTCTCTGTCCGGTTGCAGTCCTGCCAGTCCTGCCACACATACTCAATAGCGAAGTACCCATTGTAGCCAATCTCTTGCATACGAGTAATTACGCGGCGGTAATCAATCGTATTTTCCTGGAACGTCGTCTGCAACCGGCCTTTAGCTGCTCCACGACAATGGAAATGACGAGCGTAGGTAAGTAGTGGTTCAATTTCGGCATCAGGAATGCCAACACTGGTGAAATGCGTATAATCCAACGTGAGTTTTAGCCCTGGCGTCAGTTCGACCAGGTGCGCCAGTTTCTCTGGCGTATCCACGTTCGAGCCAAGATGTCCTTCGACCGAGAGCGCGATGCCGAATGTGGCGGCAGTGTCGACGCGCCACTTCAGCGCTTCTGCCGAGCGCCGGATGGATTCCTCCCAGCTCTCATCGCCGAAACGAATCCCCGGCAACATTGTCATCCCCTTTGTGCCCAGGCGGCGCGCCATTTCAAGCATGTCGGAGAAGAGGGCGACTGCGTCTTCTTGCTGTTTGGGGTCAGGGTTGTTGGGAGCCATCGTCTCGAAATCTGTCCAGGGTTGCCAGAAAAAATCGGCCAGTTCCAGCCCCGACCGCTCGATTCGCTCTTTCAAAATACCCGACCACATCGGAATGTCAGAGCGTACCATTTCGGGCCTCACATGTGATCGATTGCCGAAGAGCGCCAGGTCCACCCCCTCGATATCGAGGAGCCGGATAAGGGTCAGCACGCGGTCGTGGGGCAGCAACGGCCAGGCGAAGTCGGCACAAGCCAGTTTCATAAAAACTCCTTTCTGGATACCCTCCCCATTCATGGGGAGGAAGGAAAGAAAGGCCGCCCGCAGGCGGAGCGTTTTTGACCGGAACGCTCAAACCGGTTGGAAACGAAAGAAACGTTTCCCTCCCTTGCGGGAATATGGTGCTCTTCGTCAAGGTTATCCGAGGGTTGTCTAAAAATCGTCGGCACTGTCCCTACCCCGCAGGACTGTTTAACCAACGCTCGTAGAGCTTCAAGCTAGAGCAGGCACTTGAAGGTACCTATATTTTCCTCGGTAACGTAGCCCGCTAGGAATTGCTTCCCCTGGCTGAGACTAGTCAGACCTTGAATTGGCTTGCGAGCCGCCGGGCAGAAGTCACCCCAACTGCAAGCCCATCCCCTTCAAAGGGATAGGGTGTCTGACGCAGTGGTTAGCCGGCAGCGCCACGTTCACACCAAACGACTGCTGGTCATCGCGTCAGAACGTGTAGAGATTCAGATTGCTGTTTGTGAAGACCGTCGGCGGCCCTGCGGTCACAGTTCCACTTGCTCCAACCGTAAAGCTGCCGAGATTGCCGCAGGTGAATGTGTCACCCTGCTTACCGGTAATCTGGTGAGTCAGTATGGCGTGCATCGCGCACATGGCAACCTGTCCCTCACGACTGAAGCCCCACAGGGCAAACTGCTTGACGCATCCTGAAGTCACGTACGACTCCATCTGTTTGGGATCTCCCAGACCGGTCACGACGTACTTGTTGCACACGCCCTCCTGCTGTATGACTTGCGCGGCGGCGGCCACGGCAATGGTGGTCGGCGCAATAATGCCCTTGATGCTCGGGTACTCTTTCAAAACACTCTGGGCATATTGAACCGCCGTGGGTGTTGAGTCATCGGGGGGATTGATAATCGTCACCAGGTGCATATTCTTGTATTTCGGGTTCGTTTTCAAGTCCTGGACGAGCAAGTTATTCCACAACACCTGGTTGCTGTCCGTCGCCTGGGCTGAGAGAATGACAAAGTCCCCGGTGTAGTTGATCTGCGACCCGAGCATTTGCAGTTGGATATCAGCGATTTGCTGGGCGCTGGTTCCCTCGACATAGGCGGTGCGGCCTGCAGGAAGAACATCAGAATCAAACGAGACGACCGTCACGCCATTTTGTTGCGCCCGCTGCAGGGCCGGAGTTACCGCAGCAGGGTCATCAGCGGAGATAAAGATGCCCTTGTATCCATTGGCGACGGCATTATTGATGAACTGTACCTGCTGAGTAGCCGAGGACGTGGTGGGGCCGCCGTAAGTCAGTTGATAGCCAAACTGCTGTGCGAATTGCTGTGCACCCTGGTCGGCCTGCGTGAACGGCGGAATACCGGTGAATTTTGGGATCATGTACAGCTTCGTGGTCGGCGTTGGGGTGCTGGCCGTTGCAGAGCCTCCCCCACTACTGCTGCTGCCGCCGCAGGCGCTCACAAGCAGCGCGACTAAGATAAACGATACGCAGAGCGTGAACAGCCCTCGATGGCGTAAAGATGCCGCGCTGGAATACAGTTTAACGTTCATAACGTACCTCCATTGCTGTCGCTGTGGCTTTGAGATGCCACAATAAATATCACATTAGTACGGGGAAACGAACTCATGGAACACTTTTATACCCTTGCTCATGAGTCGGATGGTCCTCAACATTGATCGATGCAGTCTGTGACACCTCCTCTGTTTCTGATGTTGCTGATAAAGCAATGCTAGAGCGCTGTTCTCTCCGGCGAAACCGATTGCGTACAGCGCCGATAGCCGCTCCTCCGCTGATGGCAATGATCAGCAAGATGCCGACGCTGATTGTTTGCTCCTGACCAGAGAGTCCTGCCACACCCAGTCCGGTCTCCAGCACCTGCAAGAGAACCAGCGCTAATACCACGCCCTGAATGGTGCCGCTTCCTCCGTACGCACTGACCCCTCCAAGGATGACAGCGGTAATCGCCGGAAGGAGTTGATCGGCTGCCATGTTGGCTTGAGCCGTGTCAAAATTGCCAAGATAGAAAATAGCGGCAAGCGCAGCGAAAACGCCTGCGATGACGAAGACGAGGATGCGCGTGCGTGCGACAGGGACGCCGGAGAAACGGGCAGCCTGCCGGTTACCGCCAATGGCAAAGACGGATTTGCCGAAGGCTGTCCAGTGGATAACGAACGCGAGAATGGCCGCGCAGATAAGCAGAATAGCCGAGGCAATTGGAAAATCGCTGCCAAACAGCCCTCCCGATCCAAGTTGCACAAGCGACGCCGGGAAGTTAATGATGGCCTTTCCCTGCAAGATGAGAAAAGCAATTCCTGTATACGTACTCATTGACCCCAGCGTGACGGCCAACGAGGGAAGCTCGAACATGACCACCACTAACCCGTTGACGAGTCCCAGAATACCTCCCAGAATGATGGCCAATCCCGCTGCTACCCAGATATTCATCCCATGTTGCCAGAGGACAGCCATCACGACGCCACAAAGAGCGAGCGTCGAAGCAATAGAAAGATCGATATCGCCGGTCATAATCACCGGAGCAACGCCGAGCGCCAGGAATCCCAGAACCGTAGCGTTGAGGGCCATCGTTTCGAGATTGAACGGCGTGAGAAAGTTACTCGATGCCGCCGAACTGCCTGCCATCACGATCACAATCAGCAGGCACAGCCCAACCTCCCAGCGCGTGATCCAGTGTAGGGCAACATTGATCCAGGAATTAGCCGCATCACCGCGTGAGGAGGAACGGCGAGGTTCTGTACCCGGAGGGCGACGAGCTACTGTACTCACTGCTGAACCTCCGTTTTTAAGATCTGCGGCGTATCGTTAGCCGACTGGCTCCTGTTACGAATAGCCGGTTGTTGCGAGCGTCGCATCAGCACAGCGTAAAGAGCAACGGCGCTAATGATAGCAACCCCCTGCAGCGTTTGCTGAGCAAAGATCGATATCTTGAGTAGAGCCAGGACATTTTCAATTTCGAGCAGCAGAACAGCACCCAGCGCTGCGCCGAGCGGCGAACCGGAACCACCGAAGAGGCTCACTCCTCCTACGACTGCCGCTGCGATGACCGTCAGTTCAAATCCTGCTCCGGCAGTAGCATCGACATTCCCATACTGGGATGTGAACAATAGGCCCCCAAAGCCGGCCAGCGCGCCACAGACGACAAATGCCTCAATGGTGCGGCGGCGCGTTGGGATAGCCATGTAGCGCGCCGCCTCTGGATTCGACCCCATCGCGTAGAGATCACGTCCCCAGCGCAGCATGCGCATCACGAAACTAAACAGCACAACCCAGGCCACCGCAATCCATACAAAACTGCCAACACCCAACCACGACGTTGTATAGAGCTGGCTCAGCCACGTCGGAAGCTGATAGGCATAAACCTGGGACCCACCAGAAACCACCACTTGCAGGCCACTATAGATGGAAAGTGTCGCCAGCGTGGCAATAATAGCCGGCATACGGGCAAAGCTAATCAGGACACCATTTATCAACCCTAAAATGATGCCAATGAAAAAAGGGAGCAAAAGCGCAATAAGTGCGACTCCTACGCCGCCAAGCCCACTCAACTGGCTGATCAGCGATCCAGTAATAAAAGCCGACAGTCCAAGAATAGCGCCGACGCTCAAGTCGATTTGCCGGGACAACAACACCAGAGATTCACCAATGGCGACGATGGCAACGACTGCCGCATTATCGAGCAGTTCCCGCAGGTTTACCCCGTTACGAAATGCTGGGATACTGATCGCCGCAACAATGCTGACAACGACAACGATAGAGATCAACCCGACTTCACGAATGCGAAACAGTCTTGCTAGCCCGAAGCGATCTCTCTCCCAAGGGCCTGGCTTTACCAGAGGAACGTTCATGTTGATGCCTCCACGATTGACTGTAACCCAGAAGCTGCAGCCATCACCGTTTTGCTATCCACAGGGCAATCGAATATGCCGGTGACACGACCTTCGCGCAAAACAACCAGGCGATCGCACATTGAGCGTACCTCCTCCATTTCGGAGGAAATAAAGATGATACCGACGCCAGCCTGCGCCAGTTCGGAGATAATCGCCAGGATATCAGCCTTTGCGCCGACATCGATACCATGCGTCGGCTCGTCGAGAATAAGAACGCGAGGCTCGGCAGCCAGCCATTTCGCCAGGACAACTTTCTGCTGGTTGCCTCCCGAAAGTGCGCTCACGAGGCGGTCGCGGCGTCCCGGCTGCAATCGCACACGCTGCGAGAGCGTGTCAGTCAAGCGATTAACTCTCCTGGTTGGCAGGACGCCGAACCAGGAGAGAAGTCTTTGCCAGACAGGCATGGTGGTGTTCAAAGGTATCGTCATGGTTGGTACCAGACCATGTATCAAGCGATTCTCCGGCAAATACGCCAGGCCACAACTGACGGCATGATGGGGCGAGCGCGGGTGGAACGAGTAGCCAGCGAGGAAAATTTGACCGGCGTCGATAGGATCGATGCCGAATAGGGACTGGGCAAGCTCTGTGCGCCCCGCGCCGACCAGGCCAGCAAAGCCGAGAATCTCTCCCTGTCGCAAGGTGAACGACACATCCTCGAAATAGCCCTTGTGCGTCAATCCTCGTACTTCCAGCACCGTATCACCAAGCCTGGCAGGTTGTTTGGGATAAAAGGTGGAAAGCTCACGTCCAACCATGTCGTGAATAAGCTCGGGTATGGTGACTTCTGAAGTAGGCTTCTCCGCCACCTTCTGGCCATCGCGCAGCACGATCACGCGATCTGTCCACTGATATACCTCTTCAAGACGATGACTGATAAAGAGAATTGTCACTCCCCGGGCTTTCAGGTTGCGCACAATCTTGTACAAGGCAGCTACTTCGCGAGCAGAGAGAACGGCGGTCGGTTCATCGAGGATCAAGAGCTGCGCTCCAATGGAGAGTGCCTTCGCAATTTCGACGAGCTGCCGCTCGGCTACGCGCAATTGATAGACCGGCGTTTGTGGATCAAGAGGCAAATCAAGTTGTTCCAACAGACTACGCGCCCGTTCATGCATCTGACTCCACACAATTGTCCCCCGGCGCGTCAATTGATGCCCGGCGAAAATATTTTCAGAAATGGAGAGGTCAGGGAAAAGCGTAGGCTCCTGGTACATCGCGGCGATGCCCGCTTCTCGTGCGGCACGCGGATTCGTGAAAACCCGCTCAGTTCCCTTGACGATGATGTTCCCCTTGATCGGCTGTACAACGCCGGTCAGTATTTTGACGATGGTCGATTTGCCCGCGCCATTTTCACCGACAAGCCCCACAACTTCGCCATCTGCCAACGAAAAGCTCACTGCTCGTAGCGTCTCTACAGCGCCGTAACTGTGGTGAATGTCATGTAACTCAACGACAGGTGCCATGAGCAATCCCCTCTTGAAGTTCTCTCGTTAGCTCACAGAAGGAGGAATTGTAAACGATTCCGGCTCCAATACCAACGATTGTAGCATTCTGGTAGGCCTAAGTCAAGACTTTTTGTGCTAGCCTGGAACACCAATTATGGAAACAATATCTTATACTGATGTCCGTATGTTTACTTCAATCGAAATAGATATTCTTCTCACCCCGCGTAAATAACTCTCAGGAGGGATTGACAGGGGAGATATCGAATGATATAACTAAAAACGAAACTGGAATCGTTACTAACACCTCCGTCCATAAGGATGGTGCCTATTTTCAGAAAAGGACTACCAGTCTCATGTCATCGCAAAAGATATACTCACCCGACCGGCGGCAATGGCTGCGTAGTATGCTCCTCATCCGGTGCTTTGAGGATAAGGTGCAGCAACTGTTTATGCAGGGACTGATTCCTGGCACAACCCACCTTTGCCAGGGGCAAGAGGCAGTATCGGTGGGTGCCATCAGCGCCATTACCTCTGCTGATTACCTGACCATTACGTATCGGGGGCATGGCCAGGCATTGGCACGAGGAATAGATCCCGAAGAGGCCTTTGCCGAATTAATGGGCCGCGAGACCGGTCTTTGTAAAGGGCGCGGTGGCTCAATGCATTTAACAGACTTCTCACATGGGCTGATCGGCGCTTTCGCCATTGTCGGTGCTGGGCTACCGGTGGCGCTAGGCGCGGCGATGTCGGCCAAACTGCGTGGCACTTCGAGCGTTGCACTCACCTTCTTCGGTGATGGCGCGACCAATATCGGAACATTTCACGAAGCGCTGAACATGGCAAGCGTGTGGAAAGCCCCGGTAGTATTTATCTGTGAAAATAATCTCTACGGCGAGTACAGCCCAATTCGCACAACGACGCCCTTTGATGACCTGGCAATACGAGCGACCGCCTACGCTATACCAGGCGTGACCGTCGATGGCAACGATGTCGATGCTGTCTACAACGCGACACGTACCGCAGTTGAACGGGCGAGAGCCGGAGAAGGGCCGACATTTCTCGAATGCAAAACCTACCGCTACAGCGGCCATTCGCGAACCGACCCGGCTAAATACCGCAAGCCTGGTGAGCTTGAAGCGTGGAAGAGCAGAGACCCCATCAAACGCCTGGGCGAAGCTTTGGTCGCCGAGGACGTCATGAGCGTTGCTGAACAGGATACCATGCGCCAGGAAGTGCAAGACCTGATCAATGCGGCAGCAGAGCGAGCCGCCGCCGCTCCGTGGCCCAAGCGAGAGGAGATTGACCGCTATGTCTACGCAGAGTGAGCGAGAGGAAGCCACGCAAGGCAGCACCGCCGAAGAAATGACCTACCGGCAGGCGATCCGCGCTGCGCTTGCTGACGAACTGCGCGCAGATAGTCATGTTGTTTTGCTGGGAGAAGATATCGCCGCAGCAGGAGGGTCATTCAAGACTACCGAGGGTCTGCTCGACGAGTTTGGACCGCAACGTGTAATCGATACGCCGATCTCAGAAAATGGCTTCGTTGGAGCCGCTCTAGGAATGGCCGTCACTGGAATGCGCCCGGTAGTTGAGATCATGTTCGCTGATTTCTTGCTCAGCGCCAGCGATGCCATTGTAAACGAAGTCGCGAAATTTCGTTTTATGTCGGGTGGTCAGACAGAAG
>WNEZ01017831.1_pt1 | contig 12290 bp, 10 predicted proteins | sample 5400521 | NCBI WGS metagenome assembly WNEZ01 (sample SAMN13153339, study PRJNA577476) | soil metagenome | isolation source: 120 cm saprolite under Douglas fir tree site 2 hole 1 replicate 1 | place: USA:California | collected 2015-04-18
CGACAACGCCAGCCGAGCCAGCTTCATCGGCATCGACGTCTGGCGCGCCAAGCTGACGATCTTCGTGCTGGCGGCGCTGTTTGCCTCTACCGGCGGCATCATCATGAGCCTGTTCGTGTCGGGCGCATACCCCGAATTCGCCTACTGGACGATTTCGGGCGAGGGCATCTTCATCAACATGCTCGGCGGCGTCACCACCTTCCTGGGCCCGATGGTCGGGACCGTGCTGCTGTTGATCCTCAACGACACCGTCACGCGGCTCACCGAGTATTACGGCATCGTGCTCGGCATCGTGATCCTGTTTTTCGCGATCGGCTTGCGCAAAGGTCTGATGGATTTCATGGTCGAGTGGTACGAACAGCGTCGCGACGGCGCGAAGGAGCGTGCCTAGCCATGCTGGAGGTAAAGCATCTCTCCAAATCGTTTGGCGGCGTCAAGGCGGCCGACGATATTACGTTGAGTTTCGCGGAGGGATCGCTGACCGCGGTGATCGGCCCCAATGGCGCAGGAAAGAGTACATTCTTCAATCTGATCACGGGTGCGCTCAGGCCAGACTCCGGCCACATCCTGCTCAACGGTGTCGATATGGCGGGACGCTCCCCGCCTGAGATCGTGCGTCACGGCATCGGCCGGGCCTTTCAGGTGGCGCGTATTTTCCCTTCGCTTACGGTGCACGAAACGATGCTGGCCGCGGTGGGCGCCGATCAGCGCCGCGCCAGCGTGCTGCATCGGCGGTTCCCGCTCGCCGAGACGCGCGACCGTGCCGAACATGCGATGGAGGTGCTGGGCCTCACCGGCAAGCGCGACCGGACAGCCGCTACACTTTCGCATGGCGACCAGAAGCTGCTCGATATCGCGCTGGCACTGGTGCTCGATCCCCAGGTGTTGCTGCTTGACGAGCCCACCGCCGGCATGGGAACCGAAGAGCGCTGGCGCATGATCGATCAGGTCCATGAGCTCTGGGAGCGGCAGAAGATCACGGTCGTCTTCATCGAGCACGACATGGACATCGTCTTCAAGATTGCGCCAATGGTCGTGGTGCTGTGCTACGGCCGGATTCTCGCGACCGGCACGCCCGAAGCGATCCGCCAGAACCCCGCTGTCATCGAGGCGTATCTGGGCACCGAACGTCACGCCGAGGCCGCGGTATGAGTGCGCAGCCTATCATTCAGGTCAGGGATCTCGATGTTTATTACGGCACCAGCCAGATCCTGTTCGGTGTCGATCTGAGGGTGCAGCAGGGTGAAACCATGGCGCTGCTCGGCCGCAACGGGGCCGGCAAATCGACCACCATGAAAGCAATCATGGGCCTCGCGCCGGCACGACGCGGAAAAGTGATGTTGCGGGGGCGTGTCATATCCGGGCTCAAGCCACATCACATCGCCCGCGCCGGGCTTGGCTTCGTGCCCGAGGACAGGCAGATCTTTCCGGATCATACCGTGGAGGACAATCTCGTCATCGGCCAGAAGAAAGGCGCCGAAGGGCAGGAAGAATGGTCGATCCGGCGTGTCTATGAAGTGTTCCCACTGCTGGAGCCGCTTCGATACCGGATCGCGGGCCGGCTGTCGGGTGGCGAACAGCAGATGCTCGCGATCGCGCGGACGCTAATGGGCAATCCGGCGCTGTTGCTGCTCGACGAGCCGAGCGAGGGACTGGCGCCGATCATCGTGCAGCGGATCGGCGAGTTGCTGCGGCAACTGCGTGGCACGGGTGCTACGGTTCTGATCGCGGAGCAGAACATGCATTTCTGTCTCGGGCTCGCCAGCCATGCCACTGTCATCGACAAGGGTCAGATCGTCTACACCGCGACAATCGAGGATCTCAAAGCCAACGATAACATTCGCCAGCGCTATCTCGCGCTGTAGCCAAGACAGACCCATTCCGTTTTCAAGCTGACAATGAATGGTGCAAATTGCCATCGTGTAACGCGGCAATCGTTCGCCCTCCCGCAAGAAGTCCCTATAAATCAGGCCGATTTGCAATTCCGTAGCACGGAACAAAATTCAGCTTGCATCAGAAACTGAGCAGGGTTCTCATGTTCGGCAACAAGAAGCTGGACGCGTTTCGCGCTGGTCATTTGGTGGTGAGGAAGCGTGATGGGGGCGTTGTCGCATCTCAAAATTGTCGAGATCGGGAGCGCCGCGACAGCGAGCTATTGCGCACGCTTGTTTGCGGACTTCGGTGCGACCGTTCAGAAGGTCGAACCGCCGTCAGGCGATCCGCTTCGCCAGGCTGCGCCGTTCACTCCTAAAGGACACAGCGCGTGGTTTGCGTTTCTCAATTTCAACAAGTCGAGCGTCGCACTCGATCCAAACGATGCTAGTGCGTCGTTGCGCCTGATCGAGCTGGTGCGCGACTGCGACATCCTGATCGACGGCCGCGATATCGATGAGGCGGACTGCCCGGCATTCGATCTGGCCGCACTCAAGCTCAGAGCAATCCGGGTCTCATTCACGTCGAAGCAAGCTGGTTCGGCGGGGAGGGTCCCTATGCAAATTTTGAGGCGACCGACTCGACCATTCGTGCGCTAACCGGATTGGTAAAACTGGTCGGGCCTGTCGAAGGACCGCCGGTACATGCACCCGATTTCCAAACCGGCATCTTCGGCGGCCTCTGGGGCTTCGTTGCAGCGGCGGCGTCGGTGCTGAGTCGCACGCACGATGGACGCGGTCGCACCAGCAGGCTGTCCATCTTCGAATCAAGCATTGCGGCCACCGAATACATCATGTTCGAGGCGTTCCTGCGTGGGGACATCATGCGCCGGATCGGCGTCAACCGCTTCTGGCCGACATTTCCCGTCGGTATCTATGAAACCAAGCGAGGCTGGCTTGGCGTTACCACAGTGACCCCTGCGCAATGGCGTGCCTTCTGCGAGATGCTGGGGCTGTTCGACCTGCGCGACGACGCGACGCTGTTTATGGGTGTCGATCGGCTGCAGCGCATGGAAGAAATCGAGAGCAAGTTTGGTCCGAAGTTGAAGCAGCGCACCGCGCAGGAATGGTTTGCGGAAGGGTTGAAGCGAAAAATTCCCATCGTGCCGGTGCCAGGCATCAGCGATCTGATCAACGACGAAGAAAAGAGATCGCGCGGCGCGATTGTCCCGATCGTGATCGGCGACGAGGCCGGCTTTACCGCTGGTTCAATGCAGCGACTGACCGGCACGCCGCCGCGACGCGGCGGGGCGGTTCCTGCGATCGGCGAATCGCAACCCGTCGCCGGTCGTTCCAGTGATGGAGGCGGGCGCGCTCTTGCGCCGCGGCCGGACGATTCGAGTAGGCTTCCTCTCGAAGGCGTGCGTGTCATCGACTTCTCGATGGGTTGGGCCGGTCCGATTTGCACGCGCACGCTGGCCGATCTCGGCGCCGATGTGATCAAGATCGAGGCGATCCAATATCCGGATTGGTGGCGCGGCGTCGATCGGCGCCCTGCCTACGTCCTCGAGCAGATGTACGAGAAATCGGTGCGCTACTGCATCATGAACCGCAACAAGCGGGGCATCACGCTCGATCTGACGCGGCCGCGGGGCTTGCATCTTGCCAGGCAACTGCTGACCGACGCGGATCTCGTCGTCGACAATTATTCCGTCGAGGTACTGCCGAAACTGGGACTCGGCTATGAGGTGCTGAGCACACTCAATCCAAAGCTCGTGATGATGTCGATGTCGGCCTTCGGCGCAGGCAGCATCCATCGCGATTGTCGCGCCTATGGCTCGACACTCGAGCAGGGCTCGGGTTTGCCGAACGTCGTCGGCGATGCCAATGGGCCGCCCGTCATGAGCCACACGGCGTTCGGCGACGCCGTCGGCGGATTGAATGGATGCGCCGCCGTGCTCACCGCTCTGATCTACGCAAAGCTTACCGGCAAGGGCCAGTTCATCGATCTCGCGCAGATCGAATGCATGATGCCTTTCGCCGCTCCCTGGATCGTTGCGCATTCGATCGATGGCAAGGCGCCTGTGAAATACGGCAACCGTCATCCGGACTTCGTGCCGCATGGCTGCTTCCCATGCGCTGGTAGCGACAACTGGATCGTCGTCGCCGTTTCCAGCGAGATGTGGCCAAGACTCTGCAAGTTGCTGGGCCGCGCGGACTGGGCCGCCGATGAAACGTTAGGAAGCGCCGCCGGACGGCGCCAAATCGAGAGCGAAATCGAAGAAGCAATTACTCATTGGACCTCTACGCGCGCTCCCGACGACGCGATGAACGCGTTACAGGCCGTCGGGGTCGCATCCGGCGTTGCGCGGTTGCCAATCGAATTGCTGAGAGATCCGCAATTGCTCGCACGTGGATTCATTCAGGAGATTGATCGCGCCTTCATCGGTCGGCATCCGCAACCGTCCATGCCGTTTCGCGAGATCGACAAGCCGTTTGTTATCCGTAATCCGCCACCGACGCTCGGCGAGCACAACCGTGAAATACTCGGCGGCATTCTTGGACTGTCCAATGGCGAGATCGAGGAACTTGCGCGTGACGGCATTATCGGAACCGAGATGCTGATGGAGGAACAACTCGTGAAAGAGAAGAAACGGGCGACAAGCTGATGGAAACAGCCCGCCCGGCAGAATACCAATCGGGAGCGGCAACGTCTGGCAGCCCGCAAGCGCTGATGTCGGTGCGCGGGGTTGGTATTCGATTCAAGACCGCGCAGGGGGAATGGCAGGCAACGCGCAAGATCGATTTCGACATTGCTTCGGGCGAGCGCGTCGGCATCGTCGGCGAAAGCGGTTGTGGCAAAACCATCACGGGCCTTTCCATCCTGCGCCTGTTGCCGAACAACCTTGCCCGTCTGGACGGCTCGATCATGTTAGACGACATCGATCTTGCTTCCTGCAGCACGAGAGTGATGCGCGCGATACGCGGCCGGCGCATAGCGATGATCTTTCAGGAGCCGATGAGCGCACTCGATCCGGTGTTTACCGTCGGACATCAAGTCGCCGAGACGCTGCGCGTTCACACCGATATCGGCAAGCAGGAAGCGCGGGCGCAGACCGTCGAGATGCTTCGCCGTGTCGGCATTGCCTCGCCTGAACGGCGCATCGACGACTATCCGCATCAGCTCTCCGGTGGGATGCGTCAGCGGGTCATGATCGCCGCTGCGCTAATCTGCGGGCCGCAGCTGTTGATCGCCGATGAGCCGACCACAGCCCTTGATGTCACGGTGCAGGCGCAGATTCTCGAATTACTGCGGAGTCTCAGCGAGACATCGAAAACAGCGCTGATGCTGATCACACATGACCTTGGCGTCGTCGCCGAGACCTGTACGCGAATGATCACGATGTATGCAGGCGAGATCATCGAGGATGCGGCTGTCGACGCCGCGCTGGTGCGGCCGCTGCATCCCTATACGTCCGGCCTGCTACGCTCACTGCCTCACTTAAGCCCGCGTCTTTGCAAGCTTTCCTCCATTCCCGGCCGCGTGCCCTCGCTTGCCGATATGCCTGACGGTTGCCGCTTCAGGGCGCGCTGTCCGCATGCGATCGCGGGCTGTGAAGCCGAACAGCCATTGCTCGATGCAGGCGACGGTCGCAGGGTTCGCTGCTGGCGCTTCAGGGAACTCGAATTGCCGGGCGCATTGCAACACGCAGCCACCGCGCCGATTGCGGCAATGGTAGCCCGGCAATGATGCCTCCGGCCACTGACACGAAGGTGGATCCGATCGTTTCGGTACGTGACCTTGAGGTGTGCTTTCAAACGACGGATCGGCGCGCGACGGTGAAAGCGGTCGATGGCGTCAATTTCGATGTCCGTCGCGGCGAGACGTTTGGCATTATAGGAGAATCCGGATCGGGCAAAACCACGATCGGGCGCGCGCTGGTTTTTCTGCTCAAGCCGACCGCGGGCGCCATTTTGCACAATGGTATCGATCCGCAAAGCCTGCCGCGGAAAGAGTTCCAAAGCCATCGCCGTGACTACCAGATCATCTTTCAGGATCCCAACGCGGCGCTAAATCCACGCATGACGATCGTCTCGTCCGTGCTTGAACCGCTCGAGCTCGCGCGCGCAGGCACCACGGCAGAGCGCTTGGGGCGCGCGCACGATGCCATGGAGCGCGTCGGCCTGCCCAAAGAGATCGGCGAGCGATATCCGCACCAGCTTTCCGGCGGTCAAAAGCAGCGCGTGATCATTGCGCGAGCGCTGACGCTTCGGCCGAAGCTGATCGTTTGCGACGAGGTGGTGGCGGCGCTCGACATGTCGATCCGCGGCGACGTGCTCAATCTGTTCGCCGAGCTGCAACGCGACCTCGGTCTCACTTACGTTTTCATCACCCACGATTTGTCGGTGGTTTCCCATATCAGCGACCGCATCGCGGTGATGTATCTCGGCCGCTTCGTCGAGTTGGGGCCGACGGAGGACGTTTCAGAACGGCCGCTGCACCCCTATACGCAGGCGCTGCTGTCGGCGGAGCCGCTGCCCTTGCCATCGAGCATGCGCAACGACCGTCGCATCATTCTGCAGGGCGAAATTCCGAGTCCGATCGATCCACCTTCGGGCTGCCGCTTCCGCACCCGCTGCCAGTATGTGCGACCTGTCTGCGCCGAACAGACGCCCGGCTGGCGCGAACTCACGCCGGATCATTGGGTCGCCTGCCATTTCGCCGATCGTCCGAATTTTTCGCCGAGCTAAGAACAATCGCTTTCGATGGAGGATAACGCGATGAGCTCGGAAAAAAGCTGGATGCCAGGTGCGACACGACGCGACGCGATGGCGCTGATATCGGGCGCAGTCGCGGGCGTGGCGCTCGCCGGCAAGGCGCGCGCGCAAGGAGCGCCGAAACGCGGCGGCATCTTGCGCATCTCGGCTCCAACCAACCCGTCGAGCCTTGATCCTGCGACCGGCGGGGCCGGCTCGGACCATGCCTTTCTGTTCACCATGTACGACACCTTGACCGAGTGGGACTTTGAGACCTTGAAACCCAAGCCGGGTCTCGCCGAAAGCTGGAGTTTTACCGACCCAACGACACTCGTGCTCAACATCCGGCCGGGTGTGACCTTTCACGATGGCACGCCACTCGATGCCGAAGCGGTCAAATTCAATCTGGAGCGCAACAAGAGCGATCCGAAATCCAACATCAAGGCCGATCTTGCGACCATGGCATCGGTAGAGCTCACAGGTCCGATGCAGGTCACCCTGAAGCTGAACACGCCTGACGCGGCGTTGCCCGGTATTCTTTCGGATCGCGCCGGCATGATGGTCTCGCCAACGGTTCTCAAGGCAAGCGGCGCCGGCAACGTCGCCCGTACGCCGGTGGGCGCCGGGGCCTATGCCTTTGTCAGCTGGGCGGACGGCGAACGTATCGTCATCAAGCGCAACGAAAAATACTGGAAGGAAAGCCGTCCTTATCCCGATGGCATCGAGTTTGCGATCATCCCCGAACTGACAACCGGCGTGCGCTCGGTCACCGCGGGACAGAACGATTTGATTTATCAACTGCCTCCGCGCCAGAAAGCAATCGTGGAACGCTCGAACAACCTCAAGGTGGTCAATGGGCCGACGCTCTACGTCTTCCAGATTTTCCTGAACTGGGCAAAACCGCCGTTCGACGACGTCAGGGTTCGCAAGGCGTTCAACCTTGCGATCGACCGGGAATCCTTCGTCAAAGCCGCACTCGCGGGACTTGCCGAGCCGGCTTACATGAACTTGCCGAAATCGCATTGGGCCTACGACAGATCTGTCGCCGACCTCAACCCTTACGATTCCGACAGGGCGCGCAAGCTGCTCGTCGAAGCGGGCTTCAAGGAAGGAACGGTGATCGAACTCGGCGGCTACCCGGATCAAGATTCGGTTCAGCGCCAGGAAATCCTGATCGAACAACTCCGCAAGGCCGGCATCGGCATACGCTTTGTCAACGCACCGGTTGCGGAAGCCTCGGCGGCGTTTTTCGGCCCCGAAAAACGCGGCTCCGGGTTGCTTGCCGCCTGGACCGGGCGACCTGATCCAAGCCTGACGTACTCCCTGATGTTCACCAAGGATGCCTATTACAACGGCGGCAGGGCTCCGGTCCCGCCGGAACTGGAAGCCGCGATCAAGGAATCGCGTGCCTCGGAAGACATCGAGATTCGCCGCAAGGCTTTCGCTGTCGTGCAAAGGCTCGTGATGGAGAATGCCTTCGTCGTGCCGCTCGCATTCCAGTATGAGCTGGTCGCGATGAACAAGCGCGTGCAAGGCTACAGACCGAACCTGCTCGGCAAGCCGAAATACGACGACGTCTGGCTGGAGAACTAGGGCATGGCGCGGCGAAGTCCGGCCGGGGTCATAGGCAGCCGGCTGCTGCAGGCGCTGCCGGTGATTCTGCTCGCGACTTTCATGGTGTTTTCGCTGCTCAAGCTGGTGCCCGGCGACATTGCGGTGACGCTGGCGGGCGACAACGCCTCGGACACGCGCATCGCCGAGATCAGGAAGATATACGGTCTCGATCGGTCGTTCCTGGTGCAATACGGCGTATGGCTTGGACACGTGGTGCAGGGCGACCTCTCGCAATCGCTGCTCTCGGGCGAGAAGGTTGCAACATCGATCTCCCGGGCTTTTCCAAATACGCTCTTGATCGTAGCCATTGCGCTGGTGTTGGCGCTCGCTGCGGGAATCCCGATGGGTGTCGTTGGGGCGATCAAACCCAATGGCTGGGTCGACAAACTTGTCAGCATGGTCGCCTCGCTTGGCGTTGCGATACCGGGATTCTGGCTCGCCATGATTCTGGTGGCGCAAATCTCGCTGAAACTGAACTGGCTGCCGGCTACCGGCGCAAAATCCTTTGCCGTGTCGCCCTTGGACGCGATCCGGCACGCGTTGCTGCCCGGTATCGCCATCGCCGCCTACGGCATGGCCGAGGTGGCGCGGCAGCTACGAGGTTCGCTGCTGGAGGTGCTGTCGTCGCAATATGTGCGGACGCTGCACGCCAAGGGACTGTCGATGACAAGAATCCTCTGGCAGCACGGCCTCAAGAACGTCAGCGTCAATCTGTTCACCATTATCAGCCTGCTGGTGAACCGCATGCTGGCCGCGACCGTGGTCATTGAGGCTGTGTTCGCCATTCCCGGCTTGGGAAGCTTGATCGTTCGCGGAGCCATTCAGCGCGATTTTCCGATCGTGCAGGGTGTGGTGTTCACCATGGTGATCGTCGTTATTGTGGTCAACCTGATCGCCGATCTGTTGTGCGCGGCGGTCGATCCGAGGATCGAGCAATGAGCGACATGGCGCTGGCAAACCAGCAACGCCCTTTGAAAATGACCCGCCCGCGTCGTTTCTTCCGATGGCTGGCCACGGACTTGCGCGCGGCGCTGGCGGTCTTCGTCCTGCTCATGCTTGTCGTCGTCGCGATCGGCGCGCCGTGGATTGCGCCGTATCAACCCACCGCGCAGGATGTCAACAACATGCTGGCGGCGCCGAGTGCAAGTCATCTGCTCGGCACCGACGATCTCGGCCGCGACATCTTCAGCCGGTTGATCTATGGCGCACCGGCTACGGTGTATGCGAGCCTGCTTGCGGTGAGCGTGGCGGTTGCCATCGGGCTACCCGTCGGATTGATGGCCGGATTTTTTGGCGGCTGGATCGATGACATCATGAGCCGAGCGATCGACACTTTTCTGTCATTTCCGGCCATCGTCCTGGCAATCGCGGTGACCGGGGCCCTGGGCATCGGCCTGACCAACGGCATGATCGCCGTTGGCATTGTTATGTTTCCGGCGCTGGCACGGATCGTGCGCGCGCGCACGCTGATCGTGCGCCAGGAACTCTATGTCGATGCGTCGCGCTGCTTCGGTGCTCCAGCCTGGCACATCCTTTGGAAGCATGTGCTGCCGAATTCATTGCAGCCAGTGATCGTCCAGGTGACGCTGCTGCTCGCGGCAGCGCTACTCGCGGAAGCAAGTCTCAGCTTTCTCGGTCTCGGCATCCAGCCGCCCAACCCAAGCTGGGGCGCGATGCTGGCCCGCGCCTATCAATACATGGAGATCGCGCCGGAGCAGATGTATGCGCCTGGCCTCGCCATTCTGGTGGTTTCGCTGGCGTTCAATGCGCTCGGAGAGTCCTTGCGCATCGTGCTCGATCCGACCATGAGGGATCGCTGAGTCTTAACGGAAACATTTCATGCCCTTTCGTACACACCGGCCGACGGCCTGATCACAGGCGTTGCGACGGTCAACGCGGACAAATTCGGTGCGAAAGACGCGCGCTGCATGGTGATTTCTTACGACTATACCGTGTTGGCCGGCACACAAGGTCATATGAACCACAAGAAGATCGACCGCATGCTCGGCCTTGCCGAGCAATGGCGAATGCCATTGGTGTTTTATGCCGAAGGCGGCGGCGGTCGCCCCGGCGACACCGACCGGCTTGGCATGACTGGTTTCCTCAGCGAGAACGCGCTGTTGGCGCGACGCTGCGCGGAGCAGGGGATCATTTTCGTCGGACCTTCCCCCGAGGCGCTCGATTTGTTCGGCGACAAGGTCGAAGCCAAGACGCTGGCGAGACGCTGCGGCGTGCCGGTGATCGAAGGTACCGCCGGTCCGACCACACTCGACGAGGCCAGGGAATTCTTCGCCTCGCTCGGCGCTGATGGCGCGGTCATGATCAAGGCTGTGGCCGGCGGCGGTGGGCGCGGCATGCGTATCGTCGAGGATGCCTCAAAGCTGGAGGAAGCCTATGCGCGCTGCCAGTCCGAGGCAAAGGCCGCCTTCGGAAGCGCTCAGGTCTATGTCGAACGCCTTATCCGCAAAGCGCGACATATCGAAGTGCAGATCATCGGCGACCGCTTTGGAGCGATCAGCCATCTGTGGGAGCGCGAATGCACGATCCAGCGGCGTAACCAGAAGCTCATCGAGGTGGCGCCAAGCCCGTCGCTGAGCCATGCCCTGCGTTCGCGCATCATCAATGCCGCGAAGCAGCTGGCGGCCGCCGCGCAATACGACAATCTTGGCACGTTCGAATTCCTGGTCGACGACGATGCAATCGGCGGCGATCCGGCGTTCGCTTTCATCGAAGCCAATCCGCGTCTCCAAGTCGAGCACACCGTGACTGAGGAGGTGCTTGGCGTCGATCTGGTGAAAGCGCAGCTCGCGGTCGCCTCCGGCGCGACGCTGGCGTCGCTCGGCCTGGCGCAGGCTGCGGTGCCGGCGCCGCGTGGCTACGCGATGCAGCTTCGCATCAACATGGAAGTCATGGATGAAAAGGGGTTGACGAAGCCGACCGGCGGGACACTGGCGGCGTTCGATCCGCCGTCGGGCCCCGGTGTGCGGGTCGATAGCTTCGGTTACGCAGGGTACAAGACCAGCGCTGCCTTCGACTCTCTGCTCGCCAAGGTCATCGTTCATTCGCCTGCCACAGGCTGGCCCGATGTCGTGCAGAAGGCCGCGCGCGTTTTACGCGAATTTCGCATCGGAGGCGTCGCCACCAACATTGCGTTCCTTCAGGCGGTGCCGGCCCATCCCGATTTCGTCGCCAACCGCATCAGCACCGGTTTCATCGACGCCCACGTCGCGGCTTTGGTCGGCGCAACCAACAAGATTGCGCGACCGCTGTTCTTTGAGAGTGCTATCGGCGAAACATCCACGCCTTCCAAAGCTGGCGAACCCGTCACCAGTCCGCCCGGATCGATACCGGTGCCGGCGCCCCTGCAAGGCACGTTGGTCGCGATCGATTGGTCCGCCCGGGGCAACAGGTTGCCATCCTGGAATCGATGAAGATGGAGCATCTGGTGACCGCTCCGGACGGCGGCAGAGTGATAAAAGTCGCAGCCGGCAACGGTGCGACGCTGATGCAGGGCGAGCCGATCCTGTTTCTTGAGCCGGTTGACGTCGACAGTGATGAGGCAGAGCAAGAAACCGCTATCGATCTCGATCACATACGCCCCGATCTCGCGGAGCTCATCGCACGTCATGCCATTACGCTCGACGAGAACCGGCCGGCGGCGGTCGCGCGCCGGCGCAAGACCAATCAGCGAACGGCGCGGGAAAACGTCGCGCAATTGGTCGATGACGGTTCGTTCGTCGAATACGGATCGCTCGCGATTGCTGCCCAGCGACGCCGGCGCAAAGTCGATGACCTGATCAGGAGCACCCCGGCCGACGGGCTGATCACAGGCGTTGCGACGATCAACGCGGACAAATTCGGTGCGAAAGACGCGCGCTGCATGGTGATCTCTTACGACTATACCGTTCTGGCCGGCACACAAGGTCATATGAACCACAAGAAGATCGACCGCATGCTCGGCCTTGCCGAGCAATGGCGAATGCCATTGGTGTTTTATGCCGAAGGCGGCGGCGGTCGCCCCGGCGACACCGACCGGCTTGGCATGAC
>WNEZ01004359.1_pt1 | contig 12288 bp, 14 predicted proteins | sample 5400521 | NCBI WGS metagenome assembly WNEZ01 (sample SAMN13153339, study PRJNA577476) | soil metagenome | isolation source: 120 cm saprolite under Douglas fir tree site 2 hole 1 replicate 1 | place: USA:California | collected 2015-04-18
CTTGGCTTCATGGTCTTCGCCCACCACATGTTCACCACCGGATTGCCGCTGGCGCTGCAGGAATTCTTTATGGCGACGACTGCCTTGATCGCGGTTCCGTCCGGCGTCAAGGTGCTGAACTGGCTCGCCACCCTGTGGGGCGGCTCGATCAAGTACACGACCGCCATGTTGTTTGCGGTCGCGTTCGTCTTGATGTTCCTGATGGGCGGCGTCGACGGCGTCTTCATGGCCTCGTTGGCGGCGGACTACCAGATCCACGCCACCTATTGGGTCGTCTCCCACATTCACTATGTCCTCTTCGGCGGCAGCGTCTTTGGGGTTTTCGCCGCCTTCTTTTACTGGTTCCCGAAGATGACCGGCCGCTATCTGAATGAGACCCTCGGCAAGCTCCAGTTCTGGCTGCAGCTGGTCGGGTTCAACGTCACCTTCATGCCGATGCACTTCCTCGGGCTCGAAGGAATGCCGCGGCGGATCGCGATCTGGCTGCCCAACCGCACCGATTGGGCCCCTTGGAACTTGATGGCGAGTATCGGCGCCTTCGTGATCGCGACCGCCGTGCTGATCTTCATCATCAACTTTGCGATCAGTGTGCGAGGTGGCCGGCGGGCTCCGGCGGATCCGTGGGAAGGGAACACGCTGGAATGGGCAACGACATCGCCACCCCCGGCCCATAACTTCGACACCGTCCCGCCGGTCCGCAGCGGGCGTCCCCTTCGTGACCTGCGTCGCGGCGTGAGCACGGCCGCCGAGCACACGTAGCCCCAGGATGAAGGCATTCCGGGCGCTGAGCGCCGCGACCGCGATCGTGACCTACGCCCTGGTCGTGCTCGGTGGCGTCGTTCGGGTCTCCGGCTCCGGCCTCGGCTGCCCGGACTGGCCGCTCTGCCACGGCCGCGTGCTCCCGCCCCTCGACATGCACGCCATCATCGAGTACTCACACCGGACGACCGCCTCGCTCACGAGCGCCCTGGTCGTGCTCACGGCCGTCTTCGCCTGGCTCGCCTGGCGCAAGCGCCGCGACATCGTGATTCCAGCGACGGTCGCCCTGATCCTGCTCGCGGTGCAGGTGGTGCTGGGCGCGATCACGGTCCGGCTCGAGCTGCCGCCGATGATCGTGCTGGCTCACCTCGCGACCGCGATGGCGCTCCTGGCGGCGGTCTGTGTGACAGCGGTCGCCGCGATCGTTCCTCGGGCAACTGTCTCCGCTGATCGCGGCTCGGTTTTCCTGGCGCGCGCCGCTGCCACCGGCACCTACCTGCTGATCCTCAGCGGTTCGCTCGTGGTCGGCAGCGGCGCGAGCGGCAGCTGCGACGCCTGGCCGCTGTGCGGCGGCGGCTTCAACCTTGCCTTCGGCGGGTCCCCGGCGATCCAGCTCCTCCACCGAGGCCTGGCCGCCGCGGTCGGGGTGCTGATCATCGTCAGTCTGTTCGCCCTGATGAAGCGGCATCCCGAGGACCGCGCCGTGCGAGCCACGGTCGCGCTGACGCTGGCGGCGCTCGCCTTCCAGGTTGCGGTCGGCGCCGCGGTCGTCGCGCTGCACCTACCCGCGGCGTTGCGAGGCCTCCACCTGGCCCTGGCCGGCGCGGTCTGGGCCGGCACCGTCGTGCTCGCGGTGGTCGTGGACCGGCTCCCGGCCGCCGGTGCACCGGTTGGGCTGACGGCCGATGCCCGCCGTAAGCCCCGGGCCGCGCGAGACGTCGTGCTCGACTATGTCAGCCTGGCCAAGCCGCGCATCATCCCGCTGCTGCTGATCACCGCCCTGGGCGGGATGATGATGGCGCAGCGCGGTTGGCCGGCGACCGGCCTGGTGGTGCTGACCCTGCTCGGCGGGGCGCTGGCCGCGGCCGGCGCCGGAGCCATCAATTGCTGGATCGACCGCGACCTCGACGGGGAGATGCTCCGCACGCGACGCCGCCCACTGCCCGACGGGAGGATCGCGCCCGGCCACGCCCTGCTCTTCGGTATCGCGCTCGGCCTGGCCGCCTTCGTGCTGCTGGCCTTCTGGGTCAACGTGCTGGCCGCGACACTGGCGATCAGCGGCCTGCTCTTCTACGTCTTCGTCTACACGCTCTGGCTCAAGCGCTGGACGGTACAGAACATCGTGATCGGCGGCGCCGCTGGGGCCGTGCCGCCGGTGGTTGGATGGGCCGCCGTCACGCACCGGGTGGACCTGACGGCGATCTATCTCTTCGCCGTCATCTTCCTCTGGACGCCGCCGCATTTCTGGGCGCTGGCCCTTCGGCTCAAGGGCGATTACGCGCGGGCGCGCGTGCCGATGCTGCCGGTGGTCCGCGGCGAAGCGGTCGCCCGCCGCCAGATCCTGCTGTACACGGTGGTCCTGGTCGCCGTCACGCTCGCGGTCGTCGTGACCGGCGCGCTCGGCTTGCTCTACCTGGCCGGGGCGGTCGTTCTCGGCGGCGTCTTCATCGGGCTCGCGCTCGTCAATCTCCGCAGCCAGCGGCAGCGGTGGTCGCGACTGCTCTTCGATTACTCGATCGCGTATCTCGGGCTGCTCTTCGCGGTGATGGTGGCCGATCGGATGATCGGGAGGCTATAGTGTCCGGTGATCTTTGATGCATAGAGACGAAGCGCGCAAGAACGTTCGTCTCGGGATCCTGCTGTTCGTGACGGCGCTGATCATGTTCGGCCTGGCCTTCGCCTGGGCGCTGATCTACAACAACTTCGGCGCATGACGGAACCTGAGCAGGGTCCGCACGCCGAAGGCCACGAGGCGATCCATCTCCCGCCGCCGAGCATCTGGCCGGCCGTGCTGGCGGTCGGGATTGCGCTAATCCTGACTGGACTCATTCTCAACCTGGTCGTGCTGAGCGCCGGGGTCGTCATCGCCGTAACCGCGACCGCGCTGTGGGTGCGCGACGCGCGACGAGAGTTCGAAGCGCTGCCCGAATAGGGCAGTCACCTGATTCTGCGCCGTCGGGGACGATTCCAGGGCGACGGCGCGTCGCCGCCCCGTAGACTCAGTCTCAGAGGTAAACCGTTCGGACAAGGAGGCAATGCGTGAGCGTTTGGAAGATGGCAATCGTGGCAGCTGGGAGCACCCTGGTGCTGGCCGCGTGCGGGAGCTCGAGCGGCGGCGACGGCGGCACCTCCGCCTGCACGCCCAAGGGCGGCACCACCAGCGGCACCGCATCCCAGGTCGTCAAGATCAACCCCGACCCGAACACGGTCGGCAGATTTGACCCGTCGACCGTGACCGTCACCAAGGGCCAGACGGTCGAGTGGGATTGGGTCGATAACTCGGCCCAACACAGCGTCACGTCGGACGACACCCCGACCTTTGACTCCGGCCTGTGTAACGCGGGCGCCAAGTTCTTCGTGACCTTCAACAGCGCGGGCGATTTCAAGTATCACTGCACCATTCATGCTGCGATGACCGGAGACATCAAGGTCAGTTAGAGACATGGGGGAAGGAATCCGGCGATTCCTTCCCTAGACTCTCGGGGATGAAGCGATTTGCGGCAGTCGTGGCCGCGGTCTGGCTGGTGGCGTGCGGCGGGTCGGCGCAGCCGGATGACGCGGCCATCGTCTCCGACTTCCACAACCACCAATCAAGCGTCGAGGTGACCGCCGATGGAACCGTGGTGCGGCTGCTGCCCGACCGAACCAGCTCCACCGGCACGCACGAGCAGTTCATCGTCAAGCTCTCGTCGGGGGATATCACCGTCGAGGTGGAGCACAATATCTCGATCGCGGCGCGGGTCCCGGTCGCCCTGGGCGATCACGTCATCGTGCATGGCGAGTACATCTGGAACTCGCAGGGTGGGCTGATCCACTTCACGCACCATGACCCGAAGGGGAGCCACGAGGGCGGCTACATCCAGGACAACGGGAAGACCTACGACTGAGGCGTCCGCACGCGTTCGACCTCGCCGGCGACGACGTTGATCCGCGAGCCGTCGTCGAGGCGAACCCGAAGCGCCCCATCTTCCGAGACGTCCTCCGCGACGCCGCGAATCAACGCGCCATCGCGTTGGAAGGTCACCGCGTCACCCAGCATCGAGCTCCGGCTGCGCCAGCCCGGCACGATCCAGCTGACGCCTTCGCGATCCGCGCGCTCGTAGGCGTTGCCGAGGTCGTTGAGGATGGCAGCCAGCAGTGGTTCACGCTCCAGCTCGTGACCCAGTTCGATCTTGAGGGAGGTGCCGCCGTCGGGCAGATCCCCAGGCGCTTGGTTGACGTTCAGGCCCACGCCCAGCACGACGTCCGCCCCCGCGGGGCGTTCCAGCAGGATCCCCGCCAGCTTTTTGCCGTTGAGGAGGACGTCGTTCGGCCACTTGAGATCGGGCACGGCCCCCGTGGCGACCTCGATCCCGCCCGCGACCGTCAGCGCCGCGAGCAGCGGCAGTAGGGGGAGGACATCGCGCGGCGGCTGGAGGACGGTGGAGAAGAGGAGCGCCGTTTCCGCCGGAGCGACCCAGGACCGCCCCTGGCGCCCTCGGCCCTCGCGCTGCAGATCGGTGACCACCGTCCATCCCTCTTTGGCCCCGCGAGCGGCGGCGGCGCGCGCCAGGTCCTGCGTGCTGCTGCACGATGGCTCGTAGTGCAGCATCCAGATGACCTCGCCCGCGACCAGCTGGGCGCGCACCCGGTCGAGGACAATCGCGCTCATTGGATAGGAGGCGCGGTGATCGCCGCGTCGCTGCTCCCGGCCTGGACGGTGATGATCCCGGCGACGATGACCCCTGCGCCGAGGACCTGCAGCGGCTGCAGCCGGTCCCCGAGCACGAAGAACGCGATCAGGCCGGCAAAGACCGGCTCGGCCGTGGCCACGATGCCGGCCGACGAAGGGCGGATGGTTCGCAGTGCCAGGACAAACAGGCTGTGCGCGACCAGGGTGCCCAGCAGGCCGAGCAATGCCATGACGGCCCAGACCCGCCAGTCCGTCGGTAGGCGGGTGCCACTGGCGACGTCGAACGCCGCCCACAGCAAGCTGCCGGCTCCGAAACCGTAAACCAGCAGAGTCCAGGCATTGAGCCGGCGGGCCAGGGTCGACGCTCGCAGGACATAGAAGGCAAAGAAACCGGCTGCCACGAGGCCCAGCATGACACCGGGAAGGTTGACGCGGAGGAGTGCCGGCTGATAGGCCCCGACCGCGAAGAAAGCTCCGACCAGCACCATGGCGAGGGCGCCCCAGACCTGAGCCGGGACCGCCTGCCGCCGGTGATACCGTTCGAACGCCGTGACCGCGACCAGGCCCAGGTACTGGACGAGCAGGGCTACCGCGATGTTGATCCGGGCGATCGTCAGGTAGTAGCTCAGCTGCACCCCGGCCAGGCCGATCGTGCCGAAAACCGCAAGCGCCGGAAGCTCACGGCGATCGACGCGGAGCAGCGCGGGCCGAACCGCGAGAAGGATGACAAAGAGCCAGGCGAAGGCCCATCCAATCCGAAGTTGCGCCAGCACGAGGGGCGAGTAGCCCAGCTTGAAGAGCGCCTTGACGGCGTTGCCGCCGGCGGCGAAGAGGAACGCAGAAAGGACCACGAGGGCGTAGCCGGCTCTAATTGATCTCAGCGATGACCCTTGGGCGAGATCAAACCGCTCTTTAAGTTCTTGACCAACTCCGTATTTGAAAGTAATGTAAACCCTCGGGAAGCATGGCTCGGACCACCCTCGGCAGCGGACGGATGATCGAGCAGACCTCGGTCCAGATCACCGCGCAACGCGAGCGTTGGCAAGCGGAGCGCGAGTTGCGGTATGCACGCAGGAACCGGATCCGTCACATCGACCGGCTGCTGGACGAGCTCGAGATGCTCAACATTGCGGAGGAGACCCAGTTGCCCGCAGACCTGGCGTTCCGCGTCCAGCGCCTCGCCGCCGAGATGGAGCACCCCCTCGGCAACCGGGCACCTGAGGATATTTCCATCGGGGAATCGATGGACGCGCTCTACGACCTGCAGGACGGGCTGATGCTCACGCTTGATGGCGTCCAGGACGACGAAGAAGTCTAAGGCGTAAGTCTCGGCGGTCGCGTCCTTCGGTTACGGCTTGCCGTTGCCTTGCGGGTTGCCGCCCTGGCCGTTGTTGATCTTGTCTTTGCTCTTTCCCTGGTCGTCCGCGTGTTTCTTGGCGGCAATCGCGATCGTCGACTGACCGGCATCGTTCAGCGAGCCGGCCAGCCCATCCGACGCGATCGCCAGGCCCTTGATCTTCACGAGGAAGGCGCTGTCGCGATCGGCGTTCGCGGCCCAGAGGGGGCCGAGATCGCTTTGTCCTGCCAGGTTGAGCTCCGCCGCGGCCTGCTGCGATCGGTAGTCCGTGAGCAGTGACTTCATGACGTCAGTCGTCGATCCACGGCCTTCCAGGTTGAGCAGTGATTGATTGGCCCAGTTCAGCAGCGAGCCCACGGGTGCCTTCGCATTCGAGCCTGTGATGAAGTTGTAGATGCTCGAAAGGAAAGGGTCGATGATTGCCACCGGCTGCGCTCCGGCGCCGCTGCGTTGCTGCTGCAGCAGCGTGTAGGTGTTGAGCAGGTCCGCGTTCGCCTGGGCCAGCTCCGACAATCCGCGCTGCGTCGGATCGCTGGTCGTGCGCGTCAGCCCATCGAACCACTCCTGGACGACGTAGAAGGCGCTGTCGGCGCCGACGCCCTGCGGCTGGTTCCAGAGCGCGTCAACGTCGGTCGCGCTCGCGGCCTGAGCCGTGAGCGGAACCAGCGAGAGCGCCGCAACGACACATGCGGCGACCAGGCGGCGTTGCATGACACAACCTACAGGGAGCACTGTGGCCTCGAACTGAATGATCCGCCCGCTTCATTGAGGCGCGGCAAACACGCCGGTCGCAGAGCGTTGACGGTGCTGACGCGGACTGCTAACGCTGGAGGTTTTCCACGACGGTCGAGATCCCCTGTCCCACGCCGATGCACATCGTGGCGAGGCCGTAGCGCGCCTTGCGGCGGACCAGCTCGTGGACCAGGGTGGCGATCAAGCGCGCCCCGCTGGCGCCCAATGGGTGACCCAGGGCGATCGCGCCGCCGTTCGGGTTGACACGCTCGGGGTCGAGCTCGAGGTCGCGAATGCAGGCCAGCACCTGTGACGCGAAGGCCTCATTCAGCTCGACGCTGTCCAGGTCGGAAACCCGTAAGCCCGCGCGGGCGAGGGCCTTGCGCGATGCCGGAATCGGTCCCAGGCCCATGACGGATGGGTCGACGCCCGCGCTGGCCGCGGCCAGGACTCGCGCCAGAGGCCGCGCTCCTATCCGCTGCGCGTGTGACTCCGCCATCATCACGAGGCAGGCGGCGCCGTCGTTGAGCGGTGAGGAGTTGCCGGCGGTCACCGTCCCGTCCTTTTCAAAGGCCGGCTTTAGGCTCGCCAGCTTTTCGATGCTGGTATCCGCCCGCGGCCCCTCGTCCTTCTCGAGCTTGCCGCCATCGGCTAGCCCTACCGGCACCAGCTCGTTGCGGAAGTGGCAGGCCTCCTGCGCCGCGACCGCCTTGCGATGGCTGCCGAGCGCCCACTGATCCTGGGCTTCGCGGGTGATGCCGTAGCGGCGGGCGACGACCTCGGCGGTCTGTCCCAGGCCGATCGGAGGATACGTCTCCGCCAACTTTGGGTTGATCATTCGCCAGCCCAGCGTGCTGTCGTGCAGCGTCTGGGCACCGCGGGCGAATTCGCGATGCGGTTTCTCCAGGATGTAGGGGGCGCGCGTCATGCTCTCGACGCCGCCCGCGAGAAAGCAGACGCCGTTTCCGGTTTCGATCTCGCGTGTCGCCGCCACCACCGCCTGCATGCCCGAGCCGCAGAGCCGGTTCATCGTGGCAGCCGGGATCTCGACCGGAAGCCCGGCGAGCAGCACCGCCATCCGGGCGACGTTGCGATTGTCCTCACCGGCCTGGTTGGCGTCACCGAAGTAGACGTCCTCGATGCTCGCCGGGTCGAGCTGGTTGCGTCGCACCGCCTCGCTTACCACCAGCGCGGCCAGGTCGTCGGGGCGGACGTCCTTGAGGGCGCCGGCATAGCGTCCGATGGGGGTGCGTAGCGCGTCGACGATTACCGCTTTCTCCATCGACGACATGCTACACACCCTTTTCGGCCCCCACCCCGCCCTCCCCCAGAGGGGGAGGGAACGACCGGCTCACTAAAATGTTGCCGGAGTCATGAGCGATCTCGCCCGCCAGTATGACGCGGTGAACTTGATGGCCGATCCGCTGCATGGCTACATCAAGATCACGAAGCGGGTCCACGGCGGCAGTGTCGCCGCCGAGCAGGACCTGCTCGATCACCCATGGCTGCAGCGACTGCGTCGCATCCACCAGCTCCAGTCGGCGTGGTGGGTTTTCCCGGGCGGCGAACATTCGCGCTTCCAGCACGCGCTCGGGGCCATGCACCTGAGCGGGGACTGGGCCCGCCGGCTCTATCCAAATCTCGCCCAGTTAGTGGGCGATGTGCCGTCGCTCGCGTGCGTGGAGGAGACGCTTCGCGTGGCGGGCCTGCTGCACGACGTGGGCCACGGGCCTTTCGGTCACTTCTTCGACCAGAACTATCTCGATCGCTTCTCGATCGACCACGAGGTGATCGGTCGGGCGCTGATCGTCGGGGAACTGGCCTCGATCATCGCCGCCATGGACGCCAGCCCCTCCGGGCCGTTTGCCGCCGGGGAGCGGATCGACCCGCGCTGGATCGCCGACCTGATCGCCGAGCCTGACCTTCCGGGCCTATCCGCCCCGGCCTGGGTGCGGGCCCTCAAGCCGGTGCTCAACGGGATGTACACCGCGGACAACCTGGACTATGTGCCGCGTGATGCCTACATGTGCGGCGTCAAGGTGGGCCCGGTCGACATCGAACGGCTGCTGCACTACTCGTTTCTGGGGCGGGAGGGGATGCTGCTCCACCAGCATGGAACCCAGGCGCTGCTCCTCTTCCTGAATGCGCGCCTCTACCTCTACAACAACATCTATTACCACCGGACGGTGCGCCGGATCGACCTCCACATGCGGGAGATCTTCCGGGAGACCATCGACCGGATTCTTCCCGGCAACCCGCTCGAGCACCTCGACCATTACCGGGAGCTGACCGATTGGTCGCTGATCGACACCGTGGACCGCTGGCGCCACGATGGTGGCCGCGCCGCGGAGCTGTCGCACGAGTGGGGCCGGATCGTCCGGCGCGAGCTCAAATGGCGGTTGATCTTCGAGGACTACTACGAGTTCTCCAACCTGCCCGACGCCTTCCTCTACCCGCAGCCGTCCGACTACGTGCGCCGGATCCGCGAGGCGCTACCGTCGTCGCTGAAGGGAGCGTCGTTCGAGGTGGACCTGGCGTCGGTCGACCCGCGGCCGCAGAACCCGTTCACGGACCCATTCCCGGTGAACATCTACAACCCGGTGAGCCGTGCCGTGGAACGGAGCGCCGTCGCCGAGCTGTTCCGGCGCTTGCCGATCCGCACCACCCTGGTGCGTGTCTTCACCGACGACACGCGGCAGGTCGAGGCGCTGCGCGGGGCCGTCGAGCGCGCCCTCTACCGGCGGGACTCGGACCTGGCGGAGGCGGTCCCCTGATGGCGGTCCAGTCCCAGGAGGCGATCAAGCCGCTCACCGTACTCGAGCTCAACACCCACATTCACGACCTGCTCGCCGCCCGCTTCCAGAGCGTTGTCGTCAAGGGGGAGGTCAGTGGCGTCACCCTGCGCGGCGGCCACGTCTGGTTCACGCTGAAAGACGCGACGGCCGCCGTCGGGGCGGTGATCTTCAGCAGCACCGCCCGCCGGCTCCCATTTCTACCGGAAAACGGGCAAGAGCTGGTGCTCACCTGCCAGGTCGACTATCACGCGCAGTACGGGCGCGTCAACCTGGTGGTCAGCAAGCTCGATTACGACGGCGCCGGCAAGCTGCGGGCTGCGATCGAGCAGCTCAAACGCCGCCTCGAGGCCGAGGGCGCCTTCCGTCCGGAGCGCAGACGGGCACTCCCGTTCTTGCCGCGCTGCATCGCCTTGATCACGTCGCCCAGCGGCGCCGTCATCCACGACCTGCAGCAGGGGATCTGGGAACGTTTCCCCAATACGCGGCTGGTCCTCTATCCGGCGAGGGTGCAGGGAACGGCGTCGCAGCGGAGCCTGGTGGCTGCGTTGCGGCAGTGTGACGAGGACCAGCTGGCCGACGTCGTCATCGTCGCCCGTGGTGGCGGCAGCTTCGAGGAACTGATGGCGTTCAACCAGGAGGCGGTGGTGCGCGCCATCCAGGCGATGCGGATCCCGGTCGTCACCGCCCTCGGCCACACTTCCGATCGGACGCTTGCCGACCTCGTCGCCGACCGAGAGGCCCGGACCCCGACCGCGGCCGCCGAGTTAGTGGTGCCCAACAAGCAGGACTTGCTCCGGCAGCTCGGTGAACGCGGGCAGCGGTTGCAGCGCGCCGGACTCACCGCCCTGATCGCGCCCTCGCTCCAGCTTCAGCGGCGTCGCCAGTCCCTTACGCGCCTGGCCTTCGAGGTCTACGCGCGGCGGCGCGAGCGCTTGGGCCACCTGGAGGGGATGCTGCGCCAGCGGGATCCGCGCGAGGTGCTGCGGCAGCGGGAACGATCCCTCGACGAGAGCCGCCGGCGCCTGCAGCGGACCTGGCAGGCGATGGCCCAGCGCATCGAGACCGGACGCCTCGGAAAGGACAGCCTGCGCGAGCGGCTGCTCGCCCTGGCAGGGCGTGGGGTCAGGGAGCGGGCCGGCAGCCTGCAGAGCCGTGGCGCACGGCTGAGCTCGCTGGCGCCCGAGCAGACGCTCAAGCGCGGCTACAGCATCACCCTGGACGCGGGCGGCGGCGGCATCATCCGGGGCGCCGATCAGGCCCGCAAGGGACAGTCCGTCAAGGTGCTGCTCTCGGCCGGCCGGCTGGAGGCCACGGTCGATGAGGCCGTTCCATGAGCCTCGACGAATCGCTGACCTATGAGCAAGCGCTGGCGCAGCTCGATGCCACCCTGCATGCGCTCGAGGAAGGCAAGCTCAGCCTGGAAGACGCGATTGCCGCCGTAGCCCGGGGGCGCGACTACCTGCAGCTGTGCGAGCGGAAGTTGGAGGAGGCCCGGCAGCGCATCGAGAGCCTGCCGGTCAGAGAGGAGCCGGACCAGGAAGAGCCGCCGCATCCCGCGACGGTCGCCGAACTACGAGCCGAGCGTGGTGGAGGGATGCCACAGGGGGAGATCCCCTTCTAGCGCTCTTCTTCCGACTCGGAGGGGGGTTGGCGCTCCACTTCCGGCCGCTCGGTTGGTGCCTGACCGGACCGAAACACGCCCCACTCGTGCAACGAGCGGCGCAGCATCTCGGGCGTGGTCTTGTAAGCCGCCGCCAATTGCTCCAGGTCGTCCGCGCGGAACGTCACCACCGGCGTGTTGAAGTCCTGCCGCTGCTGCTGCAGACGGGCGACGTGGCGCGAGAGGATGGAGCCCTGCCGTTCGGGTAGCCCCTGCAACTGCGTGAGGTCGATCGCCAGCTTGGGCGGCAGCGCGGGCTCGCCCACGCCCTCGATCTCTTCCGGAAGCAGTTGATTGACGGGGACGCTATAGAGGGTCGCGATCTGGTGCAGGCGGGTCACCGAGATGTTGCGGTCGCCGCGTTCGTAGGCGGCGAGCAGCGAGCCCTTCAGGCGCTTATTCGACAGGACCTCAACCTGCTGGAGGGTCAAGCCACGCTGCTTTCGCAGGCTGCGAAGCCTGGCTCCAACTTTTCGCGAATACCCGTCCATCAATCCCCCTTGACTGTGTGTGATCAGTCTATCGCAGAATGCGACGCGGACAAAACTTTTGACGTGTTCTAGCCGGTAGGTGGCGGGGGGATCGTTCCTGAAGAACGACGCCACCTTCCGTGGTCGTCATTCTGAGACATTTCCTCATGCCCTGTCAAGTACAGCTTACTTAGGCGTCGAGCTCACTTACCGCGCTCGGCCTACTGCCATCGGCCCGGCCGGCTTCATATGCCTGCCGAAAACGGAGCGCCGCCTGGGCGTTGTCCCCTTCGGCTTCGAGAACCCGGGCAAAATCGTAGGTGACGCGGGCTCGGAGGTCCGGGTTATCGATGGTCACCGCGATCTCGAGGGCTCGCTCGAAGTGCCGGTGCGCCGACTCCCGCCGGCCGCGCGCATGGGCCGTTCGTCCCGCCACCCGATGCACCGCCACGGTCGCCAGTGGATCGCTCGAGCGAGTGGCCAGGTCGATCGCCTCCTCGATGAGTTCGCTGGCGCGCGCCACCTCCTTGGCGTCGAGAGCGGACTCAGCCATACCAGCGACCAGGTGCGGCAAGAGCTCATGGTCCCCGATCCGGCGGAGATGCTCCGCACCATCGGCGAAG
>WNEZ01004371.1_pt1 | contig 12279 bp, 9 predicted proteins | sample 5400521 | NCBI WGS metagenome assembly WNEZ01 (sample SAMN13153339, study PRJNA577476) | soil metagenome | isolation source: 120 cm saprolite under Douglas fir tree site 2 hole 1 replicate 1 | place: USA:California | collected 2015-04-18
CGTCGGTCCAGGCCGTCCAAGCCATGCTCGAGAGCGCGGCTCGTGCGCCGGATCACGGCCGACTCCAGCCCTGGCGCTTGATCCTCATTGAAGGGGACGCGCGCCTCGATTTTGGCAAGGTCCTCGCCGAGGCGTTGTCTCGGCGAGATCCCCTTGCCAACGAACAGGCCCTCGCTCGCGAGCGAGAGAAGGCATTGCGTGCACCTCTCATCATCATCGTCGCAACCCGATGCGATCGGTCCGCAAGGATCCCGATCATCGAGCAGACCCTCTCCGCCGGCTGTGCCGCTCACAGCATCATGCTGGCCGCCTTTGCCCAGGGCCTGGGCGCGATGTGGCGAACCGGCGAGCCCGCCTACGACAATGCGGTGAAGACTGCTCTCGGTATTGGGCTGGATGACCTCATTGTCGGCTTCATTTACGTGGGGACAGATACCGGCGGCCCCGGGACCCGAGTTCAGCGAACGGCCGAAGAGTTCGCTCAATCCTGGACCGGTGGCAGAGCGAAGCCGTCGAGCGCTTAGGGAGTTCCAGCTTGCAGTGTCCGCGGTGTCAGGCTGAGAACCGTGACGGCCGCCGCTTCTGCGGCGAGTGCGGGCTGTCGTTCGCCTCGACGTGCCCGGCGTGCGGTTTCCTGAACGAGGGCAGCGAGAAGTTCTGCGGCGGATGCGGCAGATCGCTCACCTTGTCGGCAGCCCCCGCGGGGCCCAAGTTCCATTCTCCACATGTCTACACGCCCAAGCACCTGGTTGAGAAGATCCTCACCTCGAGAAGCGCGCTGGAAGGTGAGCGCAAGCAGGTGACCGTTCTGTTTGCAGACCTGAAAGGGTCGATGGAGCTCCTGGCCGACCGCGATCCCGAGGAGGCGCGAAAGCTCCTCGACCCGGTCCTCGAGCGCATGATGGAGGCCGTCCACCGTTACGAAGGGACCGTGAACCAGGTGATGGGCGACGGGATCATGGCGCTGTTCGGGGCGCCCGTCGCCCACGAGGATCACGCGGTGCGCGCCTGCTACGCCGCCCTGCGGATGCAGGAGTTGGTGAAGGGTTACGCCGAACAGGCCTTCCGCACTCACGGCGTGGCGGTCAGGATACGAGTGGGGCTGAACTCCGGAGAGGTCGTTGTGCGGTCCATCCGCTCGGACCTTCGTATGGATTACACGGCCGTTGGCCAGACCACCCACCTGGCCGCCCGCATGGAGCAGCTCGCCCCCCCGGGTGCCATCTGGATCACCGCCGAAACCCTCCGGCTGGCCGAGAACTTCGTGCAGGTCCAGCCCCTCGGCCCCGTGCCGGTACAAGGCCTCAATACTCCCGTCGAGGTCTACGACGTGGTCGCTGCCGGCCAGGTGAGAACACGGTTTCAGGTCGCCGCCCTTCGAGGCTTGAGCCACTTCGTCGGGCGCGATGCCGAGATGGAGCAGCTCCGCACAGCGTTCGAAGGGGCGCGGCACGGCCACGGCGAGGTCGTGGCCGTTGTGGGCGAGCCGGGCGTGGGCAAGTCCCGCCTCTTTCACGAGCTGACCCACTCCCACCGTGTCGCCGGGTGCCGAACCCTCCAGGCCAGCGCTGTCTCCTATGGCCAGGCCACCAGCTATCTCCCCGTCATCGATCTCCTCAAGGCCTATTTCCGTGTCGACGAGCGTGACGACACCCGCTCCATACGCGCCAAGGTCACCGGGCATCTGCTCACCCTGGACGACGCACTCAAGGACGTGGTCGCGCCCGTTCTGTGGCTTCTCGACGCCGTGCCCGAGGAGGACGGCCTCTGGGATCTCGAGCCGCCCGAGCGCCGCCAGCTCACGCTCGATGCTGTGAAGCGACTGCTCCTTCGCGAGAGTCGGGTCCAGCCCCTCGTCCTCGTGTTGGAGGACCTCCACTGGATCGACTCGGAGACTCAAGCCCTGCTCGACAGCCTGGTGGAGAGTCTGCCCGCGGCGCCTGTGTTGCTCCTCGTCAACTATCGCCCCGAGTACAGCCACGGCTGGAGTGGCAAGAGCTACTACCGCCAGCTCAGGATCGACCCCTTGCCGCCTGAGAGCGCGGAGGAACTGCTCCGGGCTTTGGTGGGCGACGGCAGCGCGCTCACCCCCCTCAAGCGCCTGCTGATCGAACGGACCGAGGGCAACCCATTCTTCCTCGAGGAGAGTGTTCGGACCCTGGTGGAAACCGGGGCCCTCGCGGGCGAGCGCGGCGCCTACCGTCTGATCAAGAATGCCCAGGCGATCCACGTCCCGGCGACCGTGCAGGCGCTGCTGGCGGGGCGGATCGACCGGCTCCCACCAGAGGAGAAGCGCTTGCTCCAGGCGGCCTCTGTGATCGGCAAGGACGTGCCGTTCGCTCTGCTCGAGGCCATCGTTCAGGAAGGTGAGGGAGATCTCCGTCACGGTCTCGCGCACCTTCAGGCTGCCGAGTTCCTCTACGAGGCGCACCTCTTCCCGGAGCTCGAGTACACCTTCAAGCATGCGCTGACGCACGAGGTTGCCTACGGGAGCCTCTTGCAGGAGCGACGGATGGCGCTTCACCTGAGAATTCTGGAAACGCTGGAGCGCCGGCCCGCCGACCAGCCGAGTGAGGAGGTCGAGGGTCTCGCTCGCCACGCGCTCGGTGCCGAGGCGTGGGACAAGGCGGCCAGGTACCTTCGGCAGGCGGCCCGAAGGACGATGGCTCGATCCTCGTATGGCGCAGCGGCCGGGTTACTGCGGGAGGCGCTGCGGGCACTCGAGCGGCTGCCCGAGACCCCTGACACCCTCGCGCAGGCTATCGACATACGACTGGAGTTGCGGATCGCACTCGTACCGCTCGGGCGATACCAGGACGTTCTCGTTGTCATGCGCGAAGCCGAGGGCCTGGCGACCAGGCTCGGCGATCCTGCTCGCCTGGGGCGGGTCCTGGCCGATATCTGCGCGCGGCTCAGGAACGTCGCCGGCGAGCACCTTCAAGCCATCGAGGTGGGACAGCGCGCCCTCGCGATCGCGGCCGAGAGTGGCGATCGAGAGCTCGAGCGCGAGGCCCAGTACCGTACGGGCCAGGCCTACTTCGCCATCGGCGACTTCCCTCAGGCCCTTCACTTCTTTTCCCCCTGTGCGGAGGGCGCGCGTGAGGGCAGCGGCCAGCAGTCTCCACTCATCGCCTCCTGGTCACACAGTTGGTTGGCCCTGACCCTCTCGAGTTTAGGGCGATTCGTTGATGCCAGCTTGCATGCCCAGGAGGCACTCAGGATCGCCGAAGGCGCTGACCACCCATTCACTCTGGCCGAGGCCCTGACGGGCGTCGCTAGCGTATGCCTCGCTCAGGGTGATCTCGACCGGGCCATGGATGCGCTGGAGCGCGCGCGCGTTCTCACCCGTACGTCGAACCTCCAGCCCTGGGCGATCCTCGCCCGTCTCGGATACGCGTGCGCACTCTCCGCGCGGCCGGCCCAGGGTCGGGATCTTCTCGAAGAGGTGATACAGAACGCAACGACGATGAGCTCGATGGGCGTGGGACGGGCGATGCAGCTCGCGTGGCTCGGCGAGGCATACCTGCTCGAGGGTCGGCTCGACGACGCTCTGCAACGCGCGCAGGAGGCCGTGTCGCTGGCGCAGCGCCACCAGGAGCGCAGTCACGAGGCGTGGGGTCTCCGCCTGCTCGGTGAAATCGCCTCTCGCCGCGATCCTCCGGCTCTCGAGACGGCGGAAGACTGCTACCGCGAGGCCTTGGCCCTGGCCGGCCACCTCAGCATGCGTCCGCTCGCCGCCCACTGCCACTTCGACCTCGGCAGGCTCTTCCGGAAGACCGATCAGCACGAGCAGGCTCGACAGCATCTGGCGACGGCGACGACGATGTACCGCGAAATGGACATGCGCTTCTGGCTGGAACAGGCGAAGGCGGAGGTGCGCGAGTTGGCATAGGAGTGGTTGCGCTCAGCGCCATTCTCGGCCTCCAGCCGGTTCCGGGCGATGCTCGCCCTCGGTCCAGGGGACTGAAAGTCGCGTTCAAGTCCCCTACCGAGAAATCGTCCCCCTTCAGCCTTTGAGCGACTCAGACATAGGGTGCCCGACTCGGACGCCGACGGCACAGCCCTCCAACCGCATGCGTACTCTGCACCGGCCTGTACCCCAAGGTTGAGGCATCCTCGGCTTGGCGGCCACGCGCTGTCAATCTTTTTGTCTGCCGGCGCCGTCAATCCTCCCCGGGAAAGCGCTCCCATTGGGTGAGCGCCTGCCAGGTGACGTTTCCCCTCGGCCGCATCCCCGCTGGCTGCACTAGCGCGGCGTGGCCGAGGCAGATGAACATCTCAGGGCTCCATCCTTCGGGCAGGTTCAGCACCGTGCTCACGGCCGCCTGGCTGAATGACGTCACGACCCCGGCCCCCAGCCCGAGCGAGTGGGCCGCCAGCAGCATCGTCTGCGCGGTGGTCCCGACGTCGACGTAGAGTCCCTTCGCGGTCGGCCGCATGCCGAACGATTGCGCCCGGCCTCCGTCGATGCAGATCACCACGATGGCCGTCGGCCGCTGGAACATTCCCGGCGTCACCATGCGAAGCAGCCTGAGGGTGAGCGGATCCTGGATGGCGACGAAGCGGTGCAGTCGCCGATTGCCCGCGCTGGGCGCGCGGCGCGCCGCCTTGAGCAGCTCCTCCAGCTCCGCGCGATCGACCGGCTCGGCGGTCAGCGCGCGCGCCATGCGCCGGGTCCGGATGGCCTCGAGCACGGAATTCGTCACGTCGCTCTCCGATCGAGGCCGAAATGAGCGACCAAGAGCTGGCCCACCGCCCGGCACACGACGTCGAGCGCGGCGGCGTACCCCGCGGGGTCGGCGCTCCGGACCGCGAGGTCGGGGACCTGCTTGAGCGGGCCGGTGAGAAACGCGCGAGTGTCCGGCGACACCCGGTCGACGATCGCGTCGGCCAGCCGCCCGGCTGCGGTCAAGAGGCGCAGGGAGCCGTACTCGGCCGCCTCGTCCACCTGGGTCCGCGCCGCCGTCACCAGAAAGGCCAGGAGCTCCAGCGCCTCGTCCTCGCTCAACACCATCGCCGCCATGTCTTCGCCCTCCTCGCGTCGCACTGCCATTCTTGTCCCGATCGTCCATTCCAGATCCGTGAACTCTACCAGCTCGCCGCCGGAGAAGACGAGGCCGCGCCAGTCGGCCCTTCTCCCCCTATTTGAGTCCAGGGGTGCTCGCGCGGCTTTCTGGATAGGTACAGGCGCCCATTGGGGAGACTGAAAGTCGCGTTCTAGTCCCCCTTTACCGATCCATCAATCAGCCGGCGGCAATCGGACCCGGACTGCGGAGTCCTATCCCCGATCCCCTCGAGAGGGGGTCAGCCCAATCGACGGGCGGCAGGCAGGCACGTCTTTCCTCTCCAGCTGCTCCGTCGGATGGAGATCGGCCGCCCGCCGCGGCTTCAGGATTTCGCATCGGCAACCCACCTGTGCCTTCCACCCGAACCATCCTGGTCGAACGTATACCCCGAGAAGACGATGCCGACGGCCAGCCCTCGCGGAAGGCACCAGAGGCGAGAAGCTGCACAAGCTGGTGCAGCTGGCGCTGGCCGCCAGCCGCAAGGAGCTGAACGTCGAGACGGACAAGGGAAGGGAGGCCGGGGGCGGCCGCGTGGGGCCGGCACACGGCCGGCCGAATGCGCGGTGCGCCAGCGCTGAAGGTTCAAGGAAGTGTCATCGCAACTGCTGCATTGGAGAAAGAGACCGTCATGAGCGACAAGACAATCATGGGCGTGCTGTACTGTCTCGTGGCCGGGGTCGCCTGGGGCGCTCAGTTTCCCATTGCCGGTAGCGTCTTGAAGCTGATCGATCCGTTCTACTTTACGCTGTTGCGATACCTGGCGGTGTCGTTGACCCTGGTCGCGCTGCTGATCATCGCGGAGGGCACGAAGGCGCTCAGTTTTGAAGGCAAGGCCAAGTGGGTCTGGTTCTTCGGTACCATGGCCTTTACCGTCTACAACTTCCTTGTGTTCCTCGGCCAGAAGACCGCGGGGCCCTCGGGCGCCGTGCTGGCCTCGATCATGATGGCGCTGATGCCGATCACCTCGGTGCTGGTCATGTGGGTCTCCAAGAAGACCACGCCCAGCAAGTTCACCATGGGATGCATCCTGGTCGCGTTCCTGGGAGTGTCGCTCGTGATCACCAGGGGCGACATCAGCGTCCTGTCGTCGACCAGCGGCAACCTGATTCCGGCGCTGCTGATTCTGACCGGCGTGTTTGGCTGGGTCATCTACACCGTCGGTGGCGCCAACTTCAACTGGTCGCCGCTTCGCTATACGACGCTCAGTTGCATCCTCGGTACCGCGAGCGCGCTGGTCATCGTGGTGCTGGCCACGATCGCCGGTTACCTGAAAGTTCCCGACGTCGAAACCGCGGCCACCATCCGCTGGGAAATGGGCTACATGATCGTGATCTCCGGCGTGCTCGCGATCTTCAGCTGGAACGCCGGCAACCGCGCGCTCGGCCCGATCAACGGCATCCTGTTCATCAACGTGGTGCCGGTGACCACGTTCGCGATCTCGGTCCTGTCCGGCTACAATGTGAGCAAGCTGGAAGTGACCGGCGCGATCATCACCATCGGTGCGTTGGTGTCGAACAACCTCTACCAGCGCAAGCTCATCCGCGCCAAGAGCGTAATACCGAGGGGCGTGCCGGCGGCAAGCGGCGCGGCGAGATAATCGGTCCAGGGTGATCAATTCCGAGCCCGAGAGAGTCTCGCTCGAGACCGTACGCGCGCCCCTCTCGGCCCCCGTGGTAGCCTCCTCGCAGCTGGCCTGCCCTGTCTGCCGAGCAGCTCGGGACGGGCGACGGTCGGTGTCAGTGTGCTCAGCCCGGTGCCGCGCGGAGCTCAGCCGGTGGTTGCGAAAGGATACTCAGAGGATCCGGGATGAGGAGATCCGCCCTCTTGGAAACCGCGCTGAGGAAGCCGGACGAGGGGGCTCCATGAATCGGCGAGCGTTCCTCACAGCCGTCAGTGGCGGCCTGCTCGCCACTAGGAGATCCCATGCACGGCAGACAGATCCTGATGGAAAGTCTCATCGCTCAGGGCGTGAGCTACATCTTTGGCAATCCGGGGACGACGGAAAGCCCCATCATCGACAGCCTGCTCGACTACCCCCAGCTCAACTACATCGAGGCTCTCCACGAGGGGGTGGCCGTGGGCGCGGCCAGCTACTACGCGCAGGCCAGCGGCAAGACGGGCTTCGTGAACCTCCACGTGGCGCCCGGGCTCGGTAACGCCATCGGCATGATGTACAACGCCCTCAAGGCGAGTGCTCCCCTCGTCGTCACCGCCGGGCAGCAGGACACGCGCATGCGTCTCCGCGATCCCCTGCTGGGGCACGATCTCGCGGCCATGGCGGCCCCGGTGACGAAGTGGAGTGTCCAGGCCGAGCGCGCCGACGAGCTGTCCCTGCTCCTACATCGCGCGTTCAAAGTGGCGAACGATCCGCCCGCTGGTCCCGTGTTCGTGGCCCTGCCCATCGACGTTCTGGAGCAGGAGTCGGAGAACGAGCCCGTGGCGCCCGGCAAGCTGCACCGGGCGGGCCCCGCGGCGCCCGCCGGAGTCGCCGCGGCCGCGGCCCTCTTGGCCGGCGGGCAGAGCCCCGTCATCGTCGTCGGGGACGAGGTGGCGCGTTTCGGAGCGGGCGCCGAGGTCGTGGCGCTGGCCGAGGCGCTGGGAGCCGCGATCTGGACCGAGGGCATCCGCATGCACGCTTCCGTGCCCAGCAACCACCCCAACTTCCGGCTGGCGCTCGGATTCGACGCGCTGTCGATCCGGAAGGCCCTGGACGGTGCCGATGCTGTTCTGCTCGTCGGCGGCCCCTTCTTCGAAGAGGTGTGGTTTTCGCCGGGGTCTCCGTTCCCGAGAGATGCGGCCGTGATCCAGGTCGAGGCCTCGTCGCAGCGGCTGGCGTACAACCACGGCGTGAAGGTGGGACTGATTGGTGATCCGAAGGCCACGCTCGCGGCGCTCCTGGCCGATGTGAACGGCAAGGCTTCGGCCGGATACCGTGAGGCGGCCGCCCGGCGCAACCAGGCGCTCAAGTCGCTCAAGGACGGCGACGCCGCGGCCCAACGCGCCCGCGCCCAGAAGCGCTGGGACAACACCCCTATCTCCATGCCCCGGCTCATGGCCGACATCGCTTCGGCGTTGCCCGCCGACGCCATCGTGGTGGACGAGGCGATCACGGCGGGCCCCGATCTCGCCCGCACGCTGACCTTCAGCAAGCCGGGCGACTACTTTGGAGCGCGGGGCGGCGGCATCGGACAGGCTTTGCCGGGAGCGATCGGCGTCAAGGTCGCGTGCCCCGACCGGCCGGTGGTAGCCATCTCGGGCGACGGCTCGTCCATGTACAGCATCCAGGCCCTGTGGACGGCCGCCCACCACGATTTGCCCATCGTGTTCGTCATCCTCAACAACGGCGAGTACCGCATCCTCAAGCACAACATGGACGTTTACCGGCAGCGCTTCGGGGCCAAGCCCGATCGCCCCTACCTCCACATGGATCTGGGGAAGCCGAGGCTTGGCTTCCTCGATCTCGCCCGCGGGCTCGGGGTCTCGGCAGAGCGCATCACGACACCCGGCGAGCTGACGGGCGCCCTGTCGCGAGCCATCGCGGCCAAGCGTCCGCATCTGATCGAGGTGGTCATCGAGGGCAAGGTGGCCTGAAGCCAGGTCGTGGTGCCACTCGTAGTTCTCCGCCGGGCTGCGCGCTGGCATCGTCCACCCGTCATAGTCCCTCACCACCCTAGGCCTCTGCCCAGCGTCGGCGGCGCTTGACGCCCGCCCCGCTGCAGGATCAGAATGACCGAGCCGATGAAGCGGCTCGTGACAGTTTTCCCGGTCCGCGACGAGCATTCCTGGCTAGCTGAAAGGAGCAATCATGAGATTCGAGAACCACATCCGCAGTGGTCGACCCGCTCGCCTAGTGCAGGCCCTCTTGATCGGGGCCGCCCTCGCGCTGGCCAGCGGGACGCTCGCCTCAGCCCAGGAAGTGCTCACCAACGAGAGCGTGGTCGGCATGGTGAAGGCTGGTCTGCCGGACTCGGTGATCATCCAGAAGATTCGTTCGGCGTCGCGGAAGTTCGATACCAGCACGGATGGGCTGATCAAGCTCAAGCGTGCTGGCGTCCCGGACAAAATCATCGAAGCCATGGTGAGCGAGCCCGGTGCGCCTCCGGCCGCCACCGCGTCGACCGCTGATCCGGCCATCGCCTACGCCGGGGCGGGCGGCGAGAAGAAGCTCAGCCCGACTCACGGCGTCAAGGAGATCTCGGCTGCTCCCTTCGTCGGCTCGCGCCAGGAAGTCGTCCTGCCGTCGGCCCGCGCGGAGTACCGTATCACGGACAAGGAGCCCGTGTTCACCACGCCGCAGCCGGGACAGCAGTGGATCCTCGCCCGGCTCAAGCCCGGCAAGCGGGACCGCAACCTGCCAATGAGCAAGAACGACGGTTGGGGCTGGGGGGGCGCGACCTTCCGCGACGGCGTGGATCCGAAGTACGCCGTCAAGCTGGTGGCCGAGCCTGGCCAGCAAGGCCTCACCAAGCTGCGGCCCGAGCAACCGCTGACCCCGGGCGAGTACGGCTTCATCGCGGTAACCCGCGGCCAGCCCAACATGGTCGAGGTCTTCGACTTCGGCGTCGATTGACCTTCGCGGGAGTTGTCGCGAATGTGGGTCACCACGCAAGCGCACCTGACGGCTCGATCGCCGTAGGTTCCACAGGGAAGCCGCGGTCGCGGGTGCGCCTCAGTATCAAGGACCTCGTGCCGCATGACATGTAGGGGTACCCCGCAGCCACAGGAGGCCCGAACGATGAGCTCATCCTCGCGGCGGGTTGCGCAGGTCGTCACGCCGGAGCCCGTGGTCGAAGGGGCCGGGGTGCATCTCCGACGGAGCATCGGAACGTCTCGGCTCGACCATCTTGACCCCTTTCTGCTCCTCGACCACTTCGAGTCAGCGAGCCCGGCAGACTACGAGGCAGGCTTTCCCTACCACCCGCATCGCGGAATCGAGACGGTGACGATCGTCCGCAAGGGCGAGATACAGCACCGGGACTCGCTGGGACACCGGGGCAGCATAGGGGGAGGCGACATCCAGTGGATGACCTCGGGAAGCGGTATCCTCCACGAGGAGATGCCGCAGGTCCGTCCAGAGGGCATCGGGGGATTGCAGCTATGGCTCAACTTGCCGGCGCGCGAGAAGATGAGCCGACCAAAGTATCGCGACCTGCAGGGAGAGCGACTGGCCGAGACACAGACGGAGGACGGTGCGCGGATTCGCGTGATCGCGGGTGAGGCCGCCGGACTCGTGGGGCCGGTGGAGGGCCTCGCTGTCGCCCCGAAATTCATGGACGTGATGCTGCCCCCCGGAGCCACGTTCCGGGAAGTCGTGCCGCGGGGTCATGCCGCCTTCGCGTACCTGGACCACGGCGAGGTTCGGTTCGGGCCTTCGCGCGCGCCCGTGCGCGCGCCTGCCCTCGTGATCTTCGATGACGGCGACACGGTGGAGGCATCGGCGGGACGGGACGGGGGCCGGTTTCTCCTGGCCGCGGCACGACCGCTTGGCGAGCCGATCGCCCGCCACGGGCCGTTCGTGATGAACACGCGTGCCGAGATCGAGCAGGCGCTGCAGGACCTTCGCGGGGGTCGCTTCATCCGCGACGAGCCGCGCGACGGGTGATGCTCAGAAACTCGTGAAAGCCCTGGAGGCGGGGATGGAGGAGTTACTGAAATGAAAAAGAGCAAGAAGGCCTCTTCTCGGGTAACAGCGCCAAACCAGGAAGCGTCTGCGGCTGACGCAGAGGCCAAGACGGCCAGCCGTCGCAAGGCGGTCAGGGCGAATGCGGTGGAGAACGTCGCCCGGCGGCAATTCCAGAAGACCCAGGCGACCGTGAGTCAGGGCCATACGCGGGCACGCGGGCAGCGACAGCAGGCGAAGCGCGACGCTCGCTAAACGCAAAAGCGCGACAGTGCAGCCACCGGATCGAGCCGCACGGATTGCCCACCGTGGGCCGAGCTATCGCAGCTGCTGCGTGAGGCGTCGTCAGTCCGTTCTCGAGGCTCGCTCTCAATCTACAGGCCGGCATGAACATAGCGGTATTGGCGACGTCCCGATTCGCGGTTTGACGGGAGGCAACTCATGAGACAGCCATTGATGCGCGCAATCCTCGTAGTTGGGCTGGCGATGATCGTCGCCACACCCGGACTGACGCTGGCGTCGGAGCCCGACTGGAAGGCGGTGGTGGCGGCCCTGGGCAAGTCGGGACAGGCGCAGCCAGGCGGCGTCTTCCGGATCGGGATGCCACGTACCGATCTCGCGGTCACGGTGAAGGGTGTGCCCGTCAAGGCCGGATTCGCGCTCGGCTCGTACGCCGCGTTCAAGCCGGTGGGGGATCAGGCAATGGTGATGGGCGATCTCGTCCTCCTCGATCAGGAGGTGCCCGCCGTGATGGCCGGCCTGTTCAGAGGGGGGCTCGAGGTCACCGCCGTCCACAACCATTTGAACGAGATTTCGCCGCACGTGATGTACATGCACTACGAGGGCCACGGCGAGGCGATCAAGCTGGCCACGGCGCTCCGCCAGGCATTGTCCGCCAGCGGGACGCCGCTGGGTGGCGGGGGCAGTGTGGCTGCCGCCCCGGCCACGGGCCCCGCGCTCGACACCAAGCAGATCGAGCAAGCCCTGGGGCGAACGGGAAGGGCGCTGGACGGCGGCGTGTTGCAGGTGACCGTCCCCCGCGCGGAGGTGATCACCGAGATGGGGGTGGAGTTGCTGCCTGCCATGGGGGTGACGACGGTGATGAACTTCCAGCCTACCGCCAACGGCAAGGCGGCGATCACCGGCGATTTCGTCCTGATCGACAAGGAGGTGAACGCCGTCGCCCGCACCCTGATGCAGCACGGCATCGACGTGACGGCAATCCACAACCACGGCCTCATGGACACGCCGCGGCTCTTCTACATGCACTTCTGGGCGAATGACGACCCCCTCAAGCTTGCGCAGGGTCTCAAGGCTGCCCTGGGTCAGACCAACAGCGCGAAGCCATAGAGGGACACGCCAAGGACGGCGTTCATGGAGCTCAGACGCTTCTTCGACCAGACCATCCGGGCGAGCTTCCATGATCTCGCCATGGGCGGCGATCCCGTGGCCGGCTACCTCGCCGATCTACTCACCCGGTTCGCGCGCACGGAGCAGCTCTACCCGCCCGGACGCGCGGTGCCCCGGCTCGAGACGGTCGTGGACATGCTCCTCGACGCGCAGGCGGTGTGGCGCGAGGACTCCCCGTATTTC
>WNEZ01004372.1_pt1 | contig 12276 bp, 4 predicted proteins | sample 5400521 | NCBI WGS metagenome assembly WNEZ01 (sample SAMN13153339, study PRJNA577476) | soil metagenome | isolation source: 120 cm saprolite under Douglas fir tree site 2 hole 1 replicate 1 | place: USA:California | collected 2015-04-18
CCTGGAACAGGTTCAGCAAATGGCCACGCACCATTATGCGCCCCAGGACGAAGGGGCGGCGATCTCCAGCGGGTCTTTCCTCACCCGGGGGATGGTGGTCTGTCCGTGCAGCGTAAGATCGGTGGCCGCCATTGCCAACGGCCACGGGGACAACCTGATTCACCGCGCGGCCGACGTGGTCCTCAAAGAGCGCCGTAAATTAGTGCTGGTCGTGCGCGAGGCCCCCTTGAACGACGTTCACCTGGAGAACATGCTGAAGCTCTCGCGCATGGGCGTGGTGATCTTTCCGCCGGTCCCGGCCTTCTATAATCACCCGAAGACGGCGGAGGATATTGTGGACCAAATTGTGATGCGGGTTCTGGACCAGTTCGATATCCATCTGCCCTCGCCCAACCGCTGGGATGGCACAATGTCAATGACGGGAAGCCCATCTGCCGAGAGGATGCGCCGGCCAGTGCGAAAGCGCCAAACTGGTAGGCGAAAAGCTGCCCAGGGTTAAGGCGGCCTGAGACTTGCGGATGGAGCGCCGAGCTGGCGGCAGTTCAGTGGAAAGATTGGCTCCGGGGCCTGGACTCGAACCAGGATAGCCAGATCCAAAGTCTGGAGTGCTACCAATTGCACTACCCCGGAGCGGCAGCCTCCAGTCTAGCAGAGAGTTTTCCCGCCGCACAGCCACCCCGCGTGCAGCCCAGAGCCGCGTGCAATGCTCTGACTCTTCTACCGCGTGAAACAGCTTTCTGCTACTCTGGACGGGCTCCGGGCCACGCGTACCCAGCGAAAAAACATTCGGCCAAGCACGGAGAGGTGTCCGAGCGGTTTAAGGAGCACGCTTGGAAAGCGTGTGTAGGGGAAACTCTACCGTGGGTTCGAATCCCACCCTCTCCGCCATCCTTTGCGTTTTCCATTGCCAAGCCTCGCAATCGCAGCCGAGTTCCTTCGCCTGTTTCATTAGCCGTGGTGCAAAAACTCGGTCCGGTCACCTAAGCTCACGCCATCCGTGAGACACCGGCCTGCGCAAACCCTTCTTCCAAACGGGTCTCAAGTTGCTGGTAGATTGATAGCATCGCGGGATACCACGTCCAGCGCACAGACTCCCGATTGAGCTTTATTAGGTACGGAATCTGGCAAGAGAACCCTGAGGCCAAGGGTTCGCACTCGTGACCGATATCTTTGTACGCTCTAATAAGGTCGTGGCCCCAACATCCATCGCACGAAGGTGAATACCCCGTCCAAGAAGAGGGACTCTCTATGTGAAGAATATGACCTCGGCAGACTCGCACGATTTCGCTCAGGCGGTCTCGAAGGTCGTCCGGACGCGTGTGAAGCAACGCTTCGCATGAGAATACTATGTCGAACCACCCATCGGGGTAGGGGAGCAGGTCGGTCGGATCGCCGATTGCAACGTGCGAGGCTCGCCAGTCCACCGATGCCCAACTCAACCCAGCGTGCACCATTGTTTCGCTCTGATCGAACCCAAATGCCTCGACACCCGGTATGTGGACGAGATTATAAAGATGGCGCCCTGTCCCGCATCCCCATTCTAAGACGCGACAGGGTGCATGGTGTGCGATATGATCCGTGATCATCATTTCCTGAATGTGTAATAGGGGTGCCGGGTCTTTCTGCGGTCATACTCGGATGCCCAAATGTCGCCACTTTGCCGCCAGTAGCGGTAGTTTGGGGCCACGGTTCGCGTCGACGCACCTGACAGTGCCACCCGGAATAGATAGTTCAGAAATGTCGGAGTCGCTAGGATTTCCGCGCGACTCAAGGTCTTCAGCGCTCCAGGCATTGAGTGATGGGACAGCATGTAGCAGGACGCGCGACTATCGTGCAGTCTACCTCTCCCCTGCGTTGCGTCCTCCAAGGCCTCCTGTGGTACGGGATCTAGGAAACGCCGACTCTCAGTCCAAGAGATTGGCATGATCGCTTCAGTTGTCAGCAGTTTTGCTGCGTCCGGGTGCCTTTCAACAGCCGCAGTCAGAGGAATGCTTCCAATCTCCAACCAGGCAATGGGTCGTTGCGCGCGCACATGAGCCACCACAGATTCATAGTAGGAGCGGGTAACAGGTGTTTGCGCATTCGCAATCAAGAAGCTATTGGAAATGGTCCCTAGTGGTTCTCGGTAGTAGACCAAGTCATGCGTAGCCAGGTGCGAAGCCAGTGGAGCGATTGACCTCAGCACGATGCAGTCCGTGTCGATCCAGGCGCCGCCGTAGTGGTGCAAGAGATAGACTCTGATGAAGTCCGCCCGATGGGCAACATAAAGGGTATCGATTGCCAAATCGCGATCTTCACGCCAGAGTTCATCGAAACCATTCCGGTCAAGCACCCGTACGTTGCACCAGCGACGTATGCTCTCCAGGCACAACTGAATGTAGTCGGGGCACGGCCCTTCCCAATAAGTCCAAGCTGGAGGTTCATGTATCATCCAGAGGACTCCGTTGTTGCTATCGAATTGCTTCCTTGCACCGTGCTTCCGAGGGGGACATGACTCTTCTCCCGAAGCATTGGCTCGGATCTAAGGTCTCGACAAGTTGTGTCCGTCTTAGGAGGCAAGATCCCGGATGTCCTTCAAGATACCGAGTCGGCTGCTTCGTTTTTCGGAATCCGTTTGACGACCATCATACTGCTCGTATGGCACACCTTCTGATAGTGACCAGCTCTTAGAAGCTCGTTCACGAATGCTTTGACCCCCGGGTAGTAGTCGGCGTAATCATGAAAGGCAACATACCCCCCGGGCGCCAGTTGCAGCTCAAAATGGTAGAAGTCGCGCGCGACATTGGCGTAGTCGTGGAGACCATCTATGAAGAGCAAGCCGATAGGCCTGTCCCATGCCACTTCCCACGAGTGCATCGGAAGGATTGTGACAAGGTCTGCGAGGCCGGCGTCCGCGAGGTTGCGCTTGAGTCTTTCCAGAGTAGGCGGCATGACCCGGATGCCTTGGTCCAGCGCCCCGACCTTTCCATCGTGGGGATCAATGGCATAGACCCTGGCGGCCGGACAGAGGGTCTTCACCACGCTTCCGAGCAACACCGTGGATCGCCCACAGTAACTGCCCACTTCGACCAGCGCGTGAGGCTGGGGAAGCTTCGTCAGTGCCATCGCTGTCGCGGCAATCAATAGATCGGCTTCATCGTCCTCAAGCCAGCCCTCGATCTGTCTCATGCGCTTCAGAATGGGCCACGTAAGCAGCAACCCAGAATCGGCTGGCGTTTCAGGAGTGGGCATATTTTCCTCCCTCCTAAATCGGTTTTCGTAGTTGTCAAATCTTGAGCGCATATGTTTGCGCAAGGGGTCGTCATAGCGACGCGGGACGGGGTGCACCCAAAATGCGTCCCTCCTCGCCAGGGCCGCGGCGATTTGTTGAAGAGTATAATTTGTCCTGTACTTCACATAATCATAGCTGAACGGGCTGGCGGTGATTTCGTATCCCAGCAGGGCGACTACCGTGGGAAGGATGACCTCTTCGGAGGCCCATATCTTGGTCCGGCCCATGATTTCCTGCAAGGTCCTATCGCTAGCGAATAGCTGGGTTAAATCTCTTGCTGCGTCAGCTGTGAAAACAGTGGAAGGCCAGAACGACCAGCGCACAAATTCCTTTTCGCCTTGCTGAAAGCGGCGCAGAAAGGGCCGCCAGAGGTCGATCTCCCGATAGGCGGCCTGGGCGGGACTGACACGCGTGTTCGGCGGCTGATGCGCAGGCGAATTGCTCAACATTCCAACCTTCGTCCGGCCACTCAAGAATGCAGCCAGGTGGGACGAATATTCTGGACGAATCGCTAACTGATCGGAATCCACAACGGTGAGCGTGTGGAAATGGAAGTGGTCGAGCGCGAATTGCATACAGTCGAGAGCAAACTCATGGAGGCGTCCCCAGGCAAGAGGCCGCGGCTGCGGGTGGACGATGGCACCGTATTGTCCGAAGGGAAAGCGGGAATCGAGCAACCGAGTGTCTCGGCCGCCGTTGTACAGCAGTACCAAAGAAGACGGATCGAAGAAGCGCAGGTTTCGAACCAAGTCAATTACGCATTCCTGGCTCTCGTGCACCAAGCACGCGAAGATGTTGCCGATCTCTGCTGTTCCCGACGCGACGTATCCTTCTTTAAAACTGCCCAGGGAGAAAGGAGGCGCGATGTCCTTCATAACTGGCAAATCCGTACTGCAGTTTCCATGGTTTGAATTCCTCGTCGCTTGTGTCGAGGCGGTCCTCCCTTCCGAGACATTTAATGGCGTTGCGCCTCCCAATATGACCGACAGCGGCTGAAGTAGAGCCAGCGCTGTGCTGATGGGTACGCCCGACCCCTCCGTCGTTGAGCCACATCTCCAGGGTCGTAGCCCAGCTTGTTCGAGCGCCGAGACTGCTGAGTCGGTGAAGCACGCAATTGCTCCTGCCCGCTGAAGTCGCAGCAGCACCTCTCCAGTCAAATCACCTCCAGGGTGCACAACTATCGCTTTTGACCACAATACTTTCAATGAGTCATCGGACAGGAACGACTTCCCCAGAGCAGACCCAAATATCACAATGGAATCGGGTGGCTGCGGGAGGGTTAGCTCTTTCCAGGGGAAATCGCCATTCGAAGCGACTCGACAATCGATCTTAACGCCGATGAGCCCTGTTAACGCCTGAGCTGTCTGGTAGGCTGGCCAACGCGATCCTTCCAGTGAAGAATCCGTTATGAAAACGGTTCTCTTATTCTCCCACCCGCAAGAGAGTCTGGCGGGAGGTGGGAACGTCTTGAGGAAGAGACTCGGGTCTCTTATTGAGCGCATTTCTCTCAGCACAGCAAGGTTCTTGGAGTAATAGGGATTGTTCGCTATTTGTCCCGTGCCGCCGTAACCTCCGGAGTTCGGGTGAAAAAGGTGATAGAGGTGCTGGTCTGCCCGCAGAGTGCCGCCAGCTCGGCCAAGGAGGCATGCCTTAAACCACCAGGCGTTGTCTTCGCCGCCCCAGCCCCGAAAGTTCTCCGAAAGGCCGCCGTAGCGGAGAACAAATGATTTTCTGACGAGTCCAGCAGCTCCGTGAATTTCACTGACAGCCCGATAGATCTTGACGGGCCTGCAATCGGCGGGATTTTGAGTTTCCTGCATCACTCCCTGGCTGTCTGGCGGTGAAAGATAGTTCACGCAAGAGTAAGGAATCAGGTAATCCAGTTGCCGCGCGCGCATCTCCTTCACGGCTTTGGCGATAAAATCGAGGGGCACAATCAAGTCATTGTCTCTCCAAAGGACCAGGTCGTATTCGGCCAGTGCCGTGCCGATGTTTAAGCAACGCGCGCGCTCGAACGCACCGTCATTCCGGATAAAAACATACTTGTCGGCCCATCGCCGGGCAACGTCTTCGCCGCAGGGTAAGCAGCCCATATCCGCGACTATGATTTCACTCACTCCGGGGCACTGGCGCAAATTTGCCAGCGATGCGACCAAATGAGGCAGCCGCTCCTCCCCGCCGTGACATACGACCACACTCACGCCTTCCCTCAATTCCTGCCTGACGATTTCCGCGCTCGTGCCGCGCTCTTCGTCTTGCTGCGCAGACTTGGGAACGGTGACCATGGAACACACGTTCCCCGCCTTTTGAAGAGCCGTGGTCACGGCCGGCTCCCAAAAATGCTGCCACTGATGGCTGAAGTCCCAATGTGTCTCCATCCAGTCCCGGTTTCGGCGTCCCTGCTCAACCAGCCATTCGTGGCCGCCTTCCACAAGCTGGATCAGTGCCCTCTCCAGCTCTGGCAGGCTGGCATAGACGAAAGGAATCTCCGAAGCGCCGTCCGCGCATCGGCGGAACACTTCAGTGACAGCAGGCAAGCGTCCGACGGCATTCACAACAACGCACCCGCAGGCTAGGCCTTCCAAACTGTTGCGGTGATAGCTGCCGGTGACGCATTCATCGATCACAATGTGGGCACGCCTTTTCATCGCCAGGGATTCGGCATGGGATATCTGGCGGGAGCCGATGACCTCCAGCCTTAGCGGAAAGCGCCGTGCAAGGTTCTGCAAAACCTGCATGGTTGTTGCGTACCCCTTAGAGTGCCAGAATAGCTTGTGGTCAGGCGGATAACTCTCATGCTTGCCGGAAGGCGTATAGCAGATGGTTATCGGCAATTGTTTTGGCTCGGGCTGGAATTCGTTTTCCCACAGCGGCACAGGGTTCGGCACCACCTGCCATGTCTTGAATTCCGGCAGCGTAGCCTGGTATTGCCCCACCACAACTCCGGGATACCCTTGATTCACGAAGCTCGCATCAACGTTCCACATGTAGTTGTGAGCCATAGTGATGGCGGGCTTGCCAGTTATCAAAGGACGATGCACCGGGTCAATCTTGCCGTTGTGGGCGATAATCAGGTCGGCTGAGCGAAGGAGTTCGAGGGCATCAAAGGGCGCTCTCTGCCATTCCACGTCACCTCGGAAACTCACCCCATTGCCGTAACCGTTGTTTGCCCACACGGTGCGCGAGCTATGCCGAGTGCGCGCAGAGATGCACCGGGACAGGATCGCAGGTACGCCAGCTACGGGTGTCGTCGCGTAGGAAACTACGCGTAGAGACTGCTGGGACTTTTCCGGGCCTGTAAATTCCGCGATCGACAACTTGGGGAAGGCGGTAAGACGGCTGCAAGCGCTCAAGTTGAAGACCTCCACCCCTTTCTGAACGCAGGCAGCATGGAGTCGCTTGTATTCTTGGTCGATTTGCGGAAACTCCGCGCCGAGTGGGTGCCGTCCCGTCGACCCGAAAAAATGGTGGTCCGTGAAGTCCACGCCGATCAGCCCGATTCTCCGGGCACCCATGTGGACCGCAAGGCACAGGGCCAGGTACGGCGAATTGCGCGTGAAGTTCAGCGAAGTGGGATCGGAGAAATCAACGCCGCCGAACTTACCCAACCGGATCTTGACGACGTGCGGATGATGGATACCGAGGTCCAACTGCGTAAAGATGGCTCGAGCGCGACTCTCTTCAACAAACCGAAAGCGATCGCCCTGAAACTGGTTTCTTGGATTCAAGACCACCAAGTAGTCGGGCTGGAAAAGCCTACCGACATCATTCACTCCAATCGTGATGAACTTTTCCGGGCAGACCAGTTGCGACAACGACGATCCGCAGCCGCAAACCAGAATGCTCTCTCCTTCGTGGAAGCCGCGGAGGTCTCTAAGTTCGCGCGGCAACGGGCGAGAAGGCGGTGGGGCAGGAAGCAAGCCGAAATCGGGCTGGGAAACGGCGCAACTCATGGCTTCCTATGAGGCCAGCCCGCTTCTTTCAAGCAGATAGCGGCGCGCGCGTTCGGAATATTTGCCAGCCCCCGCATCGGCCAATTTCTGCAAAATCACCATGGCCTCATCTTTCCGCTCCAGATGGTCCAGGGTCACAGCGCGATAGAACAACGCTCGCGGGTTCTCAGGCTCCGCATACAGGACGACATCAAGTCGGTTGAGAGCCGCTGCGGCATTGCCTTGCGAGACTGCGATCACCGCCAGATCCAATTGTGCAGCGACATGGCCGGGCTCTAGGGCCAGAATCGATTCCAACTCCTTCACAGCATCCTCTTGCTCGCCCCTGGTCAGGTGAACCAGGGCTAGATGATAGCGGGCAGAGACGTTCTGAGGCGCCAAGGACAGGGCTCGCCGGAGCGCGTCCGCAGCCGAGCCCAGATCCTGACGCAGCCAAAGGACGACGCCCAGTTGTTCCCAGGCATTCGCCGAATCCGGCTCCAATTGAACGGCACGTTTGAGGATTTCCACCGCTTCTGTCAGCCGCTGCTGTCCGGCAACGGCCAGCCCGAGCGTGAGGAAGATGCGGCCTTCGTGAGGCGCTGTCTCCAGCGCGGCGCGGGCAGCGGCTTCAGCCTCGGTTAGACGCCCCATCTTGAGCAGGAGACGGCCCAGGTTGTCCCACGCGAGAGTATTGCTGGAATTGGCCTCCACGGCTCGCCGCAACCATTCGACGCCAGCCTCATCGTTACCCTGAGCGACACGCGCAATGCCCATGTTCGCCATGGCCATGCTCTTTTGCGGGTCGATCTCAAGGGCGCGCTCGTAGTGGTCAATGGCTTCGTCTAATTTGCCTTCCTGAGCGAGCAGGAAACCAAGATTGTTGTGAGCTGTAGGATTCTTTGGATCCAGCTCCAGCGCGGCTAGATACTCAGCCTTTGCGCCTTCCACGTCGCCCTCCAGATGGCGTCGCGCGCCGCGGTCGCTGGCCTCGCGAGAATCTGGTTTCGGACCGTTGGAGCCGCCGCTGCCGTTCGCTTTGCCCGCGCCGGTCAGTGAGAACACGGTGCCGTTTTCCATGATGAACTCCTTTGGCTTTTCAGATTATCTTGCTCACGAGCCCTTTCAGTGTTTCTGTTGCATCTATATGAGGCACTTCGAACTGTATATCACTCAACGAAACGTTGAATGGCTTGCCCTCCTCGTAATGAATGGGCAACTTCAGCCCCAGCCGCAGCCCCGAACCGTATTCAACTGCAGCCAGTTCCCACTTCTTTTCGTAAAGGGTCTTGGTAGTGAAGAGAAGATCAAGCTCGACCAGGACGTAGCCGGTAATGTCGAACTTAAACTTCGGCTCGGCATAGATGCTGGCGCTGGCATCCAAAATCAAGCCCTTCTTGGGCGTCCAATCGACTTCCGCTTCGGCATGGGCCGCGCCTTCGATGCCCAGCGATCCACCAATCTGAATTCCCGCCTCAGCATCTACGATCGGTATGCCGGCCGCCAGGGCGCCTTTAATGTACAAGCGTAATCCCGCGTGCGCGGGAATGTGTAGCGAGACCTTGCCTTTGACCGTCGTATCCTCCTCGTGCGCAGGATTGTAAGTAACACCGAGTTCTCCCGTTACCTGTCCGGGGCCGATGCCGGCGTCCAAATCCAGGCCCCCGCCGATGACCAGGAAGATGCCGACGCGGTGGCCTAACACCGAGAACCCGATGATAGGTATGTCGATGTCAATCTTGAAGATGTTCTTCTCAACTTTCTTCTCATCAAAGATGTTGAACGTGGAAGCGATCCGCGCGCTAACTTCCATCTCGCCATTAGGCTTAAACGTGATGGCGGCGGTGGCTTCCACAAAGGGCAGTTTGAGAGTGCCGAAACCGCCGCCGTATAGGGTGAATTTGTCGGAGTGGGCTGCGGGCGGTCCTGCGGGCTGTCCATCAGGTCCAATTGGGCGATTGGTTGCACCCACTGTAACCGAACCCTTGAGCATGCCCTTCTCGTAGGCCACGGTGCCCGAGATATCGAGCGCGCCGTCGTCATAGGCAACATCTATGCTGCTGCTGATGCCGGGGATCTTTGGAACAGCCTTCCCATGGGCACTAACTATCCACCGGCCCTCGTCCGGTTTTTTCTGCACCTTGGCGTCCACGGAACCGGAAGAAATTCCCGGGATGTTGTCGGCAAGCAGAAGTGTGCCGCCAATCGTGAGGCCGTCTTGCTCGGAATAGTCGACTTCCAAAGAGGCCTGCTTGATGCCAGGAATCGAAGGCGTCACCGTGCCGGTAGCGGAGAATTTCCCCGCGTCAAAAGTTGCAGTGATGGAAGCTGAACGGATGCCGCGGACCTTATCGGGTTTGTTGATTGCAAGTTTTCCTGAGCCCCCGAATGCCCCTTGGCGGTACCAGACGTTCACTTCAGCTTGGTCGAAGAGTTTGCTGTCAAAATTAAAGCGGCCGGATGCCTCAAAATTCTTGGAACTGTCGACGCGGGCAGCAAGGCTTCCATCGCCGAGATTGCGGATGCTGAAATCAACCGAGCCTTCCGCGCCAAAACCCTCCGTTCCAAAGAAGATCCCGAGAGTGGCGCCGTCGATAGACAGGCCGGGAATAGGCAAGCTCAGATCGGTCGTCTTGTAGTAGTAAACCAATTCCAACGCCCGGCCGCGCAACCGCACATTGACCGGCAGCTTGGACAGGAGCGGAATCGTCGGCGCTAGTTTCCCATTGGCAGTCAGGACGCCGCCCTGGAAACTTGGTTCCTCAAAAGTAATCGGGCTCGCGCCTTGCATGTCAGCGGAGAGGGGTGGAAGGGAACCAATGTAGCCGCAATATTGTCCGGCCAGCGACCGGAGAAGAGGGAGAGAAGTGGCTTCGCCTTTGGGTGTAACCCCCTTGGGGAGATCCCAACTAGCTTCAATGCCTCCGATGGGCGCTCCCTCCTTGGCGCTCGTGTAGTCGGGGTTCAGATTAATCGAGATAATTCGCAGACCCGCAACCCGCTTTTGGTCCACCTCATTTCCAATCGGAATAGTGAATACATTGGTGCCATGGTGGTATTCACCCAGGACAAGCGCTCCTCCAGGTGAAAGCAGAGCGAACGACGTTGCGCTGCCTGCCTGGCCGGGATTTTTTACCGGCTGGGCGCCGGCGAGTTGCGCGCCAGCCTTGATCTCCTCTTTAGTCCAATGCTGCGATGCACCCTCACTCATCTTCCCTGCACCGCCTTCGACCGATGTGAACTCGACGTCTTTCTTGTCGAGATAGTCGTCCACAGCAGCTCTGTCGGTAGGTTTGCCTTGGCTTTTGAGAAGGCCGCGGACCTTGCGGCGAATGTTGGATCTGGTTTGACCGCCGGAACTGGCGTTGCTGCGCTTGTCCAGCAATTCCATGTTTTCGATGGTGTTGGCAGCGCCGCTCTCACCCCAGCTTGCTGCCTGAAGCTCAACAATGTGATCGACCTCGAAACTTTGCGGCTTCTTCTGCCGGTCCCAACTGGGAACCACGATCTCCCGCATCAATGCGTTGTAGGTACCTTCGAAAGGCTGTCCATGCGGAAGAGTAACGCCTTTCTGGCCGGTAAAGTTGGGTTCCAGATGCAAGTGAGTCTTCAGAGCTTGAGGATCTACCTTGTCCTTCAACTCAGGTATCCAGACGCTGTCCTTCTGATCGGGATCGTCGCGGTCGTATCCAGCTTTGCGCTTCAGCTTTCCTGAACTTGCCCAGGCATCATAGATAGGCCTATGCCGTCCCTTAACGGGCGGGAGGGGAAACTTCTTTAGATCTTCCGTGGCTTGTGCTTCCGACATCGGAGCATCTTGTGCACCGGCGCCACTGCCACCAGCGGCTGTCGGCTTTGGCGCTTTCTGGACTAACTGCCGATGTACACTTCCCGTCTGCTGCACCACATGGGTGGCCTCGTGGGCCATCAATTGCAAGTTGCGCTGGGATTCGCCGCGGCCCAGCCAGATGTCACTTTGATGGGTGAAGGCGCGGGCGTTCAGTGCGCTGGCGGCATCATGCGCCCGGCTGTCATTGTGGACGCGGACGTCACTAAGGTCCTGTCCCATGCGTGACTCGAGCGTGCCGCGAGTGGCCGAATTGATCGGTTCGCCCGGGCCTTTGCTGGCGATGGCGTTTGAAGCGGCGCTCTCCATGGAAGTCGCCGGAGCCGGCGCCGCAGCGGCGCGGCCGCCGCTTCCATTGCTGCTGGTCTGAACGGCTTCCTCGTCTTTCTTTGGCGACTGATCTGTTCCTGCTCGCTGGACGGGAAGCGTGCCTGGGACCTCCTCTTTTTTCTTGTCCTCAGGCCGCGTTTCCCGCTGGACTGGGGCTGCGGCGGGCTTTTCGTCCTTCTTCTTTTCTTCCGGCTTGGCGGCACGCTGAACAGGCGGAGAAGCAGGCTTCTCCTCTTTCTTTTTTTCCTCCGGTTTGGCTTGCTTCTGCACCGGGGCCGGCGGCTTTTCTTCCTTCTTCTTCTCTTCAGGTTTACCGGCACGCTGAACTGGAGGTGGAGCAGCTTTTTCGTCCTTCTTTTTATCTTCCGGCTTGGACTGTTTTTGTACGGGCACCGCAGTGGGCTTCTCGTCTTTCTTTTTATCGTCAGCTTTCGCCGCACGCTGCACCGGTGCCGGAGCGGGCTTTTCATGCTTTTTCTTCTCTTCAGGTTTTGCCGCGCGTTGGACAGGAGGGGGAGCAGGTTTCTCGTCTTTCTTTTTTTCGTCCGGCTTGGTCTGGCGCTGCAGTTGTGCTCCGGCGGACTTCGAATCTTTCTCTTTGTCTTCCGGCTTCACTGCCCGCTGCACTGGAGGAGCGGCAGGCTTCTCCTCTTTCTTTTTTTCTTCCGGCTTTGCCTGCTTTTGCACCGGAGCGTGAGTGGCCGGCTTCTCTTCTTTCTTTTTTTCGTCCGGTTTGGTTTGGCGCTGGGCCGCCGAGCCCATTGAGGCCGGGGCGATAGGCGAGATGCTTCCTGGGGGCAGCGTCCCGCCGCCAAGGACGCGGGCGGCAACGTGATCAGCCTGGCGTTCGTAAGCATCGTTGCCGGCGCCAACAGCAACTTTGCGTTGCACTCCAT
>WNEZ01038361.1_pt1 | contig 12275 bp, 8 predicted proteins | sample 5400521 | NCBI WGS metagenome assembly WNEZ01 (sample SAMN13153339, study PRJNA577476) | soil metagenome | isolation source: 120 cm saprolite under Douglas fir tree site 2 hole 1 replicate 1 | place: USA:California | collected 2015-04-18
GAAGTCACCCCTTAGCGTTTAGTTCGTCGACACAGCGGTAGATGTTTTGCCTGATTAGTGCGGGCTATTCCTAGAAACTAAATTACGGAACGATTCAAGCGAGGAGATGGCATTGAGGAGGTTCAGGATTTGACATGGTCTAGCGGAGCGCCGAGAGCCTCAGCCACGGCGAGCAGGGATTTTAGGTTGGCGAGGGCTTCTTCTTTGGTTTCTCCGCAGACGCGCTTGTCACGCAGCGCAGGATGCGAAGCAAGCCAGCAACCGAGAGCTTCGTCGAAGACAACCTTTTCGGACGGCATGTTTGGGGATTGTAGCACGGAAAGGAACCACAGGTAACGTGGCCGAATTCCGCGAAAAAGTCGCTGATGCCGGGAGCCCGCAGCCAGGGAATCCGCTGCAGGCCTCCGTCGAGCGCATCCTGATGAGCTACGGGGATCAGGCCTTCCAGGAGCTCTCGCGGTACCGCTTCGCGGAAGAACGTGAATGGTACGAAGAGGCTCTCTTTTATCAGCGCCGGCAGTGGCTCAAGTGGAACGATTCCACCAGGCGTTTCGATGTGATCAAGCAGGATCCGGACCGGCCCAAGCCGATGCCGGTGACAAACTATTTCGCGCGCACAGTGAACGCCAACGCCAACCAGCTGCAGAAGCCGCGCATGGCGTCCACACCGATGGATGATTCCGATGGCAACCGCCGCGGCGCGGAATTCGCTCTGCGCGCGGTCAAAGCAATCGATGCGGAAAGCGGCATGGACATCCTGCGGCCGAAGCTCGCAAAGCACGATGTACTCTGGGGCCTGGGCATCACGAAGGACGTAGTCGACACTTCGAAATCGAGCGGGATCGAGACGTGCCGGAATTCTCGACCACGTCGTGCCTGCCCCGCCAACGGTAGCCATCGCACGGGCGCGCCAATTCTTCAGAGATGTTCTCTCTCAAATTGCCACGCTGCCCGGAGTGTTGGCAGCCGGAGCAACGATGGCGCCACCTGGATACGTCGATTCGACAGGGTCCTATTGGGTTGATCACATGCCGGCGCAACTCGACCCGACTGCCCCTGCCGTGATCCTTTCCATCGTCGCGCCTGGCACGTTCGGGGCGCTGGGGATTCCGCTGAAGACCGGACGCGACTTCAGCGACAGCGATACAGTGGACAGGCCGTTTGTCGCCGTAGTGAATGAGGCGCTGGTTCGAAAATCGTTTGCCAACCAGAACCCACTGGGCAGGACAATCTTTTGTCCCTTCGATTCTTTCAACGGCATGACGATCATTGGTGTTGTCGGTGACGTGCGGCAACGCGGCCCGGAGCGCGAGCCGATGCCGGAGTGTTACATGACGTACGGTCAGCATGCATTTAACGGAGCGACTTTGAGTGTTGTCGTGCGGACTGCAGGCGATCCCAACACGCTGGCGGACACCGTGCGGCGACTGGCGCGCGAGAGATCGCCGGATGTTCCGATGAAGTTCACTACGATGGAAGCTATACTTTCGGAAAGTGTTGCTGCGCCTCGGTTTCGCACTCTGTTGTTTGGGGTTTTCGCCGCACTGGCAGTATGTCTTGCCATAGCCGGTGTCTACAGTGTGATGGCGTATGCCGTGGGCCAACGGTCAAACGAGATCGGCCTCCGGATAGCCTTGGGCGCCAGCACTGGTTCCGTCCTCGGCCTCATCCTCGGCCACGGGGTGATCCTCACGGCAATCGGCTTGACCTTGGGCCTGGCTGGCGCCATTGCCAGCGCACGCCTACTCACAACCATGCTATTCCAGGTGCGGCCCAGCGATCCGATGGTGTATCTGGCCGTTGCAGTTTTGCTTGCTGTGGTGGCATTGCTCGCTAGCTATGTCCCGGCGAGCCGCGCATCCAGAATCGATCCGCTTGCTGCCCTGCGCCAGGAATAGGGAACACTATGACAGAGAACCCCGCTTCGTTAGCGGGGCCACCAGACGACGGGACTGTCCGGACTTGTATGTAGGAATAGCAACAACGGAGGAGTGAAATGCCAACAAAAAAATTTGCGCAGAGATTCGTCCTACTGACGATGATGCCATCTGCAATTCTCTGGCTACACGCCCAATCGAGCCAAAATGTCCCGGGAATAGCTCTAGACCGGCTGGAGCTGCACGATGTGAAAGCTGAGGCCGTTAACTATGAGGGGAAGCCGGCGGTTCGCGTGGACGCGCTGGCCAATGCGGCGAATGGCGCGTCTTACGCGATTTTGAAGGGCAGCCGCTTTCACAATGGAACTATTGAGGTCGTGAAGGGCAGCCGGTTTCACAATGGAACTATTGAGGTCGAATTGGCTGGAAAACCCGCTGCCAATGCAGGGCCCCGGGCTCGCGGATTCATCGGAATCGCGTTCCGGGCCCAAGGGAACCGCTTCGAGTACATCTACCTCCGCCCGACGAATGGGCGGGCGGATGACCAGATTCGGCGGAACCACTCGACCCAGTACGCCGCGTACCCGGACTTCGATTTCGACCGGCTGCGGAAGGAATCGCCGGGGAAGTATGAATCGTATGTGGACCTGGAGCCTGGGGCGTGGACGAAGTACCAGATCGTGATTGACGGGACTAAGGCGCGGCTGTTCGTCCATGGGGCAGCGCAACCTTGTCTGATCGTCGACGATATGAAACTTGGCGATTCGGAGGGCGCGGTGGCCCTGTTCGTAGGGCCCGGCACGGAAGGCTACTTCGCCAACCTTAAAATTAAGCAGTGACGCGCTTTGGTTCTGCTTCATGTGCGAGCACGCGCAAGGCGTATTGAGAGAGACGGGCTAGCTTCCTTGGAGCGGCGGGTTAACCCGTCGAAAACGGCGCAGTATTTTATCTGGCCGCTTGTCGGCTACTCCCAGCGCGGGGTGTCATCGCCCAGCTGCCCGTGGCGGCCTTTTGGCGATCCACGGGCAATTCGGAACTGATTTCCAGAACACCTGATCGCGCCATTACTTCCGGCTTGCCGACCATACGTCCATTGGCACGGATTCGAAGTCAGTCTTCTCCGGAAGAATGGGAATTCCCCGCGACCTAGCCAGGCAAAAAAACTTAATCCCTCACTGTCTTCTAGGATTGTCCTCCAAAGGTCTCTCGCGGTCGCAGGAAATAGAGCACGGCCGCCAGTGCCAACCGGATTAGCGACCGACCCCAGATCAGGTAGCCGGGATAGAGTCGGCGAATGTCCAGGGTGTAGAGCGACAGCAAGGGTGTTATGGCCAAGATGCAAAGACCCACAATGAGCCCGTTCACGATGGCCACGTTGCGAACCGGGTTACGAGACGCAAAAAAGAACAAGACACTGAGCATGACAGCCAGTCCGCCCAATTCCCTCATCACGAAGAGCAACAAGGTGGAGACTTCAGTCTCAGGAGGGGAGAGAAGCAAGCGCATGACGAGCGGCTTGCCAGTGAAGACAAGCAGCAGGCCTGCCGCCGCGGTGAACACAGAAACAATACCTAATATGATTCGCAAAGCCTGATAGGGAGGATTCGACACGGAATTCGACCTCCTTTGCTAATTGATATAGTGCAAATATCAGTCAGGAACAAGTGAAACCGCTCTTGCGGGAGTAAGCCGCACAGCTTGGTGGACCGCCAGGTTCCGCTACCCCAGCGTGCGCCGCCGGGCGGCTTTGTGCTCACGGCGCATTCTGAAGTTATCGGCCAGATTCCAGTTTCCAGGTTGCCGACAAACCGCTCAGAACCTCCGGCGGATGGTTTTTAATAATTATCTTGACACTTACAAGTCATTGGACTAGGCTCCGCTCGGCTTCATCGCTCTTATACAAATCTTATACAAATATGGAACCGTTGAAATCGGAATTCGGTACCACGCCTGATTCCGCGCGTGCTTACGTGAGGAGGCGCTCCATGTGTCGCGCCTGCGCCTGCTTTGCTGTGATGTTTTTCCTGGCCACCAGCGGCTACGCTCAGAAAGAGTCGTCCGGAGGGGATCGCCAGACGAGGCCGGAGCGGAAGGGCACGTATGCCGTGGACGCCGGTGGCCGGCCGATTCAATCTCTCGAGATAGGGTCTACGTTATTCGTCGGCGCCCGAGGGCTTCGCCCGAATACGACGTATGAGTTTCGCATGGCTATCGGCCGTGAAGCACGGCCTTCGCGCGAGGACGCGGTGAGCTTCGCGCGGGTCACGACCGACCGCCGCGGCGAGGTGCCCCCATTTGTGCTGTGGTACGAGTCCGGCGTTGCTGGCTGTTCAGACCAGGAGAGCGAGCGGCGCAGGCGGCCACCGAACACTTACAGGACCTTCGAGGAAGCCGAAAAAGATCTGAGGGGCAAGATCCTGCTTGTGTCCGCGCACGTCGTGGAGAGGGATGACGCCGGCCGCACACCGCCAATGAAGCTGCGGGTCGCTGAGGACTCCGAGGCTGCCTTCCGGTTGCCGATAATCATCCGGAAGAGCCCTGCGGTGTACGCTTCCGACGCCCACGGGTGCATGCTCAACAGCCAACTGGCCCGGAGCGCGGACCTCTATGTAAGCGGGCGAGACTTCCTGGCGGGAGAGGCCCTGGAGATTTCCGTCGTGCCGAACCAACGACTATGGCATGTGGGCGATCCGGTTAACGACGTCACCGGCGTGGCCTCTGCCGCCGCGCCGAAGAAGGTGAAGGCGGACGCCAGGGGAAGGTTCACGATCAAGGTGTGGGACACACCGAACCAGAGGCGGGGTGCCTACGACATTGTCGCCCATCGTCCCGGCAGTGGGCGCGCTGGCTTCGTCGGGCCGAGAGACATCGTCTCCTATGCGGCTGAGACGGGATTCATCTTTTATCTTCGCTATCCGGTCGGCGGTCCTACGATGGACATTGCTGGGCGGCCACTCGCATGGTCTCCCTATTTCGAATTCGCCGACTCTTTCGCCACCAGCGGCGATCCGGTGTGGGGAGCCGTGGACCCCACTTATATTCCCGTGAATCATCCGGGGGGCACCTATGCTGCCTATTACGTGGTGAACCATCGGGACGTTGCCGGTTGGGACCCGCAGATGGGCGGCGCCACGAATCTGGCGGATGTTTCCGGAGGCATTGAGATTCACGCGGTGAAGTCCTGGTGCGTGAATGGGACTGACGTCATCATCTGGCAGCCGCCACTGAACCCGGGGAACTACGATGTGGTAGTCGATTTCGGGCAGAATCCCGCGGCAACGCCACAGCAGTACGTCACGGACATGAACTACGACGCGAATGTGGATTTCTTGGATGGCGCCGACCAAATCGGCTTCGTTGCAGCCACCGATCCCTATGATCCGGGCCTCATTCCGATCGGGCAGGATTCCTATAGCCAGGACGATTTCTTCCCCATGCTGGGGACAGCGACGAACGTGGATTTGCGCGCCGTGGTACGCTACCCTGCAACGGCGGCCGGCCAAGGAACGCCGGTAGCAGCAGGTCAGCATCCCATCTTCATCATCGAGCACGGAAACCATTTTCACTGCGGGGTCGGGAAAGACGGCAGGACGACCGCGCAGGAATACGCCGACGTGGTGCATGGGATCGTCACTTGGGCGCAATTCTTGGCGTGGCAATATGACCATGTCAGTTGCCCGAACCGAACCAAGAACCACGAGGGCTATATGCACTTGCTCGATGCTCTGGCGAGTAACGGGATCATCGCGGTCTCGATCGATGCGTACGACCTGACGGGCATCGGTGTCCCCGGATGGATCCAAGAGCGCGGAACACTGATCTTGAAACACCTTGAGTTGTGGTCTCACATGAATAATCCGCAGACGTTCGGCACCTACCCTGACTTCTTCAACGGGCGTTTTGCCAACCACGTGGACCTGAGCAAGATTTCGGTCTCGGGGCATTCGCGCGGCGGGGAAGCCTCGGTGGCCGCTTACATCTTGAACACCTCATTCACTATCGGCTCGGTCTCTTCGATCGCTCCTGTCGATTTTCTGGCGTACGTGCTTCCCGATGAGCCCTATTTCGTGATTCTGCCCGCAGCGGACGGGGACGTCTATGACCTGAGCGGCACCCGCATCTACGACCGGGCGGGCAGCGGCCTGCAGCCTCCCGACTCCACGCTGAAGAGCGGGATCGACGTCTACGGAGCCAGTCACAACTTCTTCAATACTGTCTGGGCGGCCGACTTCGATGACGGCGATCCCAACCGCCCGGACTACATCCCAGCGGCCGACCAGCAGAAGCTGGGCGAGGCCTACCTGGCGGCCTACGCGCGCATCCATCTGAATGACGAAGTGGTGTACATGGACATGATGCGCGGCAAGCTCAGCTTTCCGTCGACCGCGGGACGCAAGATCTACGCGTTCCATCACGAGAAAATCCACTCGAAGCTGGAGGACGGAACAAACATGGGTGCCGTGGCCGCCGGGGGCGCCACCGTAATGTCCGTGAACAACCCGTCGGTGCATCAAACCGCGGCCCTGCAGGTGGGCTGGCCGGCGGGCACAGCGACGATGACCTATACGATACCGATGGCGAAGCGCGACGCCTCGAGCTTTGAAGTTCTATCCTTCCGCGTGGCGCAGACGAACTCGGGGTCCAATCCGGTGATGGGCGACCAGGACTTTGAGGTGGAGCTCCAGGGGGGCGGCAAAACCAAAGCGACGTTCGCCAGCAATTACGGACACATCCCAAGGCCGTATGACCAGCGCGGCCAGAACGTGATGACCACGATCCGCATCCCCCTTCACTCCTTCATCATGAACAGCTCGGGGGTCACGCTGAACAATCTGGATACACTTGTAATTCGTTTCTTGTTCCCGACACAGGGAGAAATCTATGTGGATGACGTCGAATTTTCTCGATAAGCAATGGCGTGCGCTGCCCTCCGCAGTGCTCATCATCTGCGCGGGAGCGCTTGCGTCGTTTGCAGCCGCGCGGCAAGCTCCCGCTCCGCAGGTTGCGCCCGATTCCCCGCGCCCCGCCAGGGCGCGGCCGGTCACCGGTGGCCGCGGGGAAGGAGTGAGCGGAACGCGCGTGAGGCCAACCGTGGAGTTGAAAACCGTGATCGTGCGGCGAATCGATGAAGAGATGGGAAAACTGGCGGGCCCGCAGTTCTTGAAGGCGGCCGAAGAGCCGTATTACATCGAAGTGCAGACGCAGGCTTCCCTGGGGAACCTTGCGCGGTCGAGCCTGCCCGTCATCCTGCTGAACGGCGAGAAGCTGCTGAACACCCGCGCGACGGGAGACCGCACGCTGGTGGCGTTCCTGCCCAATCTCAAGATGCTGAGAGACGCTAACACGGTAGCCGTAGTTTGGCTCGGAGACGAACAGACGAAGACCATTCGTCCCCTTACCTTCGGGCTGAGAGACGTGGCCCGCTGAACAGCCTTAACACGGGCGGCCATCGCGTAGAATCGGCCGGCGGCGAGAAGCGCTGGCGACGCCCATCACGGTTCCGCCCGAGTGACGGGCTACTCTGAAGTTATCCGCTCGGTTCCAGCCTTCGGTTTCCGGATTGCTGACTACACGAGTGGCTCCGTCGGTAACGGCGTTCATTGGTCTCGCACCAATCACTGCATGTAAGGGGCGATGTTGTTCTCGATCGTACGAAACTCGACGGCCTGATCCTGATGATCGAGGGAATCGGACGGACAATATCGGACGGCCAGCCTGTTCTGCAGGCGTTAGGAATAATTTGCTATGACGACGAGAGCGGAACGTATCGGAATGCGGGCATTCAACGATGGTCGTTTTCTCGAGACGGAATTGAAACTGCTGGGTGATGGCGACGGGCTCACGTGGGGCTTTGCCTTAGGGATCGACCGTGGCAGGGATCCAGGGCACATGCAAAGGTTGAGCAAGCCGGACCAGAACATTCTATTACTTCTATAGAATATATTAATACAGTATATATTGGATGTTTGTGCCTCTGATAGGGGCAAGAAAGCCCGGAGGACGACTTGGTTCAGGCGTCAGTGCTCTTCCTATGTCGGGATCGCGAAAGATGCGGGAGTTGCTCCGCCGAAAGCACTCCGGGTGTATAGTAGGAGTTGCTCCGCCGAAAGCACTCCGGGTGTATAGTAATGGGCCATCCAAGAGGGCAGTAGGGAGGCCCGCCTCTAAACCAACCACTCGACTAATCGGCGTCCACTGCTCAGAGCAGCGATCTACGCTGTTACGACCGCAACAGGTGCCGTGGCCTCATTCGCCGACAGGGATTTCGGGACGTCTTGCGGCAGGCTTGGCAAAGGGGGATGCGATGAGAACTTTCAAGAAAGGACCGGCAATTCCTGAGTTCTTCCCATATCAGGCCTTAGTCTTGCTATGTCTCTTTTCGCTTGCGTATACAGTCACTGCGCAAACCTTGACCACTGGGCAGGTGCTCGGTCGCCTCAGCGATCCATCCGGGGCAACCGTCCCGCAAGCAAGGATCGAGCTGCGTGACACGGCTACAGGTTCTGTGCGCGCTACTACGACCGACGAAGCGGGACAATATACGTTTTCACAAGTCACACCTGGCAGCTACTCCGTGACAGCAATTGCCGCCGGGTTCGCGCAGGCGGTGGTGTCCTCGGTGACGGTTGAGGTGGCCAAGAGCTCCACAATCAATATCGCGCTGAACCTTGGAAGAACCACTGAGACAATTGAGGTGCGTTCCCCGCCAGGCGCCGACTTGCAGACACTGGATTCCACCGTAGGAAACACTGTGAGCAGTGAGGAGCTTCTCGCCTTGCCGACAATCGACCGCAGCACCACAAGCCTACTGCTGCTGCAACCCCTCGCCATGCCGCAGCAATCCACTTCCACGTCGCAAGCCAGCCGCTTCGGCGGCCAGGTAGCCGGTGCGCGCAGCGACCAGAATTCTTTTCTGCTGGATGGCGGGGAAATCACCAACCCGACTTCGGGAAACACCGATTACTGGAAGGCCTTCAGCGGGAGCCCGGAAGGCTCCATTCCGACGCCAGTGGAAAGCATCCAGGAGTTCAACGTGGAGACCAATAACCCCAGCGGCCCATTAAGCCTGGGGGGCGGGGCACACGTGGTACTCGTCACCAAGCGCGGTACGGACGCATACCATGGCTCCCTTTATGAATACTACCGTGGGGCGGTCTTGAACGCTAATCGCTGGGACGCCAATCGGATCGGCCGGGCGAAGCCTAACATCGTGGACAACCGCTTTGGCCTCAGCTTCGGCGGCCACGCCCTATCCGGCATTTGGAAGTCCTACATTTACGCCCATTACGAGGGACGCCGCAGGAGCGATGCAGCCTTCATCACACGGTTGGCGCCCACCTCGACAATGCGACAAGGTATTCTGACTTTCAAAGACGGTACCGGGAATCCAATCCAGTATTTCCTGCAGCCTGGCAATGTTTCCAGCCTTTGCGGCCAAGATCCTGTAACCAAAGCCCCGCTCAATCTGCCATGTGATCCCCGTACGAACGGCTCGGGCCAAAGGCTCGGCATGGCGCCAGCCATCAGTACGTTGGCAGGTGGGGGCCTGTGGGGATTCATGCCGCCGGGAAATGACGCCACGCAGGGCGATGGTTTGAACACTATTGGTTTTTCTGGATTCGGGAGGTTCCCCGTCAGCACTAATCTGGGCGTGATCCGCCTCGACCACACCTTCAACCCAAAGCTGCATTGGACCGTGAGCTACCGCCACTACACCGAAGACGCCGGTATCCCTCGCCAGGTAGATATTGGCGGAATCGTCGGGAATGACGTGCGTGGGGTCCCGAAGATTCTCTCAACCATTCCGCGCCAACCTCGCTATCTAGTGACCGGCGTGACATCAAACTTTAGTCAGTACCTCACCAATGATGTCCATCTGAGCTGGCTCAGGGATTATTGGCAATGGATCGATCTACCTCCCTTTGCTCAACTGCCCTCTATCACGCCAGCGGCGTTGGTGCCGGGCGGCGACAACGTGAACACACAGTTGGCCCCCGTGAACATCGATACCCAAGGGTCCCGCACCCGCATGTGGAATTCCCACGGCTTGGACCTGCGCGACGACGCCAGTTGGATCGTAGGGAAGCACCTGCTACGCTTTGGAGGTTCGCTTAAACACACGTGGGCGTACTTCCAGCGTGACGACGGGCAGCAGAACAACCAGAAAACCCTGCAATATTTCATGGGGACTGTAAGCAACCTTGGAGGCCTTACCATTCCGGCATCGTCTCGGCCGCCGACCTGCTCAGCAACAGTGACGACGAACTGCCTGCCCTCCAGCCAGACCGCGAACTGGAACAACCTGTACGCGCAAGTGCTGGGCTTAGTGGATGGGGCCAGTATCCTGCGTGCGCGCGATGCCGGGCTCAATCTTCTCCCCGATGGGACTGATCTGAAGGAAACCGTCCGCTATAACCAGGCAACCCTTTACGCGCAGGACAGCTGGCGCCTTAGATCCACATTTACTTTGACCTACGGACTAGCGTGGGAGGCTAGCATTCCTCCCGTGGAGGAAAACGGAAAATTCATGATGACAGTGGATTCCAGCGGTAACCTCATTTTCCCCCGGGCCTATCTGGAGCAGCGTCGCCAGGCTGCTCTGGCGGGACAGGTTTTCAATCCGCCCGTCGGTTTTGTTCCCATTGACAAGACCGGGAGGAAATATTCCTTCGATTTCGTTAAGGGGAATTTCTCGCCGCGCGTTTCCGCGGCTTGGCAGCCCAGTTTCGATTCCGGGATGTTAGGAACGCTCTTGGGCAAAGGCAAGACGGTATTTCGCGGCGGCTACTGGCACTTCTATGATCGCCTGAACGGCGTGCAGACCGCCATCGACCCGTTACAGGCTGTGGGTTTTGGCCAAGCTCTATTGTGTCAGGGACCAGGGCTGAACGCGGCGACGACTGTGGATTGTCGAGGGAGTAGCGGCGTCAACCCTTCCACCGCGTTCCGTATAGGCATCGACGGCAGCACGATTAGCTTGCCGGGGCTGGCCTCAACCCTTTCTACGCCAGTCGTCCCGGGTACTACGGGGAGCGTCCCTCCGGCCGGCGCCAACATACCCTTTGTGCCCAACTCCTTCTTGCAAGACCCCGAATGGCGGCCCGGCTCGCACGATCAGTGGGATTTCACCATTCAACGGGAAGTGCCGGGCAATGGGAGGATCGAGGTCGGCTATGTCGGCCATACTGCGAACAACATTTATATGGGCATCGATCTTAACCAGGTGCCCTTCTTCATGACGGCCGGTGGGCAGACTTTCGCGCAGGCCTTCGATGCGGTGGCGCAAGCGCTGAGGGCGGGCTCAACAGTGACGCCGCAAGCCTTCTTTGAAACCGCGCTGGCCGGGAGCACCAAGTTCTGCGGCGGGCTCTTCACCAGTTGTACTGCCGGCGTAGTGAACAGTTTCTCGTCTGCCTTTACGAACCAGCAGGTGAGGAACGTCTTCAACGGCATTCAATCGGCGTTCAAGCTCGGTCCGGCCACGCAGGCAGCGACGCAGTTCACGAACTTCTTCTATTGGTCGAGCTTGGCTCGGTCGAACTACAACGCTGGTTTTGTGTCCTACCGCGTCCGCGCGTACCACGGTCTAACATTGGACGCGAATCTTAGCTATGGACACAGCCTGGATAATACCGGCGTAAATCAGGATACCGATCGGGCATTCACAAATAGCTATAACCCGGATTACGACTACGGCACATCCGTGTTTGACCGCAAGTTCGTGTTCACCGTGCTCGGCGTTTGGCAAGTTCCTCTACATTCACAGAGGGGATGGGTTAACCGCGTGATCGGAGGATGGCAGTTCGCACCCATCGTCAGCATCAACAGTGGACTACCGGTGCGTGTTCTTGATGGCTCGGGACAGGAATTCGGTCAGACCAGCTTGGGCGAGGTCTCCGAAGCGATTCGCACGAGTTCGGGCAACACGGGCGCTGGCCGTCACAACGTGACAACTACCGCGGGCTGCGGCTCCAGTGGCAACCCGGCGACAGGTGGGACCGGTCTAAACATTTTCGCCGATCCGGGGGCTGTGTGCTCCCTCTTTCGGCCTATCCAACTCAGCACGGACGCCACCTCGCGTGGCGGCACGCTGCGAGGTTTGGGGTCTTGGAACGTGGACGTAAGTTTCGTGAAGAAAATCCAGCTGACGGAGAAGGCCAGGCTGACCTTCTCCTCGGAATTCTTCAACCTGTTTAACCACGTTAACTTCCTGGATCCGGCGATGAGCCTGCAGAGCCCGCAGACGTTTGGCGTGCTTACTACCCAGGCGAACGATCCTCGTCAAGTCCAGCTGGGCCTGCGTTTTGATTTCTGAGCAAGAATTAAGTCCATAAACTAGGACCCAGAGGTGGCGCCGGCGGAGCATCTCCCGCCAAGTCCCGGCCCTCGCCGCCTATT
>WNEZ01004373.1_pt1 | contig 12274 bp, 9 predicted proteins | sample 5400521 | NCBI WGS metagenome assembly WNEZ01 (sample SAMN13153339, study PRJNA577476) | soil metagenome | isolation source: 120 cm saprolite under Douglas fir tree site 2 hole 1 replicate 1 | place: USA:California | collected 2015-04-18
ATCTACGAACGCGACTCCTTCTGGGACGACGTGATGGCCTATGCGCGGCAATTCTGCCCGCCGCACAAAGCTTCGCGCGCCGTCGGCCGCATCAAGCGCTCGGTCGTCACCGGCTCAGAGGTGTCTTTCGCGGAGGCGCTGGGTCTCGAGCGTGAGTTGCAGCAGTTGCTTTTCACCAGTGAGGACGCCAAGGAAGGCTTGGCCGCGTATGTGGAAAAGCGCCAGCCTCAGTTCAAGGGGAAGTAGCGGCAGTTCACTGTCGAAAAGCGATAGTCGAACCCGGCGTTAAGAGTAAAGAATGCTGCAAGCTGATCGCCGCGTTGACGATTAACCATTTCATTCAAGGAGCCCAATGGCCACGGCACCCCAGATTCAGGTCAAACCTGGAAAACTCTTTATCGGTGGTAAGTGGGTTGACGCCGCCGCGGGCAAGACGTTCCCTACCATCAACCCTGCCACCGGCGAGACGATCACCACGATCGCCGAGGGCGATGAGCGCGACGCCGCCGCGGCGGTCGAGGCCGCCCGCAAAGCCTTTGAGTCCGGCCCCTGGCCCGAGATGAGCGCCTCTGACCGTGCCCGGCTTCTCTGGAAGCTCGGCGACCTGGTGGACAAGTACAACGAAGAACTCGGCACTTTGGAGACGCTGGATAACGGCAAACCCATCTTTGAGTCCCGGCAGATCGACATGCCCATGGTGGCCGAGGTCTTCCGCTATTTCGCCGGCTGGGCGACGAAAATTCACGGCGAGACTGTACCGGTACGTGGGCCGTTCTTGCACTACACGCTGCGCGAGCCGCTGGGCGTGGTGGCTGCAATCGTCCCCTGGAATTTTCCGCTGCTGCTGGCGTCGTGGAAGGTAGCTCCGGCACTGGCTGCCGGCAATACCGTCGTGCTGAAGCCTGCCAGCTGGACGCCACTCACCGCGATTCGCTTCGGCGAACTCTGCCAGGAGGCTGGGGTGCCCGACGGCGTGGTGAACATCGTTACCGGCCCCGGCGCGACGCTCGGCAAGGCGCTGGTGCGGCACCCGGGGGTGGCCAAGGTCGCCATTACCGGTGAAACCCGCACCGGTCAGGAAATCGTTCGCGATTCAGCCGACACGCTCAAGCGCGTCACGCTCGAACTCGGCGGCAAGTCTCCCAATATCGTTTTTGCGGATGCGGACTTGGACGCGGCCGTGCGCGGCGCCACCATCGGCATCTTCTACGGAAAAGGCGAAGTCTGCGCGGCGGGCTCGCGGCTGTTCGTGGACAAGAAAATCCACGACGACTTTCTGCAGAAGTTGGTGGACCGCGCCAAGAAAATTCAGCCTGCTGACCCGCTCGACCCCAAAACGCGCTTTGGCGCGCTGGTCAGCGAACGGCAGATGCAGACGGTGCTGGGCTACATCGCGAAGGGCAAGACCGAAGGCGCGAAGCTGGTGGCTGGCGGCGAGCGCGTCTCGGTGGGCAACGGCAAGGGCTGCTTCCTGCAGCCAACGGTTTTCGACGGCGTGCGCAACGATATGACCATCGCGCGGGAAGAAATCTTCGGTCCGGTGCTGGCCTCGATCGAGTTCGGAGACATCGACGAAGCGGTGCGCTTGGCCAACGAAACGCCCTACGGCCTGGCTTCGGCCGTCTGGACGCGCGACATCGCCAAGGCCCACCGCGTCGCGCACAAGCTCCAGGCCGGCACGGTGTGGATCAACACCTACAACAACTACGATCCTGCGGCGGCCTTCGGCGGCTACAAGATGAGCGGCTACGGCCGCGAGTTGAGCCTGCACGCCATCGAGCACTACACGCAGGTCAAGAGCGTCTGGGTGAACCTGGCATAGATGCGCACTCTTCCCGACTATTTGCGGCGCGGAATGAAGCTGGTCATCGTCGGCTGCAACCCCGGCGAGCGCTCGGCGCGCCTCGGGCACTACTACGCGGGCCGCGGGAATGTGTTCTGGCCGCTGCTCTATGATTCGGGCGTGGTGCCGGAGCCGCTGGAATATAAGGACGACAAGCGCATGATCGAGTTCGGCATTGGGTTGACGGACCTGGTCAAGCGCCCCACGCGCGGCATCGAAGAAATCGAGCGGCAGGAGTTTGCTGAAGGGCGCATCCTGCTGGCGCGGAAACTCGAAGAATTCGCTCCGCGCGTGATCGCCTTCAACGGCAAGCTGGTATTCGAGAAGTTCGCCCAGCGGCCGTGCAAGCTGGGCCTACAGAAAGAGCGGCTCTACGGCGCTCAGGTGTTTGTGCTGCCTTCGACGAGTGGACAGAACACCGTTGGGGATGCGCAGAAGCTGCGGTTTTTCCGCCAGCTTGCCCGGGTCCTAAAGAAACTGAACGATTGACGAACGTGGTTGACGCCGCACAACCGATGTCCGTGCCCGGTGCCACTCTGGTTCTCGAGAGTCGAGAGGCCGGCGTCGCCACGCTTACATTGAACCGGCCCGAGCGCTTGAACGCGCTCAACACCGAGCTGGGCGCGGCGCTGGTCGCGGCGCTGGCCCGCGCGGCGGCGGACCGAGACGTGCGCGTGGTGGTGCTGACGGGCGCCGGTCGCGCGTTCTGCGCTGGCGGCGATATTGCCGTGCTGCGAGACGCGCGGCAGCGCAACGCCGGCCCGGAACTCGAAGGCCTGATGCGCTCCGGCGTGCAGATCGTCCTGGCCGTCGCGGATATGCGCAAGCCGGTGCTGGCCGCGGTGAATGGCCCGGCCGCCGGCGCGGGAATGAATCTGGCGCTGGCGTGCGATCTGCGAGTAGCCTCCGATCAGGCGAGCTTCGGTCAAAACTTCGCCAAAGTCGGCCTGTTCCCGGATTTTGGTGGCACCTATCTGCTGCCGCGCCTGGTGGGACCCGCGCGCGCCGCGGAGCTGTTTTACACCGGCGAGATGATTACGGCTGCGGAGGCTGAACGCATCGGCCTGGTCAACCGCGTGGTGCCGCACGACCGGCTGGCCGACGAGGCTCGCGCGTTTGCCGAGCGGTTGGCCGCGGCGCCGCCGCTGGCGGTTCGCGCGGTCAAGCAGGCGCTGTTTGGTGCCGATCGGGCGGGGCTCGCGCGCGCGCTGGAGGCCGAGATTCAGCAGCAGAAGGAGTGCTTTCTTTCCGAGGATTGCCTCGAAGGGCTGAACGCGTTCCTGGAGAAGCGTCCGCCGCACTTCCGAGGCCGCTAGGACCGCGGACGGAGACGGCGAGAAAATTTGACATCGGATAACCGGCGATTTCTAAGACCTCTGAGGGAGATGGGGAGGATTTGCACTTATGGCTGTACGACGCATTGCGACTTTTGACGACTGGGTGGACCTATTCCGTGTCTGGCAGAAAGACATCGGAGTGGCTTATCCGGAAATCGTAGACTACAAATTCGAGGCCAAGTTCGGCCCGACGCGCTCGAACGAAATCGAATTTGGCGCCTTTAAGGGTCGCCCGAAGTGGGAGAAGGTGATTCAGATCCCGGACCAGCGCATCCGGGACGCGATGCAGAACCTGATCGTTTATCAGGGCGACACCGAGTTCGCTTCGGTCGAGCAGCAGCGAAGGCTTTTTCAGAACGCGCCGTCCGAGCATGACCGGCAGTCACTGTGCCGCGTGGTCACCGAGGAGATGCGTCATGGCTGGCAAATGTGCCATCTGCTGATCAACCATTTCGGCTACAGCGGGCGCGTCGAGGCGCAGAAGATGCTGGAGCGGCGGGCGTTTGATCAGAAGCGTTTGCTCGGGGCCTTCAACCAAGACATCAACCACTGGCTCGACTTCTTCACCTACACCGATTTCGTCGATCGCGACGGCAAGTTCCAGCTTACCATGCTGAGTTACTCGGGATTTGCCCCGGTGGCGCAGTCGATGATCCCGATGCTGCGCGAGGAATCGTTCCACTTGGGCACGGGCCAGGACGGCATCAAGCGCATTGTCCGCGCGGGTGTGGTGCCCCTCACCATCATCCAGAAGTTCATCAACAAGTGGGTGCCGGTGAGCTACGACTTGTTTGGCGTGGACCGCTCGAGCTCGGCGCACTGGTTCTACGTTTGGGGCCTGAAGGGCCGCTACGATGAGCCGCAGGCCAAGGAGGAAGCGGATCTCGAGCGCATGAACGAGCGTAGCCGCTTCCTGTTCCATCTCGAGTGCGAGAAGCTGATCGAGCAGATCAACAAGCATATCCCTGCTGGCCAGACGCCCCTCTACGTGCCGGACCTGAAATTCCACCGCTACATTGGCGAGTTCGCCGGCCAGCCCTACAGTGTCAAAGGCGAGCTGCTCTCCCCGCGCGAATACGATGAGCACCTGCGGGAAGCTCTGCCACAGCCCGAAGACATCAAACTGGTGACCGAGATCCAGGCCACCGAGCCCAACTGGATTGCCGCAAAAGGGTCGGTGCAGTAGCGCTCCAGGGATCCATGTCCACTCGCGCCCAACCGGAAGCCCCCGCTCGCGGCTATTCGCTCGGCGAATTGATGGTTGCGGCGGCAGCACGCGAGATCCGCGACGCGGAAGTGGTCTTTGTGGGCATGCGCCTCCCATTGCTGGCCTTTCTGGTGGCCAAGCGCACCCACGCCCCGGCGGCGATCGGGCTGTACGAAAACGGCGTCATCCGCGAGACCCCTGCGCCGGAACTGCTCTACACCATGGCCGATCCGCCCAATCTTCTTGGCGCCACGCTATGCGGCCAGATGCTCGACGTCATGGCGCTGCTGCAGCAGGGCCGCGTGCACGTGGGCTTTCTTGGCGCGGCCGAAGCAGACCGCTTCGGCAACCTCAATTCCACTTGGGGAAACCGCGGCGGCCAGGACATTCGCCTGCCCGGCTCGGGTGGAGCCTGCGACATCGCCTGCCTGGCGCAACGCACCGTGGTGTTGCTCGAACACGACCGAAACCGCCTGGTCGAACGGGTGAAACATGTCACCTCGCCCGGCTTTGGTTCGGGCGATAGTTGGCGGCGCGCGCAGGGATTGCCGGTGCGCTCCGGGCCCTCGGCGGTCATCACCACGCTTGGCGTGCTGCGTTTTAGCAACGACGGCGAGGCCTACCTCGCCTCCGTGCATCCGGGCGTGAGCGTCGAAGACGTGCTGGGCAATACCGGTTGGACTCTGCGCGTGGCCGACGACTTGCTCGAAACTTTGCCGCCCAGCGGCGCCGAACTGGCCGTCATGCGCGAACTCGACCCCAACCGCTTCTGGACCAACCGATGACCGAGCGCGAATCCGTTGCCGAGACAGTCCATGTTCGCGCGCAAGGCTCGACGGTCTGGATCACACTCGATCGCCCGCCGCTCAACATCATTGATATCCCCATGATGCGGGCGCTCGATCAAGCGCTCAGTTCGCTCCCGGACCAGAACGCTTGCGTCATTTTCCGGGGCGCGGGACCAAAAGGCTTCTCGGCTGGAGCAGAAGTTCGGGATCACGCTCCGGATCGCGTGGCCGAGATGCTTGCCACTTTTCACGCCATCTTCCGGCGGCTCTGGCACGCCGACTGCGTCACCATTGCCGCTGTGCATGGTCATTGCTTGGGCGGCGGCTGTGAGCTGGCAACCTTTTGTGATTTTGTCGTCGCTGCCGAATCGGCGCAATTCGGCCAGCCCGAGATCAAACTCGGCTGCTTTCCGCCCGTGGCGATGGTGATGCTTCCGCGCTTGGTCGGACCGCACGCGGCACTGGATCTGATCCTGACTGGGCGCACGATTTCCGCTCGAGAGGCGCAACAATTAGGGCTGGCCACACGGGTGGTTCCTGACGACCAGCTTAACGCAGAGGTCGATGCATTACTGGCTGAGCTGCGCTTGCGCAGCCCGGCCGTGCTGGGCATGACGCGTCGCGCGCTGTGGAGATCCACGGGACTCGATTTCGACCGCAGCCTGCGCGAAGCTGAAGAGCTTTATTTGAACCGGCTGATGAAAACTGAAGACGCGCAGGAAGGCATTTGCGCCTTCCTGGAAAGGCGCGCGCCGGTTTGGAGAGGCCGTTAGAAATATTTCCAAGAGAATGACCGCCGCGCCCAAACTCATCTCGATGCAGCAGGCCATTGCCGAGCACGTGCCGTCGGGCTCGATGGTGCTGCTGGGAGCGCAGCTCGAGCAGATGATCCCCTTTGCTGCGGGGCACGAGCTGATCCGCCAGGGGCGGCGCGACCTGACGCTGGTCGGGCCGATTTCCGACATCCTGTTCGATCAACTGATCGGCGCGGGCTGCGTTTCACACGTGCTGGCGGCGTGGGTAGGCAACGTCTCCGCCGGCGTGGGCTATTGCCTGCGCCGCGCGGTTGAGCACAACATTCCTCGCTCGGTGCAGATGGTGGATTACTCGAACTTTACCGTGGCGCTCGGGCTGCATGCCGGCGCCCTGGGTGTGCCCTTCATGCCCACTTATTCGACGCTGGGCAGCGACTTGCTCAAGAAAAATGGCAACCTGCGCGAGTTCCCATCGCCGGTGAACGAAGAGAAATTAGTTGCCGTGCGCGCGTTGCGACCCGACGTGGCCATTCTTCACGCGCAGCGTGCGGACCAATTCGGCAATACGCACCTGTGGGGCAACCTGGGCGTAGCGGTGGACGGGGCGCGCGCTGCGCGCAAAGTGATCGTGGTGGCTGAGGAGATCGTCGCCCCGGAAGTGATTGCCTCCGACCCCAACCGCACGCTCATCCCGGGATTTCTGGTGGCGGCGGTGGTGCACGAGCCTTGGGGCGCGCATCCCTCGCCGGTGCAGGGATACTACGGCCGCGACCACGCTTTCTTCAGCCAGTATCACGAGCAGAGCCGCCAGGTCGAAGATTTCGAGAAATGGCTTGTGCGCTGGGTCGCCGGCGTCGCCGACCGGCGCGAGTATTTGAATTTGCTCGGCGCCTGCCGCGTTGAATCGCTTGGCGTAAAACAGCACGCATTTTCAGCGCCCGCGGATTTCGGATATTAGGGCGCCTGGTTGCAGGCGGGGCATGGCCGAGCGCGGTAATGTCAGTGTAGCCCGCCTCTTCAGAGGCGGGGATGTTCGCTGGCAGCAGAAGGCTCCGCGTCTAAAGACGCGGGCTACAAGCGATGGTGCTTCGTGTAGGGGCACCGCATGCGGTGCCCGCCCAAAGGTTGAAAACGGTTCTCTCTCGACTGAGGTATCAGGCACGATGACGAAAGAACTGATTCGGATGAACGTAAACGGCGAATTGCGCGAAATCGCCGCGCCGGCGGAAAAGCTGCTGCTTGACGTGCTGCGCGAGGACCTGAGCCTGACCGGCTCGAAGCGCGGCTGCGACGACTCGAGCTGCGGCTGCTGCGCGGTTCTGGTGGACGGCGTGCCGATGCTGAGCTGTGTGGCAATCGCCTCGTGCTACCAGCACTGCGAAATCGTAACTGTTGAGGGCATCGCGCCCCCGGGCGAGCTAGACCCGGTGCAGGAGGGCTACGCGGTTGCAGGCGGCGCTCAGTGCGGCTACTGCACGCCCGGCTTCCTGATTGCCACCAAGGCGCTGCTCGATCACAATCCCAATCCTACGCTCGAGGAGATTCGCCTGGCGCTTTCCTCGAACCTGTGTCGCTGCACAGGCTACATGCAGATCTACGAGTCGGTGAAGCTTGCGATCGAGCGCACGCAGGCGCGCGAAGCCCCGAAAACCGCCCCGGTAGGGAGCTGAGACATGGCGCCACACTCTGTGATCGGCAAGCCGCTCCCCATGACCGACGCCCCGGGAAAAGTGACCGGCCTGGGCAAATACGCCGACGACCTTGTCGCGCCGGGAATGCTCTTCGGCAAGATCCTGCACTCGCCGCATGCGCACGCGCGCATCCGGGCCATCAATACCTCGAAAGCGGAAGCGCTGCCGGGCGTCAAAGCGGTCGCAACCGGCCGCGACGCGCCCAATCCCTACGGCATCCTGCCCATCGGGCACGACGAGCGTGTCTTTGCACTCGATCGGGTGCGCTACATCGGCGACAACGTCGCCGCGGTCGCTGCCACCAGCGCCGAAATCGCCGAGGAAGCTCTGGAGCTGATTGAGGTGGACTACGACCCGCTCCCGGCGTGGTTCGATCCGCTGGAGTCGATGAAGGCGGCGGCTGATTGGATCCACGAGAGCAAGCCACACAACATCGAGAAGGAGTACCACCACGAGTTCGGGAACCTGGAGCAAGGCTTCGCCAATGCAGCCTTCGTCCGCGAGGAACATTACTATGCCGCCGAGGTCACCCACGCCGCGATGGAGCCGCATTCGACGCTGGCTATTTGGGAGCCCAACGGGCGGCTAACTGTGCACTCCTCGACGCAGGTGCCCTACTACCTGCACCGCACCGTCTCCGAAGTCTGCGAAATGCCCATGAGCCAGATTCGCGTCATCAAGCCGCTGGTGGGCGGCGGGTTTGGCGGTAAGAGTGAAGTGATCCCGCTCGAGGTGGCCGCGGCGGTGCTTGCTAAGAAGGCCAAGCGTCCGGTGAAGATCACCTACACGCGCGAAGAGGTGTTCTATGCGCATCGCGGCCGGCCGATCACCATTGTGGATCTGAGAGTCGGTCTGACGCGTGAGGGCAAAATCAGCGCCGTAGCGGCCCGCGTGGTGCAGGACGGCGGCGCGTACTGCGGCTACGGCCCAGTCACTGTGCTTTACTCCGGCGCGCTGTTGGGCGCGATCTACGACATTCCCAACGTGAAATACGACGGCTATCGCGTGCTCACCAACAAGCCCGCCTGCGGCGCGATGCGGGGCCACGGCACCGTCAACGTGCGCTACGCCTTTGAGGCTATGCTCGACGCGCTCGCGCACGACGCGCGACTCGATCCCGTCGAGGTTCGCCGTCGCAATCTGCTGCGGGCGCCGTGCGTCACCGTGAACGGCCTGCGCGTCACCAGCTATGGCTTGCCGGAATGCATCGAAAGGGTGGTCGAACGCTCCGGCTGGGCGCAGAAGAAAGGGAAACTGCCTTACGGCCGCGGCGTCGGCATGGCTTGCAGCCACTACGTCAGCGGGGCGGCCAACCCCATCATCCGCTCGAACATGCCGCACACCACCGTACACATCAAAGTCGATCGCGACGCCGCCGTGACACTCTACACCGGCGCGTCGGAGATTGGTCAAGGGTCAGACACCATCCAGGTCCAGATCGTCGCCGAAGTCCTGGGCGTGCGGCCGGAGCGCGTCAAACTGGTGGCTGCCGATACGGAGCTCACTCCGGTAGATTTGGGCAGCTATTCGAGCCGCGTGACGTTCATGGCGGGGAACGCCTGCCTGGAAGCGGCCAAACAAATGCGCGGGCAGATCTTCGCTGCTGTGGCAAAGAAATTCGGCTGCGACGCGGCCATCCTCGATGCCCGCGACGATTTCATCTTCTCGGTCGACGACTCGCGCCTGCGCCTGCGCTTCGACGAAGCAGCGGTTGCGGCGATCGATTTCCACGGCGCTCTGGTGGCCAAGGGCACCTACGCTCCACCGGAAGACGCTCGTGGCGGCAAATTCAAAGGCGCCGGCGTGGGCCCGTCTCCCTCTTACAGTTACAGCGCGCAGGTGGCTGAGGTCTCCGTGGACACTGAGACCGGTCGCGTGCACGTCCATCGCATCATCGCGGCGCACGACTGCGGCAAGGCGCTCAACCCCATGACCGTCGAGGGTCAGATCGAGGGCTCAGTCTACATGGGTCTTGGCCAGGCGCTTCAGGAAGAGATGGTGTGGAACAAGGGTCGCCTGATGAACCCGACACTGCTGGAGTACCGCATTCCTTCGACGCTCGAAACGCCTGAGATTGAATCCATCATCGTCGAGAGCATTGATCCGGAAGGCCCGTTTGGGGCCAAGGAGGCCGGTGAAGGTTCGCTCGCCGCGACCATTCCCGCGATCGCCAACGCCATCTACGATGCTGTCGGCGTGCGCGTCAACACGCTGCCGATTACGCCGGAGAAGATCCTGGCGGCCCTGCGTGAAAAAGAGAAACAGCGAGCCGGCAACGACGCGCCCGGCACGAACGGAGGCTCGCGATGACGATGCCGGCTTCCCGCGTCGCGCGCCCCAGCACGATTGAAGAGGCTGTGCGCCTCCTAGCGGACAACGGCCCTGAAGCGGTGATCATCGCTGGCGGCACCGACGTCGTGCCGAACTTGCAGATGAAGCTTTTCACGCCGCGCGTGCTGGTGGACATCAAGCCCATCCGCGCGCTGCAAGGCATCACGATCGCCGCCGCCGGCGCGCTGCGCCTCGGCGCGCTGACGACGCTTACCGAAATCGTTGGGTCGCCGCTGCTGCAAGCCAGCTATCCGGTGCTGGTCAGCGCCGCCGCGACCATCGCCGGGCCGCTGCAGCGCAATATGGGTACGCTCGGGGGCAACTTGTGTCTGGAGACGCGCTGCCTGTGGTACAACCAGTCTCACTTCTGGCGCAAGGCGTTGGGCGGCTGCCTGAAAAAAGACGGCGACGTCTGCCACGTCGCTCCGGGCGGGAAGCGCTGCTGGGCCGCCTGGTCCGGCGATTCTGCGCCTGCACTGTTGACGCTCGACGCGGAAGTGGAAATCACCGGGCCGCGCGGAAGGCGCCGCCTTCCGCTCGCCCAATTTTATTTGAACGACGGCATGAATCGCATCGCGCTCGGCCGCGATGAACTGGTCACCTCCGTCTATCTCCCCGCGCGCACGGCCGGCCGCCGCGGCATCTATCACAAACTTCGCATTCGAGATTCGATCGATTATCCCCTGGCCGGGGTGGCTGTAACCCTCGAGGTAGACCGCAGCGGAGTTTGCCGCGAAGCGCGGGTTGCGATCACCGCGGTCAATCCGGCGCCGCTGCTGGTCAAGGAAGCGAGCGAGTGGCTGGTGGGACAAACGTATTCGGCGGAGCTGGTTGACCGCGTCGCTCACGCCGCTATTCGCACCGGAAAGCCCCTGACAACTTCGGCTTCGACGCCGGTGTATCGCCGCGAAATGGTGCGCTTATTTGCGCGCCGCGCTTTGGAAGAGGCCTGGAAGAACGGCAACGCCGGAACCAGGGCAGAGTAACGCGCAAGCTGGTGCCTTGTATTCTGAGCCTCCTGCGGCGGGCGAGGGATCTCCACTGAGCCGATTTGCGATGCGCGTCATCGATATTCACATCCACATCCAGCCTCTGCACATGTTCAAGCCCCACGCGCTCGAGCTGATCAAGCGCGGCCGGCGTGACTACGCCGATGTGGAAAGATACTCCGCCGACCCGGCGGCCTTCCTGAGATTCCTCGACGACGCAGGGGTCGAACGCGCTGGCCTGATCAATTACGTCAGTCCGGACGTCATCGGCTTTACGCCGGAGGTTAACGACTGGGTTGCGCGCTACTGCGCCTCCAAGCCAGAGCGGCTGATCGCCTTCGGCTCCGTTCATCCGAAGTACGTCGCCGACGCCGGCGCCGAAGTCGATCGCCTGGTGAAGATCGGCATCCGAGGCCTCAAGGTGCATCCCTCGCATCAGGTTTTTTCGCCCAATGCCTATCGCGATGGTTTGGGACCGCTGGCGGCGATTTACGAGCGAGCGCAGGCCAACGGCCTGCCGGTGATGGTCCACACCGGTACTTCCATCTTTCCCGGCGCGCGAAACGTTCATGCGCAGCCGATGCTGGCCGACGACATCAGCGTGGACTACCCTGATCTGGTGGTGATTCTGGCACACGGCGGCCGGCCCTTGTGGATGGAAGAGGCCTTCTTCCTCGTCCGCCGGCACAAAAACATGTATATGGATGTTTCCGGGATTCCGCCCCAAAAGCTACTGGAATATTTTCCGCGGCTGGAGGAGATCGCTGATAAGGTGCTCTTCGGCACTGATTGGCCCGGCCCGGGCGTGCCGGACGTGCGTGGAAACATTCAGAAATTTTTGGCGCTGCCGCTTTCGGAGCAGGCTCAGCGGAAGATTCTCTATGACAACGCCGCGCGCCTTTTCCCGGCGCGTCGAAGTGGTTAGTTGGGGCCGTCATTGGGATGTTAGGGGTATTGCTACATGCCAGGAAGCGCCAGCAAGCCACAGCACTCCATGGCAAGCTTGTCCAAGGGATTGTTTTCGATGGACGGCAAAACATTCGTTGAGCAACTTAAGGCAGAGAATGAAAAGTTGCTCTCTAAGCTCGACGCAGTGCCCCTCACGAACTCACTGAGCGCCGCAAAAGGCGGAGCGGTCGGCGGTCTGGCGGCCCTGCTGAAGATAGCGTTGAAAAATGAAATCGAAGCCGCGGAGATTGCCGCGTCCTGGGTGCCCACTACGCCGGAAATCGACGCCAAGCTAGCGCTCGCGCGGCATGCGGGCGACGAGGCGCGCCATTACCAGTTGCTCGCCGAAAAAGTGCGCGCCCTGGGCGTTTCGCTCGAGGGTTTC
>WNEZ01010606.1_pt1 | contig 12271 bp, 9 predicted proteins | sample 5400521 | NCBI WGS metagenome assembly WNEZ01 (sample SAMN13153339, study PRJNA577476) | soil metagenome | isolation source: 120 cm saprolite under Douglas fir tree site 2 hole 1 replicate 1 | place: USA:California | collected 2015-04-18
CCCGGCAATAACACCGGCGCTGCTGGACGAGCAAGCTACCGGCCGACGCCGATCCGCCGCGCTACCTTCGGACTGCGACCAGATCGATCTCCACGCGCGCGCCTTTCGGCAGGGCGGCGACCTGCACGGTCGAGCGCGCCGGAGGCGCAGCGGGGAAGCGCTTCCCGTAGACCTCGTTCACCGCCGCGAAATCGTTCAAATCGGCGAGGAAGATGCTCGCCTTCACCACGTTGGCGAAGCCCACCCCCGCAGCGTTCAGCACGGCGGCGAGGTTCTCCATCACCCGCTCGGCCTGCGCGCGCACGTCGCCCTGCACCATCTGCTGCGTCTGCGGATCGAGCGGGATCTGGCCGCTGGTGAAGACCAGCTCGCCGGCCACGATCGCCTGCGAGTAGGGTCCGATCGCCTTGGGGGCCTTCTCCGTAGAAACGACCTGGTTCGGCATCAGCGCCTCCTGTGCGGGGCGCGCAGAGTGCGCAACCCGCCGCCGCAGGTCAAGCGCGCAGCGCCGCCGACAGCGTGCGCGCGAGATCGCCGCGGCGCCCCACCGCCACGGTGCGCAGCCCCAGCCAGGTCGCCCACTTCCTCAGCTCGGCAGCCAGCGTAGAGGTCACGGCCGCGCGATCCGCGCCTGCCTCGAGCCATGCGCCGACGACCAGCAGCCGGCGCGCCACCCGATCCGACTTCAGGTCCACTCGCGCGACGAGGCGGTCGCCGAAGAGGAACGGCAGCACGTACGCGCCCCAGCGGCGCTTCCCGGCGGGCACGAAGATCTCGAAGCGGTAGTCGAACCCGAACAGGCGGCGCGTCCGCGGCCGGAACCAGACCACCGGGTCGAAGGGCGAGAGCAGGCTGCGCGCCTCGATCCGCGCCGGCCCGGAGTCCGGATGCAGGTACGCCGGCTCGCGCCATCCCTCGACGCGCGCCTCGCGTAGCGCGCCGGAGGCGAGCAGCTCAGAAAGGCGCGGGCGCGCGGCGCGCACCGGCATGCGGAAGTAGTCGGCCAGGTCCGCCGCCGTGCCCAGGCCGTGGGCTCGCGCCGCCTGCAGCAAGAGCTGCCGCTGCGCCTCCTCGCGCTCCACCGCCCGGCCGTGGTGCTCGGCGGGGACGACGCGCTCGGCCAGGTCGTACCGCCGCGCGAAGTCCTGCTCGCGCGCGGCGACGGCAAGCGCGCCGCGCCCGAAGTGCGCCTCCAGCACCGCTCGCGGGACCGAGCCGAACCAGGCGTGCTCGAGCTCCCGCGGCGCGCCGGGAAAGTGCGGCAGCTCGTCGGCACGCAGCGGCCCGCGCGAGCGCACCTCATCCAGCACGCTCGCCACGTACACCGGGTTCTCGCGCAGGAACTTCTCGAACCCCCAGGGCCGGACGCGGTGCTCGTCGCGCCGGTAGCGCAGCAGCGGCCACGTCTCGGTCGGCACGATGGAGGCCTCGTGCGCCCAGTGCTCGGTGAACTCGCCGCTGCCGTACACGAGCCGGTCGAGGAGCGCGCGGTCGTACGGGCCCAGGCGCGAGAACGGCACCTGGTAGTGCGACGGCACGAGCACGTTCACGTAATCCAGTTGCACCAACGCGAGCCGCCGGATCGTGCGCGCCAGATCGCGGATGGTCACCCGCGCCGGTCGCGGTCGCTCGAATCCCTGCGCCGCGAGCGCGATCCCGCGGGCCTCGGCCAGCGTAAGCTCTACGCGCACTCAGCGACCATAGCGTCCGCGCCGGGAGAAACGCAGCACCGCCGGCGACTACATGCGCTCGACGGAGTGCACGCCGGGGATCTTCCCGATGGCGCGCACCACGTCGTTGAGTTGCTTCACGTCGACGATCTCGATCTCGAAGGTGGAGACCGCCCCTTGCTCGCCGTTGGAGCGCGCGTTGGCCTGCAGGATGTTGACGCCCACGTCGGCGAACGTCTCACTCATCTTGGCCAGCAGGCCCTTGCGATCGTCGGAGCGGACTCTGAGATTTACGGCGCGCTTGAACTCGCCGTGGACGTCCCAGGTGACCTCCACCCGCCGCTCGGGATCGGTCTCCAGCCCCTTGCTGCACGCGCGCGTGTGCACGGTGACACCGCGGCCGCGGGTGATGAAGCCCACGATCTGATCCCCCGGCACCGGGCTGCAGCACCGCGCGTACCGGACCAGCACGTCGTCAATTCCGCCGATACGCACCCCCCCGGCGGTCCGCGAGCGCTGCGCCACCTTCCGGAACAGCTGCGTGAGGCGGCCGTGGTGCTCCGCCCCGTCACCGTCCGCGCCGTCGACCTTCTTCTGCGCGAAGCGCTCCGGAGGCAGCAGCCGCTGCAGGACGTTCGCGGGCGAGAGCTTCCCGTAGCCGACCGCGCTGACCAGGTCGTCGGCGCGCGAGTGCCCGTAATCGTTGGCGAGCTTGAGGAACTCGGGCGTCTTGACCATCTTGGTGAAGGTCAGGTCGAAGCGGCGGAACTCGCGCTCGAGGAGGTCGCGCCCGATCTCCAAGGACCTCTCCCGCTGCTGCTGCTTGATGAACTGCCGGATCTTCGCCTGCGCCCGGGAGGTCTTGACGAACCCCAGCCAGTCCTTGTTGGGGCGGACGTTCGCGTTGGTGAGGATCTCCACCGAGTCGCCGTTCTTCAGCTTGGTCCGCAGCGGGACCATCTTGCCGTTCACCTTGGCGCCGGCGCAGTGCGCGCCGACCTCGGAGTGGATGGCGTACGCGAAGTCGATGGGACAGCTCCCCTGCGGCAGGCTGCGCACGTCGCCCTTGGGGGTGAAGACGAACACTTCGTCGGTGAAGAGATCGACCTTCACCGTCTCGAGGAACTCGCGCGGGTCCTTGAGGTCCTGCTGCCACTCCATGAGCTGCCGCAGCCAGGCGAACTTCTGCTCGTCGCGCCCGGAGGACTTCCCCTCCTTGTAGACCCAGTGCGCCGCGATGCCTTCCTCGGCGATGCGGTGCATCTCCTCGGTCCGCATCTGGATCTCGATGCGCTCGCCGGTGGGCCCGATCACCGTCGTGTGCAGCGACTGGTACATGTTCGGCTTGGGGATCGCGATGTAGTCCTTGAACCGCCCCGGCACCGGCTTCCACAAGGAGTGGATGAGCCCCAGCGCCTCGTAGCAGGCCGGCACGGACTTGAGGAGCAAGCGGAAGGCGACGATGTCGTGCAGCTGCGAGACCGAGTTGAGGTCGTTCTTCCGCATCTTCTTCCAGATGGAATAGAGGTGCTTGGGCCGCCCCTGCACCTCCGCGTCGAGCCCGGCCTCCTTGAGCTTGGACTGTAGCAATTGCACGACGTCGCCGATGAACTTCGCCCGGTCCTTCTGCGTCTGCGCGACCTGCTGCTCGACGTCGGCGTACTCGGCCTGCTTGAGGTAGCGGAAGGCCAGGTCCTCCAGCTCGATCTTGATCCACTGGATGCCGAGGCGGTGCGCCAGGGGCGCGTAGATGTCGAGCGTCTCCTGCGCAATGCGCTGCTGCGCCTCCGGCTTCATGTGGGCCAGGGTGCGCATGTTGTGCGTGCGGTCGGCCAGCTTGACCAGGATGACCCGGATGTCCTTGGCCATCGCCACGAGCATCTTGCGGAAGTTCTCGGCCTGCTTCTCCTCCTGCGTCCTGGGGCCGTGCGAGAAGGTGCCCAGCTTGGTCACCCCTTCGACCAGCGCCAGCACCTCGGGCCCGAACAGCTCGTGGATCTCCTCGGGCTTGGCGAGGGTGTCCTCGATGGTGTCGTGGAGCAGCCCCGCGACGATGCTGGCCTCGTCGAGCTTCAGCTCGGCGAGCAGGCCGGCGACCTCGAGCGGATGGATGAGGTAGGGCTCGCCCGACTTCCGGATCTGCCCTTGGTGGACCTTGGCGCTGTAAACATAGGCCTTCTTGATCAGGTCCAGATCGGCTTCCGGCCTGTAGGTACTGACCCGCTCGAGGATGTCGTTGAGCCGGATCATCTCTTTAAAAAATCGAGCCTAGCCCACGGACGGGCAGGCGGCAAACCTCCTCTGAATGGATTTGACGCGTTGTGACGCAAGTCGATTCAACCCCCCGACAAGCCTGCGATTGACCCCTCGCCGGGCCGCCCTTTAGACTCGCACGGCGCGCTGGTCCTGCCCCGGGGATTCCTCATCATGGCGATCACCTGCCCGAGCTGCGGCATGGAGAACTCGGATGCGGCGACCGAGTGCCGCCGCTGCAGGGCGCCGTTCGCGGAAGCTCCCGAAGGCGATCTGTCCGCCTCGCTCGGGCTGATCTGCCAGCGGTGCGAGGCCTACAACGAGCCGGGCGTCGCTCGCTGCACCACCTGCGGCTACAAGCTCGGGTCGGACGAGGCGCCGAAGCCCGCCGCCGGCGCGCGCGCGGTGCAAGCCGACGCGGCGAGCCACCCGCTGACTCCGCCCACGACTTTCGATCCGACCCTTTCCGAGGAGCTGCACGGCCTCGCGCTCAGCGCCGAGGAAGCGGCGGACGCCGGGTTGGAGGTGACGAACGGCGCCAGCGCGACGCCGCCGCCGGCTCCCCTGCCCGAGACGACGCCTCCTCCGGCGTCGCGTCCGCGCGGATGGGCGGCAGTCGAGGCAGCCATGGGCGGCGGGAGCGTGCGGAAGGCCCCCGCCACGCCACCCCCTGCCGCGCCTCCGCCCAGGGCCCCGGAATCGGCCCCGGCGCACAAGACCTGCCAGAGCTGTGCCGCCGAGAGCCCGCCCGCGGCAAAATTCTGCTCGGAATGCGGCACGCCGTTCGGCAAGGCCCCGCAGCTCGACGCGCGGCAGCCGAGGACGGAGCCGCCGCCGACGGTGTCGGTGCAGATGGACGAGGAGCCCGTCGAGGAGTTCCCCGCGGATCCGGCGCTGGCCGAACCGGTCCCCACCGAGGAGGACGCGCCGGAGGCGTGGGCGGCGAGCACCGATCCCACGGCGCGCCCAGTGTACGGAGCCAATCCCGAGACGTCCCCCATCGAGCTGCAGGATCCCTCTCCCGAACCGCTCGGCTGGGAGGAGCCCGGCGGGGAAAGCGCGCCGGCAGAGGTGCCGGTGGAGGCGGCCGCGGTGGCGGAGGCCCTGGACGGCGCGCCCGCCGCCATTGCCGATCCGTTGGACGACGCTCCGGTCCCTGAGGCCGAGCCCGAGCCGCCTTACCAGGCCTCGCTGGTGGTCGAGCGGGGCAGCGCGACCGGGACGACCTACGTGCTGGGCCACATCGAGAACGTGGTGGGCGCCGCCGGCGCCGCCATCGAGCTGCCCGACGATCCGCACCTCGCGCCCCGCCACGCCGCGATCGTCTTCGACGAGCAGCGGCTGCTCGTCCGCGACGAGGGGTCCGCCAACGGCGTCTACGTCAAGGTGCGTGAATCCGCCCCGATCGAGCCCGGCGACTACTTCGTCGCCGGCGAACGCCTGCTGCGGTTCGACGGTCCCTGCGAGCTGCCCGTCGGCGAACCCGGGGAGACGCCCTATCTCGGTTCGCCACGGCCGCAGGGGACCGTGATCCGCGTCACCGAGATCCTCCGCGGCGGGAAGACGGGACGGACCTGCTTCCGCGCCGGCCCTGCCATCGCGGTGGGACGCGCCGGCTGCGACCTGAACTTCGCCTCGGACGCGCAGCTCGCGCCACGCCACGCGGAGGTGCGCATCGCGCCCGACGGATCGGCCACCCTGGTCGACCTGGACGCCTCGCCCGGCGGCGTCTTCCTGCGCCTGCGCCCGCAGGAGTCGCTCGAGCTGCAGGCGGGGGACGTCCTCCAGCTGGGAGACCAGCTGCTGCGGCTCGAGGTCGGCTGAAGCGTCACTTCCACTTGTCGAGGATGCGCGCGACGCTCTCGCCGTAGCGCACAGGGTCGAGCTTGCGGCTCGCCTCGTACTCGGCGCGCGCGCGCGGCGGGTCCGTGGCGACGAGCAGGCTCGCCAGGCGGTAATGCGCTTCCGCGTTCTGGGCGTCCGCGGTGAGCGCGGCCTCGAGCAGGTCGCGCGCCGCAGCCAGGTTCCCGGCCTGCTCGCGCTCGCGGGACTGCGCGACCAGCGTCCGTGCGAGCACCGCGTCGCGCGGCACGGGCGATCCCGCCGGCGCCACCGCGACCGCGCGGGGCGGCGGCGGCCGGACCGCGGCGACCACGGCGAGGACGAGCAGCACGGCGGTGGCCGCGGCCGCGATCCAGAGGACGCGTTCGCTTCGACGCAGCGGCCCGGAACGGGCGGCAGTCTGCGGGACGGGCGTGCTGCTCCGGCTGGGAGTGGTGGCCCTGGCGGTCGAGCGCGCCTGTCCCGGGACGGCGAGCAGCTCGTCGCGGAACTGCTCCGCGGTCTGTGGCCGCATCGCCGGGTCCTTCGCCAGCGCGCGCAGGATGAGCCGCTCCATCGCCTCGCTGATGGGAGCGTCGGGCTGCCTCTGGCGCGGCGGGACCGGCGCCTCGTTCACGTGCCGGGTGAGCACTTCCATCGAGCTCGCGCCGTCGAACGGCAGGTGCCCGGTGGCCATCTGGTAGAGGATCACGCCCACCGCGTACAGGTCGCACCGCTCGTCCAGGGCGCTGCCGGTGGCCTGCTCCGGCGCCATGTACTGCGGAGTGCCGCACACCACGTCGTGCCGTGTCAGCCCGGGCTGATCGCCGTCGGCGAGGCGGACGATGCCCTGCCGCGCCAGCGCCGGCACGTCCGGGCCGAGGATCTTCGCGATGCCGAAGTCGAGCACCTTGACGTGGTCGGGCTGGTCGCGCCGGGCCTCGACCATGACGTTCTCGGGCTTCAAGTCGCGGTGGATGACGTCGTTGACGTGCGCCTCGCCCAGCGCCGAGCAGACCTGCGCCATGATGTTGCAGAGCCGCTCCTCGGCCAGCGGCCAGTCGTCGCGCAGGACGAGCCGCAGGTCCTTGCCCTGCACGTGCTCCATCACGATGTACAGGGTGCCGTCGTTCTCCAGGCGGCCGAAGTCCAGCACCTGGATGACGTTGGGGTGGTTCAGACGGCTCGCGGCCTTCGCCTCGCGCTCGAAGCGGCCCACCAGGGTGGGGTCTTCGAGCAACTGCGGCTTGAGCATCTTGAGGACGACCGTCCGCTCCAGCGCGAGGTGCTGGGCGCGGTACACCTTGCCCATCCCTCCCTGGCCGATGAGGTCGTCGACGCGGAACCGCCCGGACACCACCGTTCCGACCAGCGGGTCGGCCACCGGAGGGTGTGAAGGACGGAAACCGGGATCGGTCGCCCCCCGCACCAGCGGCGCTCCGCAGTACACGCACAGGCGCTTGGCGGCGGCCGGCAGAGCGCGCTGGCAACGTGGGCAGGACTTCGGCAACGCTCCCTCTCCAGGGCCGGGCAGGGACACCCGGATAGCAGCGTAGGTTCGCACAGGTGCGGGGCTTCTTCCAATGTAGGAACGGCTCTTCCCGAGCGGCCGCCGCGCCTTGACCCTCCTTCGGGGCGCGGACTACAACCGGCCACATGGACTGCCCGAAGTGCGGCGCCTACAACGAGACGGAGGTCGGCTCGTGCCTCTCGTGCGGTGCGCCCTTCGCGGCCGAGGACGCCGCCGCGCCGACCATGATGAAGCCGGCCTCGCGGGCGCCTGCGCAGAGACTGCAGCAGCCCGGAGGGCCGCCCCGGCAGTGCCCGAACTGCATGACGTTGAACGCCGCGAGCTTCAAGTTCTGCGCGCGGTGCGGGACCCCGCTGACGGCCGGCGGCGCCGCCCCGCCTCAGAAAATTTCCGGGTGGCCGGTGGCCAGGCCGGAGGCGAAGCCCGCTGCCGGCGCAGCCAAGTCACGCCAGGCGGCAAGTCCGGCGCCTTCCGGCGCGAAGCCCCCCGCTTCCCGCCCCGCAGCCGCCGCTGGTCCGGGCGCGCGGATGCCGACCACTCCGAGCGCTCCTCCCACGCCCGTCCCCGCCGCGACCGGCAAGCCGCCCGCGGCGGCGCGGCCGGCGCCCCCGCCGCCCCCCAAGCCCGGGCCGGGGACCCGTCCCCCGGCTCCAGCGACGCCGCCGAAGGCGGGCGTGCCCCGAGCGCGTGCGCGGATCAGCGCGATCGCCCGGGACGGCAGCCGCTCCGCCGATTACGTCCTCACCCAGCCGGAGACGCGCGTCGGGCGCGCCGTCGGCGACGGCGAGGTGAAGCTCGACAAGGACCAGTTCGTCGCGGCCACGCACGCGGTGTTCAAGTTCGACGGCGACCAGCTCACCGTGCAGGACGGCGGCACCGACAACGGCGTCTTCCTCTGGTTCAAGGAGCGCCAGCTCCAGTCGGGAGACGAGCTGCGCATCGGGCGGCAGCGCCTGCAGCCCCGACCCGGGGTACGTCGCGCGCGCCGTGCAGCTGCTCGAGGGGGGCGGCGAGGGCGACGTGTTCCCGCTGAAGAATGGCGAGAACCTGGTCGGCCGCGGCGGCGGCGACGTCAGCTTCCCGCAGGACGGCTACGTCTCCAGCCGACATTGCCTGGTGACGGTCGCGGACGGCCAGATCGGCGTGAAGGACCTGGGCTCCGCGAATGGGACGTTCGTGAAGATCAACGGCTCGGCGTCGGTGACGGCGGGCGACCTCTTGCTGGTGGGCGAGCAGATCCTCCGGGTCGACCCGGCCTGATCGACTGACACTGGGAGTCATTCCAGCGTCCTAGCCCGACGCGCGCACCCATTCGGGTGGTGGCAGGACGTCGCCATTCTCGCGCATGACCTGAAGCATGGATTCCGCTGCCGCCAGTGCCTCCCGAACCGCGGCGTCGGCGCTTTCCCCGTGCGCGGCGCAATGCGGCAGGACCGGCACCCGCGCGACATAGCAGCCGTCCTTGGGACTGTAGGCCACCGTCACCCGGTACGGGAATGCCTCAGCGGGTGAGCGCATCGATCGCCTCCAACACCTGTTCTACCTGACAAGGCTTCGCCTTCCCATCGGGCTGCCGCTGAACGTTGCAGGTCCGAGGTGGTGGGCCCGGATGCCGGAAGATCCGGTGCGATCCCGCTTCCCGCGCGAGCTCGAATCCGAATCCCGTCAGCGGTGTGCACAGGTCATCGAGACGCACGTTGCGCGGGTTGTTTCGGACCCGTTCGAGCAGCTTCTCGCGGCGGCTCACCGTGCGAGAGTAGCCGCGGGGTCCGACGGGCTTACGCCGTGCGCTGGAGCTTCTCGCACAGCTCGCGGCGGACGCGGGCACGGAAGCGCTCGAGGCGCATCGTCACCGCGCTCTTGCCCACGCCCATGCGCTGCGCGATCTCGCGCGCCGAGAGCGTCCCGTCCAGGTAGAAGAGGCGGACGGTCTCCTTCTCGGGGCCTTCGCGCAGGCCGTCGATCACTTCGCGGACGGCGCGCAGCTCGGCTTCCTTCTCCATCTGCTCGTTGGCGGCGGGGGCGCAGCCGTCGGCCCGGTCGGCCTCGCGGCAGGCCTCCTCGGCCGCCTTGTCGTGCGTCGATCGGGCCGAGAGATAGGAACGGGCGCGGTTGCGCGCGATGGTGAAGAGCCAGGCGGAGAAGCGATCCGGGTCCTTGAGGCTGGGCAGGGCGCGGAAGGCGCGGACGAACGCTTCCTGGACCACGTCGTCCGCCTCGTCGGAGTCCAGCTCGCTGAAGCTGCCCGCGAGCCGCGATACGGCGCCGCGGTACCGGCGGTACAGCTCCTCTTCCGCCAGCCTGGCGCGGTGTCCTCTGCTCAGCGCTTCTGCGACCAGCTCGCCGTCCATCGCCGGCGGCGGCACGAGCTTCAGGCGGGGCGCCTGCAGAAACTCGGTGAACCGGGGGGCGTTCGCGGTGCGCATGCCTTCTAGCACCCGGCGTGCCCATGCCAATCGTGCCGGTGCCTTCGAGTGAATCCGAGGGGTTGCGCGACACGGCGCCGCAGGGCCCACCTGGGCCGACTGCGACATCCGTGTCAGGGCAGGCGCCCGATGTCGCGGGTTCGAGATCGAGACCGCCGCTGCGCTCGGGCCGCGTTAATCTGCCGCGCCCATGCAGCTCGGTGTGGTCAATGAGAAGGCCCTGTCGGAGCTGGGCTGGCCGGCGCTCACCGCGGAGCTCTCCCGCCGCGCGCGCACGCCGATGGGGCGCGAGCGGTGTGGAGCGCTCCTGCCCGGCGACGACCCGGAGGAGGCGCACCGCCGGCTCGCGCTGATCGAGGAGACGCGGGCGCTGCGCCGCCTGGACCGCGAGGTGCCGCTCGCCGACGCGCTCGACCTGCGGCCGGCCCTGGGCCGGGCCGCGCGCGAGGGGACGCTCGAGCCGCAGGAGCTGCTCGCGGTGGCGCGGCTGGTGCGGGCCTCGGCCTCAGTACGCCGCTTCTGCCTCGCGATGCAGCAGGTCGCGCCGCTGCACGCGCAGAGGGCCGAGTCGCTCAGCGACCTGGAGCCGCTCGCGGCCGAGCTGGAGCGGGCCTTCGATCCGTCGGGGAAGCTGCTCGACACCGCCAGCGCAGTGCTCGCGGAGCTGCGCGAGCGCGCCCGCGGCCTGCACCGGGCAATCAAGTCGCAACTCGAGGAGATGCTCGCCGACGAGGAAGTCGTGGGGATGCTGCGCGACGCGTACTACTCGGTGCGCGGCGACCGCTACGTCCTGCCGGTGCGCGCCGAGCACAAGTCCCACCTGCCGGGCATCGTGCACAACGCGAGCGGCAGCGGGCAGACGCTGTTCATCGAGCCCCAGGAGCTGCTCGAGCTGGGGAACCAGCTCACCATCGCCGAGGCCGGCGCGCTGGAGGAGGAGCAGCGCATCCTCGCCGAGCTGTCCGGAGCAGTGGGCCGGCGCGCGCCGCAGCTGGAGCAGGACGTGGCCACCCTGGCGGGCCTCGACGAGGCCGGCGCCGGAGCCAAGCTGGCGGACGACCTGCGCGCGTCCGCGCCGGAGCTCCTGGAGGGGCCGCGCGAGAGCTTCCGGCTGCTCGCGCTGCGGCATCCGTTGCTGGCGCTGCGCACGCCGCAGATCGTCGCGAACGACGTCGCGCTGCCTGGCGAAGCGCGAGGGCTGATCATCAGCGGACCCAACGCGGGCGGAAAGACGGTGACCATTACGGCGGTGGGGCTGAGCGCGCTCATGGCGCGCGCGGGGCTGCCGGTGCCCGCGGCGGAAGGGTCGCGCGTGCCGCTGTACCGGACCGTGTACACGGCCATCGGCGACGAGGGGGACCTCTCGCGCGATCTCTCGACCTTCACCGCGCACCTGACCGCGCTGAAGCACATCCTGGAGGCGGCGGGACCGGGCACGCTGGTGCTCATCGACGAGATCGCCGCGGACACGGACCCGCGCGAAGGAGCGGCGCTCGCGGTCGCGACGCTGGAGAAGCTGGTGGCGGCAGGCGCGCAGGTGCTCATCACGACGCATCTGGAGGAGCTGAAGGCGCTGGGGCTCTCCGACCCGCGCTTCGCGTCCGCGAGCGTGGGATTCGACCTGCAGCGGCTCGCGCCCACCTACCGCTTGCAGATCGGCGAGGTCGGTCGCAGCTCGGCCATCGAGATCGCGGCGCGGGTCGGCATCCCGCCCGAGGTGTGCGCCCGGGCCCGGGAGCTCTTGGGCGGCGGGACTTCCGCGCTGTCGACCGCGGTGGAGCGCCTCGACGCGGAGCGCGCCGCCCTGGCCCAGGCCCGCTCCGAGGCGGAACGGCTCCGCGAGGATTTGCGACGCGAGCGCGAGGCCGCGGCGCGCGAGCGGGAGCGTCTGGCGCAGGTGGAGCGCGAGGTGCGCGCCGGAGCGCGGGCGGAGCTGGTCGCGGACATCGAGAAGCGCCGGCAAGAGGTGGCGCAGCTGGTGGCGCAGCTCCAGGCCGCTCCGGCGATGGCGCGCGCGGTCGAGGTGCAGCGCGCGCTCGCCCAGGCCGACGCGGAGGAGCAGCGCGCCGAGGCGCGCGAAGAGCCGCATTCGGCCGCGCCCTCCGAGCTGCGCGAAGGCGCCACGGTTCGGCATGCGCGCCTGGGCACGGAGGGGACGATCATCGAGATGGCCGGCGACTACGCCCTGGTGCAGATGGGCGCGATGCGCTCCAAGGTCCCGCTCGCCGACCTGGTGCCGCTGACGCGCAAGCAGCGGGGCGCCCAGGCCGGCTTCCGCAAGACGGCGGCGGAGAAGCTGCATCGCGCCGAAGCCGCGCGCGCCGCGCCGGTGACCTCCGCGCAGCCCGCGCTCGACCTGCGCGGCATGCCTGTGGACGAGGCGCTCCATGCCTTGGACGAAGAGCTGGACCGCCGCCTGCGCGAGGGCGCCGAGGAGGTCCACGTCCTCCACGGGCACGGTTCCGGGGCGCTCAAGTCCGCCATCCGCGAGCACCTCGCGCGGAGCCCCTACGTCCGCCGCGCCCGCCCCGGCGAATCCCACGAAGGAGGCGACGCGATCACCGTCGCCG
>WNEZ01004377.1_pt1 | contig 12269 bp, 10 predicted proteins | sample 5400521 | NCBI WGS metagenome assembly WNEZ01 (sample SAMN13153339, study PRJNA577476) | soil metagenome | isolation source: 120 cm saprolite under Douglas fir tree site 2 hole 1 replicate 1 | place: USA:California | collected 2015-04-18
CAGCACGCCGGGTTCTGTCTCGAGACTCAGCATTTCCCGGACTCGCCGAACCACCCGAGCTTCCCGTCCACGATCCTGCGGCCGGGCGAGGAGCACCGCTCGCGGACGGTGTTCGCGTTCGGGGTGGCGGCGACCCGCCGGTAATCAGCCCCCGCCGCTCAAGGCACCCGCGCGCCGAGGTTGGCGAGCGCGAACGCGTACTTGTCGGCGATCTCGGCAATCACGCGGTCCGTGGGACGATAGCCGTGGCTCCCGGCCGTTTCCACCCGGATCAGGACGGGTCGGTCGCAGCCCTGCGCCGCCTGTAGGGTCGCCGCGAACTTGAAGGAATGGCTCGGGACCACCCGGTCATCGTGGTCGGCCGTGGTGACAAGAGTGGCGGGATAGCAGGTGCCCGGCTTCAGATTGTGCAGCGGCGAATACGCCAGCAGATAACGCACGGCAGTGGAATCGTCGGACGAGCCGAGCTCGTCGGCCCAGAACTGGCCACCGGTGAACTTCTGGTAGCGCAGCATGTCCATCACGCCCACCGCGGGCAGCGCCACGCCGAACAGGTCCGGCCGCTGAGTCATCGCGGCGCCCACGAGCAACCCGCCGTTCGAGCCACCTTGGATGGCGAGGGTATACGGGCTCGCGTACCCATCGTGCTCCAGGAACTCGGCCGCTGCCAGAAAATCGTCGAACACGTTCTGCTTCTTTTCCCGCATCCCGGCGTGGTGCCAGGCCTCGCCGTATTCGGCCCCCCCACGGAGGTTCGCTACGGCGTACACTCCGCCCAGCTCGAGCCACGTGGCGACCGCCGGCGAATAGCGCGGCTGGAGACTGATGTCGAACCCGCCGTAGCCGTACAGCAGCGTGGGACGGCTGCCATCCTTGGCCAGGCCCTTGCGTGCCGTGATAAAAATGGGGATCCGGGAGCCGTCCTTCGACTGGTAGAAGGTCGCCCGGGTCTCGTACGGCGCGGCATCGAACGGCGTTTTGGCGGGCTGGAACGGTTCCAGCCGACCGGCGCGCAGGTCGTAGCGATACACCGTCGCCGGCCGGAGGTAGGAGGTGAAGGTGAAGAAGAAGTCGTCGCCGTCGTTGCGGCCGGAGAGGTCTGCCGCCGAGCCCACCTCCGGCAACGTCACCTCGCCGCGCGGGCCACCGCCGAGATCGAACAACCGCAGCCGGGTCTGGACGTCCACCAAATAGGTAATGATGAGCCGCTCCCCCACCAACAGCGTCTCGTTGATCACGTCAGGCCCTTCGGCAACAACTGTGCGCCAGTGCGTACGGTCGCTGTCCCCAACGGCGACCGCTACGATCCGGCCCTTCGGGGCCTGCCAATTGGTGTAGAGGTATAGCGTGCTCCCCCCCCCCACGACGCCGAGTGGTGAGTTGGCCGCATCCTCCGCAGTGACCACCGGCAGGGCCCGCGCGGCGAGATCGGGCTGGTGCGCGTCCTTCAGGTCGGCCATCCAGAGCCGGTTGTTCGACGTGCCGCTGCTCGAATAGATGAAGAGCCAGCGCCCGTCGTCGGAGACGCCACCGTTCACGCCCGCGGTCGAGTCATCTTGGCGCTCGAACACCAGGCGCTCCGGCCCGCCGCCCAACGGGTGGTAGAACAACTGGTGGTGGGTGTTCGCCTCCCGGAGGTTCGCCCGCTCGGCGGAGCCGCGGAATCGGGAGTAGTAGAATCCGTGACCGTCGCGGGTCCAGGAGATCCCGGTGAACTTCACGCGTGCTACCACGTCCGGGAGCTCGCGCCCCGAGGCGAGGTCGCGCAGGTGGATGTCCTGGAGGTCCGACCCGCTCACGGCGGTAGTGTACCCCAGAGTGTGGCCGTCCGAAGAGACCGACCACTGGGCAACGGCGATCGACCCGTCGGGCGAGAGCGCGTTAGGGTCGAGCGCGAGAGCCGGCCGCCCGCCGAGTGTGGTCTCTCGGTAGAGGACCGACTGCTTCTGCAGGCCGGTATTCTTCCGGAACCACAGCTCTCCTGCCTCGCGTACGGGGACTGTCACACGGGGATAATTCCACAGTGCCGTGAGCCGGGCGCGGATCGAGTCGCGCCGCGCGATCCCGGCGAGATAACTGAAGGTGACAGCGTTCTCCGAGTCGACCCACGCTGTGGTGGCCGGCGCGTCGAGATTCTCGAGCGGGCGATAAGGGTCGACTACAGCGCGCCCGAAGTAGCTGTCCACCACGCTCCCTCTGGGCGCAAGGGGATAGTGCAGCTGTTGGGCGGCGCTTCTGGCAACGGGGACGAGCAGCGCCGCGGCGAGCGCGCCGCTGCAAAGGCCAACGCGCATGAGCATGTCTCCTCCGATGAGCTACCTCCAATGTATGTAGGATTGTGGACCTTGCAGTGGCCACCTCAGCTCGGCAGTTCCCGCAATCGTCGCTCGAGAAACCGCCGCTCGGGCGCCTGGCGCGTGAGCTTGAGGGCCACCTCGTAGGCGGCACGGGCTTCCGCGGTTTTCCCTAGGCGCCGTAGCAGATCCGCCCGCGCTGAGTGCGCCAGGTGGTAATCCGCAAGGTCGCCGCGGGCCAGGAGAGCGTCGATCAGGGCGAGACCGGCCGACGGGCCGTCTCGCATCGCCACCGCCGCGGCGCGGTTCAGCTCGACCACCGGAGACGGATCGGCCCGCGCCAGCACGTCGTACAGCCCCACGATCAGCGCCCAGTCCGTCGTCGCCGCTCGCGGAGCCTCCGCGTGCACCGCCGCGATCGCGGCCTGCAGCGTGTAGGGACCGAAGCGGCGCGAGGACAGCGCCCGTTCTACCAGTGCCTGCCCCTCCGCGATTTGCTCACGGCTCCACAATGCGCGGTCCTGATCGTCGAGCAGGACCAGCTCGCCCGTCGGCGAGGTGCGCGCGACGCGCCGCGATTCGTGCAGCAGCATCAGCGCCAGGAGACCGAAGGCCTCGGGCTCCGGGAGCAACTCAACAAGGAGCCGCCCCAGACGGATCGCCTCACCTGAAAGATCGGGCCGCGTCAGCGACGCGCCCGCGGAGGCCGAGTACCCTTCGTTGAAAACCAAGTAGATCACGTGCAGCACGCTCGCCAGCCGGTCGGGCAGGTCGGCCCGCGACGGCAGCTGATAGGGAATGCCGGCGTCGCGGATCTTCCCTTTGGCGCGGACGATCCGCTGGGCCACCGTGGACGCTGCGGTGAGAAAGGCGTGGGCGATCTCCTCGGTCGTGAGACCACACACCTCGCGCAGCGTCAGCGCCACTTGCGCGTCCGGCGGCAGGGCGGGATGGCAGCAGGTGAAGATCAGGCGCAGGCGGTCGTCCTCGACGCCTTCGTCGTCCTCTTCCCACCCGCGCGGGGCACCGGCGCTGTCGGCGTCCAGCCGCTGGGCGAGGTGCGCGAGCGTGGCGTCGAACCGCGCGCGCCGACGCAGGCCGTCGATCGCCTTGAACCGACCCGCCGACACCAGCCAGGCGCGGGGGTTGGCGGGGACGCCGTCGAGCGGCCAGCGCTCCACAGCGGCGGTGAAGGCATCGTGCAGCGCCTCCTCGGCGAGGTCAAAGTCGCCGAGCAAGCGGATCAGCGTGGCGAGGACGCGCCGGGAGTCGCTGCGGTAGACGGCGTCCACCCGCTCGCGCGCTCGGTCGGCCGCGTCCTCGCTCACTCGTGGTAGCCCGTCGACTATGGCCTGTCCACCACCGGCCGTACCTCGACGCTCCCGTGTCGCGCCCCCGGAATCCTCGAGGCGACCTGCAGGGCGTCGTTGAGATCCCGGGCCTCGATGAGGTAGTAGCCACCGAGCTGCTCCTTGGTTTCGGCGAACGGCCCGTCGGTGGTCGAGAGCTTGCCGTTGCGAATGCGGAGTGTGGTGGCGGCCTGGGTCGGGTGCAGCCGGTTTCCCCCGAGGTAATGGCCGCTCTTCGTGATGCGGTCGGTGAACTCCGCGTACTCACTCATCCACTTGTCGGCCTCGGCCTTCGGCATCTTCGGAAACTCGGCCTCTTCCGAGTAGATCAGGCACAGGTACTTCATGGCTTCCTCCGGATCGTGGGGGAACATGCTGGGGACGCTGGATAGTCGTTCGGGGTGGTCGGAAATCGACAACGGCGATCCAGAGGGCTCAAGCCTGGACGAGGGCCCCGAGCTTGAGGACGGTGTTCCAGTTGCGACCCGTACCGCGCGTCCCCAGGTGCTTTTCGATGAGGGCGTTCGTCAGGCGCGAGCGGCCAGTCCCGTTAGGGTAGACGATGTAGGCGTGCCTGCCTGCCGCGCGAACGACCTCCGGGCCGGTGATGGCGACCTGCAACGCCCTCACCGCCTTGGCACTCGGCGCGTCTTTGAGGAATATGACGACCAGACGGGCGGGATCGCGCTCCGCTTCCTTGCGAAAGGGGTTGTGGGCGATGACCGACTGCCATTCCGCAGCAGTGCGGACGAAAAGGTCCGTTTCCAGCGCGAGACGGCTCGCCGCCTCCTTCTCCAGCAGGCGCTCGAGCTGCGCACCGGAGCGGGCACCGCTGCGAAATAGGAGATTGCCGCTCTGGAGCAGCGAGCGCGGGTCGACAAAACCGAGTTGGGTGAGGAGGTCGCGCAGGTCCGCCATGGCGACCTGCTTGTGGTGGGGGAGATTGATGGCCCGGAGGAGCGCGACGTAGGTCACGGAATCAGCAGCACCTTCCCCGTCGTCTGCCGTCCCTCGAGCCGGCGGTGCGCTTCAGCCGCCTGCGCCAGCGGCAGCTCCAGGCCGATGCGCAGCTTGAGCGTGCCGGCGCGAACCCATCCCAACACATCCGCCGCCCGTGCGACCAACTCGCTGCGGGTCGCGATGTAATGCGCGATCGTCGGCCGCGTCAGAAACAGGGAGCCCTTCTGGTTCAGCAGCTGCGGGTCGAACGGGGCGACCGCCCCACTCGACTGTCCGCACAACACCATCATCCCACGCCGCGCGAGGACATTCAGCCCCTTGTCAAACGTCGTCTTCCCCACCGAGTCGTACACGACCTGCACGCCCGCCCCGTCGGTCAGCCGCCGCACTTCGGCCTCGAAGTCCCGTTCCGTGTACGGGATCACCTCGTCGGCGCCCGCGTCGCGGGCGAGCACGGCCTTCTCTTTGGTCGACACGGTCCCGATCACGCGCGCCCCGCACCGCTTGGCGATCTGCACCAGCAGCAATCCGAGGCCGCCCGCCGCCGCGTGCACGAGGCACGTGTCGCCGGCTTTCAATGGATAAGTGGATGTCGCCAGGTAGTGCGCCGTGATCCCCTGCAGCATCGCTGCCGCGCCCTGCTGGGCGCTCACCCCGTCGGGCAGCGCGACCAGGCGATCGGCCGGCACCGCGGCGTACTCGGCGTAAGCGCCCTGCACGCTGGTGTAGGCGACACGGTCGCCCACTCGAACGTCCTTCACCCCCGGGCCGACGGCGGTCACGACGCCGGCCGCCTCCTGCCCCAGCGTGAGCGGCAGCGGGGTCTTGTACTGGCCGGTGCGCTGGTAGACGTCCATGAAGTTGACGCCGGCCGCGGCGATCTTGACCACCGCCTGACCGGCCGCCGGTGACGGCTGGGGGAGGTCCTCGAGCCGCAGCGCCTCGACGCCGCCCGGGGCATTCACACGGATCGCTTTCATTCCTTATTCCCCTGTCCCTACCCGTTGACCGCCCGCATTCCCCCCTCCTGATAGCGGGCGCCGGCGGCCACGCCCTTCGGTGCGACCTGCTCGATGCCTCGCAGATCCTTCGCGCCGAGCTTTACGCGTTCGGCCCCGAGGTTCTCCTCCAGGTAAGGCCGCCGCTTCGTGCCGGGAATCGGCACGATGTCTTCGCCCTGTGCCAACAGCCACGCCAGCGCGAGCTGCGACGGCGTGCATCCCTTCTCCCGCGCTAGCTGCTCCACCCGCGCGACGAGGTCGAGGTTCTTCGTGAAGTTCGCGCCCTGGAAGCGTGGGTTGTGACGACGCCAGTCGTCGGGCGGCAGGTCGTCGAACGACTTGAACCGCCCCGAAAGGAATCCGCGCCCGATGGGGCTGTAGGGCACGAACCCGATCCCCAGCTCCCGGCACGTCGGCAGGATCTCGTCCTCGGGATCGCGGCTCCACAGCGAGTATTCGGTCTGCAGGGCGCTGATCGGGTACGCGGCGTGGGCCCGGCGGATTGTTGCGGGGGACGCCTCGGACAGACCGAGGTAGAGGACCTTGCCCTGGCGCACTAGCTCCCCCATCGCGCCGACCGTCTCCTCAATTGGCACGGTGCGGTCCACCCGATGCTGGTAATAGAGGTCGATGTGGTCCACGCCGAGTCGCTTCAGGGACGCGTCGCAACACTGCCGCACGTACTCGGGGCGGCCATTCACGCCCAGGAAGCTGCCGTCCGCGCCGCGGACGTTGCCGAACTTGGTGGCCAGCACCACCCCGTCGCGCCGGTCCCGGATCGCCTCGCCCACGAGCTGCTCGTTGGTGAACGGACCGTAGATGTCGGCGGTGTCGAGCAGCGTGACGCCGAGCTCGAGCGCGCGGTGGATCGTGGCGACCGACTCGGCGTCGTCACGGCCGCTGTAGAAGTCGGACATGCCCATGCACCCGAGCCCCAGCGCGGAGACCGTGAGACCTTCGGTGCCCAGTCGACGTTGCTGCATGGCTTCCTCACTCCTTCCGGGCCAATCGCTTGAGCAGCTGGATCTGTCCTGCGTGATAGAGGTCGTGGGAGGCGATCCCGTAGATGTGTGCGGCGTTGCTCCACTGCGAACGCCAGCCCCGGTGCCGGAGCTGAGCGGGGTGGAAACGGGCGATGACACTCCGCAGCAACAAGTGCTCGTGCTTCAAGAGCGCGCGATCCCTGGCCCAGGCCGCGGCGTCAGCGGGCTTGGGAAGCGAAAGCCAGTTGCTGCCCGGGCGTGGGAATGTGATCGCCGGGTCAGCCAGCAAGCGGCGCCGCACGATGCACTTCCAGTAAGCCGTGTGGAGCACCAACTCCCAGATGTTGTGCCTTCCCCGCCCCGGGCGCCACAGCGCCAGGGACGGACTCACGCCGCGCAAGGCTCCCCACAGCGGCGTGCCGTGCCAGGAGCGGCCCGAGAACGCCTGGTTGAACACGTCCAGCAGCAGCTTGGTCCGCCGATCGCGCGCCATGGTCACTCCGACCGCCGCAGCGCGAAGGTGCCGGGCTCGGGGTGCTCGCCGCAGGTACTGATCAGGCTCAGCCTCCCGACCAGCAGGCGTCCACTGTTCGCCTGCTCGCCCGTGCCTCCGATCGTTCCCTGGCAATGCTTGGCCGGGTAGAGGAACGCCACGGTGTAGGTCAGTGCGTTGCCACTCGGCCTCGCGGTGACGGTGCCCGTCATCCCGACGTCATCGAGCCGCATCTCGCCAAGCAGCGAGTCGCCGCTGGCGCGCAGCGCGAAGGTCGCTGGGTGCCGGTCCTCCTCGATGCGCAACTCGCCGGTCCACCGGCCCGCGAGCGGTCGGGCCACCGTGTCCGGCGTCGGCGCGCCAGGACCGGGGAGTGTGAACGCCAGCACGTGGTCGCCGAATGTAGTGCGGAGCCGGTCGTGCCCTCCTGCGGCGAGGACCACGTACTGGCGGCCGCCTGTGGCGTAAGTCATCGGCAAGGCGTGCCCCCCGGCGGGGAGCGGCATGCTCCACAGCTCACGCCCGGTCTCGAGATCGAAGGCGCGCAGGTGTTGGTCGAGGGTGCCAGCGATGAAGACGAGACCACCGGCCGTGACGAGGGCGCCGCCTACGCCGGGCGATCCCCACTGTCTCGCCTCCGGCTTGTCGGCCAGCCACGGCAGGAACCCGAGCGGCACCTGCCACTTCACCCGGCCCGCGGCAAGGTCCAGCGCGGCCAGCTGGCCCCAGGGCGGCGGGTTGCAGAGGCCGCGGTCCCGCTCCCCGGTCCAGAGGAGTTGCCGCGTCATGCCGAAAGGCGTGCCGCGCATGCGTCCGGTCTCGATGTCGGGGTGCGCCATCCCCGCGGCACGCAACGAGTCACGCGGGATCAGCGTCACGACCATCGCCAGCCGGTTCGTCGGCGCGACGATCAGCCCGCGTCGCTCATCGATCGCGATCCCCGACCAGTTCGATCCGCCGAGGTTGCCGGGAAACACCACCATCCCGCGGAGCGATGGCGGGGTGAAGATTCCCTCCGAGCGCCGCGCGGCGATGTACTGACGGCACTGTTCGCGGGCTGCGGGCGTGATGCCGAACGCATCGGCGGCCGGGAGGCTCTCGGGCACCAGCCGGAACGCCGGGGGTGGGAACGGCTGCGTGGGCCAGCTCTCCTCACCGGGCACGTCGGTGTGAGGCACGGGGCGCTCCTCCACCGGGAAGAGCGGCGCGCCGGTGCGCCTGTCCAGGATGAAGATGTGCCCCATCTTGGTTGCGACCGCGATCGCAGGAGTCTCGCGGCCGTCGCGGCGCAGCGTGAAGACGACCGGCTGTGCGGGGACGTCATAATCCCACAGATCGTGGTGCACCACCTGGAAGTGCCACACGAGCGCGCCCGTCGAAGCGCGCAGTGCCACGACCGAGTTGGCGTACAGGTTCTGTCCCAGCCGCTCACCTCCGAAGTAGTCGGGGCTGGCGCTGCCGGTCGGCACGAACACGAGATCGGCTGCGGGGTCGGCCGAGAGTACGCTCCAGGCGTTGGCCCCGCCCGTGGCATGGGCCCACCGGCCGCGCCACGTATCGTAGCCGGGAGCGGCGCTGTCGCGCGGCACGGGATCCCAACTCCAGCGCTCGCGACCCGTGCGGGCGTCGTAGGCCCGCACCACACCGCTCGGGGCATCGGTGCGTTTGTTGTCCGACACCGCCGACCCCACGATCACGAGGTCGCCCACCACGGCGGGCGGAGACGTGACCCCGTACTCGCTCGCATACATCGGCGCGTTGAGGAGGCCGCGCGTCAGGTCGACGCTTCCCCGAGCGCCGAAATCCTCGCACGGCTTCCCGGTAACGCCGTCGAGGGCGATCAGCCGCGCGTCCACGGTCGCCACGTAGATGCGACGCCGGCATGACGCTCCCGGCGGGGCCACCCCGTCGACCCATGTAGAGACGCCGCGGTTGGCAAGGTCCCCATAGTCGCCGTGCAGGTCGATGTGGGGATCGAAGCTCCAGTGCTCAGTGCCGGTTGCTGGATCGAGCGCGATCACCCGTCCGAGGGGTGTCGCCAGGTACAGCTTTCCGTCCACGAGGAGTGGCGTGGCCTCGAAGCGGCCACGGCCGTCTAACAGGTCGCCGGTGCGGTAGACCCAGGCGAGCCGCAGGCTCGAGACATTGGCTACGGTGATCTGGGTGAGCGGCGCGTAGCGCTTCCCGCCGGCGTCCCCGCCGTAGGCCGGCCACTCGGTGGTGGCTGTCGCCTGGGCCGCCGCCACCGCTGGCAGCGCGGCGGTGCACACGATCGCCATCGCCAACGGTTTCACCGGCTGCCCGCCGCCGTCGCCCCGCCGGCCGTCACGTTGAGCTGCCAGAACAGGAACCGCATCTCGTCCGTGAGATCGTCCACGATCTGGCACACGGGCAGCCCGCCCGAGTGCCCGGCCTTGGTGTTATAGCGGAGCAGAACCGGTTTCCCGGAAGCGGACGCGGCCTGCATCAGGGCGGCCATCTTGCGGGCGTGCAACGGCGCCACGCGCGTATCGGCGTCCCCCGTGATGAACAGCACGGCGGGGTATTGCTCTCTCGCCCTGACGTGCTGGTAGGGCGAGTACGCGAGGATCCATTTGAACTGTGTCGAATCCTCAGCGGAGCCGTACTCGGGCACCCAGAAGCGGGCCACCAGAAACCGCTGGTAGCGCACCATGTCGAGCAGGGGAAACGAGCACACGACCGCCTGGAAGAGGTCGGGCCGTTGGGTCATCGCCGCGCCTACCAGGAGACCGCCGTTGGATCCGCCCGAGATCGCGAGCCGGGAGGGGCTCGTGTACTTGTTGGCGATGAGCCACTCGGCGGCGGCGATGAAGTCGTCGAACACGTTCTGCTTCTTGCCCAGCATCCCCGCCTGGTGCCAGGACTCGCCGAACTCGCCCCCGCCGCGCAGGTTGGGAAGGGCGTAGACGCCGCCGTTCTCGATCCAGAACGCCGCGCGTTGGGAGAAGCCGGGCAGCTGGCTCAGTTGGAACCCGCCGTAGCCGGTCAGCAACGTCGGGTTGGCGCCATCCAGCTTGAGGCCCCGGCGATGCGCGATGAACATCGGGATCTTCGTCCCGTCTCTCGACGGGTACCACACCTGCGTGACCTCGACCGCCCGGTCCGACACTGGAACGGCGAGCTTGGCCCACACCTCCTGCTTCCCCGTCGCCACGTCGTAGCGGTAAATGGTCGTGGGTTGGGCAAGCGAGCTGAAACTGTAGAACGTCTCCGACCGGTCCCAGTCGCCGCTGAGCCCGCCTACGGCCCCGATCGTGGGGAACGCGATTTCGCCCTGCGGCTTTCCCGCGGGGTCGAAGATCTTCACGTGGGTCTGGACGTTCTCTAAGTAGCTGACGAGGAGCCTGCCGCCGACGGCAGAAACACCGCTCAGGGGGAAGGCGCCCTCCGGAATCAGCTCGCGCCAGTTCGCGCGCGCGGGGCTCCGGAGATCCACGTCAAGCACTTTTCCGTTGGGGGCGTTCCAGTTGGTGCGCAGGTACATGTGGTCGCCTGCCACCGGGCCGCCGAACTGCGCTTCGATGTCGTTGACGAGGGGCGCAAGCGGCGTCTTCGCCTGGAGGTTCTGGACGTAGAGCTCGACCTTCCGCGCGGCCGACCCGAACGAGACCGAGATCACCATGTATTTGCCGTCGTCGGTCAGGAACACGCCGATCCCGACGCCGGGTCCGTAGCCCCGGCCGAAGATCTCGTTGTCGCTAGCGGGATCGCTGCCCATTGGATGGTAATAGACCCGGGGTCCAGCGGCGGTCTGCTTCGCATAGTAGAGGCCGCCCTTGTCCGGCGTGATGTTCACACCGGAGTAGCGGGCGCGTGGCAGCGTGTCGGCCAACTGGCGCCGCGCGTCGACGTCCATCAGGTGCACCGTGACCTCGTCCTCCCCGCCCTGCCGCACACCGTAGGCGAGGACCTTTCCGTCCGGAGTGACGTCCACGAACTGTACCGAGGTAGTGTGGTCGGGGCTCATCGGATGGGGGTCCACCAGCACTTCATCGGGCGCGTGCAGCCCCTTGCGCACGTAGAGGACCGAGAGGTCCTGGTCCGCCGCGCGGCGTGTGAAGAAGTACCGCCCGCCGCGGTTCGTGGGCATGCTGATCGTCTCGACCTTGAAGAGCTCGAGCAGCCGGCGCTGGATCCGCTCGCGGCCGGGGAGCGGCCCGATCACCGCCTGCGTATAGGCGTTCTCGGCGTCGATCCATCCTCGCGTCTCCGGTGCCCGCTGGTCTTCGAGCCAGCGGTACGGATCCGGCAGGGGGACGCCGAAGAGCGTGTCGACCACGCTGTCCCGGCGGGTGTCTGGCGGTTTGGGTGCGGGCGATTGGGCGGCGAGCGCTGACGCGAGGAGCGCGGCCGCGGCCGACCAGCGAAGCGGCCGCATGTACGTTGAGAACACCTGAAAGCCTCCGGACGACGGGACTTCGGTTGAAACTGCAGCCCAAACCGCGTGTCAGGAAGGCGGCCGCACCAGCAACTGCTCGATGCGGCGCTCGAGCGCCCGGAGCGCCTGCCGAAACGCTTCGCGTTTGGCAGCCTGATCGCCTTGGGCTTCCGCCGGGTCGGGGATCCCCCAATGCTCCATCCGTGGCTGGCCAGGGAAATACGGACAGGACTCCTTCGCGCGGTCGCACACCGTGATCACGAGGTCCCAGCGTTCCCGCTCGAGACCGCTCGTGCCGCGAGGAGGGTGGCCCGTCCACGCGATGCCGTGCTCGCGCAACGCTTCGATGGCCAGCTGATTGACTCTGGGCCCCGGCCGCGATCCCGCGCTTTCGGCGTGGAAGCGGCCGTTCCCTTTCGCGTTGAGGAGCGCCTCCGCCAACTGGCTGCGGGCGGAATTGCCCGTACAGAGGAAGAGAACCCGGAGCACTAGGCCACCGGCTTGTGGGCTCGCACGAACGCCCCCATCACTCGACCTCCCACATCGCGGGCCAGCACTTCGGTGTCGAGTCCCCCCCCCTCGCCCGCCTCCCCCCTCCCCGCACCGGCGAGCAACTCCCGGGCGTCATCGAACTGGTAGATCCGGGTCGGCTCAATGCTTATGCCAGCGAAGCCCTGCTGCGCGAGGAGGGCCTCGAACTCCTTCTCTTCGAGCGCGCCCGCGACGCAGCCGACCCACAGCTCCATGCTGCGGCGCACGGCCGCCGGGATTTCGCCCCTCACCACCACGT
>WNEZ01004381.1_pt1 | contig 12266 bp, 14 predicted proteins | sample 5400521 | NCBI WGS metagenome assembly WNEZ01 (sample SAMN13153339, study PRJNA577476) | soil metagenome | isolation source: 120 cm saprolite under Douglas fir tree site 2 hole 1 replicate 1 | place: USA:California | collected 2015-04-18
GGAAAACTTGGATCCGCTATCTCTCATCATTAACGCCGATTTGGCGGAGCTTCTTGTTCTTGCACATTCTTATGACGAATCGATCCGACAGAGCCGCAAAACGATCGAAATGGATCCTAATTTCGCTCTCGCACATAATCAACTCGCCCAGGCATACCTCCAAAAACGCATGCACGATGAAGCGATCGCAGAACTTCAAAAAGCGGCGCAGCTTTCCGGGGGAAGCCCGACGGTCATGGCTAATCTTGCTCGCGCCTATGCCGCATCCGGCAAGCGTGGCGAAGCGGTAAAGCTATTGAACGATCTGAAGAAGCGTTCCAGTCCGGTTTCTTCGCACGCTTCGGAGATTGCCGTGATGTATGCAGCTCTCGGGGATAGGGATCAAGCGATGAATTGGCTAGAGAAAGGCTACCACGAGCGATTTAACCCGGGCGTCCTGCTGCGACCGGGCTTCGATCCTCTCCGCTCAGATCCGCGCTTTCAAGACCTTGTGCGCCGTATCGGGCTCCCGCGTTGAGCCAGGGAATTTGATGACGAGAACGAGGAAGCCAGCCGCTGGCAACGCTCAAGATTCTGTTGCGGTCTGCGCTAGTCCGCCGGAAATTAATAGTTCAGTTTAGGGATCTTGAGCTCGGAGACATCCGGTTAGATGCCGAAGTTGGCCCGCAAGTCCCGTAGTCCTTGATCAGGCTTTGTATTTGAAACGTTGGATTTCTAGATCCGTCGGTAGCTACAACAACTCCCTTAAGGGTCATTCGCTCGCCTGCCTTCAAGGATTTGCTACCGGACACGATCGAGTACGTTTGGTTGTCCTTCTCGTTCGTTAGACTGATTCCGTCCTGAATGGACTGAGTGCAGCCGGTGACATAGGTCTGCGTTTTGTCTGCGGCGTGGTGATGGTGTCGGACGAGGAGGGCGATGCCTACGGCAGCACCAGCCGCAGCGCCAACCCCAATTCCAATTGCTTTGCCGGAGCTGTATCCCCCTGGTGGTGCGGTGTATCCGCCAGTCCCTCCGGATCCACCTGTTCCTCCGCCTCCGCCATACTGAGCGGATGCAGCGGCGCAGACGGCCAGGCAAAGTGTCGCAATTCCAGTGAAGCGTACTATCCAGCCTGAAAGCATTGTGTTCCCCTCTTCCTATTTAGTTAAATTCGAACTTCGAAATCGATGGCTCTGTTTCTATAACGATGACCGAACTTCCCGTTGTTCTATTCCACAACTCACAATGGGCATTTCGGAGCACTCACGGATTCGTCACCATCCGGAATCCACCACCACCTCAGTTTAGAGACTGGGCGAGTAGTACCCCAGCAAAGACGCGCCCGGCAAGCCGCACTCATCCTACTGCTCGACAATAATTTGGCCCTTCATGCCTTTGTGCCCGAGACCGCAGGTGTGGCAACACTTAAACGTATAGGTGCCTGGCGTTTGGGGCAGGAACTCAATCACGGTCATTTCGCCCTTCTTGAGCTGCCAACAGTCCTGCGCGGAAGTGAAAATTAGCCCACCGGTGCCATTCGGTATAGCGCCATCCGGAACAGCCGAAATTTTGAAACCATGATCGTGGTCGATGGCTGTGATCTTGAGTTGAACTTTGGTCCCGACCTTCACATGAACTGGTGAGACCGAGTACTCGTACTTCTTCGCCGTAACTTCAATAACCTGCGCGCCTTGATCTTGTGCGCGAACGGACCCGGACAGCGAAAAAAGCATTGCGAGACCCAGCAGAGACTTGGGAACGATGGATACCGGAAAACGCTTCGTAATCTCCTTCATTGATCCTCTCAGTCGTGCCAGTAATCAATTTTTGGTATTAAGGCAACAAATGTGACCACCACTAGTTAGACGGCGCAAGGAGCACACGTTACCCCGCTACAAGCTATGACCAACCTCCTTCCCGTTCCATTCCGAATAAGAACCTGTCAGTGGTCAGTGATGGCGATTAAGGAACAAGCGCATCGTGGTTCCATCCGATCATCTGTCGTCGGGTTCGTCTCTCCGGTGTAGAGGAGTTAAAAAGTTATCCACGACAAAATCCGCTACCTCGCGGCCCAGCCGTTGGCCGGTAGTCAGGTCAAAGCGGAAATGTTGTCCACCGAAGATACGGCTTAACGTTGCTTCCTCGGCGGCAGCGGAAGAGCTCGTGAACGAACGTTCTGCTCCGGGCAGAACTTCAGACGTAACGTTGAACTCGAAACGGTCCCGCTCGAAAAAAGAAATCAGCACCTCTGCCGCGGCAGCGCTTATCACCGCATGAGCTCCCGGATAGGATGGGTCGGGAGCGGTCTTGCCGACTTCCGGAAGCCAATTCGGATCAGCAACGGTTTCAGGGTTGACGCCGGGATCAGCAGCCCGAATCGCCGTCACTGGTCGCCAGAAATTGTATGTGTATTTGGCGTCGTAGAAGGCGATCACGTCATCGGCAAAACTCAGGTTCATCAGCGCGAACAACCGCGCACTTTGCGCCGTCGTCAAACTGTGCGCCAACGAGGCCGTCTGCGAAATCTCGTTCCAATAATTCTGAATAGCCCCGTTCCAAAACCGCCCGGTCAATGCCTCATCGGCCGTGGCGGTCGTGCTGTTAACGATTCCAATCGACTTGATTTGGTTGAAAGCATCGCTGTACGTATCGCTGGTCAGCGCCGGGGGAGGACCGGGCCGGAACTGGCTCGCGCGCTCCAGCGCAAACGGGGTTACGCGAGACCAATGTGTGAATTGCGGCTGGGGCGGAAAATTCAGAGGTGTCGATTGGTAATCTCCCGGGGCGGTCCCGAAAACATAAGGAATCGGCTTGGCATTCGAGCCGTCGTTGCTTCGCAGTGCCAGAATGCGATCCGCAACGGTCTGTCCTATACGGATACCTTCCACCTTGTCGTTGCCATCCGGAATGTGTGCCAGGGATTGCTGTAGTTGGGCATCGAGCGTGGCCTTAAATGCCGGATACAGCGCGACCAGAACTTCGTGCGCCGCGGCCGCGGCTGCTGCCTCTTGAGAAGCATCTCGTGGCACGCCGGAAAGGCGGACCAGGTATGGCCGATGTGTTCTATCGATCGCATTGACTGCGTCATAGATCGCTGCGTGCATGATTGCAAAGCTTCGGGTAGGGTGGACCGTTGATGGTTGCGCGCCTGGCGTGCGAACGATTAAGAGAAGTGTCCTATTCCACTGAACAACCGGGTTCACCGGCTGAGCAGAGGAGTCGTTTGCACCTTGATGCTCGTCATTAGGCGAAGCACCATAAGAACCGTCGGCCAGGATCGAAAGACCGGCACACACCAGAGCGACCATAATCAAGATTCTTGACATCTGTGGTTTCCTTTCGTTTCTGTATGCGACTGTGGCGGTGCAGGTCGTAAGACAAATAGAGAGCAGAGCTCCGACTCTACTTGTCGTGATCGGAATCGGAGTTTTTGGCGAGGCCCGTGGCCGCGATCCATGGCCCTGGAGCCGGAAGTGGAGTGCCGTTAAAAGCGGTAGCACGAATCAGCACGATCGTGCCAAGGCACGGAAATGGCACTTGCAATTTCGCATGGATCTCCGCGTTGCCGTCCACGCTGAGTGGTACGGAATCAGTGGTCGCAGCCACTGTGTCTCCGCATACAACGCTCGCGGCAACCCCTGTGACTGGCCCCGCAGTTCCCAGATTCGGCAAGATGAGGCCGCGCAAGTCCGCGCGCAGACGCCCTTCATCATTCAAGACTGCGAACCCGCGGTTGACCACCCACGGCGCACCTCCGCTCTTCACACCGGCGATTGTGACACCAGGATTCGAGCCCACAATCGGAGACAAGAAGGCAATCTCATCCGCGACGGTGCCTGCTGCAAATAGGCCAGAGACAAAGCACGACAAAATCACTGCTACCGCTGCTCTTTTTGTCATCTTTTGCGATCCTCGCATTCATTCAAGATAGTTCGACGCCTTGCTTGTCTCCGTGAGCCTGGCCACTCCGCGTATTGCAGTAACCACGTTCCCGTGCATTGTGTTTCTGTACTTCTGTGCTCCACGAACCACGAGCATCACAATCACGATGCTCTGTTCGCAGTAACTAAACTTCCTGCCGCTTTATTCCTCTTTCGAGCACAGAAAAAACACATGGAATATTTTTGCGTCCGGAGAGTCTATCTATCGGTGTGGAGTTGGTCCCGAGCGAGATGAAGTTTCGGCAGCGCTCGTTTTGAAGGTCTATGGTTCCTGTTGTTCGCTTGCTAGACCGGCTTACAATCTTGCGATGAGGGGTAAACTTTCCAGGACACCTACGCACCTAATGACGTTTTCCTAGCAGTTGACAACTCACGATGCGGATACTTGTTGCTGATGCGTGGCTAAATCGGACTTGTGTAGTAGTTGTTCTTCTTTGGCATGTAGACGTGCAACAGTCCGTCCACGACTTTCACGTCTGCCTGAGCTGGATCAATTTCTTCTGGCAAAACATGGACGGATAGCACGTCCGGGCGATTATCCACTTTGCTGACAAGTTGCCCATGGCTCCGAAAGACTACCAAGCTGTGTGTCGTCAAGCGCAGGATCGTAGTCACCTCCGGATCTCGCGGGCACTCAAGAAGAAAGTGAAATTCGGACGTATTTCCATGAAAGTCATCGTGCAAGAGTTCCTTCTCTGCAGACACCCAGTCCTCGAGGTCGAAGCCATGCTTGCAGCCATGTTTCTCAAAAATCTGATATGCACGTTTAGCGACCGTTGAGCGGATGATTTGCTTATGTCGATCTTCACTGCTCTCGATAGTGATTACCCAATTGTTACGACGTTTTCGAACAGCTCTGTCCATACGAGTACCCCTTGACGTATTCATTTGTGTGACTACCTCGTGAAAAGCCGCTGGAGCTGTTGAAGGTCGGCAGTGGGTGCGTCGGAGACGGCGCAGAATTCTATTTTGCCTTTTCGCCAATCAATCCATTGATAGCCTTGCCGGGACCCTACGCGCGGAGAGGCGTCGCGTTCCCGTGTGGGCCACATGAATACGTTCATTAGATGTCCGGGGCCCGCATAGACGAGCACTGCGACGGAGCGCTCTTCCACAACGTCAAGGCGCCCACCCTGCAGCGCGAATCCGTCGTTCGCGAAATCGAGTACCGGGAGTGCAAATGTGAGTTTGCCCTTGAACCATCCCTTCACGTCCTGTTCATCGTTGGAGCTGATGCTAGTCAGGTGGCCCGGCTGCAGCGAGTGCACATGCGCATCGACAATTTCCTCGGCAAGTTCGGCTTGATAGTCGTCGGTGCGAAGCGAGGGACTCACTCTCCATCCCGCGATTGCGAGAAGAAGGAGTGCAGCCGCCGCGGCCAGCCAGTGCCAAAGGAGCGGCTGGGACATCGCGGTCGTGGGCGCGACTGAGTGAAGATCGGCACGGATCTTTTTCCTGAGCGAGGCCGGGGCGGCCTCATAGAGTTGCGCGACCTGCAATCGCCCACTTAGCAAGTCCAGGTCCACGAGCTCAACGGCGCAGTCGACGCAATGTTGGAGGTGGCGCTCGAATTCGGTAGCCCTACGGCCACTCAGCTCACCGTCGAAATAACCCTGAAGCAGAGAGTCGGCAAAGTCACATCTCACGGACAGGCTCCTTGAGAAGAATTTGTCAGCGCGGAATACAACTGGCGGCGGGCACGGGATAGCGAGGACATGACGGTGCCAATGGGAATCGACGTGATTGCAGCGATCTCCTTGTAGGAACAGCCTTCAAGCTCTCGAAGGATGAGGACTTCGCGGAAACGGGGCGGCAGCGTCTCAAGGGCGCGGGTGAGGCGCTCACGATCATCGCCAGCGATGGCAATGGTTTCGGGTGTGGGGCAAGTCTGTAGATGTAACTCTTCGTCGAATTCCACGCTTAGCTCCATTGGGCGGTTCTTCTCCAGCCAGGTGTAGCAGGTATTGCGCACGATCTGCAGCAGCCAGGCGCGCGCATCTCCACCGTGAAAGCCGCGGAAGAAACGGCACGCGCGAAGTAGGGCTTCCTGAGCGACATCTTCGGCATCTGCGCGGCTGCGCAACAACCAGCGCGCGAGGTTGAAAGCATTGTCGACATGGGGCAGCACAAGCTGTTCAAAGCGCAGCTGGTCTTCGGGACCCAAATCGTTCAAAGACTTCCCCCGATCAGTGAAGCTCCATGTGTGAGAACCGGATGAACGGCGATTTTATTCTCGACGGCCGCTCTCTTGTGACGAACAGGTGAAGAGAGGCATGAACGCGGATGAATTTGGAATAAGACAGGCGCCGCATCGGTCTGAATGAATGCAAGCACGTTTAATGGCGGCGCGAACAACCCCCATCCCGCGCCGCCAGTCCCAACGGCATGTGCAGATTTTAGGGAAGGGGTAAAAATCATAGTAAGTAAGGAGCGCAAGGATGTCCGAGAAGAAAAAAGATGAACTCCTGCACGATCACAACCGCGACGGAGTTGACCGGCGGGGATTTCTGAAGTGCATGGCCTGGGCAGGAACCGGGGCCTTTTGTGTGATGAAAGGCGGGGTCCTGAACTCGTACAGCTTGAGCCGGATTTCGGAGATTAGCACGGCGGACATGATGGGCGAGCTGAGCTTCGTGCAGATCAGCGACAGTCACATGGGATTCAACAAGCCGGCCAACCCGGATGTAGCGGGAACACTGAAAGCCGCGGTCGACAAGATCAACGCCCTGTCGAGAGCACCGGAATTCATGCTACACACCGGCGACATCAGCCACCTCTCGAAGCCCGAAGAGTTTGATACGGTGGACCAGATCCTAAAGAGCGCGAAGCCCAAAGACGTGTTTTACGTGCCAGGCGAACACGATGTGCTGAATGACGACGGGAAGCAATTCCTGGAGCGCTACGGGAAAGGCAGCAAGGGCGGGGGATGGTACAGCTTTGACAAAAAGGGCGTGCACTTCGTGGGGCTGGTGAACGTGATGAACTTGAAAGCGGGCGGGCTGGGGACGCTGGGGCACGAGCAGCTGGAATGGCTGGAAGACGACGTGAAGCATTTGAAGCACAGCACACCGATTGTTGTGTTTGCGCACATTCCACTCTGGTCGGTCTATCCGGAGTGGGGCTGGGGAACAGACGATAGCGCACAGGCACTGGCGTATTTGAAGAAATTCGGTTCGGTGACTGTGCTCAATGGGCATATCCACCAGACGATGCAGAAGGTCGAAGGAAACGTGACGTTTCATACCGCGGCGTCAACGGCGTTTCCACAACCGGCGCCGGGCAAAGCCGATTCACCGGGCCCGATGAAGGTGCCAGCGGAGCAACTGAAAAGCGTCCTCGGCATCACCGATGTGAACTACATACAAGGGAAACACGCTCTGGCAGTGGTTGATTCTTCGCTCGCGTGAGCAAGGGCTAGCCAAACTTAGAAAACAATTCGAACTTGAAACAGGTAAGAAAAGGAGAAGAAGCATGAGGAGAAGTGTGTCCATTGCAGTTCTAGCAGCGGCATTCGTACTGGGAACGCTAGGTTTCGGCGCAGGTCAGAAGAGTTATGTAGCAAACGCGCAGGAGAAGATGTCGACGATGGAGGTGAGGATCGACAACTTCAGCTTCGGTCCTGTAACGCTAACGGTGCCGGTTGGGACCACGGTGACGTGGATCAACCGCGACGATATCCCTCACACGGTAGTCAGCACGGATGATTCGAAGACGTTCAAATCCAAAGTGCTGGATACCGACGAAAAGTTTTCCTTCACCTTCAGCAAAGCGGGAACTTACCCCTACTTCTGTTCAATTCATCCGAAGATGACCGGCAAAGTCATCGTGCAGTGAGTGAGGAGCAACCTTGCATCCGTTCGACATAAAAACAGCAGTTCTCGCGAAGCATGCGCAGCACGTGGTGCTGATTCACTTTCCGATAGCGTTGTTTATCATCGGCGTCCTCTTTGATTTCCTTGCGCAATGGAAGAGGCAGCGCCTGCTGGCTGCGGCGGCCTATTACAACTTGCTCGTCGCGGCGATCGCAACCATACCCGTGGTAGTCACCGGAATTCTTGCGTGGCAGTGGGAACTTGAGGGCCAAAAACTGAAAGGCATCCTTTTGATGCATCTAGTGATGGGATGCTTGTCGAGCGTCCTGATCTGTGCGGTGTGGTTCATCCACATGAGAACCCGAAGCAAACAAGAAGAGGTCCTGCCCGGATACCGATTGCCGATCGAGGCTGTGGCCGTAGTCATTGTCGCACTGACGGGACACCTCGGCGGCTTTCTCAGTGGAGTGAATGGACCGGGATAGTGGTGTCCCGAAACTCCTGAGACGAGAGTCGGTTGATCCTCCAGGAGGACAATTTGACTCGGCGGGGGATACGGCAGAAAGAGAAACGCTGGCGGCGTTTGAAAAAGAAACATTCGGAGAAGTCCCATAGCGGAAAAGGAGCATGAAAATGAAAACTAAACTTTTGTCGTTGGTTGTGGCGCTGTCATACGTGCCGCTGGTGGTGGCTGGAGATGAGGTCGCATACCCCAAAGAAAACGTGGCTGCGTTCGTGGTCGAGAAACTGGATTTGACTTCCCTGCCGTCCGCGTTCCGGCCAAAGAAGGAAAAAGGAAAGAAAACAGTTGCAGACTACGGATTCACGGCGCAGACGGTCAACGAAAACGAAGCCGTCATCGAGGCGGCTGGTGGAGTGAGGAGGTTGGCGATCAAGGTCCTCGACCAAAAACCCTCGGGAATCTACGTGTGTGTTGTGGAGCCCGGAGAAAACGGCAGCCAGGCAAAGACGCAAAGTGTAATCCTTCTGAAAAGGAAGGATTCGAACGCGTTGTTAAAGGGGCGCGAGTCCTTTCGAGAATTTGCTGCGTGCCCTGTGATTGGCGGTAGCGACTCTTCGTCAAACTCGTATTGAGGGGACTGAGGAGTTAGGTCGAAACACGGTGTTCCAATCACGTTTGTGGCTTTGGGTGTTGTCGCCCCGAACACCCGGGAGATGTTCATAGGAGACACGGCTGTGTGGCCTTAGCACTTCCCTTCCAATCGGCAGAATGAATTCTGCCCACTGTACCACGCGAGATTCTTACTTAGACATGAATGGAACGCAGTCAGGAGCGCGCCTGGAGACAATCTGTGAGAGAAGCATTCTTTGAAACGGCTGCTCCACGCGCTGCCGATTTAGTCCTCGTCCTGGAAATCGCCATGGGGGTAGGTCTGTTGGTCGGCGCTCGGCTTGCTCGCAAGGGGCGCTTTCGGCAACACGCCTGGTGCCAATCCGCCATCGTGCTTCTGAACCTTGCTGTAGTTGTGGTGATGATGATTCCTTCATTCCGCGTTCATGTGCTTCCCAGGATTCCGGCGAAGCTGGGGAGGGCTTACTACGCACTGGCGACGACGCACGCGGCGATCGGAACCGTCACCGAACTCGCGGGACTGTACATCTTGCTGTCTGTTGGCACGAGCATATTGCCGGAGAAATTTCGCATCACTAAATACAAGGCCTGGATGCGAAGTGTCCTGGTGCTCTGGTGGGTCGTGCTCTTGTTGGGATTGGCAACCTACGCCCGCTGGTACGTCCCGCATTTATTTCGGAAATGAAATCACGGAGTCTTGAAAAGAAGAGTCTTTTCATTGTCGCGACGATGGTCGGAATAAAGCTTTGGAAATTTGGTCTACGTAGCTGGAGTACATGAGCCTGAATGAAAACCAAGTAGGGTTTCGACGAAGGAGAAATCCATGCCTGAGTATCAAATGACTTTAGTGGATCGGCAAAGAATCGACAGAGATACGATGACCTTCTGGTTCGACCCAAATGGTGCCAATTTCGAATTTCGAGCCGGGCAGCATGCCGATTTTGCCTTCACGCACCCGTGCACTGGAATTGAAAGCGATAATTCCCGGACCTTTTCACTCGCATGCTCTCCTCTTGACAAAAGGCCAGTCATGATAGCCATGCGCATGCGTAGGACTTGCTTCAAAAGCGCGTTGAAGGCTGCTGCTCTAGGCACGAAGTTCATCGTGAGCCGTCCCCGAGGATCGTTCACGCTGCATAAGGATATCACCCGAACTGCGGTGTTTATCGCGGGTGGTATCGGGATTGCGCCCATTCGCAGCATCCTTCAACATGCCATCCAAGAACGTCTGCCACACAAATTGTATTTGTTCTATTCAAACCGGGAAGCGGACGACGCGGCGTTTCTCGAAGAACTTGAGAATATGACCGTGCAGAACCCTAATTTGACTTTCATTCCAACGGTAACTGGACATCGAACCATTGCGTGGCCCTATGAGAAAGGTCACATCAATCGTGAAATGCTCTCGCGTTATCTATTGGGGCTGAACGGACCTATCTACTACATCGCTGGACCGTCGAGAATGGTCAGTGCGATGAGCGACCTGCTCAATTCCTCTGGCGTCAGCGATGACGATATTAGGACTGAAGAATTTGGAGACTACAAGCTGTATCAGAACTCCGCGCAATTCGATCAGGTAACGGACAACAATCGCCCAGATTCAGCGCTATGACCGTTTGTACGGTGGAGACTCTGTGAAAAGTGGTTTGGTTGCGTCTCGTGTTTTCTTCGTTTCGTTCATTCCTCTTCTGCTCTTTGCGATCGTCATGTGGAAATTCCCCGCAATCGCGGTCGCCCAATCCCTTGTCTCCGAAGACGTGAAGCATGACACACCGGGCCAGGTCATTAAACAGGGCCAATCCCTCCATATCGATGTGGACCTGGCGCTTGTCAACGTAACTGTCACTGACCCGTATAACCGCCTGGTTACAGGGCTTGAGCCCGATAACTTCCGCGTCTTCGAAAACAACGTCGAGCAGGAGATCCAGTATTTCTCTTCCGAAGACGTCCCCATTTCCATCGGTGTCATCTTCGATCTCAGCGGCAGCATGGCCAACAAAGTCGGCAAGGCCAAGGAAGCCGCCTTGCAGTTTTTCAAGACGGCCAATCCGCAGGACGAGTTCTTTCTCGTCAGTTTCAACGAGCGCGCGGAAGTCATGAGCACCTTCACCAGCAGTGTTGAAGATCTGCAAAGCCGCATACTCTCGGCATCTGCAAAAGGCCGCACTGCGCTCCTCGATGGGATCTATTTGGGCCTCAGCGAGATGAGGACCGCTCGAAACGCTAAACGGGCCTTACTCATCATCTCCGACGGGGGAGATAATAATAGTCGGTACAACGAGAGGGATATCAAGCGGCTGGTGCGAGAGGCAGATACCCAGCTTTACTCGATCGGCATATTTGACCCGTTTGAGTATCGCAGCCGAACAATGGAGGAACTCAACGGCCCCTCGCTGCTCACTGAAGTGACCGAACTGACTGGTGGGCGCGCTTTTACAGTAGAGAATGTAAACGAACTGCCGGACATCGCCACAAAAATTGGCACGGAGTTACGCAACCAATACATTCTGGGATACCACCCAAGTAATAGATCACACGATGCTCGATGGCGAAAGATCAAGGTCAAGATGCGCGCCCCCAAGGGACTTCCGCCTCTCAGCATCTACGCAAAAACAGGCTACTACGCGCCCAGCTTCTAGCCTCCCCTAGCCCCAAGCGCTTGAACTGACGATCTCCAGCAGATGGGCAGCACTCCTGCTCACGAGGGAGGCGCGCTCGAATAGTAAAGATAGCGCTGACCGGAACTTGGCCGCGTTACTTCCCTGCTCAGGAGCAATCCACCGAAACTCCTATGCCCAAGGGAAGAGCGCGCCGGCCTCGCTGGCCGAAAGATGAATCACCCTTTCGTCGAGCGGGCTTATGTGTTACTGAAATTCGAAGGCCAAGAGGAGTCGCACCCGCCATTTTCCTAGTAGGCCAAGTAGGCCATCTAAGGACCCCGCTGCGAAAGCTAAGTGATTGCGGCACCGCGTCTTAGCTTAGAATTTACATCGTTCGCAACGAGGAGGGCGGGGGTTCGAATCCCCTCTCGTCCACCAGATTTCAAAGGACTTACACTGTTTTTTAAAACCAGGTGGTGCTCGTTTTGCCAGCTAACGATGGCGCCGGGAATTCCAAATGATTGCAGCAGCATACTTTAGCTTGGGAGCGCCTCGTTACCGACGAGGATATCCTCCTGCATGTCACCGAGGAGGTGGTGTGTTCGTGGGCAGTCGCTCCCGCCAACTCCCTACCACAATGTCTTGGCCTTGTGTGGATCCAGATGGCGAGAGCAGTGCTCCTTCGAATCGGACCCTCAGAAGTCTGCGATGAGGCCGAGGCCTGCGGAGAAGCGGTTGGCGCACGCGTACAGCGACGTGACGAGCACCGCGTCGAAAATGGCTGCTTCGCTCCACCCGGCCCCCCGCAAGCGGTCTACATCTGCCTTTTCCATCTCCC
>WNEZ01005890.1_pt1 | contig 12265 bp, 16 predicted proteins | sample 5400521 | NCBI WGS metagenome assembly WNEZ01 (sample SAMN13153339, study PRJNA577476) | soil metagenome | isolation source: 120 cm saprolite under Douglas fir tree site 2 hole 1 replicate 1 | place: USA:California | collected 2015-04-18
GTACTCAAGTTGTTTGTTTTGTCTGCGAGCGGTGGGCACGCTGGGTAAGCAGTGGACCTACGAAGCGCGCGTTATTCAAGGGCACGAATTGATCACGCAAGGACCGTACGGCGTGGTGCGCAATCCGATCTACCTGGGGATGTTCGGCCTGATGGTGGCTACAGGATTGGCTTACAGCACTTGGTGGGCCCTGGGCGCTGCCATTCTTGTTTTTCTTCTCGGCAACCGCATTCGCATCCGCGCCGAAGAGAAGCTTCTGCGCGAAGCGTTCGGCGAGCGGTTCGATGACTACGCCCGCCGTGTCCCGGCCTTCTTTCCACGCCACCTCTAGCTTTTGTGGATCACCGGCCATTTCGCGGCCCGTCATTCCTCAGGGTAAAGGGGCGCTCAAAAACCGAGCGCAAGAAAAAGCTGGCCGCTCCGGTCGGGACGACCACGGGCCGTACGGCACGCCTGAAGTCGTGCCCCGACGAGGATAGGCGCAGAAGCTTGCGCTCACTTCATGTTATTCAAAGCGCTTTCGAGGGCGGGGATGACGCGGACTACGGGCCCGTTCCAGAAGGGTGGGGGTGGTTCGTCGTGCCATTGCGCATGCGGGGCGTAAAGAATTACGTCATCCCAATAAAATCCCCGGCTCAGGCAGCAGGCAGGCTTTATCGCTGGTGGCTTGGCGGCGGCTCTCCGATCCAGCTCTAGGGCGACAAGATGGTTTGGGTCCCAAAACTGCCTGGCGCGTTGGTCTGCGATTCTGCCGAGGGCGCTGCTGCTTGGGGAAGTAAAATCGGTGGGCAAGATCGGCTCCCAGACGACCAGAACGCGGAGCTTCGTGTCCGAATGGCTGGCAAGAAATTTTTCGGCTGCGGAGGCCCCCCGCAGACATGTTGCTCAAGTGGGGGAGAGTAAGAGGATGATGCGAGGCTGATCGGCGGAGTCAAACGCGTTTTGGAATTCGGTGAAGTTCGATGCTGACAAGACGGAGAGCGGCGGCTGTCCTGCAGGCGTCTCAGACGGCCCCCAAAGATACACACCCGCGAGCAACAGCGGTGCCGCAACCAGAACCGCGATAAGAAGTCGTTTTCTCATTTCAGGACCGGTAGAAATGATCCGCCAAAAATCCCGCAATCTGCTGCGGAAATAGAATCATAGCAAGCACAATGGCGACGGCGGTCCAGAGCAGGAATTGCCCGATGAGACGACCCTTTACGGCGCATTGCTTGGCACGGCGCTGCTGCCAGAATCCCAAGCCGATCAGCGCTATGGAGAGCACGAGGAACCACGGCCGAAATCGCAGCAGGAAAGGGCTGGCACCGGCGGCTCCGATGGCAGCCGCAAAGCCGAGCGGCACACAGCACGCCATGGTAGCGAGCGAGCTAACAATTGCCGCAACTGACGCCGAAAGGCCTGTACCCGGTCTCACTGGTTCTCTCCGCGCATTGCTTCGCGGACGGCGCGGTGAATCATTTCCGCCGGCGGGACGCCTGACTGTTCCTCGCCCGGATACCATCGACAGGACAGTGCGAAATGTTGCACCTCTGATTCCCCCGCGATATCGCGGCCGTTGATTCGAATGGTAGGAGAGCCGCGAAACTTCAGCGCCTCGGCCATTCGAGGGTTGGCTACAAGGACCTCGCTGATTGGAGCGGAGATTCTCTCAACGGCCAAAACGCTTTTGAGTTTCGCCACCGCCGCAGGGTAATGCGGACAGTCCAATACGTACAGAACCTCAATCTTCACGCGGCACTCTCCGAGCGATTCTGGTTGCCGCCGCTCAAGAGCGGGCAGCGGGCATTTCTTCGGTGGAGCTCCTTCTTGCAGGTGCGCAGGGCCGATTGCAGTTCGTGTTGCAATATTTGTAGGTCGCGAAGCTTTCGCCGGACCTGAACGAGTTTTTTCTGCAGGCGAAGACACACCGGGGCACAGGGTTGCAGGCGGTTGCCACGGAGCGCGAGAAGCTCGCGAACTTCCCTGAGCGTAAACCCCAGGCCCTGCGTTTGGCGAATGAATCGCAGAGTTTCCACGTCCGTATCGGCGTATTGCCGGAAGCCACCTGCGGTTCGCGAAGGACGCGGAAGCAAAGCGGTGCGCTCGTAAAAGCGAATGGCATCCGGGGTGAGACCAATCTTCTTTGCTACACCACCAATATGCATTGGAGCGGCTCCTACTAGAACCTACACCCTGGAGTATAGTCCAGAGTCAAGCTGTAGATTTTATCGAAGCAATGGGCAAAGCGTATTAGAGGAATCAAAACCAAAGATGAAGGAACGAAGAGGGGCGAGACAATTCGGCCGGTAACGCGGCTGGGACGCGCCCTCCGTTCCGCGGGTAAGCTAAAGCGCGCCCCTACGCAATCCTGCTGTGGACGAGGCCTGGCCCCGGCGAAGTACGTGACGGCGCGCGCGGGCCGCGCATCAGAATGGTCATCTGCCCAGTTTGGGCGGAAAATAGCACAACGAGGTGAATCAGCATGAGCTCTTACGGCGGAAAAGAACTGGCCAGCGCGTTTCGTACGGTACGCAAAAACACGATTCAAGTGGCGGTGGATATTCCGGAATCGCAGTACGGGCACGTGGCGGCGCCGGAATGCAAATCGGTGGCGCGGATGTTGGCGCACATCGGCACTGCGACGCGCATCTGGGACGAGATTGACCGGAAGCGGCGTCTGACCACCCTGGCGGGCCTGAACTTCCAGGAAATTCGGGACCGCTTCGACGCTGAAGAATCCAGGCCGCGGTCAAAGGCGGAGATCGTGGAGATGCTGCGCACGGAGGGAGAGCAGTTCGCGGCGTGGCTGGAGACGCTGACGCCGGAATTTCTCGGGGAAATGGTGACGGAGCCGGACGGAAAGACGCAGAAGTCGCGATTCGAGCGGTTGCTCAGCGCCAAGGAGCACGAGATGCACCATCGCGGGCAGCTCATGCTGATCGAGCGGCAATTGGGAATTGTGCCGCACGTCACGCGACAGTTCAACGAGCGGATGGCGGCGATGCGGGCGGCTAAGGCTTAGCGGTGGACAAGTACGCCAGGCGGGCAGCCTAAAGTGCGAGGGGATGGCGCGTAAATCTGCTAGAATCCCCGGCTATGAAACGACGCACACTGCTGCAATCGCTTCCGGCCATGACCTTTTTACCAACCGCTGCCTGGGCTGCTTCGCTGCCAAAGGCGGACCCAGCATCAACCACCGTGTACGAGCTTCGCGTGTACCACACGTACGAAGGCAAGCTCAGCGACTTGCTGAAGCGTTTTCGCGAACACACCACGAAACTTTTTGAGAGACACGGGATAAAGAACGTCGCTTATTGGACGCCGCTCGACGAGCCGGCGAAGAGCAACACGCTCATTTACATTTTGGAGCACCCCAGCCGCGAAGCCGCGGCCGCCAACTGGAAAGCTTTCCAGGACGATCCGGAATGGAAGAGCGTGCGCGACAAGTCCGAGGAGAATGGGAAAATCGTGGAAAAGGTGGACTCCACGTTCATGGCGCTGACGGATTTCTCTCCGCCGGTGCGATGAGGTGTGGGGAACTGCTAGTGGTGGAAATCTATGGGAGGTCGAGGGCCATTCGCAGGGCGCGACTGAGCTCAGCTAGCTTGACGGGACCGAGCGAACCGATATAGTCCGAAAGATCTGTTTTGCGCAGGCTGACCAGGTTGTCGCACATGATCCAGCTGGGGCGTTTCATCCCTTCGTCCGGCCCCACTGCGACTTGCGTGGAGAGTGCTTCACCGCTGGTGAACACCGGCGCACAGACCACGGTTGAGAACCGCGAGTCTATGAGCGCCTGGCGGCTGACTACCACGAAAGCGCGGAACTGTTTTGGGTCACCGGCAGGCTTATGCACTCTGTAAAGTTCGCCGCGGTTCATTCGGAACCCGGAGGGCTACATTTCACGCGACTGGTATTCGAGGACGTCGGCGGCTTCGCGGTTCAAGCGCTCGGCCGCGCGATTGATGCGGGTCAGGTCGCGGGAGTGCGATGCGGCGCGGCGGCGCTCACGAATGTACCGGCGGAGAATGCGCTCAATAAACGCGGAGCGCGAATTCTTGGAGCCTGCTAGACGATCCACTTGTGCGAGCACATCCCTGGATAGTGTGATGGAGGTCTTCTCTTTCATACTACTATCATACTACTCTTCTTGTGAGGCGAGAAACACTCTTTGCCGGCCTTTTGTCCGCGCTGCAACGGGCGCTTAGCGGCCGGCGGCGGACTCGCGACGGATGGTCACTCCGCTCGAGCCGAGCTGATAGCCTTCATCGCGGACGGTCGTTTCCGCGGCGGCGCGAAGGACTTGCTCATCTGCGCTCTTCGATGCGCCACAATAGCGGCGAATCACTTCTTCACCGCTCTGAATGCGCACCAACCACTTGGATTTGGCAGGGTCCCAGGAGACTTCCACTCGATCAGCGGTCATAGATTCCTCCAGGGCGAGTTGAGGTACATTGTAGTCCAACCGCCGGCCTTAATGAACGTGAAGTCGAAAAAGATTTAACACCGTGAGCTCGGAGACAAGAGCACCGGGGACGCAATTAAATACCGGAGAAGAAGATGAAGAAGGTGAAGTGGGGAATCCTCGGAGCGGCGTCCATCGCCGTGCGCAGAGTGATCCCCGGAATGCAAAAAGGCGCCTACAGCGAAATTGCCGCAATCGCCTCTCGCGACAAGAAGAAGGCGGAGGAGGCGGCGCGCAAACTCGGCATTCCCAAAGTTTATGGTTCGTATGAAGAGCTTCTGCAGGATCGCGAGATCGAGGCCATTTACAATCCGCTGCCGAATCATTTGCACGTGCCGTGGTCGATCAAGGCAGCGGAGACAGGGAAGCACGTGCTGTGCGAGAAGCCCATCAGCATCACCGTGGCGGAGGCCAAGACGTTGCTTGCAGCGCGTGACCGTACTGGCGTGAAGATCGGCGAAGCATTTATGGTGAAGACGCATCCGCAATGGCTGCGCACGCAGGAAATTATCCGCAGCGGCGGCATCGGCGAATTGCGGGCCATCGCGGGCCTTTTTAGCTATTTCAATCGCGACCCCGGCAACGTGCGGCACAAAGTGGAATGGGGCGGAGGCGGTTTACTGGATATCGGCTGCTATCCCATCACCATGTCGCGATTTATTTTTGCGGAAGAGCCCGTGCGAGTCGCGGGCGTGCTGGAGCGCGACCCGGATTTCAAGACCGATCGGCTCGCTTCCGCGATACTGGAATTTCCTTCGGGGCAATCGATCTTTACCTGCGGCACACAGACTGCATTCTTTCAAAGGATGCATTTTCTTGGCACATCCGGGCGAGTCGAAATCGAAATTCCATGGAACGCGCCGAATGATCGGCCGTGCCGAATCTTCCTTGGCGACGTGCTGGGTGGAGCGCCGAAAGTTGAGGAGTTTCCGGTTGTCGATCAGTATACGATTCAGGGGGATGAGTTCTCCCGCGCGGTGCGTGGCGAACGTGACGTTCCGGTGCCGCTCGAAGACGCCATCAAGAATATGGCGGTCATCGAGGCGATATTCAAGGCAGCGGGGTCAGGGCGGTGGGAAAGACCGGAGAAGAATTAACTGCAAATTATGCGCCGGGAACAGGGCCTCAGTAGTTGACAGGGAGGTGGAGATCGAGACAATTAGCGTCACTATGGTGACCCTTAGTGTCCGAACCGGATAACCGCCGCAGACCTAACTTGCTGATAATGAACGCCTTACTCCATTTGGCAGGCAATGGGCGAGCGCGTGCCTATACTCTTAGTGGGCGTATCTGTGTATCAGTCCAAGGTCCCGGTGTGGGATTGGGCCAGGAGGTTAATTAAATGGGGCGCAAACAGAAAGGGTTCTCGCTAATCGAGCTGTTGATCGTCGTGGCGGTGATCCTGGTTATTGCGGCCATTGCCATTCCCAATCTTATCCGCTCGCGCATGGCTGCCGACGAAGCTTCGGCGGTCGGCTCCCTGCGTTCCATCAATACTTCGCAAGTCGTCTATCAGTCCACTTACGGCCCCAGCTTCGCCGCAAATCTTGGCCAGCTCAGTGACGGCGGTGCTGCCGCCAACTGCGTGTCTCCGAACGCGCCTACCGCGACTTCCTCCTGCCTGATCGATTCTGCCCTGGCCAGCGGAACCAAGAGCGGCTACACCTTTCTGTACACTCCCGTCTCCGCAGGCGCGATCGTAATGAGCTATAGTGTCAACGCTGACCCGACCACTTCCGGAACCTCCGGGCAGCGCCATTTTTTCACCGACCAAATGAATCTAATTCGCGTGAACGCCACCGCGGCGGCTTCGAACACCGATTCTCCGATATAGCTGGAACACACCGCCCCTCTCCAGCCTCCACCTGATGGCCATGCAAGACGCTCCTAATATATGCGTATATGTAGTCTATGTGCGGTTTAAGATGGACGGCCGCAGGGGTAAGAGTGCAGGAAGGGAGGAAGTGTGGCGGTTCGCACTGTTTTACAGTTAGGCGATCCAGGATTGCGTGAGGTTGCTGCCCGCGTAGCCGATCCGGCTTCACCCGAAATTCGTGTGCTGGTGCAAGACTTGGCGGATACGCTCGCGCATTGGCGCGCGAGCACTGGCTACGGTCGCGGAATTGCGGCACCACAAATCGGAGCGGCGAGCCGCGTGATTTTTTTGCAATTGCCGGGCGCCGAGCCGTGGCCGCTGGTGAATCCGGAGATTACCTGGCGTAGCGAAGAGAAAATCGTGGTGTGGGATGGGTGCCTGAGTTTTCTTTCGATCTTCATGCAAGTGGAGCGACACCGCGAGATTGTGGTGCGCTATCAAGACTTGCGTGGCGAGTGGAAGGAAGCTCGCGCAAGCGAAGAGCGGAACTTATCGGAGCTGTTGCAGCATGAGATCGATCACCTGGACGGAATTCTCGCCATCGATCGCATCGCGGACATGCGCACGATGTGTACGCGCGAAGAGTTTGAAAGGAGATATCGCGCACACAGTCCGTATGCCGTGGCGGGGACCCAGAGTTAGACAACAGAGGGGCGGGGGTGTCTCTGCCTGCGGCAGGCAGGCTGCGCCCCTACTTAGAAGTTGACCAGGCTACTGGCTTGACGGGGCCTACGACGAAGACCCAGGCGGCTGCCCCCAGCAGTGTGACACCGCTAGTGATGACGAAAACCCAGAAATAATTACCGGTGCGTTGAACGATTATGCCGATGAGCGTAGGCGCGATCCACCCTGCCAGGTTGCCGATGAAATTCTGCAGGCCCGTCCATTTTCCGGACGTTGCCGGCCCGGCCAGTGTTTGCGTGACAGCCCAAAGATTCGAAGTACACATGCCGAGGCCAATGCAGGCCAGGATTAGAATCGCCATGGCAGCGCGATGGCTCGCGACAATCCCAACCAGCACAATACTTGAGGCAATTAGCGGACCCGCACCGGTGAACGTCTTGCGCACGCGAGTGGGAGTAGCGCCCGCGGCGATCCATTTGTCGGAGAGCCATCCGGACGCCAGCGCGGAGATGGCCAGGACGAAGAAGGCGAGGCTGGTAACGACGGACATGGCTTGGACGGAAAAATGACGCTCGCGCTCAAGATAAATGGGCAGCCAGGTAATGAAGAAATACCAGAGGTAGTTGTAGGCGAAGAGTCCGGCGAAGGTGCCCCACGCAGAACGCTGCCGGAGGATTTGGAGGATGGTGACGCTGGCGGCGGGCTCGCGGCTCGGCTCTTCGAGCCTCTGGGTAAGCAGGATCCCGGCGCTACCGGAAGTGAGGGTTGGATCCGATTCGGTGGTTGGCACGGGCCTTCGCAGGTACTTCAGCCACGGCAATAACCAAAGCGAACTGGCAACGCCGAACGCGACGAAAAAGAGTCTCCAGCCGACGTGGGCAATGACCAGTCCGCCGAGGAGCGTCCCGACCGCGGGGCCGGAGGCCTGGCCGGCGGAAATGATCGAGTTGGCGCGGCCGCGCTGGAACTCGGAGAAATGATGCGAAATGATTTTGCTGTACGAAGGAAAGGCGACGGACTCACCGATGCCGAGGATGAGGCGCATGGCAAGAAGCAGCTTGAACCCACTGACGAGGCCGGTTCCGAACGTGGCGGCGGACCACAGGAGAATTCCGAGCGCGAGGACCCAGTTAACAGGAAAACGGTCGACCAGCCAGCCGGAGACGATTTGGAAGATGGCGTAGGTCCAGAAGAAGGAGGAGAAGAGAATGCCGAGTTGGGAATAGGAAAGGCCGAGCTCGTCTTTGATATGCGGAGCGGCGATGGCGAGATTTCCGCGGTCGATGTAGTTGATGAAGATGGAGAGGGCCAAGAGGATGGCGAGGCGGGAAAGCTCCGGAGAGAGACGGGTAGTAGGCGCGACGGAAGACATTGCGTCGGAAGGCGTGGTCATGGCGAGGGCGCTTCCTCGGCGGCGTGCAGTGCGATCAAGGACCAGAGCGCGGGATACGCTGCAACCAGAGTTTTGGTCCCGCCGCTTTCGCTCATCGCGTTGCTCATTGAACTTCGAGTACTAAAAGGGTGATGTCGTCATCCTGCGCGCGTCCGGCGTCACCGTTCGACCAGCGGCGCAGTTCGAGCAGCAGCACGTCTGCCAAATGGGCAGCCGATTTCGAGGAGGCCGCGAGGAATTTTTTCAGGCGCGATTTGCCGAACTCTTCGCGGGCGGCGTTCATAGACTCCAGGATTCCGTCGGTGTAAAGGAGAATGCGGTCACCTGCGCCGAGCGGGATTTCGACGGCAGCATACGCAGCATCTGGGAAAAGGCCGAGCATCAGGCCGTTCGCTTCCACTTCGCGGCTCTCGGAGTCACGCCCCGGCGCGCTGAGCGAGGCAAGAAGGAGCGGCGGGTGGCCGGCTCCCGCGTACCGCAGAACGAGTTTCTCCAGGTCCACAAAAACATAGGCTGCGGTGACGAAGTGCTCTTCAAATTTCCCGCAAAGCGCGTGATTCAACCCGGCAAGCACACGGGCGGGATCTTCCGCGTGGGCAGTTTGACCCGCGAAAGCCACTTTGAGCATGGAGGCGATCAGCGCCGCGGGCACGCCATGACCGGTGACGTCGGCCACCAGAATTCCGATGCGCCGGTCGTCCACAACCAGAAAATCGTAAAAATCCCCGGCGACGGCGCTCATGGGTATATAACGCGCAACGATTTCCAGGCCAGCGAGGCGGGGCACTTCGCGCGGCAAAATGGAAGACTGGATTTGGTTGGCGATCTGCAGTTCTTTGTTGATGGCCAGCAGGCGCTCTTCTCTCGCGAGCGTGCGGTGCACGGTGACATAGCCCAGGCAACAAACGAAAATCAGGAAGCCGATGGGCTCAATGGGCCTGTGAGAGGGCAGCAGCTTGAGATCAGCAAGATTGCCCTCCACAGCAAAGATGACGAACACGAGGAGACCTGCGAACGCAACGGTGATTTCGCGCGACTTTCGTCTGTCCGGACGCGAGAAGACGTAGTAAACGGCGATAAGCACGCAGAAGAAAATGATTAATACGTTGTTGCCCGCTTTCACGGCTCTTTCGCCGATTTTCAATAGTGTGAACGTCAGGCGGACGATACCAAAGGCAAGTTGCACCGCAACCAGCCAGCGCAGCGTATTTTTCCATCGGGGCTCCACGATTTGAGTCAGAAAAAGTGTGAACGGTACGGCAATGAAGCAGTCGATCAGTAGAATCAGATGATTCCAAACGGAATTTCCAATGGGAAACAGCAGGCGAATGATGCCTTCGCCGAAGAGCATGCGAAGCGCATAGAGAATTGTGGCCGAACCGAAGTAAACCAGGGTGAGATCACTGCCACGGCGAAAGAAAAATACAGCGGTCGCCGCCAATCCGACGGACAGCAGGATAAATCCTATGGCCACGCCCGCGAGCTCCCAACGGAGTTCCGCTGGCGTCAGCGGCGTAACATCAAGGACGACGGCGATAAGGGCAAACATTTGCCGATGGTTATACGTCGTTCCGCAAGGCAAGGCAAACGCGACGAGCGGCAAGGCAAAGCGCCAGCGAGGACCTCCTTTACATATGCTTTGTTCAGAGGCGCGCTTGTCAGCGCAGCGTGAGATCACCGGCGCCGACGTGGGCATGCAGCTTGTACTTGCCGCTGCCGCTCTTCTCGAAGGAGCGGAACAATCCGCCATGGGATTCACCGAAAGGCGCGGCCTGAAGGTCGCCGGACATGACGGAGGCGTCGACGTGGCTGTAGTCCGCCGCATTGCCGACGGCGATGGTCAAGTCGCCGAAGTGCAGTTCGACGTCTTTGTCGCCGGAAACTCCCTCGACGGTAAGGTCGCCGGCAGTCATGCGAACCAAGAGCATAGCGGAACTGGGGATTTCGATGGTCACTTCAAGGTTGTTCTTGGGACCGCCAAAGACGCGCAGGTCCCCATCATTGTCCGAGCGCCGGAAGCGAACGGTGAGGTCGCGAGCGTTGTCGGCATTACGCCCGTTCAGGTGGACCGCGATCCGATTGTCGTTGCGGCCGACGATCCGGAATTCGCCGGAGCGGAGGTGCAGGCGCAGATTGCTGCCGGAAGGGAAGTCTACCGCAAACGGATGATTCTGAAGGTCTTTGACCTCGATTTTGGAATCCGGCAAGGCCGCCGGTACCAGAAGGGGGAGTGACGCAAACAAGGCGAGGGCGGAACGGCGCATTAGGCACCTCCAGACTGTTGCTGTAGCAGGAAACGATGGGGGAGGCTCAATTGTTTCACTGGGCAGCCAGAAGCGGGTCTTGCACAATTTGGGCATGTAGCGGACGAAAGTGTGCAAGGTTCCTCCGTCCGGCCGTCCGCCACCAAGATGCGGTCCGGTAAGTTCTGTAACAAATCTCTGCCCAGGGGTCGAAAAGATGAGACGGTTTAGCGTCCTGAGTTTTCTTGCGGTTGCCCTGTTCGTTCTGGCGGTGGCAAGTTCCGCCACTGCCAATACAGTCGACCCCGCAATCGGGGTAGATGGCGGTGGGAGTGGGTCGACGACGTGGACGGGCTCTCTTATGGTGCTTTTCGAGCCAGGAACACCTGGCGTGACATGCGTCTCCAACGTATGCGACTATAGTACGCCTAGCGATAACCCGTTTGTCCTCCCCCAAGGAACCATGGTCACAAGCATTACGTACGCCTTCGATCAGTCCCAAAATACTGCTTTCACAGTGACAGCTGGTAGTGTGCTCCCCATTCTGACCATCATCAACGACGTAAATACAGCCAATCCGACCGCTACCCTGTCGGGAGGAACGATCCTCCCACCATCACTAATTCTCGAAGCTACCACGTCAAACACGCTCTTTGGGGATTTCATTCTCCGTGCGAACGGAGTTATTCAGGGCACAACCGGGACGTTCAGTAGTACACCGGAACCCGGTACTGTCATTTTGCTCACTTCTGGACTGGGCGCTCTTGGGCTCCGCCGGCTTCGCCGCAGCAAGGTCGTTTAATTCGGTTTCGAGAATTCCTTTACAAGCTTTTGAAACGCCGGATCTTGTTGCAAGCTTTGCAGGTCCGGCTCGGCTTGCGCGATCGCTGGTGGCTGGCCTCTCTTGAACGCGATCCGCAAAGTTTCGATAGCATTGTCCTTGTCTCCGGACAAGGCCAACGCCTGCGCTTGGTAATAAATCAAATCCAAATCGTTGGGGTCGATGGAGCGCGCTTCTGCGATAAACTTCAACGCCTGCTTCACGTCGCCCTTCTTCCCGTACCAGAGGGCCAGCCTGCCCTTGACAATCGCATCGCGCGGGTTAACCTGAAGTGCTTTATAGGCCAAGGCGATGGCCTGCTCGAATGTAGATAGGGCACGGTCTTTCTCGCCAGCCAGGTAATATGCCTCGGCCAAGTTTCCCGCGAACATATCAGAGTTAGGCACAAGCTGAACAGCCTTTTCGTAGGCTGTAATGGCTTGGTCGTACTTCTTTAAGTAGAAGTAAGCGATGCCCAGATTGCTATAATGCTGGCCATCCGCGCTGAATTGCAGTGACTTCTGAAGGGGTGCCACCGCCTGTTCAAAGCGTCCACTTTGCAGCAGGACCGCGCCCAGATTGTTGTAAGCGTAAGGATTGTTAGGGTCAAGCTCAATAACCTTGTGGTAGCACTCGGCTGCCTTCGTGAAGTCACCTAGCTGGTAGTACGCGTTGCCGACGTTGTTGTAGTTCATCCAGTAGTAGGGATTAATCTCGACCGCTTTCTGGAAGTACTGCATGGCTTCGGTGCTTCGACCGCTGCTCAAATAGGCCCAGGCCAAGCGGCCGTAAGCCTCATCCGAGTTCGGTGCCAACTCCAGAGCACGCTTCAGTTCCGCAATAGCCTCGGCGGTATGACCAG
>WNEZ01004385.1_pt1 | contig 12262 bp, 10 predicted proteins | sample 5400521 | NCBI WGS metagenome assembly WNEZ01 (sample SAMN13153339, study PRJNA577476) | soil metagenome | isolation source: 120 cm saprolite under Douglas fir tree site 2 hole 1 replicate 1 | place: USA:California | collected 2015-04-18
CCGGTGATAGCGTGCAGCGCCGCAAACACGAGGTCCTGCGTCGGATGATTGAGCGAATCATCGTCGAGGAGATTGAGAAGCTGCGGAACAGCGGTAAGTCGCTGCTCACCAGTGAGCATGCCAGAGCGGGCAAGATTGCAGGCTGCGCGCTCTCGAACCTCCTGCGAGGGATCGTGAGCCAGGATGGAGAGAAGGGGATCGATGGAATCCTCGGAACCAAGCATCGCCAATCCCTCGACCGCCCAGAAGCGCGTCTGCTGATTGCGATCGTGTGCGTAACGCAGCAAAGTGGCGAGGGCGGTGGCCGGCTCGACACCGCGATTGCCGAGTGAGCCGAGCCTCCACAGCGCGAGATAACGTCCCTCGGGATCGTTATGAATTTGATTCAGGAGCTGCGCGATGCTGCGCGGCGACTTACTGAGATTGTTGGCCGTGAGATCAATTTCCACGGCAATGACGCGCACGCGAGGATCGTCGGAGTCCAGCGCCGCGAGCACCAGATGGAAGAGAGAGTCGGTGTCTTCAAGGTGGCCGCGCCAAGCGTCGAGATGGCGATGGATCAGGTCGAGAGAAAATTCCTGGCGATGGATGGCGAGTTCGAGAAGACGCTCGGCCTGCTGCTGCGGAGCGAGACGGCTGAGTTCCACGGCTTCCTGGTTATTGGCGTTGGGTTCGGAGGCGAAAACGAAAGCTGGAGACGGAAGATCAGAGGAAACAGCGCGCGCGGAAGCGGCACCCAGCCATTTTTCCCAAAGCTCTTGCAGGCGGGCTGTTTGGTAACCGGCAAGCGTGGAGAAGACTGCCAGGAGCGCCAGGAAACCGAAACAGCGGCTCATACGCGCCGGCAATCCCGATTTGAGACGGGCGGCGGTTGGCATCTCCGTTGCCGAGCAGAGGGCCCCGGAGGCATGTTTGGACGGTTCGCTCATGCGACTTGTCCCGCGCGAGGATCCGCGAAACTAATGGCAAAGTAGGTTGCAGGGCAGGAAGGGACAATGGTACGGCGGGGTAGGCTTGCCCGTTTTTCCGGCAACTTGTGCCGCATCAATGTCTTTCGGGGAGTAACTCGTAGGAAACGCAGCGCGGGTCCCGTACCTCGGGACAGGGTGACCCGCAGGGTCAAGAAGGGCGGCGAAGCGCCGAGTGGGTGGGCCAGCAAGGCCCTTTGTGGCACGTAAAGGGTCTGCTAGAATGAGATGCTTGGATTTGGGGCTTTTGAGAAGAGAACCCTGTCAAATTAGAGTAATCAGGAAGAACGATGGCACTGAAGTGTGAATATTGCGGCAAGACACCCCACTATGGAAATGTAGTCAGCCACGCGAACAACACGCGGCGGCGGCGGTGGAATCCAAACCTGAAGCGCGTGCGCGCGATCGTCGCGGGCGTGAAGAAGCAAGTCCGAGTTTGCACGGCGTGCATCCGCGCCGGCCGAGTGCAGAAAGCCGCCTGAGCCTCCAACCTTGAACTCACTTCTGGCGAACCAGCGTTTCGTGGGGCCTTCGATGGAGCACTCAAGAGAAGTGAAGCGCACCGCAGCTTTGCTGCCCATCGCGGCGATGCTGTTCGCGGGTCTGGCGGGCTGCAACAAGCAGACGCAACATGCGCCTGACGTGTGGGCGGTGGTGAACGGGAAAGAGATCAAGCGCGAAGAGGTGGATAAGTATTACCGCACGCGGGTAAACCCCGAGGGGCAGGAGCCCTCCCAGGAAGAGGCGCTGTCGCTGAAAATGAACGTGCTGGACGAGCTGATCAACAACGAGATTCTGCTGGAGCGCGCGAAGAAGCTGAACCTGGAAGCGAGCGACGGCGAAGTGGAAGATAAATTCACGGAGCTGAAGAGCCCTTACACAGAGGAGGAATTCCAGCGGCAGCTGAAAACCGGCGGCGTGTCCGTGGAAGACCTGAAGCGCGACCTGCGGAGGCAGCTCTCGATCCAGAAACTGTTGAACCGCGAAGTGGTGGCGAAGATCTCGATCACCGACCAGGACGTGACGGACTTTTACAACGCGAACAAGGCGCAGTTCAACGTCGCGGAGCCGCAGTACCACGTGGCGCAAATCAAGGTGACACCGCAAAAAGAGCAGCAGATTCGCAACCGGAAGAACGACGACGCGACTAACGAAGCCGAGGCCGAACGCAAGGTAAAAATGCTCATGGACCGGTTGAACAGCGGCGCCGATTTCGCGCAACTGGCCATGGATTATTCGGAAGACATGAACTCGGCGGCCACGGGCGGGGATCTCGGGTTTGTTCCAGAGTCCGGCCTCAATCCACCACAGGTGGACCCGCTGCTGAAGAAAACAGTTCTCGGATTGAAGCCGGGACAAGTGAGCCAGCCCATTCAGCTGAAAGACGGTTTCCGAATCATCAAACTCATCGCGCGCGAATCACCCGGCCTGCGCGGCATCACTGATCCGCAGGTGCAACAGACGATCCGCGACACGTTGCGCAACCGAAAGGAACAATTATTGAAGGCGGCGTATCTGGCGATCGCACGCGATGAAGCGCGGACCACAAATTACCTGGCCCAGCAAGTCATCGAAGCGGCGGGAAAATTGCCAGACGCGTCTAAGACCACACTTCCGCCAAGGTCCATTGGGCACTAGCTCAACGCTCATCTCCCCGCTGAGAAACTTCCGGTTCTTCGATCCACCAGCACATTGTCTCGAACAAGGGGCATTTCGAGAGATGGACACGCCGTAGTTCGGCTACCCTCAGGAAACAATAGCCAGGATTTCCCCGGCGTTTACAGTCTGGCCCTCTTTGGCAAGGACCCGCTCGACCGCGCCGCCCTTGGGCGAGCGGATTTCGTTTTGCATCTTCATGGCCTCAACAACGAGGAGGCCCTGCCCGGCTTCCACTTTGTCGCCGACTTTGACCAGCAGGCGGACAACCTTACCGGGCATGGGCGCGACGATTTGCTGGCGGCCTTCGGCTTCGGTCAGGCTGTGGCGCCGGTCACGCCAGGCACGAGGATCGATCACTTCGGCGGTGAACTCCCGAGCGCTGGTCTGCAGTTTCAACCTGCCATCCGGGGAGGGTGTCACGCGGATTTCGTGGGATTGGCCGTCAAGGAGAATCGAAAGCGTGTTGGGAGCAATCTCCACGACGTCGGCCGTCACGGGACGTCCATCCAGCGTGACGCGCCAGCCGCTGGCGCCGCGCGCAAACTTGACGTCGCGCATTTTGCCCGAGATGTGTACCTCGTATTTCACGAGCAAAACCTCAGAGAAAAGCGGGCACTCCCTCTTTGCTGGAAATGACGGAGAAAAGCTGGAATCATGGCAGGCGGTCCAGCAGCTGGCGGCGGCCTTCCAGTTTCCACCGGGAAGGAGCTTCACTGCTGGCAGAGGCGGCCGCGGATCGCGAGGCGTCCTGCGTCGCGTGCCAGATAGCGGCAGCGATAGCGACTGCATCAGCCGCGCCACTCCCGTTCATTTCTTCTTCGTTCGAAACGGATGCGGCGGATTCCGGACGGTGGAGCAGTTCGTCGAGCCACCTGGTGTGAATGTCACCGCGAAGAAAATCGGGTTCGCAGAGGACGCGGCGGAAAAGGCCAACGTTGGTCTTGATGCCGGTGATGGTGTATTCCTCGAGGGCGCGGCGGAGACGAGCGATGGTTTCTTCGCGGCTGTTGCCCCAGGCGATGAGTTTGCTAAGAAGCGGGTCGTATTCGTTCGGCACGGTCCAACCCTCGTAGACTCCTTCATCGAGGCGAATGCCGGGCCCGCTGGGTGCCCGCCGCGCAAGAATTCTTCCGGGCGACGGAAAGAAATTGTTTTCGGGATCCTCGGCATAGAGGCGAACCTCCATGGCGTGGCCACGCGGCGTGATGCTTTCCCAGGCAAAGGGCAGCCTGTGCCCGGCGGCGATGGCAATCTGCAACTTGACGAGATCGAGGCCGGTGACCTGCTCGGTGACTGGATGCTCTACCTGAAGGCGCGTGTTTACTTCCAAAAAGTAAAAGTTGAGATTTGAATCGACGAGAAACTCGACGGTGCCTGCGTTGACGTAACCACCCGCGCGCGCGAGGCGAACGGCGGCATCGCCCATCTTCTTACGGAGCTCGGGCGTCACGATCGGCGATGGCGCTTCCTCGATGACTTTCTGGTGGCGCCGCTGGACAGAACACTCGCGTTCGCCGAGGGAAACGACGCGGCCGTGGGCGTCGGCGAATATCTGAATTTCAATGTGATGGGGACGCTCCAAATATTTTTCGAGATAAAGTCTCGCGTCGGCGAAGGCGTTCATCGCCTCGGAGGAGGCATCTCGAAACGCAGGCTCGAATTCCGTGTCGCTGGAGACAAGGCGCATGCCTTTGCCACCGCCACCGGCCACCGCTTTCAGTAAAACGGGATAGCCCATGCTCTGCGCCAAAGTCTGCCCATCGGCGGGTGTTCCAATGGGGTCATTCGTGCCGGGAACGATTGGGACATCGGCGCGGCGGGCCAGTTGGCGGCCGGCGGTCTTGGAACCGAGGGCCTCCATGGCCTCAGCCGGCGGCCCGATGAAGGTGAGGCCCGAGTCTGCACAAGCGCGTGGCAGCGCCGCGTTTTCCGCGAGAAATCCATAACCCGGATGCACGGCGTCGCAGCCTGCGCGGCGCGCGACGTCCCTGAGCTTATCAATGCAAAGATAGCTCTCGCGCGAAGGCGCGGGGCCGATCGGGTACGCCTCATCGGCAAGGCGGACGTGGAGCGACTTGCGGTCGACCTCGCTGAACACAGCGACGGACTGGATACCAAGCTCGCGGCAGGCGCGGATGACCCGCACGGCGATTTCGCCGCGATTGGCAATCAGGATTTTCTTGAACATACAGGAAGTGAACGAGGACTGAGTTTAGCATGGAGAGGGACCGGCGCCGCCGATCTGCAAGACAAATGTTCTTCCAACCAGCTAGTTGAGGAGCATCTTTGGTTCCTTCCATTGGACGAGGGCGACGCGATTTTCTTCCACGGTCTTCCTGAATTCGGGCCTAGTGAAAAAATCAGAGGCAGCCGGCAAGAATGTTCACGCGGCGGGCTTTGATAGTGTATAAACAGATTCCCGCGCCGTTCCGAGAGAGGATCTCCAAGATGAAGCGCATTCGCCTGTTGCTCGCAGTTTCTATCCTCTTGGCGTTGCCCGCTCGCGCCCAGGATACCTATCTCACGCCTACGGATAATCTTGTGGTGGACGGAGTGCCGAAGATTCCTGCGTCCCTGGCAGAGACGGCGGGGCGATACGGGTCTTATCGAAGCGCCAATCTTGCCGATTGGCATCCCTCGAAGCGCGAGATGCTTATCTCCACGCGGTTTGCAGAGACACCGCAACTTCATCTGGTGATGACCTCAGGGGGGGCGCGGCAACAGTTGACGTTTTTCGCGGACTCCGTGGGCGGTGGGCGATTTCATCCCAATGGCGGCGATTACATCCTATTTATGAAGGATATCGGGGGCGGCGAGTGGTACCAGCTCTATCGCTATGACATAAAGAACGGAAGCGTCACGCTGCTGACGGATGGAAAGTCGCGGAATTTGCCAGGGCCGTGGTCGTCTGGCGGCGATCAGCTTGCATACATGTCCACGCGGCGCACCGGAAAGGATACCGACTTGTGGGTGATGAATCCGGCCGATCCCAAAACGGATCATCTGTTGACGCCATTGAGCGGCGGGGGCTGGCGGCCGATGGATTGGTCGCCCGATGACAAGAAGATTCTGCTGGAAGAGGAGTTGTCCATCAATGAATCCTATCTCTGGCTTGTGGACACGTTGACAGGAGAGAAGACCGAACTGACGCCGAGAAATACGACAGAGAAGGTGTCTTACGGAGAAGGACGGTTTAGCAAAGACGGATCGGGGATTTACGTCACAACAGACAAGGATTCGGAATTTCACCGGCTCGCTTACCTGGACCTGGCAACGAAGCAGCCGAATTATCTGAGCACTTCCATCCACTGGGACGTGGAAACCTTCGAACTATCGCATGACGGAAGGTTGCTGGCGTTTGTGAGCAACGAAGAGGGAGTGAGCGTTTTGCATGTCCGGGAAACTACCACCGGCAAGGAGCTGCCGCTGCCGAAACTGCCGATGGGGGTTATGGGGGCGCTGCGCTGGCACCGCAACGGACATGACCTGGGCTTCTCGTTCAGCAATGCGCGCGGACCGGGTGATTGTTATTCGCTGGACGTGGAAACGGGAAAGTCTGAGCGCTGGACCATGAGTGAGACGGCGGTGAAAACGGAAGCGTTTCCGCAGGCAGAACTGGTGCGGTGGAAGAGTTTCGACGGAAAATTGATTTCGGGATTCTTGTATAGGCCGCCGGCAAAATTTACGGGCAAGCGGCCGGTGCTGGTGGAAATTCACGGCGGCCCGGAGGGCCAATCGCAACCGAGGTTCCTCGGGCGCAGCAATTATTTTCTGAACGAGCTGGGAATCGCGCTAATTTACCCGAATGTGCGCGGGTCGACGGGATATGGGAAGACGTTCTCGCTGATGGACAACGGGTTCAAGCGCGAGGACACGTACAAGGATATCAACGCGCTGTTCGATTGGATCGGGACTCGGCCGGATCTGGACGCCAGCCGAATTGCCGTCACTGGAGGCAGCTACGGCGGGCACATGACGCTCGCGGTCTCTACCTTTTACAGTGACCGGATTCGCTGCTCGGTGGACGTCGTCGGCATGTCCAATCTGGTCACCTTTCTGGAACACACCGAGGCCTACCGGCGGGATTTGCGGCGCGTGGAGTATGGAGATGAGCGAGACCCGAAGATGCGGGAGTACCTGGAGAAAATCGCGCCAATGAACAACATCGAGAAGATCAAGAAACCGATGTTCGTGATCGCCGGGCAGAACGATCCGCGCGTGCCCGTGAGCGAATCCCAACAGATCGCCGATGCACTGAAAAAGGCCGCCACCCCAGTTTGGCTGCTGATCGCCAAGGACGAAGGCCACGGGTTCCGGAAGAAGCCGAATCAGGATTTTCAGTTCTATGCGACCGTGGATTTCTTGCAGGAATATTTGCTCAAGTAATTCTCACCCTGTGAACTGGTGATTCATAGACAGATTCCACCAGCTTCTAGAAGAATCACAGACCCTCATAACGGGATGTTGCCGTGCTTCTTGCGAGGATTCGTGTCCGTCTTGTTTTCGAGGGCGCGGAGCGCAGTGATAATGCGGGCGCGGGTGTCCGCAGGTTCAATGACCGCGTCAATGTAGCCGCGCTCGGCGGCGACAAAGGGGTTGGCGAAGCGGTCTCGGAATTCGGCGATTTTTTCCTGGCGTACTTTATCACGCTCGGAGTCCGCGACCTTGGCCAACTCGCGCTTGTAAACAATGTCCACCGCGCCTTCGGGACCCATGACGGCGATTTCCGCCGTGGGCCAGGCGAAGTTGGCGTCGGTGCGGATGTGCTTGGACGCCATGACGCAGTACGCGCCGCCGTAGGCCTTGCGGGTGATGACGGTGATTTTAGGGACGGTGGCTTCGGCGAAGGCGTAGAGCAATTTCGCGCCGTGCTTGATGATGCCGCCGAATTCCTGCTGCGTGCCGGGGAGGAAGCCCGGAACGTCTTCGAAGGTGATCAGCGGAATGTTAAAAGCGTCGCAGAAACGGACGAAGCGCGCGCCTTTCACGGAAGCGTTGATATCGAGAACGCCGGCGAGAAAAGCGGGCTGGTTGCCGACGATGCCGACGGGACGGCCGTCGAGGCGCGCAAAACCCACAACGATATTTTTCGCGTAGTGTTCGTGGACTTCGAAGAAGTAGCCGTCATCAACGATCGAGTGGACGGCGTCCTTGATGTCGTAGGGCTTTTGCGGATCGGGGGGAACGAGGGTATTGAGCGATTCGTCTCGCCGAACCGGTGTGTCTGAGGTGGCGCGGCGCGGCGGATCCTCCATATTGTTCGAAGGGAGGAAACTCATCAATTCGCGGATCATCGCCAGGCAATCCGCGTCATCCGGAGAGATAAAGTGGGCGACGCCGCTGGTCGCGTTGTGCGTCATCGCTCCGCCGAGCTCCTGCTTGGTGACCTCCTCATGGGTGACGGTCTTGATGACATCCGGGCCAGTGACGAACATGTACGACGTTTCGCGCGTCATGAAGATGAAATCCGTGATCGCGGGCGAATAGACGGCCCCGCCGGCGCACGGACCCATGATCGCGCTGATCTGCGGGATGACGCCGCTGGCAAGAGTGTTGCGCAGGAAAATATCGGCATAGCCCGCAAGCGAAGCGACGCCTTCCTGAATGCGTGCGCCGCCGGAATCATTGAGGCCGATCACGGGCGCGCCCGCACGCATGGCGAGGTCCATGATCTTGTAAATCTTCTGCGCGTTGGTCTCGGAAAGAGAACCGCCGAAGACCGTGAAATCCTGCGCGAAGACATAGACGAGGCGGCCATCGATGCGGCCGAAGCCGGTAACGAAGCCGTCGCCAGCGGGGCGCTGCTCCTGCATGCCGAAATCGATGCACCGGTGGCGGACGAATTTGTCCAGCTCTTCGAACGTGCCTTCGTCGAGCAAAATGTGGATGCGCTCGCGCGCCGTGAGCTTGCCGGCCTTGTGTTCGCGTTCGCGGCGCTCGGAGCCCCCGCCAGCTTCCGCTTCCGCGGAAACACGGCGGAGTTCTTCCATGCGGTCGCTCGATTTTACTTCGGGAATCAAACTGCGCTTTGTCTCAGACAACGGGACCTCCCAGGGAAGGCGGCGCTTTTGCCGAGAAGATGCGTACGGCGAGATGGGTCGCGAGCCAGACGGTCCCGAGAAGCAGAACGACGCCGAGGAGCAACTCCGCACCCATCGCCGCGGCCCGCTGCAGGGGCGATTCCAGCGAAGTCACGTATTCCGTCGCCCGAACGAGAATGAACATCGCCCCGAGAGTCATCGCCACGATGAGCACGGTGGTCAGAACGGAAGCCAGGACCATTCTCATGGGACTCGGACAAGGCCGCCCCCAGGCGGCAGGGAGAAGGATAGCGCAATAGGACGAAAAGCTGAATCGGCGCCGAATGTCAGCAGCCGAAGTTCAGGAATGGAAAGTTAGGAGTCAAAAGAAGGGCAGGAGAATGTTTTGCTGGCGGGCAGAGCTGGAATTACCGGCAAAAGGAGCACGGAATGATTTTTGGATGAGTCTCTGGAATCGCAGGAGTGAAGCTTGAAGAATGCCGATGAAGAATGTTGCCTATTAGCGCGAAGAGTCCGGGGCGCTCCGGGAAAAAACATCGAGGCTCAGCGCAAGCCGGACCAATCGTCAGCGACGAGGATGGAATCCGTGGGATTTGAGGGGTCGTACTTGATGCTGGCGGGCTGGCCGGCGACGAGGCGTTCGAAGCGAATCTGGCTTTCCAGGCCGGTGATATCCTGCGCGGTGTGATACGTGACTCCGGAGATCGAGTAACTATAGGACACGAGCTGCCGCGGCCGCAGGTCCGCGAGCGGGCGGGAACCTATGCCGAAGAGGCTTTTCCGTTTTCCCTGGGGCTCCGCGGGATGCTCGACCAGTTCGACTACCTGGCCTTCGGCGATGCGCCCGATTTGATTCAGGTGCAGGCGGCGCTTGCGCTCGGCCTCTTTTTCATCCACCGCGGGGCGGAAGAAGGCGTAAGCAATCATGGCCAGGGCGGCAATCGCCGCGCCACCCATAGCCAGCACCAGTTTCCAGTCAGCGAACCAGTCCTTCAACGAAAAAGCTCCTTGATCATAGATGCGCGGGCCTGAGGACAGCGCGTGGAAGATTGCGAGCATGCGCTGCGGTGGAAGGGGTTCCCTATTCCACCGATGCCCCCACTGATGCGTATTCTACCGAAACCTGGCGGCTTGCGTGAAATTAGGCCTTGGGAGGGTGCACCGGATTGCGCAACACCCCGACGCCGGCGATGCGAACTTCGACGGTGTCGCCCGCGACGAGCGGACCAACGCCCGCGGGTGTGCCGGTGGCAATGACGTCGCCCGGCATCAACGTCATCATGCAGGAGATCCAGCGGACGAGAAAAGCAGGTGGGTAGATCATCAATGAAGTGCTGCCGGACTGGCGGCGCGCTCCGTTAACGTAAGTTTCGACGAGGAGGTTCGATGGATCGAGGGCAGTCTCGATGTGCGGACCAACCGGGCAAAAAGTGTCAAAGCTCTTGGCGCGAGTGAACTCCACGTCGATCTTCTGGAGGTCGCGGGCGGTGACGTCGTTGAGGCAGGTGTAGCCCAGGACAAAAGCGAGCGGGTCATCGCCTCCCCCGAGATGGGAGCAGAGGCGGCCGATCACGACGGCAAGTTCACCTTCGTGTTCCACACGCTGGGAATAGTTCGTCAGAACGATGGGCTCATCCGGGCCGATGAGGGAGGACGGAGGCTTGAGGAAGATCAAAGGCTCCTGAGGCACCTCGTTGCCCAGTTCCGCGGCATGGGCCGCGTAATTGCGGCCGACGCAGACGATTTTTGAAGGCTCGACGGGAGCGAGTAGCCGAACAGCGGTAAGCGCCATAGCACGCGGGCCGCGCGACCACTGGCCCCAGGGCGAGCCGGAGATTTCCGTCACCTGGTCGCCTTCGATCAGTCCGTAAGACGGAGAAGCAGATAAAGAAGGCGAAGCGTCGCGCATCAAGTAACGGCAGGTTTTCATTGGGGTCAACTCGCGTGATTATGAGGATGAGAAATATGCGCCGCCCGGACCCTCCAAATGATCCTGAATAACCAGGAGAGCGTCGTCAGGATCATATAAACGACGGCGCCGAGCATGAAAACCTGGAACGTGCTGTGCCAATCACTCAGGGCGCGAAAAATCAGGCAGAGAGCGCGATAGCTCAAGCTGAAAATGAGCCAGGCGATGAGGCTGGATGCCAGAACAGTTCCGGGCATGCGCCAGAACCGGAAGATGGGCACGAGAGCGAGGAAGCAGAGAACCCCTGCAGCCGCGATGTTCCGCTCCAAGGCAAAACGGTCTAGGAGATGGACGTAATTGGCAAGAATCAACCAAGCCGTGAAAACCACGGTCAGGCAAACACCGCCGTAAACACCGGCACGAATCGCCGCGTTTCGAAAAACGTGGAACCACCGGTAACCGGGTAGATGCGCGCGAACCGACATCCGACGCTGGGCTCCCAGACTGCCGATACTAGTTCAACCCGGACCTATGACGGTGGTTGCGTGAGGTCGACGGCAACGGGCGCGCTCGCCGCGCTTTCGTTTCCCGCGCGGTCAACCGCAGTCACGGTGTACCAATAGCGATGACCGGGTGCTACAGACGTATCACGAACCGCAGGTGTGGGCAACAAATCAGGCGTGAGAAGCTGTCCGCTTGTGCCCTGCTCCTCACTCCGATAGACGCGGTAGCCGGCCAAGTCGGTTTCAAGATTGATGGACCAGGAGAGATCAATCAGAACGGCACCGGGAGACGGGCCGGGGAGCACCGCAGCAACGACACCTTGCGGTGCTGCGGGAGGGAAGGTGTCGTGGGGCGTGACGATCACCGGCTCAGAGTCGGAAGACTCCCGCGCGTTGCCTTCAACCTGGATGACGCTGCGGACGATGTAGGCGTAGGTGCGGTCGAACGCAAAGGTGGAGTCACGGTAGGAAGGAGTCTCGGTGAACGCCAGCGGCGTGGCTTGCGTATCCAGTTTGCCCAGGGGAACCGACGGTGTAGTGGAAGAAACGGCGGAAGAGCCGATTTCGGAGCGATAGAGACGATAACCGGTGACCGCAGGCAGAGGGTCCCCGGCAGAGGTGCGCGCCGGAGCGTGCCAGCTCAGCTCGATGGCGGACTCCGTCACGCGAGCTTCGAGGGAAGCAATGCGCTCGGGGACCGGAAAGACCCGCAGCGAGACAATGTTCGAATCCGCCGAGGCGCGCTTCTGTGAAAGGCGCGTTCGCACGAGGTAGGTAAATGTTGCGCCGGGATGCGCTTTGGTCTCCTCAGGGGCAATCGGGTCGGTAAAGCGAATACGATTATCGGAGCGGTAGTTGTCCACCATCGCGCCGGGAATCGTGTAGACCACGCGAGAAGATTTCGGGTCGGGCGAGCCGTCGAGCCTCAGGTCTCCCCGTAGGATTTCGACCGCAGGCGTCGCGGAAAGTCTGTCGCCGGATAAGTTGGTTGCGGGGAGGGTGAAGGAAAGTTGAACGCCGTCGCCCGCCTGCTGGGCGGCCAGATCCCCGATGGCCACAGGAACCGGTGGAGAAGGCGGCGTGGGTTCGCCGGGCGCGCCGCAGCCTGCGAAAACAATGACCGGAACAGCGAAGAATATCATCCCTGCTGACTTCAGCGAGCAAAGGAACGAATAGAGAATT
>WNEZ01004387.1_pt1 | contig 12261 bp, 9 predicted proteins | sample 5400521 | NCBI WGS metagenome assembly WNEZ01 (sample SAMN13153339, study PRJNA577476) | soil metagenome | isolation source: 120 cm saprolite under Douglas fir tree site 2 hole 1 replicate 1 | place: USA:California | collected 2015-04-18
AGAGGCGCCGGTCGGAATCGAACCGACGAATAGAGGTTTTGCAGACCTCTGCCTTACCACTTGGCTACGGCGCCGTGGGGCTAGAAAATGCCTAAAACAATAGACTTTCTCAACCCACCTTGAGAACTCCACTTCGCGCCCTGACCGACTGGGTAGAGCGGAGTCGTTCAAGGTCGTGCTCATCGGTTTCTCGCTAGGTTTGCCTTCGGCGGCGGGCGAGCTTCCAACTTGACTGAGCCTTTGGCGTTTCTCAAGGCTGAGAGATCTGCTGCGGTGCTCTTGCCTTGCGATTATCTCAATTGCCATCGGCGGCAGCCAGCGCCTTGGCTTGAGCGAGCAGCTGGTCGAGCGCACTTCGATCCAGCAACCGTCCACCGAGAATCACGGCGCGGATCCTTTTCGTGTTGGCGATGTCCAGGAGTGGATTTCCATCCAGCAAGACCAGGTCGGCAACCTTACCGGTTGCCACCATGCCGAGCGAGTCAGTCACCCCCAGGAACCGTGCGGGATTGATCGTCGCCGTTCGGAGTGCCTCGGCCGGCGTAAGGCCGGAATGCACGAGCAAGCCGAGCTCGTCGTGCAGACTGAAGCCGGGATACACGTAAGGATTCGGGCAGTCGCTGCCGGCCAGGATCGGGACTCCGGCTCGATTAATGGGACCCACCAAGTTGGCGTGAACCGGATAGAGTGCCCCGATACGGGCTGCCAACTCAGGCGGGAAAGAATGCCAGAAATCGCGAAGCGCCTTTGGGACGTAGATGAGGAGCGAGTCGTCGGTTGGGTGGCCGCCTTGGGCTAACTGTCCGACTTGGTGCATCACGACCAGCGTGGGTACCTGCCACGTATCGTTCCGCCGGAAGCGCTCGAACAGCGCAGCCGCTTTGAAAGAATCATAGGTTGCTCTGAGTCGATTGGCGTCTGGTATCGAGCCACGTTTCTGATCTATCGCCTCGACCTCCTCAGCCTTGATGTTGACCTCCTCACTCGATGTTCCCACATCCACCTCAGTCAGGTGCTCCATACTCCGCTGTCCGGTGTCCGACGCCTCGGCTGCCGTCACGGGATACGGCACGTGACCGACGAAGGGGATCCCTTCATTCCTCGCCTCGTTGGCGACCGCGAAGTACAACTCCCTCGGCAGCGAGGAGTAGACCTTGATGAAGTCGACGCCGCTAGCCTTGAGCTGCCGGACTGCCTCTCGTGCCTCATCCGCGGTACGCACGATGCGTGAGGCTGGCAGGTAGGAATTGGGGCCGTCCACCGCCGGCCCGGCAACGAAGAGCCGCGGCCCAACTTGCGAGCCATTGGCGACGGCATGCTTCAGGGCGACAATCGGTTCGAGGATGCTGTGCATATCGCGAGCGCCGAGCACGCCGTTAGCGACCATGATCGGAAGTGCGACCCGCGCGGCTCCGGGCGGCCAACTGAGGTGGACATGCATATCCCACAGCCCGGGTATGAGATACTTGCCGCGACCGTCGAAAACAGATGCGCCCTGGGGGAATCGAACGCGGCGACTCGGGCTCACCGCCACGATGGTTCTTCCTCGGACCTCCACGGTCATGTCGGGTAGCACACGCCCGCCGATCACGTCGATAACCGCCACATGTTCAACAAAAAGGGGGACGTCTTGAGCGCAGGCGCGGTGCCACGGTCCTGAGCCGAGCGTCAGAACAATCAACGCGGTTCGCAACATTGCAGTCAGCGATTCTTGCGACACGGAACCACCTCGAGCAGATGGTGATTAGGAGACACCGGTTGCCTTCCTAAGTCACGACTTTCTAAGGCCAGGCCGTGATGTTTCTCGCATCCGACGCCAGCAGTTACATCACGGGAACAGAATTGTTTGTGGATGGCGGTTTCGCGCAAGTGTAGCGATGATGGAGTAGGTTATGGGCTCCACACTCCACGTTAGCCAGGCGCGTTCCACATGACCCCGATGCAGCTACGCCATACCATCATTGCCCTGATCATCGCCGTAGGCACCAGCGCTGCCGCGCAGGCAGGCGCGCCAACCGCGACGGCGCGCAAGCTCGATTCTCTCCTCGCCCGTATGTCCCTCGAGGAGAAGCTGGGGCAACTGAATCTGCAGTCGTTCGACGACCGATCCATCCCCGCGCAGCTTGACCTGGTGCGGCGGGGTTTGCTCGGGGGGTTCTTCAACCTGACCGGCGCAACGGCGACCCGAGAGGCACAGCGTGTTGCCGTGATGGAATCGCGGCTGCGCATTCCGCTCCTCTTGGGCTACGACGTGATTCATGGCTACCGGACCACGTTCCCGATCCCGCTCGCCGAAGCGAGCACCTGGGACCCAGCCGCCGTCGAGGCCACTGCCCACGTGGCGGCCGTCGAGGCCGCCGCCGCCGGCGTGAACTGGACGTTCGCGCCGATGGTCGACATCGCCCGTGATCCGCGTTGGGGCCGCATCGCGGAGGGCTCGGGGGAGGATCCGTACTTAGGATCGGTGATGGCCGCAGCCCGGGTGCACGGGTTTCAGGGCTCAGACCTGCGCGCGCCCGATGCCGTGCTGGCTACGGCGAAGCACTTCGCGGCATACGGCGGCGCCGAAGGCGGCAGGGACTACAACACCGTGGATGTTTCCGAGCGGACCCTGCGCGAGACCTACCTGCCGCCGTTTCGGGCAGCCGTGGACGCCGGCGCCGGCAGCATCATGACGTCGTTCAACGAGATCGCGGGGCTTCCGAGCACGGCCAACCGCTGGCTGGTAACTACGCTGCTCAAGGGGGAATGGAAGTTCCGCGGCTTGGTCGTTAGCGACTGGACTTCGATCGACGAGCTGCGGGCCCACGGCGTCGCCGGCTCGCGCGCGGAAGCGGGCAGGCTCGCCCTCAGGGCCGGCGTGGACATGGACATGGTGAGCCGGATCTATGTCGACGATCTGCCGGCGCTCGTGCGCGCAGGGCGCATCCCCGTCCTGACGGTCGATGCCGCGGTGCGTCGAGTGCTCCAGGCGAAGCTCGCCCTCGGCTTGTTCGACGATCCCTACCACGGAGTGACCGTCGAGCACGAGCGCGCTACGTCCCTTGCGCCGGTGCATCGCGAGCTCGCCCGGCGAGTGGCGCGCGAGGCGATCGTGCTGCTCAAGAACGATACCAACCTGCTCCCCCTCGACACCACGCGCCACACCGTGGCCGTTATCGGGCCGCTCGCTGACGACAATGCCGCGGTCCTCGGGCCCTGGGCCGGCCATGGGGACCCACACGATGCCATCACGCCGCTCGAAGGCATCCGCGCGCGCGCGGGGGAGCGCACGAAGGTGCTGTACGCCAAGGGATGCGGCATCACCGACAGTGCGACGGCCGGCATTGCCGACGCTGTCGCACTGGCGCGGCAGGCGGACGTCGCGGTGGTCGTCCTCGGCGAGGAGGGGGACATGAGCGGCGAGGCCGCGAGCCGCTCGACGCTCGGCCTCCCGGGCGTGCAGCAGCAGCTGCTGGAGGCGATCCAAGGGACCGGCACGCCGATCGTCCTGGTCGTCATGAGCGGCCGCCCGCTCGCCCTCGCGTGGGCCGCGGAGCACGTGCGCTCGATCGTCCAGGCGTGGTTCCTCGGTATCGAGACCGGCCACGCGCTTGCGGACGTGCTGTTCGGCGACGTGAGCCCGAGCGGCAAACTCCCCGTGACCGTGCCTCGCTCCGTCGGCCAGATACCGATCTACTACAACCACAAGAACACCGGTCGTCCGCCCGCGGCGGGCAAATACAACTCCAAGTACATCGACCTCCCGGTCACCCCTCTCTTTCCCTTCGGCTACGGGCTAAGTTACACGACTTTCGGCTATTCGGACCTCCGATTAAGCGCTTCGCGCATCGGCCCGGCCGACTCCCTGACCGTTTCGGTCGCAGTCACCAACACCGGCCAGCGCGAAGGCACGGAAGTGGTGCAGCTCTACGTCCGCGACGAAGTGGCAAGTATTACGCGGCCCGTGCGGGCCCTGGCAGGGTTCCGGCGCGTCGCGTTACGGCCGGGGGAGACACAACGCGTCGAGTTCGTCCTCAGCGCGCGGCAGCTTGGCTTCTACAACGAGGCGATGCGGTTCACAGTCGAGCCGGGACAGTTCCGGGTGTTCGTGGGCCCGAGTTCGGCGGAGGGGATCGAAGGAGCCTTCGAGGTGCGGGGGAGCCGCTAGGCGCTCGCGACGTGTGTATTTGTGCGGATTGGGCCGTTATACGGCAACGGACTAGGCCGTGCTGCGCCGCAGGAACGTTGACGCGACCGCGACACTAGCGACGATCAGATTGGCCGCGATGACCGGCGCCGAGTGGATGACGATGCCGTAGGCGGCCCAGAGGCACGCGGCCACCCCTTGGATCCGCCGCAGCGAGATCGACTGCTTCGTGAAGTACGAGCTCACGAACACTGCGGTCGCAAGCCACCCGATCCAGTCACGCATTTACCCCTCCGCCACGGCGTCGGCCTCGGCGCCATCCCGGAACGTCAACCAATCGGTGCGCACACGGTCCCATTCCTGAATCACGAGTCCGTGGCCTTCGAACAGGGCCCGGATCTGGCTCGGACCCCAGGCGACGATCTCCTCGAGGACCGGCACGAGCACGCTGAGCGCATCGTCACTGATCACAGTGCGTTTGGCGATCTGCGCGATCTCGCGGGCCTCGGACGCCGCTATGGTGAACCCGTCGCCGCGGTTGACGTGCAGCATGACCGGAATGTCTGACTGCCCGTCCCCGACGTAGATGACCTGATCCCGCGGTAGCGCGAGCTGGAGGCGCCGCTCCTCGACTGCGGCCACCTTGCCGTAGCCTGCTGCTACCCGCACCACCGAGGCGACTTGCCCAGACGTCGCCTCCCAGCCGAACCGCGTGCCCACAACATGATCCGGCGGGACGATGCCGTCGAGGGCCGCGAGGACGACCTCTTCGGGCGCCGCTGAGATCACGTAGAAGTCGAAGCGGTGCCCGTTGATGCCCCGCGCCAGCATCGTCGTCAGCAGCGGGACGTTCCGCTTGAGCCGCACCCGCCTCCCCACCTCGATGAGATCGGCTTTGGTCACTCGGCGGTACTCAGGGTCGTGGACGAGCAGATAGGCGAGCTCGGCGCCTTGCTGCACCAGGTTCAGCCGAGCGAGCGCGGCCACCTTCTCGCGAAAGCCCGAGATGTCGAGCAGCTCGCTCAGGATGATCCCGGAGTCATTGAAACTCAGCGTCTGGTCGAAGTCGCTCGCCAGGAGGTATTGCTTCTTCATGGTGAACTCCTCGTCATTCCCCTGCAGACACCAGTCCTCAACAAAAAAGCCCGCTCCGATGATGCGGAGCGGGCCGATCGGCAGCTGCGACGCATTCGGATCGCGTCAGCCAATACGCGCGCTCCCCGGAGCCAGACCGGTATTGTGGAGCAACTTCATTGCACAGCCGCAGCGCGTCATGGCCGAATGGTACTCAGCAGCGTAAGGACGGGTCAACCCGCGGCTCGTCACTGCCTCGTAACGGCGAGCGTTATGCTCGGCCTTCTCAAGTCAAGTTGCTGTCCTGACAAGCGTTGGGCCGCACGACAGCGCCAGCCGAACCGACGACGCCTTCTTCGCCAAGTGGCGCTGGCTGTTTCGACTGTAGGCTACCCCTGGCCCTTCAAGAGCTTTAGGATGGCTGCTTCCCCCGCCTCGGCCGCGAGACCGATCGCGCTCTTGCCCTCGTCGTTTTGCTGCTTCGGATCGGCGCCGTGCGCCAGCAGGTATCGCGTCATCTCCACGTCGCGGCTCAGCACCGCCTCGTGCAGCGGTGCCCAGCCCTTGTGCTGCTTGGCGTTCACCGGCGCGCCCGCCTCGACCAGCAAGCGAACCGTCTCGAAGCTCTTTCCTGCCGCCGCCGAGTGGAGCGCCTGCACCTGCATCGGGTTGCGCGCCACCTGGGCGACGTCCGCCCCGCGCGTGAGCAACAAGCGCACCGTGGCCGGATGCCCGAAGAAGGCGGCGAGGCCGAGCGGGTAGAAGCCGTCGCCGGAGTAGGCGTTCACCTGGGACGGATCCCGGTCAAGCAGCTCGGCGACCCGCTCCGCCCGCCCTACGGCGCAGGCATCGAACAGGTCGAGCTCGGGCCCCGCCTCGAGCAACACCGTCACGACGTCGCCCTTGTGGTGGTACTGGGCGATGAGGACGGGGGAGTGCCCCCGCTCGTTCCGCCGGTTGACGAGCCCCGGGTCCGCGGCCAGCAGCCCTCGCACGCGCGTGACATCGCCCGCGCGAATCGCGTCGAACAACTCCGTCCCAGCGGCCATATGACCTCTTGCCCCCCCCTAGCCGACTACTTGAATGTGATGCCCTTGCGGAGCGTGACGGCCCACCGTTTCCCTACGAACCCCATCCCGAACCGGTAGCCGACCGCCAGCTCCGAGACCTCTCCATACGTCGCGCGCGTGGGGCCGAGCCGCAGCGAAACCCCGACATCGCCGCCCTCCCGAGCGTGCTCATTCGCGTACCAGGCGCCGCCGTAGTCCAGGAACGGCGCCACCCCTACGCCGAGCAGCCCCCACAGATCGTCCTTCACGAGGATCCGGTGCTCGAGCGCTAGCCACGTCATCCGGGTGCCAGTCAGCTGGTGGGCACCGAACAAGCGGGGCCCGTTCTGATCGCGCCACAGATCGAATTCCGCCCCAGGGTTGGCCCGGCGCAGAGCACCGCCCTCGAGGTGTAGCACGGCGGTCTGCCGCGACAGATTCTGGCTCACGATCGTGAGACTGCCCTGCACGAGACCCGAATCAAGTCCCGCCGGAGCGTACACGCCGTGCGCCTGGCCCCGCAGCACCACGAACCCGCCCGGCCACACCGCCGAGACGCGCCCCTCCACGAGCGGCCCCACGCCGGCCCGCCCCGCAGGATACCCAAGCGCGCGCGGCGCCACCCACGCGCCCAGACGCAGCCGCTGCGAAAGGTCGAGATCCTCGCGCCGGCCGTAGGTGTCAAAGTGCCGCACCACGCGGAACCGGGCGCGGCTGATCTCGAGCCCCGCGCCGAGCGCCCCAGTCAGGGATCGGGGAAAAACGAGGGTCGTCTCCGGGGCGAAGTCCTCACGTCGCCACTGGGCTCCCGCCCACAGCCTGACGTAGCCGGTGTTCGTGGCCTGGAGCGCGACCCCTCCGATGAGGTCGAAGCGGGTCGCACGGCGCTGAATGGCTCTGAACAGAATGACTCTGAACAGCGTGTCGAGGTCGAATGAGAGTACGCGCTGGTCGGCAGCCTCGCCGACGGTCACGAGCGACCACCGCGCCGCTGTCTGGAAGAATGGCACACCATACGACCACAGGCCCACGCGGCCGTCGGAGAGGTTCTTGTAGCCTAGGAGCAGCGCGTCGCGCCGCCACAGCAGGTGCGGGCCCCGGTATTGGAACTCGAGCGACGTACGGTCGGGCGTCGAGGTATACGTGGCGGTGAGCCGCGTCGCAGTCCCCACGAGATTCTCCTCCACCACCCCGACGGACCAAGTCGCGCTCCCTCCGGCCGAGGAGAACGTCGCTTGCGGCTTGGTGCTCCAGCCGTCGGCCGTTTCCACTCGCAGCGCCAGGCGCCCGCCCACACGCAAAGTATCGAGCTGCACCAACCGGAACACGCCCAGGGCGCGCAGGGCGCGCTCGCTTTCCACCACCCGCGCCGAGTCGTACCGCTCGCCGGGGTCGATCAACAGCTCGCGACGGATCACGCCAGCCCGCGTCGTGATGTGCAGTGCGTTGGCGAGGCGGGCGACGAACCCGGGTCCGTCGCCGCCGGCACTGAACACGTTGTGGTTCACGACGATGATGGTGTCGATCACCTGAGCGGACAGCCCGGCGGTCGCACAGACGGACAACAATGCCGCCACTGCCGCGCCAACCGCCCGTCCGAGCGTCGGAGCATCCGACCTCATCTCACTCCCTCGATGCGCTGCTTCAGCCGGTATACGGCATGCTGCCTCGAGTCGTGCCAGGCGGTGAAATACAGACGCGCGTCGAGCCGGCCGGTGAATTGCGCCATGCCGCGGCGCGACAGTTCGTAAGTTCCCCGCACCGAGTCGGGGCGCAGCGGCCGGCACAGGCAGGTGACGGTAGCATGAGCGACAATCCGCCCGGGCGGCGGCCCAAGCATGTAAGGGGTACCCGTCTTCAGGTCGCGGAGGCGGCCGAAGTCGAAGCCCAGGGCGATGGTATACGCGCCTCCCGCGCCATCGGTGGGGTCGAAGTCGAAACGCGCAAGCAGGACGTCGTGGCCCGCTGTACCCGGGGCTGTGTCGATACGGAGGCGCACGATGGTGAGGCGGGGGTCCGTATCGACGACGAGGCGGCCGCCGGTCACCCAGCGGGCTTGGTTCTGGACGCCGTCGGTGTCTCCTGGCCGGGGCAGGAGGTCGCAGCCAAGACAGGATAGAAGGAGAAGGAAAAAGGGGGAAAAGGGTACGGAGTGGGCGTAGGATGGATACCACACCCCGCGGCCCCAGCATCCAGACTCTGTCATGGCCCTACGCGCCCACGTGGGACGGCTCTTGGTGCATCAGCTGGCCTCGGAGTTTGCGGTCGACGCCGTCAAGGTGGCGGAGTGCGTTCGTGGACCCGGGGCCGACACCCGAACGACCCAACTCGTTCGAGCGGCGCTTCGGTCCCGTCCAACATAGCGGAAGCGTGCGGTCGTGGCACCCTGCCGGAGTTCCGGCGCTCTCTGACAGACGCGCGCGGCTCTGCACCGGGCTTCGAGCTCAACTGGAAGTGGCGAGGCGAGTCGACCCGATGCGGCAAGCAGTGATCTGAAGAATAGAGAGCCTGGTCGCTCTCGTAATCAAACTGATCAGTCGGCTCTACGATCGCCCGCCGAGGAACTCCTGAGATGACGCCTCTTGCATACGCTTCTTCCGTGCGCTCTTCCTGAATGCGCTCTTTTCCTTACGCCTCTAGTACTGTCCAAGGTATCTCTCGACTTCCCATTCCCCGACTCTCCCAATGTAGTCCTGCCATTCTTCCCGCTTGGCTTCCACGAATCGCTCGTAAATGTGATCCCCCAATGCGCCGCGGATCACCGCGTCTTTCTCAAGGGAATCGAGCGCCGCGTGGAGATCGCGCGGTAGTTCGTCGATGCGGAACTTGCGGCGCTCCCGGTAGGACATGCGGGAAATGTTCTTGTTGACGGGCTCGCCGGGGTCGATGCGCTGCTGGATCCCGTCGAGCCCCGCCGCGAGCTGGACGGCCAGCGCCAGATACGGGTTGGCCGAGGGGTCGGGCAGGCGGTTCTCACACCGCGTCGCGTCGCCGCGCTGCGCCGGGACACGCACGAGCGGCGAGACGTTGTGCGTCGACCAGGACACATTGACCGGCGCCTCGAACCCCGATACGAGCCGTTTGTAGGAGTTGACGAGCGGGTTGGTCACTGCGCAGTAGCCGAGCGCGTGCCGTAGCAGGCCGCCGATATACCAGCGACCCACATCGGAGAGCTGCAACGCGCCCTGCGGGTCGTGGAACGCGTTGCGCCCTTTGACGAGCAGCACCTGGTGGGTGTGCATACCGGAGCCGTTCGCCCCGTACAGCGGCTTCGGCATGAACGTGGCAACGAGACCGTGGCGCAGGGCGATGTTGCGCACCACGAACCGCAGCGTCGCGAGGTTGTCGGCGGTGGTGAGGGGATCGGCGTGCCGCAGGTCGATCTCGTGCTGTCCGCGCACCACCTCGTGATGCGACGCCTCCGGGTCAAGCCGCATTTCCTCGAGCGCGGCCACGATCACCCGCCGCGCGCGCTCGCCCCGGTCCACCGGCACGAGGTCGAAGTAGCTGCCCGTATCCAGGGTGCGGGTCGTGGGCTCGCCCCGCTCGTTCTGCTCGAACAGAAAGAACTCCGCCTCGCAGCCTACGCGCATCGTGAACCCGAGCTCGGCGGCGCGCGCGATCTGGCGCTGCAAGGCGGTGCGCGGGCACCCTTCGAACGGACGACTATCCGGGTAGCGGATGTCACAAATCAGCCGCGCCACCCCTCCGCCGCCCGGCAGCCCTCCCCCTCCCCCTCCCCCCCCCCCGTCACCCTGCTCTCCCGCTGCACCGGCGGCCCAGGGAAACACCCGGAACGTGTCGAGATCAGGGACGAGCAGTGCGTCGGCTTCCTCCACGCGCGCGAACCCCTCGAGCGCCGATCCGTCGAAGACCACCTCGCCGGCCAAGGCGCGCTCGAACTGGGACGGCGGCACCTCGACCGCCTTGTTGACGCCAAGCAGGTCCGTAAACTGCAGCAGCAGGAAGCGGACCTGGCGCTGTTTCAACTCGCCCAGGATGTCGCGGGTTGCCGCGCTGCTGGTCTTCTCAGGCATGGGACGAGGGGGAGGGAGGGGGAGGGGGGGGGCGAGATGGCTGGGGGCTAGAGGGCTAAGTGGCTAGGGGGCTGGCCGCATCGCCCCTTAGCCGCTTAGCCCAGCGGTCTGACTCAGACGTCGTAGTACAGGAAGAACTCGTAGGGATGCGGCCGTAGCGCCACCGGGTCGATCTCCTTGCTCCGCTTGTACGCCAGCCAGGTGTCGATCACGTCGGGCGTGAACACCTCGCCCCCCAGCAGGAAGTCGTGATCCGCCTCGAGCGCGGCGAGCGACTCGGCCAGACTCCCGGGAGTGTTCTTTACGTGCTTGCGCTCCTCGGGCTCCAAGTCGTACAGGTCCACGTCCATCGGCTTCGGCGGCTCGATCTTGTTCTTGATGCCGTCGAGGCCAGCCATGAGCAGCGCGGCGAACGTCAGGTACGGGTTGCATGCGGGATCGGGCGCCCGGAACTCAATCCGCTTCGACTTCGCAGACTTCGAGTACACCGGGATGCGACAGATCGCCGAGCGGTTCCGCTGCGAGTAGATCAGGTTGATCGGGGCCTCGTAGCCCGGGACCAGCCGCCTGTAGCTATTGGTCGTCGGCGCGGCAAACGCCAGCAAGGCCGCTGCGTGTTTGATCAGCCCACCGATGTACCACCGCGCCGTATCCGAAATCAGCGCGTAGCCTTTGGGGTCGAAGAACAGATTCTTGTCGTCCTTCCACAGGCTCATGTGCACGTGCATCCCCGAGCCGTTATCGCCAAACAGCGGCTTGGGCATGAACGTCGCCGTGTAGCCGTGCTGGTAGCAGACGTTCTTGACGACGTACTTGTACTTCATCATCTGGTCGGCCATGTGCGTGAGCGTCTGGAACCGCATATCGATCTCGGTCTGCCCCGCCGTGCCCACCTCGTGGTGATGGACCTCGACCTCGATCCCCGCGGCGAGCATCGCCAACACGATCTTCGAGCGCAGGTCTTGCAGCCGGTCGACCGGCGGCACGGGGAAGTAGCCTTCCTTGTGCCGGGGCCGGTGCCCGAGGTTCGGCGTACCGTTCGCCCCCGAGTTCCAGATCCCTTCCTCGGAGTCGATGTGGTAGTAGCCCTCGTGGGCATTCTGGTCGAACCGCGCTGAGTTGAAAATGTAGAACTCCGCTTCGGGCCCGTAGTACGCCGTCGTCGCGATCCCGCTCTTCACGAGATACTGCTCCGCCTTGCGCGCGACGTAGCGTGGATCGCGGCTATACGGCTCGCCCGTCACCGGATCGACCACGTCGCAGGTCAGGGACAACGTCGGCACCTGCAGGCAGGGATCGACGAACGCGGTCGTCGGATCCGGAAAGAGCAGCATGTCGCTCTCGTTGATGGCCTGAAAGCCGCGGATCGACGAGCCGTCGAACCCGATCCCTTCGGCAAACACACTCTCGGCGAGTTGATTCAACGGCATCGAGAAGTGCTGCCACGTTCCGGGCAGGTCGCAGAATTTCACGTCCACCATCTGCACGCCGGCCTCCTTGGCGCGGCGAATCACATCGGCCGGGGCGGTGCCGGCCCGCGCGCCCTTCGTGGCAGGCGTGGGCTCCAACGTCGCGGTCATAAGCGGGATCTCCTCACGGTTGCGGTTCGACAATGATCGATCGCTGCTAGGGGGGAGAGAGCAAACGGTAGGCAAGAGCAGGCATTCGGGAAGGTACCTGGGTCATATACGAGTGTCAAGAAAATCGTGCACCATATGCAGAATAATTATCGCTTCGGGCAGGGGGAAGGGCCTATAACTGTTTGTTTGATGTGGAAATCTTGCAGTTTGTGCAGAACTAGCGCGACAGAACGCTCAACCTTCCAGCGCCTCAAGGAAGTGCCACAGCTCCACGGCCGAAAACTCCCCGAAACGCTCTTGGATGTCTCGTTCCTGCCGCTCCAAAAACACCCAGCCGGTCATGCGGTGCCGGTCCCGATCTACGAAGTGCATCCGTCCCCGTACCGCGGCGA